>Ga0247812_10000887_pt1 | contig 17168 bp, 10 predicted proteins | sample UWRJL149409B1_FD_178011 | JGI IMG/M metagenome (GOLD analysis project Ga0247812, IMG submission 178011) | Plant litter microbial communities from Arlington Agricultural Research Station in Wisconsin, United States - UWRJ-L149-409B-1 | ecosystem: Environmental > Terrestrial > Plant litter >...
AAAATAGAGAAACTGGGATTAGAAAAATTTCTAAAGCATTCCTATGATTTCAAGATTGATACACAACTTCCTGCTTTTTTAGATGACGATCCCAAGACACTTATTGAACTCAAGGAATTACGGGAATCGATAAAAACCGCCGATTCAGAAGAAAAAAAGAAAATTCTTAAAAAAGAAGTGTATTCTACTATTGAATTCAAAAAATGGTGGATAGCAAAAATGCGAAATGATGAATTTCCGTTACGCGAAAAAATGGCTTGTTTTTGGCACAATCATTTTGTTTCTACCGCTCCAAAAGTAAAAGTTACCTATTGGACTTACCAGCATAATATGATTTTGCGTGAACACGCCTTTGGAAACTTCAAAGAACTCACCAAACAAATCGTAAAATCGAATGCCATGGTGAAATATCTGGATAATGTCGACAATAAAAAAGGTAAATACAACGAAAACCTAAGTCGTGAGTTATTGGAATTATTCACAATCGGAATTGGAAATTATTCAGAAGGCGATATCAAAGAAGGCGCAAAAGCTTTAGCGGGACTAAATTACGGAGATGAAGGCGCGGTTTACAGAAAAAACTTAGAAGATAATAGTGATAAAACCTATTTCGGAAAAACAGGAAACTGGAAAGCAGATGATTTGGTTGATATTATTTTCGAACAAAAAAACATTCCGTATTTCATTACCAAAAAAATTCTTAAATGGTTTATTTATGATAATCCGTCAGAAGAATTAGTGAAATATTATGGAGATTATTTCAGGAAAGTGAAGTTTGAAATTGAACCTTTACTGACTAAAATTTTTACTGAAGAATATAAAAAAGAAACTTCCGGGACTAAAATAAAAGATCCGCTGGTTTATATTTTGCAACTTCTGGATGAATTAAACATTGAAGATCTTGACGAAACTATTGTGTTGTATTTTCTGAAACAACAAGGGATGGATTTGTACAATCAGATTAATGTAAAAGGTTGGGATGGCGGAAATTCCTGGCTTACTTCGCAAATTTATTTACAACGAAACAATACTTCAGATTTGCTTTGCAGCGGGAGAAGTATTACCAGAAAAGCGTTGAATACAATGGCTTCTGAAACTGAAAAACCACAATCAGGATTGGAGAAAATAGAAGTGAAAATAGATTTTGATTCTAATGGAAATAACAAAACGATTATCGCCGAATTATCCAACAGGTTATTATTCAAAGTAAATGATTCTATGCAAAAAGACATGGAAAACTTACTGAAATATGATTTTGATCCAAAAGAGGAACATGCCAATTTTGCCGTAATAAGACTCTTTAATTATATTACAAAACTACCCGAATATCAATTAATTTAGAAAGCTACAGCCATGAACAGAAGAAATTTTCTAACACTTACAGGAACTTTTACCGGCGGATTGCTCGTACTTCCTGATTTTTTACACGCTTTTGGTTCGCAAAATAATTTGATAATTGGGGAGCAGTGTATTGTATTTGTGCAGTTGAACGGTGGAAATGACGGATTAAATACTTTTATTCCGTACGATAATCCGTTATATTATGATTTGAGAACGAAGATTGCTCTAAATAAAGATGTTGTTATCGGCAAAAATAAAGGAATGGCATTTCATCCTTCTCTAAAAGATTTTGCTCAAATGCAGCAAAACGGAGATTTAACGGTAATTCAGAATGTTGGATATCCTGAGCCCATTCGTTCGCATTTTCGCAGCCAGGAAATTTGGCAAACTGCAGCAGATTCTAATAAATATATAAACGAAGGCTGGCTTGGTCGTTATCTTGACTTGCAATGCAACGGACATCAGCCAACGGCAGGAATTAATCTGGATTCGATAGATAATTTGGCTTTAAAAGGAATGGAACCCAATTCGATTACTGTTAAAGACCCAAACCGATTTAAAGTAAAATTTGATAAAGAACAAAATGTGAAATTATCGGACAATCCGCAATTAGATTTTGTTCGAAAAATTGCCAATTCCGTTACCGAAGGTTCTGATGAAATTCAGAAAGCATTAGTAAAATCCAAATCAGAAATCAGTTATCCTAAAACTGATTTGTCTAAAAATCTGGAATGGATTGGAAGATTAATCAAAGGAAATCTGAACTCAAAAGTATATTATACTTCACTCGGAGGATTCGATACACATGACAATCAACTCGCCATTCACGAAAAAAAATTAGCAGATTTGAATGATGCTTTATTTAGTTTTTATAAGGATTTGAAACAAGCACAATTGCTTCAAAACGTTACAATCGTAGTATTTTCTGAATTTGGGCGACGAGTTGAAGACAACGGCAACGGGACAGATCACGGAACTGCAGCGCCCATGTTTATCATTGGAGGAAATAATAAAGGAACAATTTTAGGAAATAATCCTGATTTAGCCAATTTAGATAATGGTGATTTAAAATACGAAATTGACTTTAGAAGTGTTTATGCTTCTTTATTGCAACAAAAAATGAATTTCGATTATGCTAAAATTGGGATTAGGAATGCACCGGTTTCAGGGTTATTTTGATTGAAAGATAGCCACAAATTCACGAATTTTTATTTTGAAAATCTGTGAAACTTGAATTAAATAACCATAAAGATTTGCGTCAATTCGTGAATTCGTGGCGAAAAAACTTAGGATCTTAGCGCCTCAGAACCTTAGCATCTTAGAAAAAGCTATTGTAAATATCTCATTTAAAGCCGATATTTTTATATTATCATACAAAACCTGCTAAATTTGTTAAGAAATCCCTTTTTGTTTCATAAAATGCAATATTTTTTTTGGTGCACTGAAATTAATTTATACATTCGCAGAGAATTTATTGAAAAACACAAACAAAATGTCTAATAACCGTTTTTATTTTAGCAACTCTTTTTATTTCTTCTTTAGTAGAAGTGAGGATTGTGCTATGGTTATTTGAAAAATATAAAAGACAAATAAAACTAATATACAATCCTGATGCAAATCAGGATTTTTTTTTGAATATATGACAACGAAAATTGCAATACAAGGTATAAAAGGTTCTTTTCATCATCAGGTTGTAAAGGAGTATTTCTCTGAAAATGTGGCTATTGATGAGTGCTTGTCTTTTGAGGAATTGGTTGATAGCCTGCTTTCAGGAAAATCAGATCAGGCAGTAATGGCGATTGAAAATTCGATAGCTGGGCCAATTATTCCGAATTATGCTTTGATCGATAAGAATAATTTACACATAATTGGAGAACATTATTTAAGCATTCACCAAAATTTAATGACTTTAAAAGGTCAGAAAATTGAAGATATAAAAGAAGTTCATTCGCACCCAATGGCATTATTACAATGTATGGATTTCCTGAAACAGTATCCAAACATCAAATTGGTTGAAGATAAAGATACAGCTGAAACTGCCAGAAGAATTCAGGAAAAACAATTAACCGGAATCGCTGCAATTGCAAGTAAAACGGCTTCTGAAATGTATGATTTAGAAATCATCGCTCCGGAAATTCAAACGATCAAAAACAATATGACTCGTTTTGTGATTATCAAAAAGCAGAATTCATTTTTGCCGGAAAGCGAAATCAACAGAGCTTCTATAAAATTTGAATTAGATCATAAAAGAGGAAGTTTAGCAGCAGTTTTGAATGTAATGAGCGACTGCAAATTGAATTTGACAAAAATTCAATCGCTTCCAAAAATTGAAACGCCTTGGAAATATTCATTTTTCGTAGATGTAACATTCGAGAAATACGAAGATTTTGCAAAAGCTAAATCACTACTAAATATAATGGCAGAATATTTAAAGGTTTTGGGAGAATACAAAAACACAAAGCCTTTGAGTGAGTCATAAAGTTGGAAAGTCGAAAGTCTTAAAGTCAAAAAAAGCATAAAGCAATATAAAAAGTCAAAAGAAAGAATAAAAAGCCTAAAGCTTACAGCTTAAAGCCTAAAGCAAAAAATCATGATTACAACAGCAAAAAGATTAGATACAGTTGAAGAATACTACTTCTCATCAAAATTGAGAGAAGTTCGTCAGCTGCAGTCTGAAGGAAAATCTATCATCAATATGGGAATTGGAAGCCCTGATTTGAGTCCGTCGAAAGCAGTAATTGAAGCGGTTGCCGCAGCAATTTTAGATGAAAACGGACACGGTTATCAGAGCTATCAGGGATTACCGGAATTGAGAAAAGGGATGGCAGATTTTTATCAGAATCAATTTGGTGTTGCATTAAATCCGAATAATGAGATTTTGCCTTTAATGGGTTCGAAAGAAGGAATTATGCACATTTCGCTAGCTTTCTTAAATGAAGGCGATCACGTTTTGATTCCGAATCCAGGTTATCCAACGTATACGTCGGTAACTAATTTGGTAGGTGCAGTTCCGGTTTATTATGATTTGAAAGAAGCTAATGCATGGGAACCAGATTTTGAAGCATTAGAAAAATTAGATCTTTCCAAAGTAAAAATCATGTGGCTGGGTTATCCGCACATGCCAACAGGAGCGAAAGGAAGTTTAGCGTTATTTGAAAAATTGGTTGCTTTTGCTAAAAAACACAACATATTATTGGTCAATGACAATCCGTATAGTTTTGTTTTGAATGATAATCCGATGAGTTTATTGCAAGTTGAAGGCGCAAAAGAGGTGGCTTTAGAATTAAATTCATTAAGTAAAACATTCAACATGGCCGGCTGGAGAGTGGGGATGGTTTTAGGAAATCCTGAAATTATCGATGCAGTCCTAAAAGTAAAAAGCAACATGGACAGCGGTATGTTCTACGGAATTCAGAAAGGTGCAATTGCAGCGTTGAATTGTGATAAATCATGGTTCGAAGATCAAAACAAAATTTACAGACGCCGTAGAGAATTAACAGAAAAACTAGCAGAAAAATTAGGTTGCGAAGTGTATAAAGAAGGAGTTGGGCTTTTTGTCTGGGCTAAATTGCCGGAAGGAATCGAATCAGCAGAAAAGTTCATTGACGAAATATTATACGAGAAACACATTTTCATTACACCAGGAACAATTTTCGGAAGTAATGGTGAAGGTTATATCAGATTCTCGTTGTGTGTGAAAGAAGAAAAAGTACAGGAAGCGATAGATAGATTTTAGAATCAAGAAACAAGAGTCAAGATTTTAGACTTTAGATTGCGAACTTTGCGTAAGTCCTTGCGGACATTGCGGTTAAGAAACAAAAAATAATTATGAAAGTATACGTAATAGGAATAGGGTTAATAGGCGGTTCGATGGTGCTCGACATCAAAGATCAACATCCTGAAGCTACTATTTTTGGAATAGATAATAACGAGAAACATTTGCAGGAAGCAATTGATTTAGGTGTTATCGATCAGGCGGGAAGCTTTGAAGAATTAGCTGAGGCTGATTTTGTAATCGTTTCGGTTCCTGTGGATATAGCGCTGATGGTTTTGCCTAAAGTTTTGGATTCGGTTGGAGATAAAACCATTGTTTTTGAAGTAGGATCGACTAAAAAACCAATTTGCGAAGCGGTGGCAAGTCACCCGAAAAGAAGAAACTTTATAGCAACACATCCAATTGCCGGAACGGAGTTTTCCGGGCCATCGGCGGCGATACGAGGTTTGTTTAAAGGAAAAACAAATATTATTTGTGAGGTGGAAAAAACCACTTTTAAATTGCAGGAAAAAGCATTAAAGCTTTTTAGCGAAATAGGAATGAGGATTCGATATATGGATCCAACTTCACACGACAAACACATCGCTTACGTTTCGCATTTGTCGCACATTAGTTCGTTTATGCTTGGGAAAACGGTAATGAACAAAGAAAAAGACGAGCAGGATATTTTTGATATGGCGGGAAGTGGATTTGAAAGTACCGTTCGTTTGGCAAAAAGTTCTCCGGCAATGTGGACGCCAATTTTTAAGCAAAACAAAGAACATGTTTTAGAAACTTTAGAAGCTTACATTTCAAATCTCAGTCGGTTTAGAGATTTGCTAAAAGAAGAAGATTACAATGCCATTTTTGAAGAAATGGAAAGCACAAATAAAATAAAAGAAATACTAAACGGATTAACAACAACTAAAAAGTAAATTAGAATTAAGATGGAAAATAAGAAAGAAATGAGAAAGTGGTTAGAAGATTTCAATTTAAATCACCCACTTGTGATAGCTGGACCTTGTAGTGCAGAAACGGAAGATCAAGTATTAAAGATTGCTCATGAATTGAAAGATTCAAAAGTTAGTGTATTCAGAGCTGGAATCTGGAAACCAAGAACGCGTCCGGGAGGATTTGAAGGTGTTGGAGAAATTGGTTTAAAATGGTTACAAAAAGCAAAAGCTGAAACTGGTTTATTGATGGGAACTGAAGTTGCGACTGCAGCTCACTGTAAATTGGCTTTAGAACATGATATCGACGTTTTATGGGTTGGTGCCCGTACAACTGCAAATCCTTTCGCAGTTCAGGAAATTGCTGATACATTGAAAGGAACGGATAAAATCGTTTTGGTTAAAAACCCAGTAAACCCGGATTTAGCTTTATGGTTAGGTGGTGTTGAGCGTTTACACATGGCTGGAATCGAGAAATTAGGAGTTATTCACAGAGGTTTTTCTACTTACGAAAAAACAAAATACAGAAACATTCCAGAATGGCAAATTGCTATCGAATTACAAAATAAATTCCCTGATTTACCATTAATCATCGATCCATCTCACATTACCGGAGATCGTAAAATGATTTTCGAAGTAACGCAAGAAGCTTTGGATTTGAACTACGATGGTATGATCATCGAAACGCACTACGATCCGGACAATGCTTGGTCTGATGCTGCGCAGCAAGTTACTCCTGATGCTTTGAAACAAATCATTAAAGATTTGACTATCAGAAAAACAGATGATACTACAGATGAGTACAGCAATAAAATGACAAAACTAAGAGCTAACATCGACGTTTTGGATGCTAACTTATTAGAGCTTTTAGGAAAACGTATGAAAGTAGCTGACGAAATTGGTCAGGTGAAAAAAGATGCAAACGTAGCGATTCTTCAAAACAACCGTTGGAATGAAATCTTAGGAAAAATGATTTTAGAAGGTGAGAAAAAAGGTCTTACAGAAGAATTCGTTTTAAGAATGTTCAAAGCTATCCACCAGGAAAGTATTGGTCACCAGGAGAAAATTTTCAACGCATAATTTTTTTAAAATCAGATAAGTGATATAAGGGAATTTAAGTTTTTGTGAAATTATTTTAAACTTTTCTTATAGCATTATTTAAAAATAGATTGTTTTTTTAAGATCTCCGGCACTTTGTAAAAGAAGTGTTGGAGATTTTTTTTTGGTTGTATATATAAACATAGCCCACGGTTTCAACCGTGGGGACGCAATCAATGTTCGCAATCTTTTGAGATCACAACACAATGTATATCAATAATCTTTGCCCCACGGTTGAAACCGTGCGCTATATTTTTTACAGTTTTTAATTTCGATCTTGTGCTAATATTTTCTTATGTAACTTATATGGTTTAATTTTTTTTATAACCCATTCCAACCTTTTTAGATTTTATGTTCTCTATATCATTATAGAACCTTAACTCTCACGTTATGAAATCAAAATTATGTTTGTCTCAGCCAGGAATTTTTCAAGTTAATTTGAAAATGTTATTTTATTTGATATTGTTTTTAGGAACAAAATCTTTCGCACAAAGCCCCGAATTAACAGTAAAAGGTGAAGAAGCAGAAAAGGTTAGAATGAATAAACTAATTGTGAATGTAAAAGTGGTGGGGAATATCGCTTACACCACTGCCGAAATGCATTTCTTTAACTCAGGAACGCGCCAGATGGAAGCGGAACTTATTTTTCCGTTACCCGAAAATGTTTCGGTTTCGAGATATGCTATTGACATCAATGGTAAAATGCGTGAAGCGGTTCCTGTAAATAAAAACAAGGGAAAACAGGTTTTTGAAGCCATAGAACATCGTCGTGTCGATCCCGGATTATTAGAGAAAGTAGACGGAAATAATTTTAGAACGAGAATTTATCCATTGATGCCAAACGGCGAACGAACTGTAATCATAGGTTACGAAGAAGAACTTTCGGCATTTGATAAAGACAATCTGGCGTATCAATTGGTAAGTCGTTATCCTAAAAAACTGGATCATTTTGAATTGAATGTTTCAGTTTTAGGAACTTCGGCTTCGCCAACTGTTTCGGAGAATTCGGGAGATGCAATTGTTTTTTCGAAATGGAATCAATTTTTTCAAACTTCGATCAAAAAAGAAAATTATCAGCCATCTGAAAAACTACTTTTTAAGATTCCGATTCAGGAAAATGCTCCGAGTGTAATCATGCAAAATGTGGGCGGACAACATTATTTTTACGGAAATACTTTTATCGAAGGAAATAAAATAGCTAAAAAAACTCCGGTTTCAATTGGTTTAATTTGGGATAATTCACTGAGTTGTAAAACAAGAGATGTAAAAAAAGAACTGAGTTTGTTGAATGCTTATTTTCAAAAAATAAAAAACACAAAAGTCACTTTATACTTTTTGAATTATACTTTCGAAAAACAAAAAGAATACACCATTACAAACGGAAACTGGTCTGAATTAAAAGCAGTTTTAGAGCATACAAATTATGATGGAGGAACTCGTTTTTCGCAACTTAATTTCGTGAATAACGACGAATATTTGTTTTTCTCTGACGGACTTTCATCTTTGAGCGAGAATGTTTTACCAAAGACTAAAAAGCCAATTTACACGATAACATCATCGGTTTCAGCAGATTTTTCTTTTCTGAATTATTCGGCGATGCAAACGGGCGGTAATTTTATCAATTTAAATCAGGTGAATCAGGACAATGCATTGGATAAACTGACGAATAGTAATTTGAAGTTTTTAGGTATAAAAGAGAACTACACGGTAACAGATTTATTTCCGGTGGAAGGAACTTCGGTTTCAGGAAGCTTTAGTTTTTCAGGAATTTCTCTGAATCAAAAAAATCAAATTACCTTATTATTTGGTTATAATAACGAAGCAGTTTTAGAACGAAAAATTACTTTAGACGCGGTTCTTCAGAACACAAATGATGTAAATGTTGAAAAACTTTGGGCACAGAAAAAAATAGCCAATCTTGATTTTCAATATGATAAAAATGCTGATGAAATTGAACTTTTAGGAAAGAAATATGGCATCATAACCAAAAATACCTCGTTGATTGTTCTCGAAGATATTCGTGATTATATTTCGTATGATATTATTCCACCAGCTGAGTTACGTGCTGAATTTGACAGAATAAAAAAACAGGAAAACGATAGAAGTCTGGCGCAGCAAAAAAATAATTGGGAAAGTATCGAAAGTTATTTTCAAGGTTTAAATGACTGGTGGAAAAAAGACGTGAAATATACTGCACCAAAACCTTTACCAAAACCAAAAGTTCAAAAAAACCGAAGATCAGACAATGAAGAAAACAGGAGTTCAGGCAGAAGTGCAAGTGCAGTATCTACCAGAAGCACAAATGTTGCAGCAGGTAGAATTGAGGGGACTGTTTTAGATCAGCAGGGATTAGCCCTGCCTGGAGTGACCGTAACAATAAGAGGAGAAAGAGAAGGCGTTTACACTGATTTTGATGGTAAATTTGTAATTAGAGCAGCCGAAAACAGTACTCTTAATTTTAGTTATATTGGTTTTGATTCTTATCAATTAAATGTTGGAACAAATAACCAAATTAGGGTTCAATTAAGAGAAAATACGCAATCATTACAAGAAGTTGTTGTAACGAGTTACGCCGCTCCTGTTAGAAAAAGGGATATGACATCTTCAGTACAATCTATTACATCTGAAACTATTTCTCAAAATGCCGATATAGCACAAAGACTAGAGGAGAAAGTTTCCGGAATTGCTGCTTCATCTTCTGGGAGTATTGATAAAGTTATATTTGATGAGAAGGTTTCAATGCCGATCTCACAAAAACCTTTGATAATTGTGGATGGAAAACCTTTTGAAGGTGAATTGTCAGATTTGGATCAGGATGATATCGATTCTGTAGATGTTCTTAAAAATACTATGGTAACTGCACTTTATGGAAGTAGGGCATCAAACGGAGTCGTAAATATTGTTACGAAAAAGGGAGAATCTAATATGATTAATAATGAACCTAAAACCTGGAATCCCGATCGTTTGTATCTAAAAGCTTTAACGGCTGCACCAAAAGAAAAACAATATGATTTATATTTTGAATTAAGGAACGGACAAGAGAGAAATCCAAGTTTTTATTTTGATGTGGCGCATTTTTTCTACAATCAGGGCGATAGCAAAAAAGCTTTGCAGGTAATCAGTACTATTGCCGATTTAGGTTTAGAGAATCATCAGCTTTATAAAACCCTTACGTATACATTACGTCAGTGGAAAGATTTTGATGATGCCTTATTTACTGCAAGACAAATTGCAAAATGGAGAGCGCATGAACCACAAAGTTTACGAGATTATGCGTTGGCTCATGAAGATGCAGGAAAATACCAGGAAGCTTTTGATCAATTGATTAAGGCATTAGAAGTAAATTATTACGGAGAAATGAGCGGACAATACCAAGGTGTGGAAGATATTATTTTAATGGATGTTAACCGTTTGACGATGGAACACAAAGGTTTGAAAACAGATAAACTCGATAAAAAATATTTAGAGAAAATGCCAGTTGATATCAGAATAATTATGAACTGGAACCTGATGGATGTCGATTTAGATCTTCATATTATTGAACCAAACGGAGAAGAATGTTATTACGCACATAAAAGTACACAAGCCGGCGCGAGATTTTCTAAAGATTTTACCCAAGGTTATGGCCCGGAACAATATTTAATTAGAAATGCGATAAAAGGAAAATATCAAATAAAAACCAATTATTTTGGTGAAAGAGAATTAACCGAAAGTGGCCCCGCAACCGTTATGGTAGAAATTTATACCACAAGAGCAGGTAAAACGACAAAAACGTTAAAAACAATTCAGTTAGGAAAAATCAAAGAGAATGAGATTTTGGCCGAAATTGTTTGGTAAACGTACCAAATTCTGAGTAAGTCTTTAATTTTAAAAGGCGAAATTGCGTTGTTCAATTCTAAAAACGTAATTTTGCCTTTTATTTTTTAGTTCTAAGAGTAATCTAAAATCTAAAATCAATAATCTAAAATTAAAGAATGACAGGACTCGTATATAAATCTACAGGAAGTTGGTACACTGTAAAATCTGAACAAGGCGATTTTATAGAATGCCGTATGAAAGGGAAGTTTAGGATGAAAGGTATAAAAAGCACTAATCCTATTGCTGTGGGCGATATTGTCGATTATGAATTGGAAGAAACTTCAGATGCCTTAACCGGAACGATTTTTAATATTCACGAAAGAAAAAATTACATCGTTCGTAAATCGGTTAACCTTTCGCATCAAATGCATATTATCGCATCAAATATTGATCGTGTGTTTTTATTGATCACGATTAATAATCCACCAACAACCTTCAACTTTATCGATCGTTTTTTGGTTACTGCCGAAGCTTATAATATCGAAACGATTCTTGTTTTTAATAAAATAGATACTTTTGACGAGCCAACTCTCGAAGATCAATTGTATATGCAATACGTATATCAGCAAATTGGTTACAAATGCCTTCGTGTTTCTTCAACAGAAATGAAAGGTATTGACGAATTAAAAGAAATGATGATTGGTAAAGTAAGCATGTTTTCAGGGCATTCAGGTGTTGGGAAATCGACTTTAGTCAATGCCATGGAACCTTCGTTACATCTTAAAACCAAAACCATTTCTGAAGCAAGTAAACAAGGTCAGCATACGACAACTTTTGCCGAAATGTATGATTTGTCTTTTAATGCAAAAATTATCGATACGCCTGGAATCAAAGGTTTCGGAATCGTTGATATGGAAAAAGAAGAAATCAGCGGTTATTTTCCGGAATTCTTCAAATTAAAAGATCAATGCAAGTTTAACAATTGTCTACATAAAGAAGAACCTCATTGCGCAATAAAAGCAGCTTTAGAAAGAGATGAGATCGCCTGGTCACGTTACAATAGTTACTTGAAAATACTGGAAGGCGATGACGAAAATTATCGTACAGATTCGTATGATGAAGATCGAAAAGCGAGTGATGAGACCAGAAACCAAAAATAAATTCCAAGGCGAAAATTCCAAATTCCAACCCTATTAGCATAGAAAATAGTTTATTGTAGAGATGCGCAGCATTGCATCTAACGCTAGAAATTTAAATCTTTTTAATCCGTGTAATCTGTGGCAAAAACTACATTATTAGATAAAATATGAGAATTGTTCTTCAAAGAGTTTCAGAAGCATCCGTTACCGTTGATGGAAATAAAACAGCTGATATAAAAAAAGGTTTACTTGTTCTAGTAGGAATTGAAGATCTGGACACTCAGGAAGATATCGATTGGCTGGTTGGTAAAATTATCAAAATGAGAATTTTTGGCGACGAGAATGATGTAATGAACTGCTCAGTTCAGGATATCGATGGAGATATTATAGTAGTAAGTCAGTTTACACTTCATGCTTCTACAAAAAAAGGTAATCGTCCATCTTATATAAAAGCATCAAAACCCGAATTTGCGATTCCAATGTATGAGAATTTTGTAAAATCTTTAGAAAAAGAATTTAATAAAAAAGTACAAACCGGAATTTTTGGTGCAGATATGAAGGTTAGTCTCTTAAATGACGGCCCTGTAACGATTTTAATTGACAGCAAAAATCGAGAGTAAAATTTTATTAAACATATGTTAAGAATTTCTAAAAATAATATATATTTGGCGAAATTACTTACTAATGAAATTTACTTTTTCGGGATTATTTTTTTTCTTATTTACCCTTATTCTTTCGGCTCAAAAAACCGAATATGCTGTAACAGCGATTTCTGATAGTCTTAAAGAAAATGCCAACGCTGTTGTTCGATTAGATCAAATGGATATTAATATTGTTTCCCAAAGAAGCATGAATATTAAAACGCAGCGAATTATAACAGTTTTAAATGAAAAAGGCTCTAAAGCAATAAATGCTTATGAAGATTATGGTAAAAACTCATCAATTAAAAGTATAGAGGCAACTGTTTACGATGCTGCAGGGAATGAGATAAAAAAAATTAAACGAAAAGATTTTAAAGATCAGAGCGCAGTTGATGCAGGTATATTGATTTCAGACAATCGATATCTTTATTTAGAATACACTCCAATATCATATCCGTATACAATAGTTTATAATAGTGAGAAAGAAACTTCTACAACTGCTTTTATTCCAAGTTGGATGCCTTTAGATAGTTATTATATTAGTGTTGAAAAAAGTATTTTAAACGTTAGATATCCTGCTAATTTAGGTTTTAGAAAAAAAGAATGTCAATTTTCAGTTTTTAATATTAAAAAAGAAGCAGACAGTGATACAAAGACTTCGTATGTGGCAACAGGTATTTTAGCGCAAAAAAACGAAGATTACAGCCCTAGTTTTGATGAAATATATCCAAAACTTATAATGGGACTTGAGTATTTTAATCTTGAAGGAGTCGACGGAAATGCAAAGACTTGGAAGGAATTTGGTAAATGGTGGAATGATAAAATTCTATTTGGAACTGAAGATATTCCTGAAGTAACCAAAGTAAAAATGAAAGCTTTAGTGGGAGATGAAAAAGATCCTATTAAAATTGCAAAAATAATATATAATTATCTTCAGAAAAAAGTTAGATATGTCGCTATTAGTGAAGGGATAGGGGGCTGGAAACCCATGTTGGCTAGTGATGTCGATCGTTTAGGCTATGGAGATTGTAAAGCTTTAACGAATTATACTAAAGCATTATTAAAATCCGTAGGAGTGGAGTCTTATTATACGAAATTATATGGTAATAATTATAAAATGGATATTAGATCTGATTTTGTATCCCAGCAGGGTAACCATATTATTCTAGCTATCCCTAATGGTAATCATTACACTTGGTTAGAATGTACAAGCCAGGATGCTCCTTTTGGATATCAGGGAACTTTTACTGATGATCGGGATGTCTTGATTATTAAGCCGGAAGGGGGAGAAATTGTGAGAACAAAAGTGTATGAGGATTTAGGAAATACTCAAAAAGATAAAGGACTATATAGCATAGACGAAAATGGTAATTTTTCGGGTTCATTATCAATTGTTTCAGAAGGTTCTCAATACAACACAAAGGCTAGATTGGAAACTTTACAGCCAACAGAAAAAGAAGCTCATTATAAAGATTATTGGAGCAATATCAATAATTTAAAATTGGGTAAAATTTCTTTTACTAATAATAAGGAAAATATTCAATTTACTGAGGATGTGCAAACAAGTGCTTTAAACTATGCCGCAATTTCTGCGAACAAAATGATTTTTACCGTAAATGCATTCAATCAAACTTCTGCTAATGTTAAGAGAATCCGTAATAGAAAAACCCCGCTTCAGATTCAGCGTGGTTATTTAGATTCAGATGAAATCGAAATTAATTTACCAACAGGTTATACAATAGAATTTTTGCCTCAAAACTTTGAATTAAAAGGAAAATTTGGAGAATACAAAACCGAAATCATCAAAAAAGAAAATAATAAACTGACTTACAAACGCTCTATATTCATAAATAAAGGGCAATATTCAAGTAAAGAATATGACGAGTACCGTCTTTTTATGGAGCAAGTTGCAAGAAACGATAATGCCAAAATTATATTAACCAAGAACTAACCAAAAATGAAAATTACCAAACTTTTTAGTCTGTCAATTCTATTGTTGCTTATTACGAATGTAACAGCGCAGGAATTTAAATTAGGAAAAGTATCTATTGCTGAATTAGAGCAAAAAGTACATCCTAAAGATTCATCGGCAGCAGCTGCAATTTTGTATAAAAAAGGAAAAACGAGAATAGAATATGATCAGAATGAGGGGTTTATTACCATAACAGAAGTAGAAACCAGAATTAAGATTTATAAAAAAGAAGGATACGATTGGGCCAATCAAAATGTTTGGTATTATAATCAGGCCGGGTTTAAAGAAAAAGTAAGTTTTTCTGATGCCGTTACTTATAATTTGGTAAATGGTAAAATTGAAAAAACGAAGCTAAAAAGCGATGGAGCCTTTGATGAAGTCGTAAATAAATTTAGAGGACAAAAAAAGATCACAATGCCTAATGTAAAAGAAGGTTCTGTTATTGAGTTTAGTTACATCGTGAGAAGTCCTAGCGATAGAATAATCAGAGATTGGGATTTTCAGACGAGTATTCCGGTAAATTATTCTGAGTTTTCAACTTTCGTTCCGGAATATTATGTCTTTAATTCAAGACAAAAAGGATATGTTTTTCCTAAGATTACTACGGTAAAAAATCCAAAGTCAATAGTTTTTACGAATAAAGAAAGATCCGGAGGCGGATGGGGAACTACTCAAACAACATTTTCTACGGATAAATTAGATTACTCTGAAACGCAAACGACTTATGTGGCAGTAAATTTTCCTGCAATGAAAGATGAGGCTTATGTCAATAATATTGATAACTATACTTCAAGTATTCAGCATGAATTATCGATGACAAAATATCCTAATTCACAAATAAAAATGTATTCGACAGATTGGAATTCAGTTGTGAAAACAATTTACGAATATGATGATTTTGGTCCTGAATTAAATAAAACAGGCTATTTCGAAGACGATTTGAAAAAAATATTAGAGGGAAAAAATACAGCAGATGAAAAGATATTGGTTATTTTAAATCATGTAAAATCGAACGTAAAATGGAATGATTACAACGGATACAGCTGTGATAATGGCGTTAAAAAAGCGTATAAAGAAAAAACAGGAAATATTGCGGATATTAATTTAATGCTAACCGCGATGTTGCGTTATGCAGGTTTAACAGCAAATCCGGTTTTGGTGAGTACACGCGCTAATGGAATTTCTATTTTCCCTAATAGAACCGCTTTTAATTATGTTATTGCTGCAGTTGAAACTCCAAACGGAAATGTTTTGTTAGATGCTTCTGATAAATTTTCAACTCCTAACGTTTTGCCTTTTAGAGCCTTAAACTGGTCTGGCCGATTGATTAGAAAAGACGGAACATCTGAAGAAGTAGATTTAATGCCTAAAAAATCATCAAATGATGTTGTTTACATGAATTATAGTATTGATGCCGAAGGTAAAATAACAGGTAAAACAAGAAGACAATGTACAGATTATAATGCCATGATTACAAGAGATAATATTAACGGGGTTAAAGAAGATGAATATTTAGAAAAACTGGAGAATAGAAATAACAAAATCGAAATAAGTGATTATTCAAGAACAAACGAAAAAGATTTGTTACTGCCTATTATAGAAAGTTATTCATTTACCGGTAATAACTTATGCGAAGTTATAGGCGGGAAAATATATATTAGTCCAATGCTGTTTTTAACAAATGAAAAAAATCCTTTCAAACAGGATCTCAGAGAATATCCGGTTGATTTTGGATTCCCTTTTACAGATAAATATAACATAACGCTTCAAATCCCCGAAGGTTTTACAGCCGAGGTATTGCCTGCTCCGGTGGTTATGAATATGGAGGATAATTTAGGAAGTTTTAAATTTAATATTGCTCCCGCAGGTAACGCTTTACAAATAAATATCCAACATCAAATTAATGAGGCAATTGTATCTACTGAAAAGTATGAAATGCTAAAAGAATATTATAAAGGAATGATTGCAAAAGAAACAGAGAAAATTGTTTTAAAAAGAATTTAAGATGAAGTTTCAAAGCTTAGTATTAGTTGTTTTTTTACTTCTGGGAATTTCAAAAAGCAGTGCTCAAACTTATGATTTGGGAAAAGTAACTGTTGCTGAATTAAAAGAGAAAGCAAACCCAAAAGATACAGCTGCACCTGCTGCAATTTTGTTTAAAAAAGGAAAAACATTTTTTACGTTTACTAAAGACAAAGGGTTTTCGGCCAATCATGTTTATGAATTTAAAATTAAAATTTATAAAAAAGAAGGACTAAAATGGGCAGATCAAAAGGTGCGTTTTTATATAGGTTATGAAAATTTGAGCGAAGACCGATTAGAGTTTTCAAATGCAGTAACTTATAATTTAGAAAACGAATCAATTGTTAAGACAAAACTGGGCAATCAGGGCGCTTTTACGAAAAAAGTAAATAAATTTTGGGACGAAAAAATAATAACGCTTCCTAATGTAAAAGTAGGATCGATTATAGAATA
>Ga0247812_10000889_pt1 | contig 17165 bp, 16 predicted proteins | sample UWRJL149409B1_FD_178011 | JGI IMG/M metagenome (GOLD analysis project Ga0247812, IMG submission 178011) | Plant litter microbial communities from Arlington Agricultural Research Station in Wisconsin, United States - UWRJ-L149-409B-1 | ecosystem: Environmental > Terrestrial > Plant litter >...
ACTCTTGCTTATAGTATTCCACAAGGTATTCAAGATCTAGGCCATAAGCACCACTTTCAAACCCATCTTCGGATTCCCCTCCGTAACAACATGAGCTCTCGTCATCATCGTCCGAATCCATGTTTAATATTCTCAGGGAGTTCTACTGCTCCATCGCCTCGCTCCGGTAACATTTAAGAACATCTATTATATCAAGATTTGGCGGACCACCTTTCGCGATCTGTAATGCTCTAGCAAACTTCTTATTGAGTGGAAGGTGGTTATCCGCCCTGGCATTGATTAAAATCTGTACCATTTCCAATTGACATGCCGTAGCAGCATATTTAAGAGCAGTTGCGACGTAACAATCTACTTTAGCGATGTTGACATTTGCTCCTTTACAAGTAGTTGAATAATCTTTAATTTCCCACTAAAGTGTAAGGACTCAACGTCCAACGTACCTTTCAAACAAACATTACCATAGATTATTTAAGATAGGACCTCTTTAAGAAGAGACGAATTCAGACACTTTTCTACTATACAAGCTACACTTACGCGAGGTGTGATATAAAGGCAGCTAGTTGCAAGTCTGTTATGCCTTCATGTGTTGATGCAACCTCATTCACGTCAGCATCATGATTTAATCGCAGCTCAACTAGTTTTAGGTCATGGAACTGGACCTGACCATTTCCTGGTGGACTTGGTGTTGTTATTTTCCGGCTCGGTTCTAGTCTTAGGTAACTCAAGCTACACCTAGATGATATCAAATTGAAGATAGAGAGCGCTAGGGTAGGATCTATAGTGCTATTACTGAACGCTTCGCGGAAATAAACAAATGAAATTTTATGGGGTTCGGAGGTAAACATCAATGGATGTTCCCCGTCTTTTTCTTCATTCCATAATTCTTCGCCGGGCCCTATCGAGTACCGGAGCTTCAAGAAAGCACGCCTGAGCCGCGGCAATCTGCTTAGTGCGCGACAGATACCCGTCTCTTGAATGTCGCCTCGTGTTCTGTTGATCGGAAGCCAGACTTCTTCCAGATCGGGTACTTTTCCGCCATGCGCTGGACGACGGCCTCGGAGAAGACGACCAAGGGATTCCGTGACTGGTGGTCTCGGTACGGCTCTATTTAAAGGTTGTGTAGAGATCCACCATGGCAACGCAAGATAATGTCGAAAGTCCCGTTACTGATGGAGCCATCTAGTGTTAGGCGCTGGAGGCGATTTAAGCCATCAAGTAGTCGATTTAATTTCTCTTGTCCCTGGTCAGTTTTGTCTTCAATACTCCATGTTTGAGGCTCCATGGCATAATGAGGCAGCGTAGCTTGGTAAAGTCTGTAAGACGAGCTCAGTTACTATAAAACTCGGGGACATTACGTAATTAAGTGGCTTGCCTTATTTGCAAGATTTCGCCTTGGCGTAAGGCTTTACACATCTCGGCAGCCTCGGACCTTGGCAGACGTCGACTGGTCATGTGATTGGTGATTTTGTAACAAAACCGTAAATCTTATCTATAAAGCTTTATATTTTGTTTAAAATATTTAAAATACTCTTTATAGTAAAGCATTTAAATTATAACCTTTAGTCGCTTACTTAAGCTAGCGTACTAATCTGCGCTAGGTTAACGTAAGTCTAATCAAATGCTATATACCCTATAATATCTATAGTTTTAATAAAAGTTATTCATCACCAACAAAAATAAATAAGCACTAACATATTATGAGTGTATAAATACAACGAATTTAAGAGTGCTTTGACAGCTATATTAAATCGTATCCTGGGTATTTTATCCATATAAATGTCTAACTCCGTCCTTAACCCAGCTCACATACCACCGTTCATCCACAAAATGTCGATCTAGACCTTTGGCTTCTTACGAACCATACCAGCCGATAGAACATTGACACCTGGGACGTCCAACGGTTTTCCTTTATTAACTGCATCTAATGCCGTTGGGCCTGCCACTTCTTCTCCCGCTTTCCTCTTTTTCCTTACAAGCCCCATAGTCAGGTTGTTGACCCCAGCAGTTCCTGCTTGACTGGGAGCTTCTCTCACCTTTGTACCAGTCACTACCTGTCCCCAAGCCTCACCCATAGTGCTAGAGGTTCCAGATCTGACCTCGTTGATCCATCGTTTCGAGCTTGAGCTAGCAAGTTTTAAATTGGCAAAATCGAGGCGCAGTAGTAGTTCAGTGACTCGTTTATAATCCGTTTCATCTACAATGACCTGCCCGCGACCTTCCTCGCGCCATTCATAGTATTGACTGCTCTGAGGACGAGCTAGCAAGTAGTTTTTGTTTTCAGTCTTGACTTGAGGCTGTCGTGAAACGATGATGCCACTGAGCTTCTTCTTTTTGGCTGCTGTACGTGGTTTATATGAGTGAGCTGATTTCTGGGAAGTAGAAATACGACTAAACTCGTGCTCTTTGAGTGGTGAACTATGAATTGGTATTTGGCTAGATGCATTAAATGACGCGGATGGGGTTATAGGATATTCTGTATCCTTGGGTAATGCTGGGTAAGAAGAGTCAAGGTCCCAAGGTTGGCTACCAGCCGTAGTGACTGTACTTTGGCTGCCCCCCAAATCTATGTCCGCCGCACCAGTGGGAACTGAAGGCTCGAAAACTATCCAAATGAAACCTACTAAACGCCCTGCTGAACACTCCTGTCGAAAGGCCATCATGTCCCAGAACTGGTCTATAGACTTGATACTTTTCCATTGGCCACTTCCACTATCGTAACCTTTACTGATTTCTTCATCGAGCTCATCCAGATATCTTGCTTTCGGATCATCCGGAAAGTGAGGGATAAGACATCTGGGAGGTACATCGATTGGGTGCCTCGATATCTTTTGTAAAGGATGGCCCATAATCCAGGTGGCTTTGGTTCCCTTCGGTATATATGATTTCGTCTCGTGGGTGTCGAGTCCTGGCACAATCAAGTAACCAGCCACAGTCTTCCATTGTGATCCTTCTGATTGCTCGTTTGTTTTCGTATCTTCAATCAGGGGATTAAGAACCCGACACCACCATTTTACCAGGCCCCTGTCATCCAGCACATGTTTCCCATCATACTCGATACTGCCTGGGAACAGATACTGATCCTGCGCTCGAGCAAAGAGAGAGATGACACTTCGAATGTTGGTTCTTTGGCGATGCTCCACCAAATACTTTAAAAACGTGACACTTATCTCTCTGAGAGGTGACGGGGTGCCTTTAGGTAGGTTGAGAAGGTGCAAATAGCCTGTCGAGTCTGCCTTAGAAACAAAAAATGTGGTACTATGTGCGGTGGAGTAAATGAGAACCTCTATGGCAAACACAAGAACTTCGGAAGTCGAAGCATCGATTTTCCCTGGGGCCTCAATTGAGGCAGAGAGAAAGTGACTTTCGCAGAATGTTCGATCAGGCCGGGTCCCTGGTGGTGCAGGGTATAGTGCTGTGGCACGAGTAGGAGGAGTAGAAAGGTGATATATCCTAAAGCTGATGTCTTTAGGAAGGACTGCAGCGAGTCCTTGAAGCAACGTTGACGAGGCGAATGATGATTTCTTATTAAGTCTCTCTTGTACAGCCATTTTTGAAAAACATACCAAAATTGAATTGCCTGAACTGCAGATAATTGAGCTGGTTGAAGATGAGTCGCGGTTTAGGAAGACGCGTTGATTAGTCAGCTAGCGCAGTTCTTCAAAATAATCTAGAGCTCAACCACGGCCATCATCAAACGTTCCAAAGACGAACTCACACAATAAGAGGGACCATGGCTTCCAAGGTGACAACCCGAGCAGGTCAATTATTAACACGACAAGCGCGGACAACCTGCCAATGCATCAATTCGGCCTCAACTCGAGCTGTCTCGTCACGGCAGATTTCATCATCTTCTGCCAGATCAGTACCAGAATATGAGACAGACAAGCAAGAACGGCCAAGGTGGTCATATACACCAGAAGGAATGAAAGCCCCATATCCGGTGAAAATAAAGAATACTGAGTTGGTCTGGGAATGCAATAGCGATCCTGTCAAGCTGGATCAATTTTACATCAGGTTTTTGGGACCAGGAGGAGAGAACGTTCTTTCAGAAGAAGTGAAATGGCTTGCTATTACACACAAAAGTTTTGACCAAGGACGGAGAGGTTTTAATGACCGGCTGGCATTTCTAGGTATGATTCATGCATTATCCTCAGTACCTTGACTAATAATTTAATAGGACGACGTATTATCAACCTTCAGACAACGATAGCCTTATTAAATTCGAAGGTGGCTACTAGCACACAATCACAACCAGATAAAACGGATGGACGGGTTCCTTTTACACATCCTGCCTTGGAAGGTTTAACGAACTTGACGGATGCGCCAATTAGCGAAGTTTTGACAAAGTACAGACTGGGAGCTATAGCAACAAAGGCGGGAATGCGAGACATACTGAGATGGCAGCCTAGACAGGTAAGCTTTCTTTTTGCATGATGAAGAACTTGGTTAACATGATACAGATCGACAATTTGGATAGATCGGGTATTGATGTGGTTTTAACTTCGAGTCTTTATGCTATCATTGGAGCAATAGGACTCGAGAAGGGAATGGATGTGGCGAACCAAGTAACGAAGGATAAAATCTTGAAGCCTTTAGGTATATTATAATCAGTCACTGGTCTGACGCGGTGTAGAGTATGTACAATATGACGAAGATACAATCCAAAACGGCAGTGATTTGATATCGAAGTGATCCTTTTTCCACCCTTATATCCGAGGAAGTTGTCTTTGCGCACAGAGTATTTACCGGCCCATCTTACAACCTTTTCTCCTGTCATTGGAGTTGTGTATAACCAGGCTTTCCGGAGACACGGCATCGAACTTCCAAAGAACATTGTTATGGAATTAGATTTGCCCCCCATAAATGACAATATGTCCCCCTATAACCGCGGGGGCTATAATTATTACAACTACCATTACTATTTCTGACGAGGTCCATCAATTGGATCCTCCAACAATATCTTTGCCTCTGCCTCTGTGGATCGTATCCATATCCCAAAAATTTCTAATATATCAACAACGACCGTGATTTTGGATCACCAACCATACAGTTTACGCAATCTCACCGCAGCTCAGATTTCTCCGAGAGGAAAGTTCTTGGGATACAATATCTACACAAATACATTCTTGGAAATCCAAACCTACATTTTGTCAAAAGTCTAAAGCGTCCTACATAGCCCCTTAACCCCCCTCAAAAAAAAAGCCTATTAATATTCATAGGCATCATCAACAGGCAAGCACTTCTTTATTACAAAATCCCTCGTTTGTATTCTTATTCCGCTTTCCCATTTCACTTATATATCAGCCAACTCACAATCATCTAACATGCCATTCCAGAAGCCTTCTACACCGTCCCTGTTCTCTCCAGTCCCATTATCACCCCTTCCAACGCATGAAGTCGCTAATACCTTAATAGCAAGAATGCTTATTGAAAGGATCGTCTGGTGGCTTGGATTCTAGAGATATTAGAGATACTACATCCGCAAGAAATACGAGCCCATCAGTACCGGGATGTCCCTAAAGTTCCTCAAGTTTCTGAACTTCCAGGGGAAGGTGAGTCTTTTCCAGCTATCCCAGAAGATGATGTTCCTGCTGGTGCCAACGAGGACCTACTACCTACCCGGCCCATCTTTGAGGGTAAAAAGCCCGTCACCCAAGTTAAACGCTCCTATATAGCGTAGCTAGGAAAAGGTACTAACATTTTTCCAGGCTCATATTGCCAATAGTCAAGATGGACGATCACTGAGCAAAGAAATGTTGGCAGATTATCTATCACCTTTACGTTGAACAGCTGAACAACATTGTACCGGTAGCTGCAAAATTATGGTACTGAATTTCCAGTACATTCTGACTCACAAGGTCAAGCACGCAGTGAGTTTGTACGAATCTTCAAAAGCTAAGAATCATCAATCTAATAATTTCAGGTCCGTAGGTGGTAAGGCGCTGCTAAGAAAAACAGTATCATAGCCGCCTAGTCTGAGGTCTTTTCATTTATATTTTGGGAGTTTATATTCACCAAGTGATCCGATATAAAACATAATTGTAGAAGGTGGCAAAAGTGATAAGATGTTCTTCCCATCTGTACGCAAATGCGCCGTTAGACCGAGCAGATAAGATTCGTGATACTCGTTGATTCAACTCATTCAACGATCTTCTCTCCCATCCGTCCAGCTTGTGCAGTTAAAACAGCGGCTTGCCTACTCGAGAAATTAGTGGGATGTTTTTGTTTTTGGTACTTTTCGTAGAACGGTGGCCATGACCTTCTCACTGATCTTCTTTCTGCAGTATTTGCATTTGACGGTGCCCTTGATTATGTTGTCATTAGAACCCCATTCATAGAGCGAGGCAACGCCATAGAGTGCGATGCCAACACCCATAAAGTTTATGATTTTGTTGAGGAAGGTTCTGTCACCTCGTTAGCTGTCTGACGGGACCTCGATTCTTTTGTTTATTTCTATTTTTAGCTTCGATAGAGTCCTGTCTTATGTGGATTAGAAGTGATAAGCAACATACCCGTAAGCCATGACTACTGCTCCATCTGATAACGCCTGGTCAAGAGTATTGTATCCCGTAGTACCATTGTGATGGAAGTTTGGGCCGCGTTTAAGAACGGCGAACTTCTCTTCCATGTTCTTGTTCATGAAAGGAAGTAGGGATAATGGCGGGAGCAAAATCTCGGAGACGAATGAGGTTACTACCGTAGTAAATGCTGCCGCAATACTACAGTTTTCATGTTAGCCTCTTCACCGTTGCAAAGCTATAACTATCATAAGGTATATATAGTTAATCACGTGGCTCGTGGTTATCTGGGTGGACCTAAGACGAAGAAAGAGAGGATTTGGGAGGAAATTAGACCTACATCAAACCTACAGCAACCTCCAGAACGTTGTCTTGTACCGCGAAGCTACTGAAGCCATGCCAGAACTTCTTAGCCCTCTTTCCAACCTCCTCCACACTATCTTCCAAGTATTCGCGACTATCTTCTAGTCGAATAGGCATTTTATCCAAGTTATAAAGATAGTTATAATTAAAGAAAGAGGAAAGCAAGCTCAGAGATTATGACAGTGGCTGTATATAAGACTATACGTCAATCCTTCAAGGGGAGCTCGGATGTTTCAGGGGTAGCGATCACGTGGTGAATGTACGCGGGCGAGGCGGGGTTGAAGCGCCAAGCGCGGGGTGCAAGTTTGTCAACATCGAAAAAGTAAAAATTTATAGAACATCAACGACGAAATCGATCACTCACCATGGCTTCCACAACTGCAGCCAAGCTCTCCGAGGAGGAAATAGATGATATTCTATACTTTGCTCGTGCAGGCGAGAAAGAAGAATTCAATACCTTGAGAAAAAGTATGTAGAATTCCTTCTGAAATAGAACCACCATTATTGGCACCTTTTGGGCGAAGCCCCGGTACATAGCTCATGTTTGATATAACCGCTGACTTCTTTCTTGTGTAGCGGTCTGCGAGAGAGCAAATATCAAAGTGGCAGAGTTGTTAGACATAGCGAAAGATGAAAATAGCGGGAATGGGCCAATGCATATGGCAGCCGCAAATGGACATGAAGGTGTGTGCTACTTCCCACAAATAACCGCGAGGATTACAGTGACTGATATTTTGAAAGCCCTCTTGCTGGAACTATGCAAGGCTCTTTCGGACCCGTCGCCGCAAAACCCAACAATGCTAGCTGTTCTAAATTCTCAAAATAAAGCAGGAAACACGGCTTTACATTGGGCAGCACTAAATGGACATCTTCCATCCGTGAAAGTATTGTTAGAAAATGGAGCCGGTTTGTCCTTTGATCTGTTTCATAGATAAAGATGCTGATTTTAAGCCTAGACCCAACAATTACCAACCATCGAGGTCATGATGCTATATATGAAGCAGAGCTAAATGATAAGACGGATGTAGTAAAATGGGTGCTGGAAGAAGGAGGCAAGTCCCTTAGGTTTAACGTGCCAAGTTTGATTGCTACGTTTTGTCTTTTGTTTACTAACCTGTATTTTAGGTGCTGGACTTGAAGCTGGATTTGGTGAAAAGGCGGGAGAATCAGAGGGTGAAGTTGACGACGAGGAAGAAAACGGAACGGAGGATGATGGCAATCTTCTATCCAAAATAGTCGAGAAGGTGAAGGAAGTAGATATCCAAGATGGTTCTGCACACGCTTGAATCCGGCCCAAAGAACAATTGGAGAGTATCCTATATAGCTAGGAAATTAGAAGTCATAGTGTCAGAGTAGCTGGCATTAGCAGCATGTCCAGAAGGGTCCGAGGGACGAACGCTAGGAATGAGGTCACCAGTTCGTAAGTACATCACGTAATATGGTTGAGACCGTATGCTAATCATGTTAGACATGCAGTCACACCTTTTGAGGTGGCACAATAGAAAGCCGCTACCACTTCCAGACTTTGCGTTGAAATACAAATACTTCTCAGTTCAGAATTCATGATGTTTAGATTTCATGACGGACTTGTCATCTTCTTGACTCCATCTTGGTTGTTGTGGTAGGAAGGTTCAACTAACGTTAGGAATTCGAATCTTACTAGCAGTTGCGGTGCAGCTTATTCTGCATCCAGCAAGTCACAGGTCATGTTCTACTGTAGTACTGTAGTCGTATATATCTTATCTTCACTTTTGCCAAACCCACCGTATGCCCTGCGTAAATTAAGATATGGATATGCGTGCAACAATGGAACTGTCGCCGGAAAGGTCTCTAGTAAGATTAGACAAGTCATTCAAACCTACAGTAGGTACCTAAGCATTAGAGTTGATTACCCGTACAAGACAAGAGCCCTTCCACAAAAGTTGTTTTTGGATGAGACATCTGAATTGCCAGCTTAGGCTTAGCCGATCAGAATTGACATGGTTGCAGCATGCTAGCTTGGGAATGATGTCGGTAGATTTTTTGGTTGTCTCCATTTCGAAACTTGGGGAAGAACTTGGTGATTGGCAAGGGTTATATCCCTGAAACGTCTCACTTTCTTTCTTACTGTACAGTACTTTACCATACAGTAGTAGGAGCCCGATCGCTGAAGCTCGGCACAAACCCATGTTCTCACGGAGCCAGAGGTGTCGCACGAATACTTAATGATTTGCATTTGCACTCGGACAAAACAAAAGCTTGAACAATGAATGCTCCGGCGGTCCCAGGGGGCGGTATTCAGGGGCTAAGCAACATGGCGGCGCGGACATCAGGTGTGCATAACAAGATACGAAAGTACGCACTTTTGTACCTTTGTACCTTTGTACCTTTGTACCTTTGTACCGTTGTACCGTTGTACCGTTGTACCATAGCATTGTATATTTCGGTAAGGCAGATAGATCTCTGGACAGTTGAAAGGCGTTGAAGCAGGGAAGTGGCATGCCTTTGAGCCTACGCCAGAAACCGGTTTAGTCAGAGCCAGCTTCCCCGTAGCTTAACCAAATGGATCTGCACGGGTACAGGCTCGCAGCCCCTGCCAGGGAGAGCGGTGCCCCGATTTGTGAAGGTGTAGATCGAAGCTGCCCAGAGTACGGAGTACGGAGCGTATGTGTATAGTACGCATCATGAAGGATACCGGTCCTCGACGGGTTTTCCGGTAGAGTACAAGTAGAAGGGCTGACAGCAAATGATTTGAAATACGGAGGGATGTCAGAGGCGGAAGCGCACACCCATGAGGCTGTGCAAAAGCGACGTCTGTCCTGGTTGGCCGTCGAGAATCCCAAGTGATACCACAAGTGAGAGCTAGTGATGAGATCAAAGCCGCCAGGGCGTACTGGATGTATGTAGGACGCCTCAAAGTCTAAACTGTAAAACTCTACTTGACAAGAAAAGTCCACACGATGGTGGTGGAGACTGCTTAGGGTGGATTCTGGGTTGGCGTAGACGGTAAACGGTAGACGGTGGTGGTGATGAATAATAGTGGTGGTAGTAGTGCAGTGCTCGATGGATGACTCGAGTAATGGTGCGTGCTATGGAGGAACGTTATAGGCAGTTAGTAGGAAATAGGAGGAAGTAGTAGGAACTTGCTACTTACTCTGCCAATATGATACGTTCCCCGTCGTAGTAGTGCTTGTGGACTTGTGGAGTTGCGGAGTGATGATGCCAATTTTCTCGGCATCAAATGAATGCACCACTCACCACTCTCCAATATCAATATCAAGAATAATGGCCCACGCCTGCGGACGACGAAAGCACTTGGCGTAGCGTATTCCCCTCAGATCAGATATTGATCCTCTCTTTTTCCCCCCTCTCGTACTGTAGAAACCAGAAAGTCAAGATAATTCATTTGGTAACTTTCTTAGTAATCTAAACGCCTCTTCAACCCACCAGCACCAGACCAGCATCGCTGCGCCTCGTAAGATATGACAACATCAAATCATCAACCAAATCACAATCACAATAATAAGAATCAGAATAATAATAATAATAATAATAATAACATCGCGTACAGTAGTAGTAGTACAGTACGTATCGCTGGGTACAGCCTCAATCCTCTCCTCTTTCCCCCCGTCACCCTCCCTTCCCTCCGCGCATTCCGTTCCGTAGCATCCGAACAAAGTGACTTACTTGAAGGCTAGCAATCATCTCCTCATCCACTGTGGTGTGGTGTGGATATGTATATGTATATGTATGTATTGTATGTATGTATGTGTGTGTATTCGCCGAAAAGAACTTGCGTTTATTAGTCCAGTACAGGAAGATACAGTACAACGTACAAAGTACAGTAGCAGTGCCGCCCTCCACCACCGACCCCGTACATACATACATATATAACATAAACCCCCCAAGACGCCATCCCAAACCCAAACCACGAAACTCTATTATTATTATTATTGGCGTTCAGGACTTACTTTTTTTTTTGGTTTTATCTCCGTGCAGTGGTGGTGAAGAAAAGACAAAAGACAAAAGGCAAAACCAAAAGACAAAAACCCCGGACCCACCCACATCCCAAACACTTGGGTCCCACTCCACTCCACTACACGACACTACACTACACTACTCTACTCTACACTCCACTCACTCCACGTCAAGTCCGTACTCCCACGACATTCCTCTCCTCCTTCCCCACCGCAACATCAACCCCCCAATACCAAAATACCAAAACACCACACTATCTCGCAGCTTCCTCGAGAGGCCGCTGGATATGCGAGCAAGGTGACGGACCAACACTCGCCTTCTGTTCCCTGATATTTCCTCCCCAAGGCGACGTCGACCGTTGCGAAGCGAGAAATATGGCCTACCTATGGTCGATTGTCCTGTGCATGGCCGCAGTGGCTTCCGCGGATTTTGTGATTGAACCCTCTAACTCCAGTGCGTCGCTCTTCAAGACACAATTGAAGATCACATCACCGGTCAATTTATCCCTGCCCACCTCTTATGAGATTGCTCCCATCACACCAGCGACCGGGCAAGGGCAAAGTCAAGCGGCGGTGGATGTGCGTATACCTGTGGCCATGGCCGTGCTTGAGATTCAGACAAACTAACACTGCTGCGTAGGTGTTCGGATGGGATGCGAATCTAGTAGTGGCCACTGGAGACAGCACCCAGCAGCCCATTGGGCCCGGGGATTTTGCGTACATCAATTGTGGCGAATACGCCGGCCAGATCAATGCCTCCAGCGTTTTTCAAAATGTAGCAGACCTAAAGCCGATAGCCATCATTCTATATAGCACTACCACGCCAAGATGTGACTACTCCGGGGATCTACCGTTCAAGACTCTATATACAATGACCTCGAGCACGGACTCGCAAAACCTACTCTTGATCACCCAGAAAACTTCTGGTGGACTCGCCACGAGATTAGGGAAAGGTGTTACGGACCAGTCGAATAATATGTCGAACCAGAATAATAATAATAATAACAACAACAACGGAGGGCCAGCGCCAACAACAGCTGTTGCCATGAGTATCCTTTATAGCATCACTGGCATTATAACTCTGCTGTTCTTGGTGATTATTGCAACGGGAGCAATACGGGCACACAGACATCCGGAAAGATATGGTCCTCGGGCAGGCAATACGGGTAGACCACGACAGAGCAGAGCAAAAGGGCTAGCGCGGGCCATGTTAGAGACACTACCTATTGTGAAGTTTGGTGATCCAGAGCCGGTCAAATCCGGAAGTAGGGATATCGAGCTGGAAGATGGTACCAACAGTGTTCACTCCCAGCCACGAGAAACCGAGGCTACTGGGGCTCTGAAGGCCATCCCCGCAGGAGCTGTCGTCGAATCCGGTATGAATGATAATACTCATGGTACCTCAGTTAGCAGTGGCCAAGAGCCTGCGGGAGGGGATGGAGAGCTGGGATGTTCAATCTGCACAGAGGATTTCACGACAGGTGAGGATGTTCGTGTCCTCCCTTGTAAACACAAGTACCATCCTGCTTGCATTGATCCATGGCTTTTGAATGTATCCGGAACTTGTCCACTATGGTATGTACCCCAGTCGTTGCTTTGCAATTGAGATATATCTAACCCTACTAGTCGCCATGATCTAAGACCGACCCCTGTTGAAGGAGCGTCGGCTGAAGGTGATGAACTTCCACCTCCCCTATCCCCAGCAGAAGGTGAGGGGGCCGCAGTAGTCCCTGAAGCTAGCAATCCTCAGCGACGACGAGTATCTAGATTCTTGGATCTGCACAGACTGAGAACTGCACCGCCAGCTGAGCGAATTGCAGCTCTTCGTCAGCTTCGTGAGCAGAGCCAACGTGATGGCGAGACAGAAACTACTGCAGAAACTGCAGCAGAAACAAGTCGTCCAGGTTTATCAAGTCGTCTCCGAGATACCTTTAGAATCCGGACTCGTCGTCAGAATGAACAACCAACTGCTCCCCAAACAGAATAGGAGCCGAACTTGAAATGAGTGAGCAAATGAATGAGATTGAGATGAATGGAAAGGCAGGAAACCTTGGACGAATATGATGCAAGAATGGATGATACTGGATTTGGGACTTACATAGAACACGGGATTTGAAATGGCGTTTAGGGGAGGTTAAAGGTAGCATGCATTTACCGGCCTTTTGAGGGAGCGATCAATAAGGGATATGGTGAACTCGGGTTGGAGGTGGACGGTTCATTGTATAATATGGAGCGATGACTTACAGCGGTTTGCTGTAAGAGTGTTTATTCTAGATGTTTCAAACTAAGCGCTTTATCTACAGTCTTGAACTTCATCTGCTTATGCTGGTCATTTCCCGACTTCTATTTCATTATTCCCGGATCATACTTCTCTGGTCAGGGACATGCCATTTCTTGTCAGTACAACCCCCCATAAACAATTAGCTTACACTGCATAGTCTAATAGCACATAAATTCGTTCAAGCCAAAATATATTATATTTGGGCTTTCATATGACTGGTGAAAACATAAAGAAAGGCAAGGAAGACATAAAATCGACCACAGAGTCTTACCCACTGGCTTTTGTGCGTGTGCAGAATAATCAAATACAGTCTGATAATTTCTGCCCTATCAACATTCCCTAATGGGAGGTCAATAGTGAGGTTTGGATTACTACTGTATGATGTTGGTTGTAACGGAACGGGGAGCAGCCACGGAGAGGAGAGCGGCCCCGCTAAAGTGGATCCAATCGTGACATCGCGATCACTGAGGACGCCTACGCGCTATTGTCAACTTCGCGACATCACCTTCTCCAGATGCCTCCATGACAGACCTTACAGCTGTCCTGCCTGACTTTCCTACCCAAAGCTATGCGCGGATCCTGCCATCGCTTGAGAAAAACCAGGTCACAGTCGCCGACCTTCTTACGCAAGATTGCATCGATGTAGCCAAACGTGCCCAAGTGCCATTGCTGGATGTGAAAAGATTGGCGGCTGCGATATTGCAGGCTTTGCAAGCGAACCTAGGCTTGCAGGAACCCGAAAATGGCGAGCAAAGCTGTACGACAACATCGAGGAAAACTGGCAAGGAGCTTTTCAACTCTTGGAGTACGATCAGTACCCTTGACGATGGCTTGGATGGCGCGTTAGGTGGTGGCATTCCCACTGGTTATATTACCGAAATCACGGGCGAGAGGTTGGTTATGCACACATAATAAAGTGACAGCGGACGACTGCTAACAGCTCATGTAGTGGTGCTGGTAAAACGCAGTTCCTCCTCACCCTCTTACTTTCTGCGCAACTTCCAGCTCCTCGCGGCCTATCCTGTAAAGTGCTCTACATATCAACGGAAAGTGCATTGCCGGTTACTCGGCTCTCGCAGCTACTACTTTCACATCCAGCTCTCATATCAGCTAGCCCTCAGCCGTCACTTGATGCTGTAATGAGCATTGTCACCCCGGACCTCGAATCTCAGGATCACATCATAAATTTCCAGGTCCCGGTAGCAATTCGCCAACATGGTGTGCGTCTCATCATACTGGATTCCGTAGCTGCAAACTATCGCGCCGAGTTTGATCGACCTGGCGCTGGGTTTGGCCAAACAAGCGGTGCGAATATGGCACAGAGAAGTTCAGAGTTGGTAAAGTTGGGTCAACTATTGAGAAATATTGCAAGGGAACATGATATTGCAATCGTTGTAGCGAATCAGGTTGCGGATCGCTTTTCAAATGAGGGACGGGCTAGCCCAATCTTGAATAGAGCTACCCAAAGTAGCCCACTAGCAAGAAGGGGAGGAGTGATGCCGTCCAGCTCGATGGCTCCAATGTCTAGCTTGTCGGGAGCGCCATATGCAAGCCAAGCACCGTCAACTCAGTTTCCAACAGGTACAGAAGATCCAATGTCACTGGATCATCAACAGCGATGGTTCACAGGCTGGGGAGATGATCTATATCCTACACACGTTACGATGAATAATCTCAAAACCCCGAGTTTGGGCTTGATATGGACAACTCAAGTTGCTTGCCGGATAGCATTGATCAAGAAGCCCGTTTATGGGCCTGGCTTGGTGGCAGATGAAGAAAATGAGACAGGTGAGCCAGTCTTGAGGATGTGGAGAAGATGGATGAAGGTGGTTTTTGCTCCTCATGCTAGACCTAGTGGTCCTGGAATCCAAGGCGCAGTGAGGTTTGACATTCGAGGCGAGGGTATCAATGCGAAAGTAAAGGCACCTCAGGGCGATAATGACGAGGATGAAGAAGATAATCTATTATGAGATCATGAGAGTTTCGCCGTTAGGCATAACGGTAATATTAATGAAATACTGATGATTTTGATACAAGGAGGCTAGTTCCGGAGCAGTGAAGTCTCATTGACCTTATTCAATCAAGATTTTCCTTTTCCCCCTCAACACTTTCCTTGGTATACAGCCACGTAGATTCCAATCATGATGGTCTGGTGTAAAGTGGAACGACTCCCCATATGTCCATCCCCCTCTGCTCTACCGAGGAAGTCAAAAGAAGACGAGTTGACCGCAGTAGCGGAACAAAACACGTGACCGAATGTTCCGATCCTCCGTATCAAAATTCGGGGTTGGTGGAGTAGATGAGGTCATTCGGACACTGTGAACATGATGTCGGTCAGAAACCATCTCAAAGCGATGATGTCTGAGCATGAGCAGTCGATTGGTCAAGTGGGTTGAAATGCATTCTATTTAGAGCTACTTCTACCATCCAACAGGCCAGGGCGTTTTTTCTGTTTGTCGTCGTCGTTTGAGCATCATCTGCAGCACAAAGATACCTGGAGGTTTTTGTCATATTTGACCATAATTCGATGCGACTCTGATTCCCTTTCCAAGACCCAGGCTACGTCAACTCAACTGCTACTTATCTATCTTTCGCGTTACGTTGTACGCATCGGGATCCCTCCCACTCGTCAACCAATCCACAACAGATACTCGCAACGTCCGCTCGACCGTTAAGAGCACGACTGGAGTTCACGCGAGTCGGCCTTGTTCCCCAGATACCAAGGGTGAGGGTAGTGCTCCGGCAAAATCGGTGTACCAACCAGGACTCTTAAGAACATCCTCACGGCCGAGTGGGCGGGTCCTGAGCATTGTATATCTCCATTTTAGGATCAACATTTCTCTGCAGCACAAATCACTTTACATGTCCTGACGCGAAACCTTCTCCCCGGAAACGTTTTCCCGCATATGTTAGGATACACTTTGCCATCAATCTTGATCCACTCTAGCCCTCACTGTTACACCTACCGCGAGACCAAGAACTACCTACTGTGCCAGATTCGTCGCTAACGGACCATCACCACGCGACAGAATTGTAGTCTGCGGGGCAAGCTTAAGATCACTTTGGCGTTGGTGAGGCATTAATCTGGGTACGTTGGCTATGGTTTTATTCATCCTATACTCTACTCTGCTAGAAATTTCCAATCATGTTTGTTCATATGGGCTCGGCGTCTAGACTAGTCTTCAAGACGACGGCGAGGCTCGGCAGTACGGATATTTAAAATGGAACTTGTACGTACCAACATTTCAGCACCCTAGTGGTTGCATAATGAATATGATGGCCATCTGGCCGGTGCCAGATGTGGTACGCTACTACCATGTGCCTGAGCAAATGCTCGGTATCGATCATGCGGGGCCCCCACTACGTCGTTCGCAGAGCTCCTTTAGTTTATAGACAGCTTGCTGCCCTCTCATTCTTGTCATCTAACTATATCGACTCTACCTGAGATCCGACTCTTTGTCACGGGTGGTGATGCCGTCTTACTGTCTCCAAGACTGCCATTATTTCTACCGCACAGCTTTGCGCGGTTTGAATATCAGCACTTCTATTTCTCCACTATATGCTTGAACGTATCAAGTTGACAAGATGCCTTCTTACACCTCTTCAGTTCGTGTGTTTACGATGCCCAAATCTCTCAACGAGTCGCTAGCTGTGGCCGAGCCAGGACAGCCGCATCATGCTTCAGACTCGGCAAGGTCCGCAGAACGGGCGAAAAAGGCTAGCGAAAGCTACTCGAAAGATCAAAGAGATCCCCTTGCTAGCAATCAGCCAAAGCATCAACAAGGAATAACTTTTTCGGCACAGGATAAACTGCCCAAGCTACCTATACCCGAGCTTGAGAGTAGTGCAGCGAAATACCTTGCCGCCTTGAAGCCCCTACAGAGCCCGAGAGAACATGCAGAAACTCAACAAGCAGTGGAAGAATTTTTGAAAAGTGAAGGGCCGGAGCTGCAAGCCAGACTCAAGAAGTACGCTAATGGGAAGACGAGTTATATAGAGCAGTTCTGTAGGTATGATGAACTCTCATCACATGCTAGACTAACGCTA
>Ga0247812_10000890_pt1 | contig 17141 bp, 15 predicted proteins | sample UWRJL149409B1_FD_178011 | JGI IMG/M metagenome (GOLD analysis project Ga0247812, IMG submission 178011) | Plant litter microbial communities from Arlington Agricultural Research Station in Wisconsin, United States - UWRJ-L149-409B-1 | ecosystem: Environmental > Terrestrial > Plant litter >...
AATAACGGAATCGTTTATTTGATGGTAATTCCTTATTTACTCGTGGTTGTAATTGGAGTTCTTGTTTATAGAATGTACAAATCGAAAACAAAAAAAGCAGAATAATTTTATTCTGCTTTTTTGTTTTAATAGTTTCTGGTTATGGCTTAAAACTACGCCATGTTTTCTGGTATTGTACCTATTTTAAAAAAAACTTTCTAGAAGCTATTGCTTTGTGAGAAGCATAGTATATAGTCGCAAAAAGTGATTTTTAATATGTTTATTAAAAATAAGCCTTACGAAAACGTTGCAATTAACAACAGTGAATCTGTTAATAAAATTAGTTTTAATGCGTTTTTGTAATGCTATTTGATCATTAATGATATGGTATTTGGTTAATTATATTATCTTTTAATAAAAAATTCAATTACATACGTAAATACTTGTTTTTAATTATATTTTTATAAGTAATTAATTACATAATTACTTGTAAATTGAAATTGCAAATTACTATATCATCCATAATAGTTTTATTGTTAGCTAGTTCGATAGCTGCGGGTCTCATTACTACAGATTTTTTTTATGCCCCTACAAGTTTTGCTTATTACAGTTTTTGCTTAGTAACGTTTAGTATTGTAATTATATTCTCTTTTTGTTATTTAAAGAAAAGAACATCGATATTTCTTAAAAAACCAATTGTCTTTTTTGGAATCTGGGTTTTATATATCTTTTTTAAGTTTCTTAACAATGAGGCAACTTCTTTATTTGTTTTTTACATTTTAGCACTTTATTTTTTACTAATTAGCCTCACTTCATTATTTAGTTTACAACGATTTAGTCTTAAAGCCTTTTTTTATGCCGTAATTATATTTAGCTCATTAGAATCAATTTATTGTATTCTTCAATATTTGGAGATTTTTAGAAGCCACAGCGATCTGTTTTTTGTTACGGGGAGTTATAATAATCCAAATGTCACGGCAATATTTCTGGCTTTAACCACTCCTGTTTTTCTAAGTTTCTTTGATAATAAATACAAGAGGACTATTCAGTTTTGTTTTTTTATAATGCTCATTGCGTTGTTATTGCTTAAATGTCGTGCTGCATTTATTGGTATGGTTATCTCTACGATTGTTTTTTATGCTCTTGAATATAATTTTATGAATTGGGCAAAGAACAAAAAGAACAAAACTACAGTTAGAGCTTTAATTGTTTTAAGCATCATAATAGTAATTCCATTATGTTTCTATTTATACAATGCAAAAAAAGAATCTTCAGAGGGGAGGAAGTTTATTTGGAAAGTATCAGCTGATTTGGCTATGCAAAAACCATTTTTTGGATATGGCTATGGCTATTTTGAGAAAGAATACAATTTGCATCAGGCTAATTACATACAACAAGGGCGAGCTACAAATGAGGAGCTTAAAAATGCAGGTCCTGTAATTATGCCTCACAATGAGCCGCTTCATCATTTGATTCAGGGAGGGCTCGTTGGTTTGATTTTAATGTGCTGTTTTTTCGGAATATTAGTTTTTTCTAAAAAAGAACAATTAGTGATTGGGATCACAAAAAAAAATGTACCTAAAAACGCGAATCGTTATTTCAATGTAAGTTATGCAGGAGTTGTGGCTTTCGTAGGAGTTTCTATGATCAATTCGACCATTGGTATTGTTTCAATTATGGCATTATTAATTATTTATGCAGCGGTAATTGCAAACGTTTCAGCACCTTTAAAATCATCTTTATTTTCTAATCTGTTTAGAGACAATACACTATCAGTACTATTTAGAACCACAACCATTGTTATGAGTTTGTATGTATTGTGTATTATTTCGGTCACTGCAATGGCAGATAGGAAAAATAAAATAGTTGATATACTTCAAAAAGAAAAGCACTTTAAAAAAGCACTACAAATTATGCCATGTCTGGAACACACTCTGGATGAGGATCCCGATTACTGGAAAAATTATGCTCAGTTGTATTTTAATGAAAAGAATTATCAACAAGCAATAGCATGCTTTATTGAGGCAAAAAAAAGGAGTTCACTACCTGATCTATACATAGGTTCTGGCATTTGTTATGAAAAGCTCCAGCAGTATCCGGAGGCGATAGCAGAATATAAACAGCTTGTATTGTTTTTACCTTCAAAATTTGCTTATCGTTTTAGACTAATGGGGGCTTACTTAAAAAACAAAGACACCCTCAATACTATAATAACTGCAAAAGAAATTCTGAGTCTTGAACCCAAAATACCATCAGCAAAAGTAGAAAGGTATAAAAAAAAAACTTGGAGTTTATTAAAAAAAATACAGTCTAAAAAAAAACATTAGACAAAAAGTAACAAGAGATCATTAATATTTAAAAAGAGGATTTATGTTTAATTATTTTATTGGGAAAATAATCCGGAATAGCGAAAAGATAATTTTTTTATTATTCCCCTTACTATTACAGGCTCAGTTTCCGAATGCGGTAGAAGCCGTTTTAAAAAAGGCGGGGAATAACAGGCCAGAACTCGAAAAAGCACTGCAATATACAGACAAAACAAAGGATGAATTAAAAATAAAAGCCATGCAGTTTTTGATCAGCAATATGGATATCCATACCTCAGCAGATTATTACTGGGAAAATCCGTCGACGCAAAGAATAGCTTACAATGAACTGGATTATCCTGATTTTGGAGAGGCAAAAAAGGCACTTGAAGCCATTAAACAAAAAAATCCCGGTTTACAGCCTAAGTCCGTTATTTATCAGGATATAGAAACCATAAAAGGAGATTACTTAATTCAAAACCTGGAAAAAGCTTTTACCGCCTGGCGTTCTTCGGCAATGCAAAATATTTCATTTGCTGATTTTTGCGAATATATCCTGCCTTATCGCGTGAGTGAGGAGCCTTTGCAGGATTGGAGGGGTGTTTATACCGATAAATTTAAATGGATTAATGAGCAAATCCCAAAAAAAGGGTTAAAAAGTGTTTTGTTTTCTGTAAAAGACGATTACGACACATGGTTTACTAATACTTGGGGAGAGCAGCGTAAAGAGCCTTTGCCTAGATTAGGTGCTTTGCAATTATTATCAAGAAAAGAGGGACCTTGTCCGGACATTGCAGATCTTGGAGTATTTATTATGCGTTCTCAGGGAATTCCCGCAGCCATAAATGTAATTCCGTATTGGGCAACCGCTACAGGAGGTCATTTTACAAATACTTTTTTTGATGATAAAATGCATTCTTACAATGGGGATTATGGGGCAAAAGACTATGAACAAGACCTAAAGAGGGAGCCTGCAAAAGTACTGCGTCTGACCTATTCTAAACAAAATGGAACACTGGCCAGTTTTGAGGATAAAAATAAGATTCCCACTGCTGTTTTGAAACAGCAAAACTATATAGATGTTACTAAAGACTACTGGAAAACCACCAATGTAACATGCCCGCTGTATGATGCAGCAAACCCGTCCAAAATTGTTTATGCCACCACTTTTAACGGACTGGTTTGGAAACCTTTCTGGTGGGGAAAAACAGAAAATGGTAAAACAACTTTTACCAATATTTGTATAGGAACAGTGATAATTCCTCAATATTATACCAATGGAAAGCTGGTACATGCAGGTGCACCTGTTGTAGTTGGCGAGAAAGAAAACAAGGTGCTTTTGGCTGATCTGGGGAAAAATAGAGAAGTTTTAATACAAGAAGCAGATAAATATCTCAGATTCAAAATAGGGGTGACCTATAAATTATATTACTGGAACAATGGATGGAAACTTGTAGATACTCGCGAAGTAAAAGAACAAATTACATCTATGCTTTTTTCTAAAGTACCCAAAAATGCTTTACTACTTTTTTTGTCCAGCGATTCTAAAAAACTAGAGCGTCCTTTTATCATTGATGACAACGGCATAAGAACATGGTTTTAAAAAGAACTTACAATAGCAGCAGACCTTTTTTTAATTTTTTAAATCGATTGTATAACATAAATAAATTTTAAAACATGAAAATAAAATGGATTAAAATAGTAATCATTGGCATTTTATGCCATCCTGGTTTCATAGCAGCTCAAATTAGCTCAAAAGTAACCGGAAATTATCCTGCAGATATTGTCTGTAAAGTAGACGAATTAAATTCAAAAGTAAATTTATCCGAAGAGAAACAGATCAAAATAGCCCAAAAATTATACACTGCAGATAGTCTGGCTAATATAAGCCTTGCTAAAGGAGATCCCGCTGCCCGGCTAAAATCATACTACATTATAGACAATACCTTTCTAAAACCCGTTTTATCGCCGGAAGAACTTGACTATTACGGCTATAGTATAAACAAGGATAATCGTTTTTTGGCAGTTCTGGCTTTTTCAGCCCATTTAAAGTTAGAGCCAAGGCAAATAAGCGAAATACGAAAAGAGAATGATTCTGTGGCCGGTATTCCAAAATTATCCGAAAAAGAAACTATTCTAATTTATAATAAAAAACTAATTCGTGTTCTAACACAACAGCAGTATATATCGATGCTTAAAATAATTTACAGAGAGCAGTCTGAGGAAGAGGCAAAAAAAGACTGGGGAAAAATAATAAAGCTCCAGCTGGCTGATGATAATAAAGACAGAAAAGAATATGTCAAAATTTTGAATTATCACATTGCCAAAAATGCTTTTTTAGATAAAGATGCGGAGCGTTATGGCAAGACCAAAAGAGATTTTTTAGCTAAAAAAATGGCATTAGAAGAACCATCAATTTTAGTACATGCCAACATATTAGCTGAAGACGGATTTATAAATAATAAATATTCCTCTATTATAAAATATGAAAAAGAACTGGAACTAACTCAAAGCCAGACAGACACACTTTTGCTTAAATACAACCAATTAGAACGTATTAAACTAGAAAACAGAGACAAAGAATCCAGTAATGAAGCCCTCAAAGCAGTCCCTTCAGAATATGAAAATATTGCCAAAATCCTAACACCGGAACAAGTGAAAAAATGGCTGATCCAGAAAAACAAACAAACAGCAAAAAAAGAAGCACAAAGAAACTGGGAACAACTAGAGGCAGAGGGCTTAGCAAAAGATTTGGATAAAGATAAAACACTAGCAGAATTTGCGGTCTATCAGTTGCAATTTCTGGTAACCAAAGACAGGGCAATGGTTTACCATACTCAGGAAAATATTTTTGCAAAGCGTGATATCGAGAAAAAAAAACCGGAGCTATTAAAACAGCTTGATACAATTAATCTAAAAAAATCTCAAAACGCCAAGACAAAACAAGGTCTCACGTGGTAAAAAAAACAACAAGAGTTTAACAATCATAATAAGGATCAAACAACAAATTATTATTATTTACAATTTAATCGATATGAAGAAAGTTATCCAAAAAGCAATCTTATTGCTGTTATTAGGAGGTTCTGTGTGTCAGGCACAAGAAAGCCCTGCTGTTAAGAAGAATTTACAAGACGCCAGACTACAGCTCCTGCAAGGTAGTAAAACGTATAATCCCGAAGCAGGAATTGCTGCTTATAAGCAACTAGCCAATGTGGGCAATGCCGAAGCTATGAATGCTTTAGGTTTAATATACAACAAGGGGATAAGTGTTCCTGTAAACGAGGAAGAAGGAGTCCGTTGGTTAGAAAAAGCGGCCGTAGCAGGATATAACAAAGCCTGGTATAATTTAGGAATATTGCTTAAAGATGCCGATAATCCAATAGATCAAACAACCGCACTAAGCTATTTTGAAAAAGCAGCACATTTAGGTTACAACAGAGCCTATCATGATTGGGGCGGTATGGTAATGAAAGGTAAAGGCACTTTGCAAAACTATCCTTTGGCATTAACTATTTTTAAAGAAGGTGCAGCTAAAGGAGATCCAAGCTCGACATACTCTGTTGGGTATATGTATTATAAAGGCTTGGGATGCACGCAGGATTATACACAGGCAGTACAACAATTTGAGATAGGTTCTCAGCAAGAAAGTCTTCCTGCAATGTATATGCTGGGACTGTGTTACCGCAATGGTTATGGTGTTGCAATTGATACTGAAAAAGCCAAATACTGGTTAAACAAATCGGCTAAAATGGGATCGAAAAAATCCGAAATAGAACTAGCCGAACCGGAGGCTGAAAATGCGAACCCTCACCAGATAAAAACGATCTCTCAAACTATTCCGGAAGTAATAACCATTACAGATACAGAAGCGCCGGAAACGTTTCAAAAAGTTAAACAGGCGGCAATTACCTCAGATATATCAGGAAATTACACCGGGTATTTGCTTCGATACGATTGGAGCGGGCAAAATATCATAAGCAAAACGCCCTTACAAATAGACCTGGCACAAGAAGCAGCAAAGCTTGTAGGCCAATGGAAAGAAGAAGCCGGTGATACTGTAGCTTTTAATGCAGAGATATTAGAAAATGCCATTGTATTTCAGGATTCTAAAATAGACAGGACAGAGCATTTTTACAAAGACACGATTAATACCTATGCATTCAAAGAAGCAAAACTGCAGCTGCTGCAAACTGATGAATCTTTATTTATAGTAGGTAACCTGGCGCTTTACAACATCAAAGAGCGTGAATATGAAAGGCCTATGTACCTTATTTTAGAAAAAAAACAAGAAAAATCAAGCGAGACAAAAGAACTGTTTTCTTCTGTTATAATACATCCTAATCCTGTGGTAACCCACTTTAATCTTAGTTTTGATTTGGCCAGAAATGTCGATGCAACCATGAGTATCTACTACCTAAACGGCAGGGAACTATACCGTGAGCAGTGGAATGACTTAACAGCAGGAAAACAAACCAAAACGTTGGCCTTAAATGCTCCTTCAGGATTCTATATTTTGCGATTGGCCTATGGCTCAGAAGTAAAAACGACAATTTTAATTAAAAAATAAGAAAGATGAAAAATAAATATTTTATATTGGTTTTTACATTCTTGTGTTTGATAATGAGCCAAAGCAGTTACTCGCAAGATTGGGATTGGGAGGATATGGGCTGGAATGATGACATAAACGACTTTATAAGCGCGTATGAGGATCAGGGAGGTTATATTGGTTATTATGATAACGCCGAGGATTATGCAAATGATGTAAATAATGACAATGATTATAGCAACGATTGGGAATATTATGAATATGTTAATCCAGATTATGTAGGAGATACAAGAATAGACAATCAAGGAAACATTTGGGATTATCAGTACACGGTAGGATGGCGTCCTGTTGATAATTCTGATAATAGCAACACAGATATATACGATGGATTACTAGATCCTTATAACTATTATAATGATAATGATGATCCTTTTTATCCTTATAATGAGGATCAATATCCGCCGGGTGACAACAATAATAATAATAATGATTCGACTACATCAGGATCTCCTGCGGCTATAAGAATTTGGTATCTGGACTGGGATGGTGACAGATATCATAGTAAAATTGTGTCTGGAACTTATCCGGGGGAGGGATGGATTCTTGATACAAAAGGACTGGATTGCGACGACAATGACCCGGCCATAACAACACAATGCAGGCCTAACACTTGCAAAGGATGTGCTCCTGTTATAAACGAAGTAGCTTTTGTAGATATACCTGACAATAATACGTCTGCTTATGGTTATGTTGATGCTCAGGGTAATGTATTTATAAAATCAGAAAATGGTACATACAAAAAACCATCGCAGCTAAACCCGAACTCTGCGGCAGACAGAAAGGCCCTTAACGAAATAGCAGCTGCATTGGCACGAAGCATTGAAGGAGTAAATAAAAACATTGTCATTAGCAGTACAGATGGAAAGAAACCGGCAATTGATAATTATGCTTTTACACGCACACCGCCCGGAACGCTCATATTTTTGAACTCAAAGGGTGGTTATAACAAAGATTTGGATGATGTTTATAATTTTAAAAGCATTATAAAACATGAGATATTTCATGTAGATGATAATATTTGGAAAAAGGCTCATCCAAATGCTATACCTAAAAATAAGTTAGAGACTCATGCCGATGTATATATAAAAGGAGCTAATGATCCTACTTATAAAGATACTACTGATGATTTTAAGAAAGAGAATGCCGGATCTTTTGGTAACTATTTATTGAATATGGACAAAAGTCCTGATGCAACCATTACGCGAGATGTTATTGTAAAAAAAATGGAACAATTCAATAAAAACAGTACAGGCGTTAAGGTAATGTTTTCTGATCATTATATGCAAAAAGGCGGATTACAGTTACAAGTAGAATACAAAGGCAAACAGGAAGGTTACATTCCATTTGAAAAAGTCGATGAATAAAATATTGATAATGCTGTTACTGATATTGAGTGTATCATGCAGCAAAAAAAATGAAATAGAATCTATATTTATTTCTGATAAAAATGAGTACTGGCTAGCTCATGATTATTGTAATAATTCGGGAGGCAATTGTTATCAATTTAAGAAAAATGGCACTTCTGATCTCTATTTAATGTTTGTTGACAGGCCCTTTTTTAGATTATTCAACAGTGACGGTGACGTGATAAATGACCCGGAACCGTGGTCTGTAAAAAATGACTCTACATTGGTTTGGCATGACGGGGTTTATAAAATAGAAAAACTGTCAAGAAGAGAAATTTTATTATCGTACTATTATCCTGAGATAAAAGGAAGAAAATGTTTTGTAAGACTGTCAAAGTGGGTAGAGACCCCACCAGGGCCAAGACCGGCAGACTCATTGGATAAAATTAGATAAAAAAAAGAGGTTGTCCCGTAAAAGACAACCTCTTTCTTTAAGCTTTTCTCATTCTCAAAAAGGATCTCTAAAATTAAGAGTGGATTGGGATGGTAAAGTATCAGACTATATAAAAATGGAACCTGTTGATCATTAAGAAAATCTTTAAACAATGAAAAAAATAATTATAATACTGCTGATGGTATTGAGTGTATCATGCAGCAAAAAAAACGAAATAGAGTCTATATTTATTGCAGGTAAAAATGAATACTGGCAAGCTTATGATTATTGCTCCACAGGGAGCAATTGTTATCATTTTAAGAAAAATGGCACTTGTGATCTATATATGATGTCTATTGAAAAGCCCTTTTTTAGATTATTCAACCATGATGGCGATGTGATAAATGACCCAGAACCGTGGTCTGTAAAAAATGACTCTACCTTGCTTTGGCATGAGGGGGTTTATAAAATAGAAAAACTGTCAAGAAGAGAAATTTTATTATCGTATTATCATTATGAGATAAAAGGCAGAAAATGTTTTGTAAGGTTAACAAAGTGGGTGGATACCCCGCAAGGGCCAAAACCAGTAGACTCGCTGGATAATGTTAAATAATATAAAAAGAGGTTGTCCCGTAAAAGACAACCTCTTTCCTTAATCTTTTCTCTTTCTCAAAAAGGCGCTCTGAAATTAATAGTAGAATGGGATGGCAAAGTATCAGACTATATAGAAATGGAACCTGTTGATAATTAAGAAAAATCTTTTAAACAATGAAAAAAATAATTATAATACTGCTGATGGTATTGTGTGTATCATGCAGCAAAAAAAACGAAATAGAGTCTATATTTATTGCGGGTAAAAATGAATACTGGGAGCATCAGGATTACTGCTATAATACAGGGGGCAATTGTTATAAATTTAAGAAAAATGGTACTTCTGATGTATATCTAATGTTCATTGACAAGCCCTTTTTTAGATTATTCAATAGTGATGGTGATGTGATACGTGACCCGGAACCGTGGTCTATAAAAAATGACTCTACATTGGTTTGGAATGAAGGGGTTTTTAAAATCGAAAAACTGTCAAGAAGGGAAATTTTATTGTCGTATTATCATTATGAGATAAAAGGCAGAAAATGTTTTGTAAGGTTAACAAAGTGGGTGGAGACACCGCAAGGACCAAGACCAGTAGACTCGCTGGATAACGTTAAATAATAATAAAAGAGGTTGTTCCGTAAAAGACAACCTCTTTCTTTAAGCTTTTCTCTTTCTCAAAAAGGATCTCTAAAATTAAGAGTGGAATGGGATGGTAAAGTATCAGGCTATATAAAAATGGAACCTGTTGATCATTAAGAAATCTTTAAACAATGAAAAAAATAATTATAATACTGCTGATGGTATTGTGTATATCATGCAGTAAAAAAAATAAAATACAATCGATATTTATTGGTGATAAAGATGCATATTGGGTACACCACGATTATTGCTATAATACTGGAGGTAACTGCTTCCGCTTTAATGAAAATAAAAGCTACGATCGGTTCTTGAGATCAAATGTAGATTTCAGGATATCCAATAATGAAGGTGATTTGATGCGTGACCCAGGAACTTGGTCTATAAAAAATGACTCTACATTTGTTTGGGATGAAGGGATTTTTAAAATAGAAAAATTGTCAAAAAAAGAAATTTTATTATCGTATTATCGCAATGATCTAAAAGGTATAAAATGTTTCGTAAGACTTTCAAAGTGGGTACAGACGCAACGAGGGCCAAAACCAGTAGACTCGCTGGATAATGTTAGATAAAATGAACTGTCGGTAATTAGATCATTAGCAAATTATATAATGAATATGGACAAGAGAACAGTTGGCAGATATTATCACAGAACTAAATAAAAATCTAAAAAATGAAGAAAATAATTTTAATATTAATTGGCTTAACATTAGTTTCATGCGATTTTGTAAAAAAACAAAACAAAAGCAAATTTGATAATATTTCAGAAAAAGATACTACTTGTTTAAATGATATTAAAGATGCAAAATTGGATATTCAAAAAGGCAAGCTAGTTTACTGCTATAATTTGGGAAGTATTACACATCATTCATTACGATCAGAAGAAGAACTTACTTCAATCTTAAAACAAATTAATATTGAATTTAGAAATGTGGCTTCTTCAGATATCGATTACGAAAACCAAACTCACTGCTATTGTGAATTTATGAAAGAAAAAATTACAGAAAAGTATGGGGAAAAAATTATTGATTCGATATTAGTTCTTTCAGAAAAATTATATCTTAAAAATAGTATCAATGATACTTTATATTATGCAGATTGCGATAAACGTCCAAATTATCCGAATGATAATAGTGAATATCAAGGGGAATTTAGTGAAGTATTACAAAATGAATTAGAAAAGAAAATAACTTATCCAAAAGGATATATTAAAAAGCCAAATCGTAATTTTTCGGCCTTTGTAGACATCTATTTTTATGTTAACAAAAAAGGTGAAGCAAAAATACAAAGCTTTTGGTTCAACTTTGATATAAAAACAAATAACAAGTTTAAAAATTACCTTGAATCAGAAATCAAAAAATATATAAAAACAGAAAATTGGACACCTGCTCAAATAATAGGAGAAAATGTAAATTCAGATATGAATCTTAGATTCTATCTAAAATGAAAATAACATCTGCCAACAGCTACAAAAACGGATTTGGGACAATTGGACTAATTGAAAGTTAGTTTTGTATTTGGGATAATTTGGCAAATCTGAATAATGGGCTTACTTTAGTCCCAAACCCGCTGTAGTCCCAGAACGGGAATTGTTATAAATTTAAGAAAAATGTTACTTGTGATCTCTATTTAATTTTTATTGATAAGCCCTTTTTTAGATTATACAATTATGATGGGATATCCAATAATGAAGTTGATTTGATGCGTGACCCTGGAACTTGGTCTATAAAAAATAACTCTACATTTGTTTGGGATGAAGAGATTTTTAAAATAGAAAATTGTCAAAAAAAGAAATTTTATTATTGTATTATCACAATGATCTAAAAGGTATAAAATGTTTCGTAAGACTTTTAAATTGGGTACAGATCCAACGGTGCGCAAACCAGTAGACTCGATGGATAATGCTAAATAATAATAAAAAGAAGCCGCCTCAAATTTTATATTTTGAGACGGCTTCTTTTAAATAATAAGTTATAGATTTGGAGGAGGTCTATATAAAAAAATCAATGAATAAAATATTTATACTGTTCTTACTGATATCGAGTGTATCATGCAGCAAAAGAAAATGAAATAGAATTTATTTTTTGTGTAAATTGGTGACCAGAGGCCGAAATTCGAACAAACGAAGTAAATCAGTTTCTGTGATTCTTAAAATTTTCATTAATTTAGTGTAGGCTAAGTTACGTTATTTTATTTTTGAAGGCTTTTTTTGTGTTGTTTGTTATCATTAGTATGCAGGAAATAATTACTTCAACCCATCAACAGAAACATTTACCGTTCCGTTTATTTTTATAAAAGCGATAATCGCCTGGTTGGTTAGCTGGATTTTATCAAACTGAATGTCTTCCATTTTTCCGTTTACGAAAACACCCGGCATTGGCGAATAGTTTTTAAGATAATTGGCCATAGTCTTTTTACCTTCTTCTAAATTGGGCTGAATCGAGTAACGGCAGCTTTCTTCCATTTTTCTTACTATATAACCTTGACCCAGCCAGCTCGCGGTTCTCATTAACTTGCTTTTGGTGTCTAAAACATAATCAAGGTTTTCAAAATAAATTTCTTTTGTCTGAGGGTTGTATTGCGGAACTCCGTTTAAGTAAAGTGTTCCGTTTATTGATCCTAAAACATCAAGTGCAATAACCATTTTACCATTTTTGTGCCAAATAGAAACATTTTTTACCGTAATTTTTTTTCCGCCTGAACCAAATTCCTGACCTGCAAAATTCTTAGTCATGATTTTTGAAGCATCCATATAAGTTGAAATTGCGGCAATATTCGCCGAAATTTGATTTGGAATTTTTGTTACGGGCTTCAATACAATTTTACTGGCACTAAATTTAGATTCAGGTTGTTTGCCTACAATAGTTTCCATATTGCATTTCATTCCCATGTCTAATAAAAACAAATCGTTCTTAAGCTTGGCATTGGTAGAATATACTTCGACAGGAACAATTCTTAGCCAGCTCTCATAAGTATCACTCATCTGGAATGGCGTACATATTTTTTCTAATGCTGTTAAAACATTTGGTTTAAAATCCATTGATTTTTCGATCGCCTCATCAATTTTCTTTTCAATTTTCGATTTAAAAATAGAAATCGCAGGATTTACTAAATAAGTAATAGGCATGCTTTTTCCAAATACCATCATGGTAGGGCTTTCACTCCAGTCCAAAGATTTGAATTCGGTTTTAGTGTTTAATTTCCAGTTCGTCAAAGCTACTTCGCTGGATAAAGTGATTACGCCATTTAAATTAAATTCTCTAACATCGTAAAGTTCTACTCCAAGTTTTTTTGTGCCTATTCTGTATTTGATGGTGGCTTTTAGAGGCAGAATTGTTTTTATTTTTTTATTCGGGTTTGCAGGATCATTCTGGATTTTTATCGGAGCCTGTTTCCAGATTTTCATTTCGATATCATCATCTTCGATGTCGTTGTCTTCATAAATTAAACCATTCAATAAAGAATTTGTTTGATTTTGAATGTCACTCAGCTTTACCGTTATGGGTAAGTTAATAAAAGAAGGATTTGCATCGTAAACTAACGGACTTGCATCATCCGGTTCCGGTTTTAAGGTTTCTAATTTTTGAGTTGTAGAGCAACTTGTAATAGCGGTAAGTACCGTAAACAAAGAGATAATTGAAAAAAACTTCATCATTAAGATTTTTTTAAGTGATGCAAAATTAAGAAAACAATTATATAATCTTAAAAAAGTGTAACAATAGATACAGAATTGAGTCTTATTGAAATAACTAAACGGAATTATTAACGTTTTCTTACCATAAATTACTTATAAAAAATGTTATTATTGTTTTAAAATTTAACAATACCATGATCGAAATCAAAGATTTACACAAGTCCTATAAAATGGGAAGTTCAGAATTGCATGTGTTAAAAGGAATTAATTTTAATATCGAAGAAGGAGAATTAGTTGCGATTATGGGATCGTCCGGATCTGGCAAGTCTACACTCTTAAATATTTTAGGGATTTTGGATGAAGCAGATTCGGGTAGTTATATTTTAGATAAGACTCCAATTAAAAATCTAAACGAAACAATAGCGTCACGATATCGAAATAAATTTTTGGGGTTTGTATTTCAATCATTCAATTTAATAAATTATAAAACGGCACTTGATAACGTTGCAATGCCTTTGTATTATCAGGGGATAAAGCGTAAAGAACGTTACGAGATTGCTATGAAATATTTAGAGAAAGTGGGTTTAGGTTCGCATTCTCATCATTTACCAAATGAACTTTCAGGAGGTCAAAAACAGCGTGTTGCCATTGCAAGGGCTTTGGCTTCAAATCCTAAAGTGCTATTGGCAGATGAGCCAACCGGTGCTTTGGATACAAAAACTTCTTATGAAGTTATGGAACTTATTCAGGGAATTAACGATGAAGGAAAAACAATTTTAATCGTAACGCACGAACCTGATATTGCTGCAATGTGTAAAAGGAATGTGGTCCTGAAAGACGGATTAATTATAGACGATAAAAAAGTAGAACAAGTTAGAGCGTCATCTTATGTTTAATATTGAACGTTGGCAGGAAATCTTTGAAGCGATCTCTAAGAACCGGTTAAGGACATTTCTTACCGGAGTTTCTGTAGCTTCCGGAATTTTTATTTTAGTGATCCTGCTCGGCGCAGGTAAAGGGCTTCAAAACGGAATTGAAAAACAATTTGAACGTGATGCTGCCGGGATAGTTGAAGTTTGGTCAGGAACGACAGCTAAAGAATATAAGGGATTAAATCCTGGAAGGCAAATTCAATTTAGAAATAGCGATTATTCACAATCGGTTCAGAAATTTGAAGATAAATTAGAGTTACGTGCTGCTACATATAATTTTTGGGGAGGTGCATTTACTTATGGCAAAGAATCCGGAAGCTATCAATACAGAGGAGTTGATCCTGATTATGGGGCAGTAGAAAATTTGACGGTTGTTCAGGGCCGATTTATAAATAGTAATGACTTGGCAAACAATGAAAAGGTGGCCACTATTGGAATGAAAGTAAAAACAGATTTGTTTAAAGATAAAGATCCTTTAGGCAAAGAAATCGCTATTAATAACGTCAACTTTAAGGTAGTAGGTGTCTTTACAGATCCGGGAGGAGAAAGAGAAGAAGCCCGTGCGTATTTACCTAAAACAACAGTACAGAGAGCTTACGGTGGAGGAGATAAAATAAGCAATATCTTTTTTACGCTAAAGAAAACGAATGATTATGATGAAGCATTAGCGCAATCAGAGAAATTTACTGAAGACTTAAAAGCTTTACTTAGAAGTAAAAATGTTGTAGCTCCCGATGATGATAGTGGTATAAATGCATATAATTCTGTTAAGGATGCAAAACAATTTTACGATTTAAATCTTTACATCAGATTGTTTTTTTGGTGGGTAGGAATCTGTACAATTATTGCGGGAGTTGTAGGGGTGAGTAATATCATGCTTATCATCGTAAAAGAAAGAACGAAAGAAATAGGAATCAGAAAAGCGCTTGGTGCATCGCCATTTTCAATTATTTCGATGATACTTCATGAATCTATTTTTATTACCACTATTGCTGGTTTCGTTGGTTTATTGGCTAGTTTATTATTGCTTGAAGTAGTTGGGCCAATGGTACAAAGTGAATATTTTAGAAATCCTCAGGTTGATTTTAGTGTGGCTTTAACAACACTTGTTTTACTTGTTTTTGCTGGTGCTTTGGCAGGCTTTTTCCCAGCATACAGAGCGGCCAAAATTAGACCTATTGTAGCACTTAGAGACGAATAATTATGTTTAAGAAAGATAATTGGGATGAAATTTTACAGGCTTTAACAGCCAATGTTTTTAGAACGGTGCTAACTGCTTTTGGGGTATTTTGGGGTATATTTATTCTTGTAATATTACTGGCTGCAGGAAAAGGGTTGGAGAACGGTGTAAAAAAAGGTTTTGACGGAATTGCGACAAATACAATGTTTATGTGGAGTCAAACTACCTCGAAAGCCTATAAAGGCTTGCCAAAAACCCGTCGTTACGATTTTAGAAATAGTGATGTTGCCGCCTTAAAATCTGCCTTGCCAGATTTGTTATATGTATCACCAAGGAATCAGTTAGGTGATTTTAACGGATCTAATAATGTAGTTCGCGGTACAAAAACTGCAGCATTTACTATTTATGGTGATTATCCTGAGTTGATCAAACAACAGCCAATGGATATTATAAAAGGGCGTTTTGTGAATCAACAAGATATTTTGGAGAAGCGAAAAGTGGCTGTAATTGGAAAAGGTGTTATCACTGATTTGTATGGTAAAGAAGAGGAAGCAGTTGGAACGTATGTAAAAATTAACGGAATCAACTTTATGGTAGTTGGTGTTTACAAATCCAAGCAACAGGGAGGAAATGCAGAGCAGGAGCAAAAAAATATATTTGTGCCTTTTACTACTTTTCAACAGGCATTTAATTATGGAGATAAAGTGGGGTGGATGGCTCTTACAGCCAGAGACGAAGTTTCTATTACGGATTTAAAACCCAAAATTTTAGAGCTAATTAAAGTACTACATTCTGTAAATCCTGCAGATGACAGAGCAGTGGGAAATTTTGATTTGTATGAACAATTTAATAAAGTGCAAAGTTTGTTTAATATCTTACAGGTTATTGCTTATTTTGTAGGAAGTTTGGTTTTGATTTCGGGAGTAATTGGTATTTCTAATATTATGCTTATTGTAGTTAAAGAACGTACCAAAGAAATTGGAATTCGCAGAGCATTAGGAGCAACTCCGGCAGCAATTAGAGGTCAGATTTTAGCAGAATCTATATTTTTGACTATCATTTCAGGAATGCTGGGTATTGCGGTAGCAACCGGGATTATTGCCGTACTAAATATGGTGCTGGATTCCATGCCGCCCGGAAATGATACTATGTTTGCAAATCCAAGCGTAGATCTGGGAGTTGTATTTGTCGCATTATTAATATTAGTAGGATCAGGTTTATTAGCCGGATTTATTCCAGCTCAAACCGCAATCAATGTAAAGCCTGTAGATGCTTTACGAACAGAATAAATTATCAATCAAAAATATAATCGATTAAACCAAAACAAAATGAAAAAAGGAGTAACCGTAACCATTTTAATCTTTATTGCTGTAGTTTTCTTTGGCGCACTTTACTATTTATACGCTAAAAATCAACAATCTCCAATTGTTTTCAAAACGGAAAAAGCAGAGATTAAAACAATCGTAAAAAACACAATTGCAACCGGTAACATTCA
>Ga0247812_10000891_pt1 | contig 17125 bp, 16 predicted proteins | sample UWRJL149409B1_FD_178011 | JGI IMG/M metagenome (GOLD analysis project Ga0247812, IMG submission 178011) | Plant litter microbial communities from Arlington Agricultural Research Station in Wisconsin, United States - UWRJ-L149-409B-1 | ecosystem: Environmental > Terrestrial > Plant litter >...
GTAACAACGCTTTTAAGTCCGTTATTCAGTCGTTTGTTCGGACAAACATTAAATGATACTACGGATAAAATTATGCATTTTCAACAAGCAGGTTTATTCTGGATAATTGGAATTTCGATAGCAATTCTGGTTAGCTTTCTATTAAAGGAAACTGGCGAAGGAAAATCAACCAATACTCCTGAACTTGCCAAAGATTAAACTTTATTAAATTAGAAAATAGTAGCAGAATAAGATGCAACAAAATTATAGTTGTATCTTATTCTTCTTTTGTTACTACTATCGAAGCTTTGAAACCTGCTGCAAGATTATCCCAATAATCATTGGTTACCAATTGTCCTTTGTCATCATAAACACGGATTTCGGCAGTATTCCCGCCTAAACTTCCAATATTTAAGGCTTCAAAATCCAGTTTATTAAAACCGTTGGCAAGATCTATTTTGACATCTTTAAAATTACCTTCTAAAAACAACTGGTCTCTTATCACCTGATCATTACAGGATACTTTTACTAAATCGCCATCGATAGCACCAAAATCGCGGAATTTTACAATAAAATATTTTGATTTTGTTCTAAAATCGCCCAGCGAAATATTCTTTCTTACCAGTTGCCCTCGACCTTCTTTTAGTCCGGCATCTTTTAGCGCTTTGTCTAAATCTTTCTCCATTTTAGGAACATAACGATCTCCCGGATTGGCAAAATCAGTTTCAGTAGACATCGTAAATTTACTTTTCTCTACTCCTACCTGTAATTGCGATTTTGGCGTAATACTCGTATTATCAAAAACATTTGGCGTTTTTATACTTGGTATATCCATATTGTTGGCTTGCGGATCTTTTACTTCCGGCAGCGGAGTTTTCTTAGGCTTTGCCCCAAATTTTGGCGCTGCAATAGGCCTGTATTTAGTACCAAATTCAGTTTGAGCTGAAACAGTGACAGCGGCAAAAAATAATATAAAAAATAGGATGTGCTTCATTGAAAAAGTATTATCGAATCGGCTTTTATTGTTATATAGAATAAAAACTCTAGTATCACAAAAATAGCATAATTTAGTTTGGCTATACAACTTTAAGACTATTATAACAATATATTAGGCTAATTTTTGGAATCAAAAAACTTGCCAAAAATAAAAAATTGTATTAAAACAAATTCCAAACCATAAATTCAAAATTCCAAACTAACGTGAATCATTTTTTTATTTTTTCTTATCTTAAAAACACTTCATCATTTTGATAATTAGCAACTTATTCCTAACTTCAATATTTTAATTTACCTTTATTAAAAATACAAGCAAATGGACTACATTGACTATTATAAAGTATTAGATATCACAAAATCTTCCACTGAAGCCGAAATTAAGAAGGCATATAGAAAACTAGCCCGAAAATATCATCCTGACCTGAATCCGAATGATAAAGAGGCTGAGAAAAAATTCAAGGAAATAAACGAAGCCAATGAAGTTTTAAGCAATCCTGAGAATCGTAAAAAATACGATAAATATGGGAAAGACTGGAAACATGCTGACGAATTCGAAAAAGCAGGTTACGATCCCAATCAACAACAGCAATATTCCAGACAGCAGCAAGGCGGTAACCAAAGTTATTCTGATTTTGGCGGAGGAGACTTTTCAGGAAGTGATTTTTCTGATTTCTTCAATTCTATGTATGGTTCTTCGGGAAGAAGTTCGAGAGGCCAGGCGAAATACCGCGGACAGGATTTTAATGCCGAACTACAACTTGATCTGGCTGCTGCTTATACTACTCACAAACAAAATCTAACGGTAAACGGAAAAAATATCCGAATCACAATTCCGGCTGGGGTAGAAAACGGACAAATTATAAAAATTCCTAATCATGGAGCACCAGGCGCAAATGGCGGACCAAATGGAGATTTATACATTACTTTTTTAATTGATAACAATTCAGAATTTAAACGGGAAGGCAATAATTTATATGCTGATGTTGATCTGGATTTATACACGGCCATTTTAGGAGGTGAAATTTATGTGAATACTTTTGACGGAAAAGTAAAAATAAAAGTGGCTCCTGAAACCCAACCCGGAACGAAAGTAAAACTGAAAGGAAAAGGTTTTCCGGTGTATAAAAAAGACAATCAGTTTGGGGATTTATACATTAATTATACTATAAAAGTTCCAACAAAATTATCTGCCAAAGAAAAAGAATTATTCGAAGAATTAGCTAAATTAAGAAATCATGAATAGTAAAAACTTAATTCAAATAAAACAATTTTGTTTGTATCACGAAATTGAAAACACCTTTATAACAGAGTTGCATAATTACGGTTTAGTAGAAATTATTTTTCTTGAAGAAGACGAATATTTACAGCCCGAGCAATTGCCAACTGTAGAGAAAATGATTCGTTTGCATTATGATCTTAAAATTAATTTAGAAGGTATTGATGTCATTGCAAATCTTTTAGACAAAATCGAAGTATTGCAACAAAACCTTACTGCAACTCAAAATAAACTTCGCCTTTATCAGCACCATGAAATTGAATAATGATTTTTTTTCGCCACTCCCGATAGCTATCGGGATTCACAGATTAAAATGATTTATGCTGTAAGTGTTTTTTCGCCACGAATTACACAAATTAAACGAATTAAAATTGGTGTAATTCGTGGCAAAATTTTTCACACAATAAATAATCCTTAAAATCATTTTAATCTGTGGCAAGAAAATAAAACTGACTCCTCAAAATATCACAAAAAAGAACGTTTTACGAATTGATTTCAATTTAATTTGGTTCTTTATCAGTTGTATATTTTATAAATTGCAGCGAAATTAACTAACCGGAATTTGATTTAAAATCGAAGAAACAAATTCAATAAAATTATAAAGAAATGAAAAGAGAAAACATATTAACAGGATCACCTTGGGAGGACAAAATGGGCTATTGCCGTGCGGTAAGAATTGGCAATATCATTGAAGTTTCAGGAACTGTGGCAATTGTTGATGGTGAAAAAGTAAAAGCTGATGATGCTTATGCTCAAACCTATAACATCCTGGAACGTGTTGAAAAAGTTTTGGAAGATTTGAATGTTGGAATGAAAGATGTCATCAGAACCCGTATTTTCACCACCGACATTTCTACTTTTGAAGAAGTTGCAAGAGCTCACTCTGCTTTCTTTAAAGATGTAAAACCTACAACTGGTTTTTATGAAATCAGTAAACTAGTTGCACCTGAATATTTAGTTGAAATTGAATTTACGGCTGTTGTACAGTAAATATTTTTTTGCCATGAATTACACAAATTTTCTCGAATTATTTTTTTGCCACAGATTAGAAAGATTTAAAAGATTATTTTTGATGAAGATTTTAATCCAATAGTGTTTTAAAATTGGTGTAAATTCGTGAAATTCGTGGCAAACTTTTTTTAATGACTCTAATTCCAAAACAAATACTTGTAACTATTTTCAAATGGATTTTCATTTGTGTTTTTATAGGTATATTTTCAGGATCTGCCTCAGCTTTTTTCTTAGTTGCTCTTGAATGGGTTACACAGTATAGACTTCACAACGACTGGATTATCTGGCTTTTGCCTTTCGGCGGATTATTGATAGGATTGAGTTATTATTATTGGGGAGAATCTGTTGTAAAAGGCAATAATTTATTGCTTGAAGAATACGAGAATCCCAAAAAAGTCATTCCTTTTAAAATGGCTCCTTTGGTTCTTTTAGGAACTTTACTTACTCATTTATTTGGAGGTTCTGCCGGCCGAGAAGGCACAGCGGTACAAATGGGCGGCGCAATTGCAGATCAATTTACCAAGCTTTTTAATTTAGATAATTCCGAAAGAAAGATTCTAATTATTCTGGGAATCAGTGCCGGTTTTGCTTCGGTTTTTGGCACTCCTTTGGCGGGCGCTATTTTTGCTTTGGAAGTTTTATACTTTAGTAAAATCAATTTAAAAAGTGCTGTTCTATCATTTTTAGTCGCTTATGTTGCTTATTTTACGGTAGAATTCTGGCAGGTAAAACATACACATTATAGTATTCCCCTTGTTCCTGAAATTAGCATTTCAACTTTATTCTATGTTGCCATCATTGGAGTTTTATCCGGTCTTGCCGCCTTACTTTTTTCCAGAAGTACGCATTTTTGGGGTTCGCTTTTTTCTAAAATTAAATATCCACCGCTACGTCCTTTTACAGGAGGAATAATTCTGGCGATTGCCATAGCAGGTTTTGGACTTACCAAATTCGCAGGATTAGGTGTTCCGGTAATTGTAGATTCCTTTTCGAATGCCAATATGTGGTATGATTTTTTACTCAAGATTTTATTTACCGGCTTTACTTTAGGCGCAGGTTTTAAAGGCGGAGAAGTAACTCCGTTATTTTTTGTAGGCGCTACTTTAGGAAGTGCCTTATCTTTAATAATTCCTTTGCCAATAGCGTTTCTGGCAGGTTTAGGATTTGTAGCTGTATTTTCGGGAGCCACTCACACTCCTATCGCCTGCACTATTATGGGAATGGAACTTTTTGGCATTCAACCCGGAATATTTATTGCCATTGCCTGTACAATTGCTTATTTTTCTTCTGGTTCTGTAGGAATTTATAAATCGCAAATTGTGAAAGGGTTGAAATATAAGCTATATCAGAGATTGAATTCTTATTTTTAAATTACAATTTCAATGGCAATGGCAAATTCAAAAAAATAAATTCCAAAACAAATCATTCTTTTATTAATTCCTTTTGTGCATCTCTGAGCTTTCTTTGTGGATCTCTGTGAAATAAAATTTTAAAATAAAAATCCGTTTCATTGGTATATAGTTATCGTTTTTTCAATCAACTCTGTTTCAGAAAACTGAAAACTGTAACTGATCCCGATAGCTATCGGGAGGGACCGAAAACTGTCAACTAATAAAAGTGTGTTAATCTGTAAAATGATTTCAGCATTACATTAAAAAAATGTAAATTCGCACACTATGAAAATACAAGATATTCAAGCGATACAATTGTTACTCGCAACCCCAAAGAAAATCGCCATAATTCCACATAGAGGCCCTGACGGGGATGCTATGGGTTCAACCTTAGGTTTATATCATTTTTTACTAAAAAACAGTCACCAGCCAACTGTGATTGCTCCCAATGATTTTCCTGATTTTCTGGCCTGGTTACCAGGTTCTGAAACGGTAAAAATCTTCGAAAAAGATACTGAAAACTGCACCAAAATATTAGAAGAAGCTGAGCTGATTTTTACATTAGATTTTAATGCTTTTCATCGTACAGGCGAAATGGAACATACTTTAGCGAAGCTAACAGCTCCGTTTATCATGATCGATCATCATCAAAAACCGGATGATTATGCCGCTTATATGTACTCTGATACGTCTTTTGGATCTACTTGCGAAATGGTGTATAACTTCATTTCTTTTTTAGGAAAAAAAGAAGATTTAGACAAAACCATTGCCACTTGTATTTATACCGGAATATTGACTGACTCCGGTTCTTTTCGCTTTCCGGGAACAACAGGAAACACACATCGAATCATTGCAGAATTAATTGATTTAGGAGTCGAAAATACTCAGATTCCTGTTTTATTATTTGACAATAGCTCTTATAGCCGTTTGCAATTATTAGGCCGCGCTTTACAGAATATGAAAGTGCTTGAGGAACACAAAACATCCTATACTACACTTACTCAGGCAGAACTGGATTCCTTTGATTATGTAAAAGGCGATACTGAAGGAATCGTTAATTACGGACTAAGTATAAAAGATATTGTTTTTACTGCTATTTTTATCGAAAATAAAGACGAGAAAATCATCAAGATTTCTTTCCGTTCACAAGGCGGATTCGACGTAAACCAATTTGCCAGAGATCACTTTAATGGTGGCGGACACAGCAATGCGGCTGGCGGAAGATCAGAAGTTTCGATGGAAGAAACCGTGAAGAAATTTGAAGATTTAGTAAATAAACTAAAAATATAACCCCATATGAACTACTTAAAACTAAGCATTTACACCCTACTTTTTGCTGTTTTATTGGTGAGCTGTAAACAACATGAAGAAGCCAGAAGGCCTATTTCTCAAGCTTCCGGTACTTTCATGAAAAAATCGGTAGACAGAAACAAAAAATTAGTAGCCAACGAAGAGGAGGTTATTAAAAAAATAATCAAAAGCAATCCGAAAATAAAATATTACGCTACCAGAAAAGGATACTGGTTGTATTACGACGAAAAAAATACTACAGATCTGGCAACTCCTAAAAAAGGTGATATTGCTTATTTTAATCTGGAAATAAAAGATATCAACGGTAAGATTATTTACTCTGAAGCCGACCTTGGCCCACAAACTTATTACGTAGACAAACAAGATATCATGATGGGATTGCGTGATGGTATCAAAATGATGCATAAAAATGAAACTGTAACTTTCTTATTTCCTTCGCATATTGCCTATGGATATCATGGAGATAATAAAAAAATAGGAACTAATCAATCCTTAATTTGCACGGTTACGCTTCGCAATTTTGTACCGGATCCAGCGGCTAAGCCAACACCTGTGGCTGGTCAGACCCAAACTACCGCTGCACCAAAAGCTGCTGCACCAACAACTGCAACGCCAAAACCTGCAGCTCCAACTAAAAAAGATACAATAAACCCATAAAAACAACATTTAAAAAATGAAAAAGAGTATTCTATTATTACTAGCTGTTACCGTTAGCTCATTGTATTCTTGCAAAGACGAGCACAGCAACCTGCCTGATGGTTTATATGCAGATATTGAAACCAATAAAGGGCATATTATTGTTGAATTAGATTATACAAAAGCACCAGTTACTGTAGCTAACTTTATCACTTTAGCTGAAGGTAAAAACGAGTTTGTAACAAAAGATTATCTAAAAAATAAACCCTTTTTTAATGGATTAAAGTTTCATAGAGTTATTGAAAATTTTATGATTCAGACTGGAGATCCAGAAGGAACTGGTTCAGGAGATACCGGATATAAATTTAAAGATGAAATCACTGATTTGAAATTTGACAAAGCAGGAGTTTTGGCAATGGCCAATAACGGTCCCGGAACCAACAGCAGTCAATTTTTTATCACACATGTCGAAACTCCATGGTTAGACGGAAAACACACTATTTTTGGACATGTTGTAGAAAAAGGCCAGGAAGTTGTGAATCAGGTAAAACAAGGTGATACTATTGTTGCGGTAACAATTATCAGAAATGGTGAAGCAGCCAAAAAATTTGATGCAGTAAAAATATTTCACGATTATTTCTCTGAAATTGCAAAAGAAAAAGGTAAATATGCAGGTGCACAAAAAGAAAAAGTAGCCTATTTTGCCACTGTAAAACCAAAAACAACTAAAACCAGTACTGGATTAGAATACTTAATTACAGAAAAAGGCACTGGTAAAAAACCTGCTCAGGGAGCTCAAATATACATTAACTACTCAGGCTTCTTAGAAGACGGAACTCTATTTGATTCAAGCGTAGAAGAAGTAAATAAAGCTTTTGGGAAATTTGATGCAGCAAGAGCAGAACAACACGGCTACCAGCCAATTCCGTTTCAGGCAGGTCGTAAAGATGGTATGATTCCTGGATTTATCGAAGGAATCGAACAACTTTCATTTGGTGACAAAGCCATTCTTTTTATTCCGTCTCATTTAGCTTACGGAGCAACAGGAGCTGGAGGAGTAATTCCGCCAAATGCTAACATTATTTTCGAAATTCAATTATTAGAAAAGCCCCAATAAATTATATTTACAAAACTATAGACTTAAATTCTAAATCATGAAGTTTAAATTTCTATTTTTATTTTGCCTGGCAGTAGTCAATATCCAGGCTCAGACAAAAAAACCGGCAGCAAAACCAAAAGCCCCTACAACAAAAGCGGCGACAAAAGTGGCTCCGGCGACCAATCCAAATGATGGAATTTTTGCTACAATATCAACGACTAAAGGTGATATTGTCGTATCGTTAGAATATATTAAAACTCCGGTGACGGTAGCTAACTTTATTTCTTTGGTAGAAGGAAACAATCCTAATGTAAAAGTAGAAAGACTTAAAGGAAAACCTTTTTACGACGGATTAAAATTTCACAGAGTAATCAATGATTTCATGATTCAGGGTGGAGATCCGGACGGAAACGGTTCTGGAGGTCCGGGATATTCCTTTAAAGATGAATTTGTTGAAGAATTAAAATTTGAAAAAGGCGGTGTTCTTGCCATGGCAAATTCCGGCCCTGCTACAAACGGAAGTCAGTTTTTTATCACGCATAAAGAGACTCCGTGGTTAAACGGAAAACATACCATTTTTGGTCATGTTGTTTCAGGAATGGACAATGTAAACAAAATTGTTCAGGATGATGTTATGACAAAAATTACCATTACCCGCAAAGGTGATGCTGCGAAAAAGTTCAATGCCGTAAAAGTTTTAGCAGATGATGCAAAAAAACAAGAAGCTAAAAAAGCTGAATCTCAAAAAGTCGTAACTGAAAAAGCAGCTTATTTTGCTGCTACTAAAGCAAAAGCGACTACCACTGCATCAGGTTTAAAATATGTAATAACAAAAAAAGGGACTGGTGTAAAAGGGGCCGAAGGTTCTACTATTTATTTCCATTATGCAGGATATTTTGACAATGGAAATCTTTTTGACAGTAGTATAGCAAGCGTAGCAAAAGCATATGGCAAATATGATGCAAACCGTGATGCTCAAAAAGGATATCAGGCTTTTCCGTTTACAGTAGGTAAAAAAGACGGAATGATTCCTGGTTTTATTGAAGCATTAGATATGATGACTGACGGAGAAAAAGCAATTTTCTTTCTCCCTTCAAATTTAGCTTACGGAGAAAAAGGTGCGGGAGGAGTTATTCCACCCAACTCTACTTTGGTTTTCGAAATTGAAACCTACCAAAATCAGCCTGTAACAAAATAAGAATTATTTTTATCAGAATATATTCAAACCCATCAAAATGCTATATTTTGATGGGTTTTTCATTTTATCCAATTATATCAAATTCACAATATTAGCCTGTGAATTAGATCAAAAACCAAACTCACAATAATGTTTACGAGCATTTTCTATTAAATCCTAAACAAAATAGCTTACCTTTGCCGGCTTTATTTTTTTAATCTAAACAAGTTAAGATGTCACAAAACAATGTATTAAAGGGAGTATTTTTAGTAGCAATAGGCGCTACAACTTACGGAATGTTAGCCACCTTTGTAAAAATGGCCTATTCTGAAGGGTACACAACTGCCGAAGTAACCACATCTCAATTTATATTAGGAATCATTGGTATTTTATTAATAAACGCTTTTCAAAAAGCAAAACATAAAGACAAAGTTGTAAAAGCAACCAAAAAAAACATTTTTAGTTTAATGCTTGCCGGTACATCCTTAGGTATGACAAGTTTATTTTATTACCTGGCTGTAAAATACATTCCGGTTTCTATTGGTATTGTTTTATTAATGCAAACCGTTTGGATGGGAGTTTTACTGGAAATGATTTTAGAAAAGAAATTACCATCAAAACAAAAAGTAATCGCTGTAATCATAGTTCTTATTGGTACTGTTCTGGCTACTAATATCATTCATAATGACGTTGCCCTTGATTGGCGTGGTCTTGCGTGGGGAGTTTTGGCAGCAGCCTCATTTACTACCACCATGTTTACGGCAAATAGCGTTGCTACAGAGATTTCATCAGCGCAACGTAGTTTATATATGCTTTTAGGAGGTGCTGTAATTGTATTTTCATTTGCAATTGCCACTCAGGTAACCCCTTTTAACTTTGAGATTTTTATGAAATGGGGAATTATATTAGCTCTTTTTGGAACTATTATACCTCCTATGCTTATGACGGCAGGTTTTCCTTTAACCGGAATTGGTCTGGGAAGTATTGTTTCAGCACTTGAGCTTCCTGTTTCCGTAATGATGGCTTATATATTATTAGATGAACAAGTTGTTCTTTCTCAATGGATTGGAATCGTCTTAATCATTCTTGCCATAATTATTATGAACGTAAATTTTAAGCGCAAAAATTAACTTATTTATAAGGATCTAAAAAAAAGAGACCTGTAATGTAATAATTGTTAATTTTTTTATAAATTCGTGATAAACATTTACTTATCATGAATTTACCCTGGCATTTATATCTAATGGCTGCGCTCTATATTATTGCCGGATTAAATCATTTTAGAAATCCCGGAATGTATATCAGAATCATTCCGCCTTTTTTCTCCAACCCAAAATTAATGAATATTTTAAGCGGAGCTGCCGAAGTTATTCTTGGCATACTTCTAATGGTTAGTTACACAACAAATTTTGCTGCGTGGGGAATTATAGCATTGTTAATTGCTGTATTTCCAGCGAATCTATTTATGTACCAAAACAAAAAAGCAGGTTTTGGTTTACCCAATTGGATTTTATTTGTACGTTTGCCCTTACAGTTTGTTTTGATTTTTTGGGCATACCAATATACCCTTTAACAATCAACTATTAATTAAATTATTTTATTATGAAAAAATTATTTGCAGAGTTCTTTGGAACTTATTGGCTAGTTTTTGGAGGTTGCGGAAGCGCACTTTTTGCTGCCGGAATTCCTAATTTAGGAATTGGATTTGCAGGAGTTGCATTGGCTTTCGGTTTAACAGTCCTAACCATGGCTTATGCTGTAGGACATATCTCTGGCGGACATTTTAATCCTGCAGTATCATTTGGTTTATGGGCTGGCGGAAGATTTCCGGCAAAAGATCTGATACCTTACATCATTTCGCAATGCGTTGGCGCGCTGGCCGCTGCAGGAACATTATTCATCATCTGGTCAGGCAAAGCAGGAAATGCAATCAATAATACACAAGCAGGAGCTTTCGCCTCTAATGGTTATGGAGCATTCTCACCCGACGGATATTCATTAGCATCAGCATTTATTGCTGAATTTGTTCTAACATTATTCTTCTTATTAATCATCCTTGGCGCTACAGATAAATTTGCAAACGGAAGATTTGCCGGTTTAGCAATTGGTTTAGCCTTAACGCTAATTCACTTAATCAGTATTCCAATTACAAATACTTCTGTAAACCCTGCAAGATCTCTGTCTCAGGCCATTTTTACTGGTGGAGAACCCTTAGCTCAGGTTTGGTTGTTTTGGGCTGCACCTATTTTAGGCGCAATTGTAGCCGGATTTTTGTACAAAACATTATTACAAAATCACGACGCAGCCTAAACAATTTCAATTAAACTAAAAAGCACCATATAACATTCTTATCTTTATTACCCTTTTAATCAGCTCATTAAAAAAATCATCTTATAAATTACTTTTAAAAGAGAAAATCAGATATATTTATATTCGGTTTTCTTTTTTTTATATGCCTCTATTTCAATTAATCTCTTCATAGAAAACAGATTACATTATTCATCCATCTAACCTTTTTATTTATGAATGATATTATAGCATATTTCAGCACGATGCCGTCCACGCATCGAAGTTTAATTCTCGTAGGAGGAATTACTATATTTTGGCTTATCGAAAACACCTTCCCGCTGTTTCAAATGAAATACAGAAAATGGCAGCACGCAGGAATCAATTTCTTTTTGACATTTACTACTATTATTGTAAATTTTGTGTTGGCTTTTATCCTCATCAAAACGGCGAACTGGACGACAGAAAATCACTTTGGGATATTGCAATGGCTGCCTCAAATTCCTCTTTGGCTTTATACTATCATCGGATTATTGCTCCTGGATTTAATTGGTGCTTATCTGGCGCATTTGGTTCAGCACAAAATAAAATTTCTATGGCGTTTTCATATTGTACATCATACTGATACCTGGATAGACACCACAACCGCTAACAGACATCATCCGGGAGAAAGTATTATTAGGTTTATATTTACTACTCTTGGCGTTCTTATTGTGGGAAGCCCCATGTGGATGGTTTTCTTATACCAGAGCCTTTCTGTTATTTTCTCGCAGTTTAATCATGCTAATATTTCTTTACCTCCTAAATTGGATGCTTTTTTGAGTTATTTTATCATTTCACCCAATATGCATAAAGTACATCATCATTATGTCCTTCCTTATACGGATAGTAATTACGGAAATATTTTTTCGGTTTGGGACCGCATTTTTGGCACTTTTACAACACTTTCAAAAGAAGAAATAATCTATGGAGTCGACACTCATATGGAAACTGAAGAAAACAACAAATTGCATAATTTATTGCAAATTCCGTTTCAAAAACCGAGATCTGCAAAAAACAGTTAAAATCATTAAAAAAAACATCCCAGATCGCACCAAGTAATTATTTTTTTTATTAATATTGATACTTAAATTGAAAATCAATCTATTAATCATTAACCCCTATTTTGAATTAATTTTCACGTGATGAAAAAGAGTAACCGCAAAGAATTGAATTGGGAGCAAACCGAAAAACTTGTTTCGTTAGCCTTAGAAGAAAAAAATCCATTTGAGATCATTAAAAAAGAATTTGGATTGGCAGAAAAAGAAGTTCTGGAAATCATGAAAAAGAAGATGCCACTTGAAAAATTTGAAATGTGGAAAAAAAAGGCAATTGCAAATAAACCAAAACCAAAACCCGTTAAAATAGATGATTTTGATGAAGATCTGGATGGTAAATATTATATAAAAAACAAACTAGATTAAAACAGACTCCTGAAATTCAGGAGTTTTTTTATTATTTTTAATGTTAATGTAACTTTTTTATAATTTACAAGTCATATACGAATAACTAAATTCAAACAAATGAAAAAAATATTTTACACCTTAGCTCTTGCAGTAACTCTTTGGAGCTGTAAAACAGGAAGCTCATCTGGTGCCGCAAATGTAGTAGGTGTTAACATTGATCTTATCGATGTAAAAGAAGACAAAGTACTGGTAACCGTTACCCCTCCTCAAATAAAAACCGACGAAGTAATTTATAGTATCCCAAAAACAGTTCCCGGAACTTACTCTACAGATAACTACGGAAAATTTTCAGATGATTTTAAAGCTTTTGATGCAAAAGGAAATCCTTTAACAGTAAAAAGAATCGATGATAACTCGTGGTCAATTTCTAACGCTAAATCGTTAAAAAAAGTAACATATTTAGTAGGAGATACTTTTGACACCGAAAAAGGAACCGGATTTGGTAATGATGACGTTTTTTCGCCTGCCGGAACTAACATTAATGCAGGAATCAATTTTATGGTTAACACGCATGGTTTTGTAGGTTATTTTCAGGATAAACTGAATGTACCTTATAAAGTGACCATCACGCATCCTGAAACACTTTGGGGAGCAACTTCAATGAATGACGAAGATGCAAGCAACACAAGCGACGTTTTTACAACGCCTCGTTATGCTGTTTTAGTCGAAAACCCAATCATGTATTCTAAACCGGATTATACAACGTTTAATGTAAACGGAATGGATATTTTAATCGCTGTTTACTCTCCTACAGGAAAATTTACTGCCGAAAGTATTACTCCTGAAATGAAAACCATGATGACGGCGCAAAAAAACTTTTTAGGAAAAGTAAATGCAACTAAAAAATATACCGTTTTATTGTACTTGTCAAGCATGGCAAAAGATGATGCTCACGGTTTTGGAGCCTTAGAACATCCTACAGCTACAACGGTTGTTTTACCGGAATCTATGCCAAAAGAAAAATTGGTAGAATCAATGAAGGACGTTGTTTCGCACGAGTTTTTTCATATTGTAACACCACTTACTGTTCACTCAAAAGAAATTCAGTATTTTGATTATAATGCGCCAAAAATGTCTGAACATTTATGGATGTATGAAGGAGTAACAGAATATTTTGCAAACCTTTTCCAAATCAATCAGGGTTTAATTGACGAAGCCGAATTTTATACTCGTATTGCTGATAAAATCGAGCAGGCAAAAGGCTTAAACGATACAATGTCGTTTACTGTAATGAGTAAAAATGTATTAGAACAACCTTATAAAGATCAGTACTTAAATGTGTACCAAAAAGGAGCTTTAATTGGTATGTGCATCGATATTATAATTAGAGAAAAAAGCAATGGCGAAAGAGGAATTCTGGACCTAATGCACAAATTAGCCAATGAATATGGTGTAGAAAAACCATTTAATGATGATGAGCTTTTTGCCAAAATTACACAGCTAACGTATCCTGAAGTGGGCGAATTTTTGACTAAATATGTTCAGGGCACAACTCCAATTCCTTATGATTTTTATTTGGCAAAAGTTGGTGTGGGCAAAGCCTCAGAAAAAGTTCCGGGATCAATTTTCATAAAAGGTCAAAATCCATATATAACTATTGATAAAGCAACTAAAGTAATTAGTGTTCGTAAGGATCTTGATTTGAATGTATTTTTCAGCAACTTAAATCTTAAAGCTGGAGATCAAATCCTAACTGTAAACGAGAAAACATACAACTTAGACAATATTTACGATCTCATTACCGAAAGTGAAAACTGGAAAGAAAACGATCCTATCACGATTAAAATCAAACGTGACGGAAAAGAACAAACCATCAAAGGAACTGTGAAAGTCCCATTTGAAGAAAAAGAAACTTTTAAAGCGACAGATGCTTCAAAAGAAAAACTTAAAAATGCATGGTTAAAAGGATAACTTCTTTTCATCAAAACATAAAAAAAACCGACAAGTAATTGTCGGTTTTTTTGTTTAATGTGTCCATTCAACTTTGTCAAAGTTTAAAACTTTGACAAAGTTTTTAAGCGCATTTCTCTTATTTCTTCACTGGAAATTTCCAGTCAAATTCGTCTTTATCATTGATGATTGCACCAACTTCAAACTTTACAACTTCATCAAATTCAGTTTGAAGAATAAACCAATTGTCTTCGTTGAAATAATTTTCGAAAGTATCAAAAGTCTCCTGAGTGTATTTTGTAATTCCTTTTGTAGCCAGGTCTTTCTTTACATCAGCAATTTTTCTTCCAATTAATTTGAATCCAAAAACTTCCAATTCATTGCTCGAAGCTACTAAATAACCTAATTTCAAGTCTTCTTCCTGATAAAATGTCAATCTGATTTTGTGCGCATTGTATACAAAAATCACATTATCATCTTCGTCTACATAATTTTTGTCCGGTTTTCCCCAAGCAGCAGTTACATCGTTTTGCTTCATTCCGAAAAGCAATTTATCAATTCCTGATTTTAGATTTATTTTCATATTTACTTTTTATTTAAAGTGCAAATTTCGTGAAGTTTTTTGTTGTTCTGCCACGAATTGCACAAATTTTCTCAAATTTAAATATTACACATTGTCAGGCTGAGCAAAGTCGAAGCTTTTTTCGTAGTAAAAGCCCCTCGACTTCGCTCAGGGTGACACTAACAAAAAATCCGCGTAAAACCGTTTCATCCGTAAAACCCGTGGGCAAATTTAATTCTGGTAATTCTTCTTGTTCGGTTTAGCACTCATATAAAAAGTAATTTTCCCACCATTAATAATATCTGAATGTTTTAAGAAAGGTTTGTCTAATTGTTTTCCATTTAAAAGCACTTTGCTAACAAACACATTTTTATCCGATTGATTTACGGTTTCGACTTCAAAAGTTTTTTCGTTTTCTAAATTAAAAACTGCTTTCTTCATCAATGGGCTCCCCAAAGCATATTCACCAGAACCAGGAGCAACTGGATAAAATCCTAGACTACTAAAAATATACCAGGCACTCATTTGTCCGAAATCATCATTTCCGCCCAAACCATCGGCGCCATTTCTATACATTTTTTTCAGGATCATTCTAATTTTATCTTGAGCCTTCCAGGGCGAATTCGTCCAGTTGTATAAATACACAACATGATGTGAAGGTTCGTTTCCGTGAACATAATTCCCAATGATACCGTCTCTGGTGATATCTTCAGTATTTTCGAAATATTTATCCGGCAAATGCATGCTGAATAACGAATCCAGCCTAACATTAAACTTATCGTTTCCTCCCATTATTTTAATCATTTCAGCAGGATCCTGAGGAACATATAAACTGTAATTCCAGGAATTTCCTTCAATAAATCCCTGCCCATGTGTGTCCAGCGGATCAAATTCTTTTTTGAAAGTCCCGTCGTTTAATTTCGGACGCATAAAACCTGTTTTTGAATCGTAAACATTTTTATAATTTTTAGATCTTTCGATAAATTCATTATAAACAGCTGTTTTTCCTAACTTTTTCGCCGCCTGCGCAATCGCCCAGTCATCGTAAGCATATTCTAAAGTTTTAGAAACCGAAGCTCCGTTTTTATCTTCAGGAACGTAACCCTTTGTCATATAATATTCCAATCCGTCATAATACGGAACCTTTGCTGTGTTTACACAAGCCTGAAGCGCTTTTTCAGGATCAAAATTAGTATTGCCTTTTACAATCGCATCTGCAATTACAGAAACCGAATGATAGCCAATCATACACCAGTTTTCATTAGCATAATGCGACCATATTGGCAGCATTTTATGCACGCTCTGATCTGAATGTGCCAACATCGAACTAATCATATCTGAATTTCGGGTTGGCTGTACCAAATTGAATAATGGATGCAAAGCCCGATAAGTATCCCAAAGCGAATAACTGGTATAATTTTTAAAGTTCTCTGCTTTATGAACATTCATATCAAGACCTTTATAGTTGCCGTCTAAATCCATGTATTCTGTTGGGCCTAGAAAGGCATGATACATTGAAGTATAGAAATTAATTAAATCTTCTTTCTGAATGGTTTCTACCTGAATTTTATTCAATTCGTTGTTCCAGACTTCCTGACTTTGTTTTTTTACTTTTTCGAAATCCCAACCTGGAACTTCTTTTTTCATATTTTCAAGCGCTCCGGCTGAACTTACGGGGGATAAAGCCATTTTTATTTTGATCTTTTCTCCTTCCTGAGTATTAAAATCAAAAAACAATTTTAAGTTTTGACCTGCCATTTCAGGGAAATTCTTCGTTTGATCAAATCTACCCCAAAAACCTCTGTAGACACTTTTTTCGAGAGGAGCTTGTCCGTAACTTTTAATTGGTTTACTAAAAGACATCGCAAAATAAACAGTTCTGGTTCTTGCCCAGCCATTAGTTTGGCGATATCCTGTAATTAAAGTATCGTTCTCTATACGAACAAATGTCCATACATTTTTTTTATCATAATTGTAAATTCCGGAAGTCAGATCGAGAATAATAT
>Ga0247812_10000892_pt1 | contig 17102 bp, 5 predicted proteins | sample UWRJL149409B1_FD_178011 | JGI IMG/M metagenome (GOLD analysis project Ga0247812, IMG submission 178011) | Plant litter microbial communities from Arlington Agricultural Research Station in Wisconsin, United States - UWRJ-L149-409B-1 | ecosystem: Environmental > Terrestrial > Plant litter >...
GAGTAAATTGGTGGATCCAAAGACGAAGAGGGTCTACACGACCGGTATGATCGAGAAGGCGTTGGAAATGTTGAGTTCGCAAGGCTCGCAGGCGCAAGGAGATAAGGAGAAGGATAAACCGGCGGCTGGGGAAGACGGAGAGTCTAAACCAAAGACGAAAGAGCACGTTTGGACGGGGGTGGTGGCTACCAAGAGTGCGAAGAGCCAGGCCTTGGAGGCAATGAAGGCGCTGATTCTACATCAACCGATTCCCGTTATGAGAGCGAGGATGCGGTTGAGGATTACATGTTCCCTGGCTGTGTTGAAGCAGAATGCGAAAGCAGTTCCGAAAGACGGTGATGTCGAGGATGGAGAAAAGGTTAAGGCTACGGTCAAAGATAGGATTCTAAGCTTTATCGAGCAGGTGGAATCGCAGGATACAATGGGTGCGGAGTGGGAGGTCATTGGGTTTGTAGAGCCCGGTGCTTTCAAGGGATTGGGAGACTTCATTGGCAGTGAGACGAAAAGCCAGGGAAGAGTTGAGGTCCTTGATATGGCGGTTACGACCAGTGAAGACTAATTATGTTCTTGGTTTGTCAGTCTTAGCGAGCATCAAAGGCGTTGAGGAATATGTTACATTTTCTAGACGAGTATATCATATCGTGTTGCGTCAAGAAGTCCTAACATTCCCTTAATTCAGAAGTCATATTTAATGTATCTGCGCGCCTTGTGAACTGTCAACACTCATATCATGCCTTGATTACGGTTGCATGTTCTGCTCCTATACGATGTCACTTTGCACGAGCAATGTAGGTTGATGTTTTCTGTATTTTGCCTAGATGAACCATTGAACACCTGATAGCAAGTTCGTGATGAAATGCTCCAAAGCAATATGCAATCCATCATCCCATAGCCAGCCACACCCGACCAGCCAAAAAAGAACAAAGCATCCGATCGTTTATCCTCCCTTCTTCTTGGAAACACCGACAGTGCGACCTCTACGACCGGTTGTCTTGGAGTGTTGTCCACGAACACGGAGTCCCCAGTAGTGACGAAGACCACGATGAGCGCGGATCTTCTTTAGGCGTTCCAAATCATCACGAAGCTTGGAGTCGACACCGTTGGCGAGCACTTGGCTGTCTTTGCCATCGACGATATCACGTTGACGATTGAGGAACCAGGTTGGGATCTTGTACTGGGTGGGGTTTTGGATGATGGTCACGATTCGCTCAAGCTCCTCAGAGGTGAGTTCACCGGCGCTGTGATATATATGTCAGTTTCCTTCCTGGCTGCCAAATCCAAGATAATTCCTTACCGCTTGTTGAGATCGACATCGGCCTTCTTGCAAACAAGGTTGGAATATCTTCTTCCCACTCCCTTTATCTTTGTGAGAGCGAACATAGTCTTCTCCTTTCCGTCGACATTGGTGTTCAACAGCCGCAGAATGTGCTACACAGATTAGTATGGCGAAATCGATCTTTGGGCGAGGCTATTTACCTGGAACGAGCTTTTCTCACCGCTCACGAGAGACTGCAATGTGTTAGCTGCTGCTCTACTGCTCGAGTGCCTCGAGGGTATGTATATAGGTTGGAGTTGAAGCTATTTTCCCAAGAGGTTTGGCAAGGCACAGGTGATTCCTCAGCATCTCCCCCGTTCCTGCCAAAGCATCGAGGAATAGTCCATTGAAAGGGGTAGTTGGTAACTAACCATGATTGCGGTATTGATCGGTCAATTTGCAGCGTCGTTGCTGTCTTCGTTATTGATTGAGAAGGACTGTGAAATTTTGGTGCGGGCGCAGACCATAAGCGAAGAATTCATATCACGTGGACAGCCGGTTCCCTCTCTAGCGCCTTGGCATTGCATCCGCTCTCCTTTGAGATTTCTTCTAGATTCACCCGCCCGCTTTAGAAAAGCCAGTATCACAATGGATGATTACCACATCAACTCGTCTGACTAGAGACATATTCACCGATGCAAAATAACGTATTGGTTTGAACACGAATCGAACCATTCAAGAGGTCCACTTTATACAATTCACTGGGCATTGCATAAATTCTGTGTCTTTCGAATTGGTCTCCATACTGAGGGAAAATTCTCGTATGTTTAGTAAATAGGAAAGAAAATGGTGCTCACAATTCCAATCATCTTTTTTTGTTCTAATCATCTCAAAAGACCTTCTATGTAGTAGCCAAAAATTTCATAAAACTTTCATCTGTTAATCCCGGAGTTACGCAAGCTAGTCTCTTTTGTATTGGACAGCAATAGCTTTCGGGGGACCAAATATTCTGCCATGTAGAATTTATTATAAGTACCTAATGTTAGAGCCAGACCCCTCGTTGGCAAACTTCTTTTCACCCGCCTCGAATTCTTAGCATGCAGGTATCGCCATCGTCTTCATAGGTACTTTCGCACGACCCACGTACGCGCATGCCCCATGCCTCAAAAGTACTTTTCAAGGCAGAGAAAACGTACATCTATAGACAAGCACAATCAAGTGGACCGCATTTAGTAAGTATAGAAGCGGATTCACCCTTCCTTGTTATCTCTCAAGTAAAGGATTTATAATATAAAGGTGTCATCTTTATGGTAGCATCTTTTGTGAGCTTGATTATTGTTTGAATAGTAATTCTCTACTCCTTTACTTCTTTTCTCGGTTCGGCTTGCGCGTACACATATGGCTCCCGCGTCAAATTCTAATTGTTACCCTTAGAAGCTACGGAGAATCGCTTGTGGTGGCTCTTATATACAGTAATGATGTCTTGATACTCCCTGTCTCTAGACAGACGTCTGGGTATATATAGTACTAGTTAATAGACATGAAATGGAAGGAGCAACTGGTCATTTCTCGTGACAAAAGCTATGGCTTTAGACTGCTGTATAGCGTTCTGAAAAGAACTCCAGTGGAATGGATTATCAATTGACACATTATCTCATAAAGTTTGATATAATTCACGTTATATATTAACACAAGCTCTTTTAAGTCTATAGTTTCTCTACAAATTACTTCAAACTAGACAATATAATTCACTTTATATATTAACACAAGCTCTTTTAAGTTTATAGTTTCTCTACAAATTACTTCAAACTAGACAATATAATCCTACCTGTACACTTTACGCAATTTACAACTTGCAACTTGCAATTATACATTCAATCGTACCTTGCGAGATAAAGAAAAAATAAGTTTGAAGACATGCGGCCACTTCTTAATTTTTAACTAACAGCTTAGCCTTCGTTCTAATACTTACAAGTTTTAAATCGACGAACTTCTGCTAGCCTATTCGCCACTCCGGGGCCGTAATGATAGGACTCCGTCGCCCTTTCCTTTAGACGTTTAGCTAGCTACCTTTAAGAACGAACGGACTCTAAGGAGTTAGAGAATCAGACACTTATTTACCATTTTCAGACTCACTTCGTGATCTCCGATACGTAACGTTTCATTCACTGTAATATTTGAGGCGTGTTTTGGCTTTTGTAATAGTTTTCCCTGGATTTGGCGTTCATCTAACGCCTTTGACACTACCACTTTTGCTTGGGAGACATATTTAAATCATTTGATAAGATTCAAGCATCTATTGATGCTCTCAAGCCGAGATTCGCCTTTAAACAATAAAGTTGGACTGGATACTTCTGGCAAGTTTGTATTTTGACAGGCGTCTTCCTCTACAGCTCTCCTGGATTAAAATCCACCTTTGGAAGCTCGCATTTCAGCCGCTCCATAACTCGTGTACGAAAAGTACTTTGTTGTGTTCGGTTGAAATCTTGTAAACTTCTCTTCAACAAATTCAAGTCGTTTTCAAGCTGCATGAGAATACATGCCAAATGCCTACTTTCTTATTCCGAATTTGATCTTTAGAATCGTCCTTTAGTAAAGGCCAAGCGGTCTTCGGATTTACGCCCTTATAAGTATTCTCTTCATCTGGTAGAAGTACAAATGCTCCTTTTTTGTTCATATTTTTGCCAATTGGCTCAAACAAAAAAACTGCCTTTAGAACTGGCCAAGAAGCTAATAGGATCCGTAGATATGAGATATAGTTAAATCCCATATACGCTGCGAGTTTCTGTTCATTGCTATCGAGATTGATATGCGAATTAGGCTTTGATGGATCACCCTTCACGTCAACAATATCTTGTGAACTGGAGCCTCTAGCAGCTCCTTTTTGATTTTGACTCATCAGTTAGCAGGGCGGATCCAAAATTGCCTTTTAAGTGGCGACATATCTTTAAGTTTTTGGAAGCAATGTCTCGCTGTCTTGTAGATTCTGCAGTTGTGTCTTTGGCAAAGGAATCTCTACAGTAGCGGTGCTTTTTGTGAACCCTTTGAGCACATGGTAGTCAATTCATCTCACTATTAGTTCTGCTCGCTTCCGTTCAGTGGCTGTTCCTTTTGCTGGCCCAAGTAGCCAAACTGACTAATGGGTCTCTGGAAAGAGAACACAAAGGAGTCTCTGGTAAAGGAGCTAGAAAGACAGAGGGGAAAATTTTATACAGGAGAGAAGGAGATGACCTTTCAGTAAAGCCAAAGCAAGTGACAATTAGGATGTCAAGGCAGAATTATCTTAGAAAGCGAGGCAAGAACTGAACGTCCTAATATTGGAGGAATACCAGCTGCCGTCGATTGATTCTAAGGTCATACAAAAAACATAGTAGCTACTAGCAACAAAAGGTTCTGCTAAAATGGTCAAGGATCTTCTTGAAATTGGCAAGGGCTTGTTGAAAATGGTAAAGATTCACCCGCCCTTGGAGGCTTTATTTTATACTATAAAAAGAGGTGGGTTTGCAGAAGTAGTTTCACTCCTCTCTAGCACCTCGCGCTCAAAAAGAACCGATCTTGGTTAGGTGGAGTATAGCTCTCGCAAAGTGCTCAGTACATGTGAACACTATGGTAACGCCGAGAACTTAGGATATAGCAACTTGGGATTCATTAGTATATGCTGGTTTGAGATATAAGTAGTTTGTTTAAATTCCTTGATGAAAAAAAGTTGATCTTTGAAGATTGAAAATTTCCACCTTGCCTGATAATCTATGCTCTACTTAAAGAACTATAATAATAATATCTGTGGTGGAAACAAATCGGAGGACGAGGCTATTCGGGGATAAATCTGGCGACCACGTGACCAACACATATGTGTGCCCCGTCGTAGCGCCTTGGCGAAGAATAAGCGAGCACACTGGAAAATGGCAGTACGTCGAATTTTGCAAGAGAAGACGACAACACCAAACGACTCCACGCCAACCAAACCGCAAAGATGGTACGTACTCTCAGTATTCCTTCATTCCCTATTGTTCTCGATCTGCCGGCCCTATATCATATGGAATGATGCAGAAAACCAACCATTGTCCCACGCGCTGAAAGGACATCAAAATGCCGCCTTCGCCTTCCACATTCCAATGGCGCAAACTCAGGTGGAATCTTCAACGACATCAATTGCCTCACAACTGGATATGAAAGGAGAGTGGTTGTAAAAGGGCAAAATTGGCGCAAGGCTCAAGAGGAGAGGACAGCCTACAGCACAAGACCACGCGCGGGTTGAGAAGATATGCTGCTTGAATGATAGACTTTGATCTCGAGACACAGCCGCCGATAATGATGCACCATCGGCATAAGCACTGCAGCGAGCACAACGCAATTTTCCATGGACTCGACCGCTGTGTGATGAAAGTGTCATGGGAAATGGTGCCTCGTTCCATCCACCCAGATGCCCTTTCCCTCGACAAGAATAATACCAGCCGTCTCGATTCACCGATTCAGTGCTTCATAATATGAAATAGCATGTTCTGTTCTTGGTCTGGGAGAACTGCGTCAGCACGAAGTCTCGTGCATATGCATGGATTCAAAGAGGACGATGTTTTTCGATTCATCCAGGCCGACATTAATATGAAAGACTACTTACTAACTGATTATTGCAGGTTAGATACGCAGTACAGGAGGCAAGTTCTGCCAAATCGGCTAAATCTCGAGGTGCTTACCTCCGAGTGAGCTTCAAGGTTCGTATTCTGCCCCAAAAACCAACACCTAACTATACTGACGAGTAACTCAGAACACCCGTGAAACCGCACAAGCAATCAACGGATGGAAGCTTCAGCGCGCTGTCAAGTTCTTGGAAAATGTCCAGGAGCACAAGGAGGCTGTCCCAATGAGAAGATACGCTGGAGGAACCGGTCGTGCTGCCCAAGGTATGGCTCAAAATTCACAAATTCAGGAATACTTTATTGACATAGGATGTTTGTAGGAAAGCAATTCGGTGTTTCCCGTGCTAGATGGCCAGTAAAGTCGGCTGAGTTCTTACTCGGTCTTCTCAAGAACGCTGAAGCCAACGCCGACACCAAGGGTCTCGATACCGGAAACCTCATCGTTAAGCACATCCAAGTCAACCAAGCACCTAAGCAACGCCGCCGAACATACCGTGCTCACGGTCGTGTAAGTTTCACCATTTGCAAATGCAGCTGATCCCAGGCTAACGAGTATAGATCAACCCATATATGTCCAACCCATGCCACATCGAGCTGATTCTCACCGAGGGAGAGGAGGTCGTACAAAAGTCAGAGGCTGTTGCTGGTCGTGAGGATGTTCGATTGAACTCGAGACAACGTGGTCGCAATGCTCGTCTTGCTATCACTGCTTAGATTCGCGATATTCCTTTTTCAATCGGTTTGGGCATATGACTTGGGGTTTAGCAAGGGGAAATTATGGTTGTGCATCTTGCAAAGAGGGGTCAACTTGTATTGCAATGAAATAGCATATTGCTGATCACTTCAAAAAAGAAATGACTGAACTGAAACTGAATGTGGACCCGAGTAAGATGTAATTTGTGACCTAGTGAAGCCTGCAACGCTGGTTGAAGAATCTGATTCGGTGTGGGCCAGTTGATCAAGGAAGTGATTTTACACATCTAACTCCTGTGAAAGTGTGCTCTGACACTGACAAGAAATTGCAGATCTCTTAAGCATGTCTTATATCAAGCCCGATGATGCCTCCCCCTGAAGCTCTCTATCCCAGCAGAGTGATGCGAACAATATGCCATTGAAAGTTCAACTCCTCGGTGAAGTAGTCCCTACATATCCAGCCATCATTCTTCAGGATTTAACCTAGCTAACCCCAGGAGCCGATTATCTGCCGACATCCTTTTCGGCGTTATTTGACTTGCACGTAGGAAAATAGCCCATCCCAATGATAGTCTCGGGAATATGTATTGCAGCATTTCTAACCTCTTCACCCGAGACAATCCAAATACAGGTTATCGGGGCAGACGGATACCTTCAACTTAGATATATGCTTCCACTTATCCTATGAAAACACGGTCTTGATCTCAGTTTCTGCCATAGGAAGATGCGAGCTTTGCCAAACCTGTAGGGCTTGCTAGCTAATAAAGAAAGAAACGCACGCAATGATCATTCAAATAGCAAGGCCACGCTCAATAATAAATATGTTCGATGTGGTCTTTTAGCTTCAGCTGGAATTCGTCTTTTTGAGATATTAGCTAAAGCATACATTGAAGTGAATAGTTTGGCCTGGGACAACAGTTGCTACTTTGATTTACTTCGATATGGGAGAGGTGTGTATTTAAGGATATTACGTGTCTGCCTGATAAAATGAGAGGTTTTGTTCTGTATGTCCACGGTCTCTTCTTGGAAAAGTATTGGGGTGCTAGGATGCTAGGATTTGCTAATTTGCTAACTATTCGCTCCAACAGAGTGGTGATCTGACCTACATATCCAATCTACTCACAAATAAATAAATTGATTAATTAATTAATCAAGATAATTTAGTGCATATATGAATAGCACGACTACCGAAGTAGAATATTCATCCTTCTCTCTGATATTAAAACATGGAAATAAGAACCCCAGGCATTCAAGGCAATGCTCAGGCAGACATAATTATTAACGTGAAAACAAACATCAGCAGTCTCTCGTAGATCTGATCCAAGGACCGTTGGTAGACCTCACAGACTGCTAGAGTAATTAGACCAGACTTCGTGACTATTTTGCGCATACGAATTTGTGCATAGATCAGATATCATTCGTGTATGCCCTGCAATTAATGACGGTAGCAGGGGAGGTACGCGAAGTACTGTACACGCACGAAATAGAGTAGGCGTGTGATATTTCAAAATTAAACGGTAGCGATGCAGAGCTATCTTAAGACATGAACACCGCTAATTTATTGCCTCTTTTGATCATTCTAATCTCAAATGTTTCCAGAGAGCAAAAAATGCTGGGTGGACGATAGGCTGTAGAAGTATCAAAACACCTCTCCACCATGCTAGATTCTCTGATGAATTGGTATCCCCTCTAAGCCTCATGAATTACCTAGAGTTCGCGAATATGAACGCTTTAGAAGAGGGCTCTTCATGAACCCCAAGAAAGTGATTAATGTAATCAAATGAAGTGAAACCGCGTTCCCTAATAACACTGCGCGTTGGCCACTACAAACTATGCCATTGAACGTGTTTTCACAAATCAGAGGTGGCACAGTACAGCTCAATAATAATTCAGCACGGAGCACTTCTACCATGAGTAACATAGAACTGCAAACTCATCACAAACCGCAATCTCCAGTCTTGTTAGCCGCGTTACCATTTAAATCCCACTGAGACTGAAGCCCTGCTGGGATTTGATGCGACCAGAAAAATTTGCACTCACCACCACCTAGCAAACCGCGTAGCATCGACGAAGTGAAAAGGCGAAGTTGGTCTCAACCTATCTACCTCTGTGGGAATATTTTACAACTAGGTAACGTCTCCAGTACGAAAACAGATCACATTACCATCGACCTCGATGAAGTGCTGTTTGCTACTAGTGTCCAGATTCCTATCATGGAAGACGCGTCAACATTATATACCAGCCAGCTTCCGCATCATGCACTATATGAGAATTTCTTCTTCAAGACCAGCATAGCTGGAACTCAATGAAAAAAAGGTATACGCAAGCGCAGTTTGCAATCAAAAATTAACCCGATGAAGTCCCCGAAGGAAATTCAACAGTTCTCGACGCCTCGATGTGCAATGAAGGTCTCGTACTGCCAACCCGTGATTCGTGAGCCACGGAGCTGTCAAGAAGGTAAGTATGAAGAAGAAGAAAAAAAAAGGGAAAGGGAGGAGGGAGAGCGAGGTATTTATACCCTTTGGAAACTGGGTGGCTGCTAAGCGAGCTTAGTCGCGCACGATCACACGCCAGGCATCCCAGGCAGCTAGCGACAAGGCATCAACTTTCTATTGGATTCTTTTCCTAATTAGACCTAGTGCGCTGGGGGCATCAGGCCGGTTAGTTCCGAGAGTGAGAAGTGAACACATCTCACCTATTGAACCCACTTTACAGCTCGCTTAACCTTATATCCTCTTAAGCCACTCAACTCTACGGAGTACGTTGTAGATTTTGAATACATACTTGAATACATAAAGCATTATGATGCTGTACATAGCCGTTGATGAGTTCCTCATGAATATGGTTCCAATAATATAGCGCAAATTTTGAAATGCAAGTGATGTTCTTTCATTCTACACAACAGCCCCAACCTCAATGCAGCACGACTGTCAAGGAATCACCCACTCCGCCCGCGGCTTCACCAGATAGATACCAGGCCCATCAAGGCATCAAGTCCTGTTTTCTTTCTTTCTTTTGTGACTATTGTACATCACACATTCACGTCATTTTCACATATATCAAGACCCGAGGTTCATACTAGGAACACCCAAGTAACCCGGGTTTAGCAAAATAATACACCCCTCGCACCAAATTGAAAAAAAAATGACATTTAAAAAAGGCCATTTGTAAAAAAGAGTAACAACGCCAACCAAGTTTTCTGGCATGTAATACCACACTATGCTTGACTAAGTTATTATCATACTGTATCTCAACTGCTCTTATATAGCACAGTACCAGCTCTCATACCATATCACCCGATGCTTGATCGAATTATCATCCCACATCCCAACCGCTATATCACAGCACCGTACCACCCCTCTCTCATATCATCTCCCAATACCCTAATATATAATAAATGCATTGCGCCTAGGACTAGGTTAGGTTAACACAGGAAACCCCCCACCAAAAGCCCCAAAAAAGAAATAGAAGAAGAAGAAGAAGAAACAAGACAAAAGACAGCAAAGCAAAACCCGCCTTCTGCTTCCAAGGTGGAATAAGAGCGGTAAATAAAAAAAGGGCGTTAGTTAAGTTTATGTGTGTTCTGTCTTCATGTCATGTCGTGTCTTCTACGTCTTGTCTGCCTTGGAATACTTTTCTCTCGCCTCTGTACCGTTCGCACTATATCATTTATTTTACCCTTGGACAAAAAGACATGCCCCGGGCTTAATACAGGCATATTTATACTGATGGTATTGATTAATGATAAAATGGTATAAGAGTAGCCAAGCTAACCTCTTTGAATTCTTGCCTATGGCGGTACTTGTAAGATGTGGAATTGTTTTGTTTTTGAGAATATCTAATGTTTGTGACTACCATGAGCAGATCCAAGTCCCCGTCAAGTCCACCACAGCTCAAAATAAGACAGATTATTCAAAGTAGGCCGAAAAGCCCTTCTATTAGCCTCTGATCTACAAAATTCATAATTACTCATACAAAATCACCCACCTCCAGCTACATAAAGCCAGATGGTAGCCTCCAGTAGGGAGGATTTCAAGAGACGAATCGTTATCATCATGGGTATATAGAACGCCATCCCAGTAAGCATTTCGTTGCTGAGGCCTCAATTCTAGCACCTCCATTCCATAATTCATGACTCAATGAAAACATAAACTCTCTTCTGTTGCAAAAAGCTTTCGTCGCCAAGATGCAAAATAGAACGCCAACGTATCTCCAGTGTTGTAGAAGACACCATCATTATGCTTTTATTCCCGCGGAAAATTCCCAGACTCAAGTTATCAATATCGTACAATTATCGCGACCTTTGGTAAGAAAAAGAAGAGAAAATAGTGAACAGAGGATACAGTCCGGCCGACAATAGAAACCTCGTAATCAGAGGGACACAAAGATAATCTGATATTTTGATCATGTTGACTCACACGTATAGTAACATGGATCGATGAAAGATAAGCAACCAGAACCACAGAGATTAATCACCTGGCCGATTTCGTAATCCAGCTGTACTCCGACTGGAATGCCAGCACTGGAATCGCCACACCCTGTTAGAGTTGAAGCTTTTATGGCTTAACATCAGTGGCATGGATAGAGCCAGTAAAGCGACCTTGTCCAGGCCGTCGGATGCCATCCAGATGGGATTCGTACACCCGAGTCGAAAAATCTGCATACTCATCCCAGCCCGTGCTCAGAAAATAGCCATTGACTAATTGCCACCGCTCAATTGAGTCCATCCGGTTGATTATTGCACCCAGGGTGAAATCATTCGGCTTCAACATGACATCCTCGATATCGGCCTTCGCTGCTTGAACAAGGCGACGAGTGCGATCGGTCAAGGGAGCCCGAAGCATTGACTGGTCAATATCAAGCGGGAGCTGTACGTAGCCACAGGAGTGAAACTCGAGATTTCTTAGCGAGCGTATGAGTGGTGGTTTAGGGCGTGAAAGCGCTGTGTCTGAACCACGAGCATCCTGCTTTCGGTAGCTAAGAGATTTGTAGTGGCTTGGGGTTAACTGTTCCATGATCTCCGCCCAGGAACCATGACGCGGCTGGTATTTGTCAAAATTCGAAGGCTCAGATAAATCATCATTATCCTCGGCGTCCGAATCTGCATTAGGTCCTCCGGCTCCTACAGCTTGACCGGCAGCATTATTCAGTGCAGGGAAAGCTCCGGGGGCCACATTTGCTGCTTGAGCAACAGCCAATGGCGGCGCAGCCAAGTTGAGAACAGGTAGAGCATTTATCTGAGCAGCTTGAAGGTCGGCAGGAAGAAACGTGGGGAGAACCACAACCGTGTTTGTTGGGATTGGCGCAGTCAATGAAACGGAATCGAAAACCAAGTTTTGAAGCTTCAGATTCTTTACCGTTGCTTCACCAAAACCTTCCAAGAAAGACTCCAAGATGTGTGGGCTGAACCAACAATTCTTTAAAGTGAGGTGCTTGATAAACGGTAGTGCTAAAATGGTAGGTTCAATAGTAGTATCCAACATTTCTACCGAGGTGGAGACAACTGGCGCAGCGAGGATGTGCGAATTACGTGCCAACATTCCTGGTGCCTCCTCACCACCACAGAGCCACTCGAAGCGTAGAGTCTTGATGTTTTGCCGTTTGGCTATTTGAGAATTCAGAAGGCTATAGACAGGCTCGATAGACAGGGAGGGTGCCACCCTACTATCTTGTACATAGGTGGTAGCCAGCTTTTCGACCCGTCTCCATGAAGGAATGACGCCAAGATGCAGAGTTTCCAGGCTTGATAAACTATTCCAAAAATCCTCTCGATTCAGGTCTTGCAAGAAATGATCTGGGATACGGGCAATTATCAGCGTTGCGACCTTCGAGAAAACTTGACTATTGTCGGTGATTGAGATGATATAGGATTGCACAAAGGCCTGTTGGGCCCACATCGTTTCGAGAAGCACCTCCTTCTGTGCAGCGGTAAGATTGGCGGGCTCAAGCGGCCATGTGTTCGAAGCCTGAGAATTTGGTCCATCAGCTGAAAGAGGACGGTCACTTGGGCCAACTCGAATTTGAGAGGCTACTCCAGCTCGGTCTTCATCCGAAAGGACTAGCGACGTTGACATATTACCATTGCCATCAGAGAAGGAGGTACCCAACGTAACTATAGCCTCTTGAGAAGGCATCAATTGAATTTCCGAGGACTGTGCAGAGGGAGTTTCGAGTGACTGCGAGTTCCGAGGGAAGACCAAAAGAAACTCATCCGACTGTGAACTAGTCTCAACCTCACCGGGGTTCTCAGTCTTGCGCATAAGGTCGATAGCAGCACCGAGCTCTTCACCTTCTAATCCAGCCTCTTTTAGCATTCGTTCGCGAGACATATCCTCTGAGTTGAACACCGGCAAGGGAAATTTGTGCTCGTTTGCAACCAGCTTAAATGGCTCAGGTACAAATCTGTTTGCACCAAACACCTTATATATGCTAGCACGTGCCTTGCAGACTCTGTTATCTGGTCCTAAGAGCCAGCCTAGTCCGGAGTCGATTGAAAGGCCAAGGGTATTCGCCTGGGTAATGCATTTGAGTGCGGTGGACAAGGTATTAGTTTCATCGGCAATTTGCTCGAGATGAGCGAGTTGTGCGAATCTATTATACTGCTTGTGTGGCCAGCGGTAAATGCCCCAGAATGAGGTGATTGCTTCTTGATCAGACTTCAATGGGGGGTAGTTGAGCTTTTGCTCATCGTACTCGAAAGACATGGCGAACTTGGAGATTCGTTGACCGTAGCCGGCGAAGACCCTCATTCCCTCGTCTTCAATAATGACATCTTTTTTCTTCGAACCGTCTCCGGAAAGGAGTTCTCGTAGTCCGGCAATGTCGATTTCGGGGCCATAGATGCCTGCCTTGAATGGAACAACAACATATTTGAAGAGATGTGGGGAGATCATCGCCTCGAACACTTTGTTGACCAAGCGCATGTTGTAAATGTCGGATCGGGGGAGATAGGTGCAGATCTGATTGAACAATTCCTCGGGCAACTTCTCATCCTTCTCCTGCAATGGCCAGACCAGGGGCCTCGATACTATCGACACAAATAAATTAGTAAGTGTTTGCGGGGAGTGTCGCGCGATCATAGATGAGTATCTCTCCATATCTCAAAGATAAACAAAGAGAGAGCGACGAAGGAAATGTCATGCGGGAGTGATGCGATGGTTTTGGGATACAGAGTAGGTCATGACAAGGTATTAGGATGAGGTGTAGTAGACTTGGATTGAAAGCTTCGCAGCCTGTCTACAACTTCCTCATGCTAACGTACCTGCCCGCCGTACCAGTTCTGACATCACACATATCACACCACAGACACAATTCCTGGAAGGATGGATATGCCCGCTTACCTTTGCCTGCCATACGTTTGGGACTGCTGCTTCTGCTGCTGTTGTTGTTGTTGTTGTTCTTCGCCGCTGCCGATGTAACCTGTCTTCGTTTTGGTGCTGGCGTAGGCTTTGCCTTGCCCGCGGCAGCTCTCTTAGCCATACTTGCTTTTGCTCGGCAAAGCTGGAGAGGGTCTGCCCGCCTTGTTCAAGGTGATGCTAGGTCTAGGAAGCTGTGAATTGAAATCAGCTCGGTGCGGCTTTGAAGGCTTTATACAAAAGAGTACAAAGCTACAACGCCCTCCCAGTCGGGCGAGCTGTCGTTCGCTCTCTAGAAGCGGTTGATGGCTGAATTTAATATACTCTCTATATTGCTTGCTTGCTTCGATGTAGAAGAACGGGGTGATACTTACATTTCGTGCGCTCCAGCAATAGAGCGATGTGCTTTCAGTGCCAAAGAACCCCACCCGACGAAGTGATATCTTCTAGTTGCTATTGTATGCCATAAACCGTAGTTACGCGTGGAACTTTTTTGATAACGAGGTGCGCGGGGTGAATGACGCTAAGCTTGATCAAGGCTACCGCGCCCGGCAGAATACTTTGTAATCCCTGCCGATGAGGCTGAATCGTAGCACGGGCCTAGCGGGGTTGGTGTACGAAAGTTACACAAAAGCAGGCGAGGAGGCGGACGACTGTCAAACAGTTGGGTAGCTTTATGGCTTTGAGTTTTTGATTAGGAATTAAGCATATCCAGAAACGTAGACGCGTCTTTTTCTATCGTTCCTTCGCGAGACTCATAAATACTGCTATAGTGTGAAGCTTTTCATTAGTTGAGAATAGCGGAGTAACTGGGAATGGACGCGTGAACCATTCGGCCAGGGTTGATTGACAAGTTTGTCTAGGGTTTTGCAAACTAAAAACATATGCAGACTTTTGTCTGGAGAACTAAATACCTCTTTAGTTACTTATTAATTATTGTCTTCACCACAATCCCATGTGTTCTTTGAGTTTGGTTTGAGTTTGAGTTCATGCTAGTCACACCAATTGTCCCAAAGCACATAAAACGATCAAAAGAAACTCCAGGCTACAAGAGCATCCTTGAAGCAAGTCAGTGTGAACGCCTATATGATAAGCGAGGCTTTGAGCAGAGCTATAGTTACTATTTCAATGCATCCTATCAATTTAGACAACAGTATTCAGGACTACAAGGTATGTCCAGATGGGGAGTAATCTGGAGTTCAAATAAAACTTGAGATAGTTTCGCAAGATATGCCCCAATCGTCACTCATTGAAAAAAATCATACAAATTGCCACGTTCTTCATTCGGGGTATAATCTTTTTGACATTTTGAGCCCAAAGCTAGTATTCGTAGCACTTAAGAGAGAGGTCTATAAGGAGGGTATGGCACACTTTTCAAAACTGTTTCCATACAGTACTATTAGCAAACAATCAGTTCCTTAAACTCCAAACCAGTCTTCCTTCTCTCAGGTATCATGTCTTCCATCTATGTCCCAGTCTCCTTTACTCCATATCCAATCGAAAATAAAAGCAAAGAGCGATAAAAACCAAGGATTGCAGTTTATGTTACCGTTTTGATTACGTTAATGGTGGAAGTTCTCCAACTCATTGTACGGCTCCAACACGTCGGTCTACAGAATCTACACTGGTACCAGTATAAGGTTTGATACGTCGCACTTTTGCTCTCGCATTCTCTGTTTCCGTGGTTGAGCTAAAGCTGGCCGTGCGCGTTATCTCATTTTCCTTGCGTTTGGGTCTTGTACTTGTGGGGGACCATGTCGAGAGGATGTCGCCAGCAGCAGGCCTCCCTGAGTCAGGCGCCAGTCCGTCAGCTTCATCAACCAGACCGTCGAGATAAGGATCGAATGTCCACGCAGCTTCTAGACCGTTCATATACTGGCCGATTTCCTTGAGTTCAGCCCATGAAATGGTATCATGTTCCATGGCGATATACAAGTCGAGGATCTTACCGCTATCATCTGTGACAGCGCAGTTCTCCTGTAGAAATTCGACGTTATACTCACTGCCTATGAGCCGAGAGTCAAGTTGACGCAGCATGGGAAGGCCACGCAGGGTTTTGGCATCACAAAGTTTGGCCACGAGTGGGTTCCACGGACGGCCACGGAGGATCTCGGAGAAGGCATCGCTGACGGCTGTTACGAACGAATGGTGGTCGGAGTCGGGAATAGCGACAACACGGTGCAGCCCCCGGGATAGGCAGCGTTTGTATGCCGCGGTGTCTTTCTCAAACGGGAACGGTTGGGCCGGAGTTGGTAGGAGGGATACGTGAACGGTCCAGGCTTGGGATCCGGACCCTACAGAGGAGACTCTTTGACGAAAATCCTGGATATGCAATGGCTCCTCCGTGGTGACGATGTGTAAAGATAAATTTGACCTGCGCGGAGCAGCCGAGGAGCAAGGTAGAGCTAAGCTGCCGTTACTGGTGCGGGTTTCTGACTTGACCGAGGAGTCCTCGATATCGTCGAAAGATGGACCAGGTGGTGTCGATGCCTTTCTTCTCCGGCTTGTGATATGGCAGCTAGGTATAGATTCCCTTTCCAGGGACTCTATCCTATCTTCCAACTTCATGGAAGCGTCATCAATCTCAATGAGACTGTTCTGCATTCTTTGCACTCCATCTTCTAACCCCTCGATGCGATCATCATAGTATGTCGACTTCTTTTGCATCTGGCCGACGCTATGCCAGAGCCCACCCACGTTCCGATACATGTTCTTCACTTCCGTATCCACCTCCCCCTTGTTCTTGTCGACGGATTCCTCCAACCTTCCTATGCGTTCTACCAGATCCATCCCAGTGGTGCTCTGTTCCAGCCGTGCTTCCAACCGACTGATCTGCTCCTTCAAAGCCTCCATTTCTTGCCGTTCGACCGAGCCGGTGTCTTTATTCGGCACATGGTAACACGCATTATGCCCACAGTCGCAGGTGCTTCCGGGTATCGATCGATTGAGGGTGAAGCCTACGCAAGCGCAGCGCAATCCCTCGACCGCTGGGTGCAACAGAATGTATCGACAATCGCCTTGTGGTAGATGCGAGTCGTCTCGGGCCTTCTCACGACGCGGAGGAGAAAACATGCTGCTCGTCATGCCCAAGTCTTCCAAAGCGATGACTCCAGAGGGTAATTTGAGGCATGAAGGTCCCGTGGGCCGCTTTCTCAAAAGTCG
>Ga0247812_10000894_pt1 | contig 17063 bp, 15 predicted proteins | sample UWRJL149409B1_FD_178011 | JGI IMG/M metagenome (GOLD analysis project Ga0247812, IMG submission 178011) | Plant litter microbial communities from Arlington Agricultural Research Station in Wisconsin, United States - UWRJ-L149-409B-1 | ecosystem: Environmental > Terrestrial > Plant litter >...
TTCGTTCTGGAAATCCAGGCCGCTGGCGCCCTGCAAGCGCACATCGAGCACCAGGCAGCTGGGGATGTCGGGGCGCTTGAACTTCATGAAGTCACCGACCGAACCGAACAGCTCGACCTGCAGGCCGATGGAGCGCAGCAGGCTGCCGAGGGATTCACGCAGGGGCGCATCGTCGTCGACGATGAAGACCAGCGGTTCGGTGTTGATGACTCTGTTCATGGGGTGATGTTCGTTCACGGGGCTTCCCTGGAGAGATTGTCCTGAATCAGCGGAATGAAAACACACGCACGCCGGGTTCAGATTCCTTTGCGCCAGCGTCACATTAATCCCATGCCCGGCCGCTGGCACTCCTACCACGGGACAATCCGCTAACACCAAGATACACAGGCTTCATACTTTGGTATGTATGGCGGACAGGATTCGTAGGACCGGCTTTAGCCGGGAGGGCGCAAGGTCTGACGACACAACTGCTGCGCATGTATCGGCCTCCTCCCGGCTAAAGCCGGTCCTACAAGTGTGTGATGAGGATCAAGGTATCTACAGACCTTTGGTGCGAATCAACCGGTCTCGCGGGCGTCCAGCACCGGCAGCGCGAAGCGGAACGAGGTGCCCTGGCCCACTTCGCTGGTCACCCAGATCCTGCCGCCGTGGTAGTCGATGATCGACCGGCAGATCGACAGGCCCATGCCCAGACCGCTTTCCTTGGTGGTGAAAAACGCAGTGAACAGCGAAGGCAGTACATCCGGCTTGATGCCCGAACCATGGTCCGTCACTTCCAGCACGGCTTCGTTGTCCTTGACCCAGGTGCTTACGTGCAGCACCCGGTCACGCGCCTTGATCGCCTCCATGGCGTGGCAGGCGTTGATGATCAGGTTGATGATTACCTGCTGCAACTGCACGCGGTCGGCGCTGATCTGCACGTTGACCGCCGTCAGATCGATTCTCGGGCTGATCTTGTGATGCGCCAGCTCATGCTGAACCAGGCCGAGCGTCTCGCTGACAATGTCATCGAGCGACTCGTCCTGGCGCAGCGGGTCGGTCTTGCGCGACAGCGCCCTGACCCGGCTGATGACGTCGCTGGCCCGGCAGGAACTGGCGATGATGCGATCCAGCGACAAGCGCGCTTCGTTCAGGTCGGGCACCGGCCGGTCGATCCAGCGGCGGCAGGCTTCGCCACTGCTGGTGATGGCGGTCAGCGGCTGGTTGACTTCATGGGCGATGGACGCTGCCAGCTCACCCAGCGAGGTCACGCGAGTGACGTGGGCCAGCTGCATCTGCGCGCGGAACAAGGCCTCTTCGGCCACCTTGCTGGCGGTGACGTCCATCACTGCACCGAGGTATTCGACGCGGCCTTTATGCGTGGATTGCGGGCTGGCGATCATATGGATGTGCTTGACGCGCCCGTCGGGCATCAACAGGCGGTGCCTGACCTCGATCATCGGCTCATGCCGGGCGGCCTTGGCGAACACCTCGTGGGCCAGATAACGGTCATCGGGATGGGTGCGTTCCAGAATCATTGATGCCGTGGGCTCTTCGCCCAGGGGATATTCGAAAATCCTCGCCAGCTCGTCCGACCAGGACATCTCCTCACTGTCGCCGCTGAAGGTGACACTGCCGGTCTGGCTCAGGCGCTGGGCGCCGATCAGATAGGCTTCGTTATGCCGCAGAGTGTCGGAAGCGTACTTGCTGCGCAGGGCCAGGAAGGTGATGGCCGACAAGGCGGTGAGGCAGCGGAAAAACCCCGTGGTCGATTCCCAGCGTTGATAACCGCCGTTGTAAACGTAGATGGCGGTCAGCAGCATGATGCACATCAGCGCGACGCTGATCACTAGATTGATCGAAAACAGGTTGGCCGCCATCAGCAACAACGTGATGTACAGGATGGTTGGCGCCCAGTCGGTATGCGTCTCGGAATTGATGATGACAATGCCGCAGGCCACGATCAGACCCACCACCCAGCCCAGGCCATTGACCCATGGATTGGGGCTGATGCCTATCGGGCGACGGGAGTTTATCCGATGCGGGTCATACGCCAGGTTGCCGTACAGGCGCCTGAAAAAAAGTGGCCAGTTACTGAGGACATCCGAAGACCTGTTGTTTTTCATGTTGGCCATACGCTTGTGTTATCGAGGATAGGTGCAGTGTAGGGCTAATTTATAACAATTCTTCTCATTTGAATTGGAGCAAAACCCGGAATTACGGCCATGTTTGACTCTGGGTCAGGTGGCTGCTCCGCTGAATGCGCTGTTTCCGCCGTTTTACATACCCAAGTATGTACGCATGCACCCAAGAGATGAGTGACGTGACCTCAGGTACGACAGACGTGCGCAACCGCCCCGCATAACCTGTTCATACACCGCGCATTGCTGCTCCGGCTTGAAGGGAACGGCGAAGCGACGTTCATATCACTTCAGTTAATGGCTTAGGCCTGGGCGGCTAACATGATGAACAGAAATGACCTGCGTCGTGCTGACATCAACTTGCTGGTTGTCTTCGAATCCATGATGCACGAGCGCAATGTCAGCCGCGTCGGCGAGAAGCTGTTCCTCGGCCAGCCGACCATCAGCAGTGCCCTTGGGCGTTTGCGCCTGATGTTCGATGACCCGCTGTTCGTTCGCTCGGGCCGCAGCATGGAGCCCACCTCGCGGGCCGAAGAGATCTTCTCCAAACTTTCGCCAGCGCTGGACAGCATTGCCGCCGCGCTGAGCCGCTGCCAGGCATTCGATCCTGCTTCCAGTGAGGCGACCTTTCATATCGGCCTCTCTGACGATGTCGAATATGCGCTGCTGCCTGGTTTGTTGCGGCATCTGCGCAGTGAAGCGCCGAACATGGCGCTGGTGGTGCGCCGGGCTGATCACTGGCAAATGTCGCAGATGCTGATTTCCGGGGAAATTACCTTGGGCATCAGCCAGACCCTGGAGCTGCCGGCCAATGCCCGGCGCAAAGGCCTGCGGCCGATTCGACCAATGCTGTTGCGTGCTGACGGGCAGTCCGGCGAACTGGACCTGGATGAATTCTGTCGTCGTCCTCACGCGGTTGTGTCGTCCATGGGCAATGTCATCGACGACTCCGACCGGGCCCTGGACTTGATCGGCCGGCAGCGCAAAGTCGTGCTGGCCGTACCGCAATTCAGCGCCTTGCCGGTGTTGCTGGCCGACAGCGACATGATTGCCATCGTGCCGGATTACGTCGCCCTGGCGATGTCCGGTTCCGGCGGATTGCGCGCCGAGTTTGCCCCGCTGGAGTTGCCGCAGCAGGAGCTTTCGATGGTCTGGCGTGCAGCGACCCACAATGATCCGGGCGAACGCTGGTTGCGCGCGCGTTGCAGCGCATTCCTTGGCGAGCAGACCGAAGTGCAGATTCATCCTGCAATGAACCGCTCCTTTATTTCCGCTGTTGCATGACGCGACCCCTGGCGGGTTGATGGAGTGGCTTTGTGTTGACCTTCCTGCAGGCGCATCCGCTGATTTTCGGTACCTTCCTGATCGTTATCGACCTGGCGCTGTGGCAGGTCCTGGGCGACGCTCGCCGCAATCTGCGCATGTGCCTGCGTTTGCTGGTGTTCGTGGGGTTCTGCTGGGTGATGATGGCGGCCGGTATCAGCCCGTTGCAGCCACCGCTGTGGCCGGACGATGCGATCCTCAACCTGATGGCGACGGTCCTGGGCGTTGCCTGGTGGCTATTCGCCGCCCGGACCCTGACGGTGATCATGGGCCACGGCCTGATGTCGCGGGTCGGCCATACCGCGCGCCTGCTGCACGACGTGATAGGCGCGGTGGTGTTCCTGCTGGCCATCGTCGGCGCGGCCGCTTATATCCTGCAATTGCCGGTCAAAGGTTTGCTGGCCACGTCCGGGGTGATGGCCATTGTCGTCGGCCTGGCCCTGCAAAGCACCTTGAGCGATGTGTTCTCCGGCATCGTGCTCAACACCACCAAGCCTTATCAGCTCGATGACTGGATCAGCATCGACGGGGTCGAGGGCAAAGTGGTGGAAATCGACTGGCGCTCGACGCATTTGCTGACTGACCGAGGCAGCCTGGCGGTGGTCCCCAATTCTCTGGCGGCCAAGGCCAAAGTGCTCAACTTCAGCAGTCCGGGCAGCGCGCATGGGGTCAGCATCACCATTGCCATTCCCAGCAGCGTGCGGCCGCGCCAAGCCCTTGATGCGCTGGATAAAGCCCTGCGCGGCACGCGGGCGTTGCTGCCCGGGCGCAAGGCCAAGGCATCGGTCAAGGCTTCATATCTTGACTACAACGAATACGAACTCAAAGGTTTCATCGAGTCGATCGCGCACAAAACCGAAGTGCGTAACTTGATGTTTGACCTCGCGCACCGCCATCTCGAAGCGTCGGGCGTAACCTGGGGTTCCGGCCCGGCCGCCCAGGCCTGGACTCGCCAGCGCCGGCTGCTGGAAGAGGTACGGATCTTCCGTTCCCTGAGCCAGGACGACCGTGACCGACTCGCCGCGGAAATGACGCCGGTGGATTACCAGGCTGATCAGGTCATCCTCGCATTCGAGGACGTGGCCGATAGCCTGATGGTGATCAGCACGGGCGTCGTCTCGGTGTCGATCCACGATGGCGAGCGGTTCATTGAAGCGGGTCGTCTGGGGCCGGGCGAAGTGATCGGCGAAGAGGGAATACTTGGCGACGGACCCTCGCGCGGCGAGTTTCGCAGCCTTACCAGCGGTCGCCTGTTCCGCATCGAGAAATCCATGTTTGGCACGCAGCTGGAGCATTGCCGGGAGTTGTACGTGGCCCTCGACAACTTGCAGCACCAGCGCGAAGAAATCCGCGAGTCGGTGGTGATGAAAACGCCGATTCAGATCAGGAAAAGTGGTTTCCTGAGCTGGTTGCAGAAGCGCTGAGTCCGCCAAACCCGCAGCTGCATGAGCAATAGCGGGTTTGATTGCCGGGTTAGATGAGCGCAAGCATCATCGTTATCGGAGATAGGGCAGGGCAAGGAATAAACCCTGCATGTTTGGCGTAGAACTTTTCCAGCCGTTCATTAAGCGGGTGAACGATCATGGCTGTTGAGCCGATGACCGCTGACGCGGCGAGCGCTCGCTCAATTGCATCTTGCAACAGATCAACAGCAATTCCCTGTCCTTGAGCATCGATGCTCACGCCCATTCGCCCTAGAATGGTTACAGGGTGCTGGACTGGAGAGTTGCGCTGGCGAGCCTTCGGGACGACAGATGATCGGTGCACGGCACCGTTCGACAACGTATAAAAAGCCTTCACCTTGCTTGTGCCTTTCACGCAGACCACATAAACCACCGCCTGTTTTGCTTCCTGAGCCTTGATGGCCTGCAGGACAAGATAGTCGTTGATAGACTTTTCACCGCAGTCAAAACCGCTCAGGTCGTGGGTTTTTGTCAGTTTCTCGGGGACTGTCAGCTCCAACGCTTTGGCCTCTCCAGGAGTTGTTGCAAGCGTTGATTGCCTTGTACGGGATTGGATTCCAGCGCCTGTTCGAATGAGTCAAAGGCTGCATCATCGAGCATGAACAATTGCTTATCCATGATCACTTGCTCTGCCCTTTGGCAAGCAGCTTCAAGGATGAAACTGGTTCGATCCCGACCCATCAAAGCAGCAGCCACGTCGATCAAATTGCGTTTATTGACATCGGCTCGCATGTTGATAGCGACGGGTTTTTCACTGCGTACTTCTAAAGTTATTGTGCTCATGGTGATTTCCTTCGGTTTGTACCGACTGAATTGCTGCTTTGATTGGCGAGATCAATAGTAGGTCAGACGTGTAGCTGTTGTATAGCTGTGTGTAGCTGATAGCGTTACGCCTCATCGAAAAAAAACGCTGATCGGGTCAACCCGATCAGCGTTTTCAAGTGTTCAGCAAGCGCGGATCAAGGCTGACCCGGCAGCACCGGTTCAGTCACAGGTAGCCTGGCGGACGACCACAGCAGCCCGCTGACGAACTGCCAGATCACCGCGAAGGCACCGATCATGAAGACAACGTCGCCCAACGTCCTGAACCAGCGCAGGGTTTGCAGCAATTCCCCCTGCATGAAGGCTTCACTGCGCGCGTACCACAGGCCTTGGCTGGCGCTGGCGTAGAACTGGATCAGGCCGATGGGCAGCAGGCTGGTCACGATCATCAGCAGCAGACCGCCATTCAACCACCAGAAGGCGACTTTCATCAGCCGTTCATTGAACGCAAGGTTGGGACGGATATAGCGCAGGATCAGCAAGCCGAAACCCAGCGCCAGGAAGCCGTACACGCCAAACAGTGCTGCATGGGCATGCAGGGGCGTGGTGTTGAGTCCTTGAATGTAGAACAACGCAATGGGCGGGTTGATCAGGAAGCCGAACACCCCGGCGCCGAGCATGTTCCAGAAGGCACAGGCGACGAAAAACTGCAGCGGCCAGCGCACGCGTTCCATCCACGGGGCGCGGTCCTTCAAGCGCCAGTTTTCCCAGGCTTCATGCCCCAGCAGGATCAACGGCACCACTTCCAGCGCGCTGAACGTCGCGCCCACGGCCATCACCGGCGTAGTCGTGCCGGCGAAGTACATGTGGTGAAAGGTGCCGGGCACGCCGCCGAGCATGAACAATGAGGCCGAGGCGAGGGTGGCGATGGTTGCCAGTTTTCTCGACACCAGGCCCATGCTGGTGAAGATAAAGGCCAGCGCACTGGTGGCGAACACTTCGAAGAAGCCTTCGACCCACAGATGCACGACCCACCAGCGCCAGTATTCCATGACCGACAGGTGCGTACGTTCGCCATAAAACAGACCCGCGCCGTAGAACAGGCCGATGGCAATGACCGAGCAGGCCAGCAGCGCGAGCAGGTTCTTGTCGCCCGGATTGCGCAGGGCAGGCACCATGCCGCGCAGCATCAGGACCAGCCAGAACACGATCCCGACAAACTTGCCGATTTGCCACAGTCGGCCCAGGTCAACGTATTCATAACCCTGGTGACCGAGCCAGAAACTCCACTCGGCGGGCATCAGTTGCGCGATGGCCAGGAAGTTGCCGGTAAAGGACCCGATGACCACCACCACCAGCGCCCAGAACAGCAGATCAACCCCCAGCTTCTGCCATTTGGGGTCCTTGCCGCCATTGATGATCGGCGCCAGAAACAGCCCGGCAGCCAGAAAACCCGTGGCAATCCAGAACATCGCGCTTTGCAGGTGCCAGGTACGGGTCAGTGAATAAGGGAACCACTTCGACAGGGGCAGGCCGTAGAAATCCTGGCCTTCAACGGTGTAGTGCGCCGTCAGGCCGCCCATCATGACCTGGAAACCAAACAACGCGCCCACCAGCAACAGGTACTTACCCAAGGCCTTTTGCGACGGTGTCAGGGTCAACAGACTGATGGGGTCATGGGCCGGTACAACCGGCTCGGCTTCGTCATGTTTGCGCAGGAAGGCCCACGCCCAGACCAGAAAACCAACCCCGGCAAGCAGCACGATGATGCTAACCATGGACCAGACCATGTTTTCCGCAGTGGGCGTGTTGTCGATCAACGGCTCATGGGGCCAATTGTTGGTGTACGTCGCCTGTTGCCCGTCGCGCTCGGTCGCAGCGGCCCAGGCCGTCCAGAAAAAGAACTGGGTCATCTGCTGGCGTCGGGCTGGATCAGGCAGCGTGACTTCTTTCATCGCGAAACTGACGCGGCTGGCGTGCAGGGCCGGATCGCCGCCGAACAGTGCGTCGTAGTAGCTGGCAGTCTGCGCGATTGCCTGGACCCGGCGATCACTCAAAACCAGCGTCCCGTCGACCACCCGGTTGCCCCGGTATTCACGCTTGAGTTGATGGCGCAGCAAGGCCTGCTGATCGTCGCTGACCTCGGTGTAGGCTTTGCCGTAATCATGCTGTGCGGCCAGGTCCAGCCAGGCGATCAGTTCGCGGTGCAACCAGTCGGCGGTCCAGTCCGGCGCCTGATAGGCGCCATGGCCCCAGATCGATCCCAGCTGCATGCCGCCGATGCTTTGCCACGCGGTCTGCCCGTCGAGAATGGTCTGGGCATCGAACAACGCCTGACCGTCGACGCTTTGCACGCGCTCGGGGATAGGCGGCGCCTGGCGGTAGATTTCCCGACCAAACCAGCCCAGCAGGCAAAACGTGAGGCCCAGGATGCCGATCAAGCCCCACCATAACTTGCGGTATTCACCCATGAAGCACCTCCACAGTGTGCCGATTGCAACGTTTGAGTAGTCCGCGCCTGAGCGCCTGAATAGTTCGTAGTGGGTCCGGATACATAGCGGTTCCTTGATGTTGTATCTGTTGCGGTCATTGTTCGGAAAACGGGTGCACCATAAAAAAAGCGCTCAGCCCCAAGGGGGTGAGCGCCGAAACCCGGCCTGGAAGGAGAGGCCAAAACCGGGGTGTTAGATCAAAGCGGTAAAGCGTATTGACTGGATTGGCCGTCATACAGGAGCCGTGCCGACAGCGACGCGTGCAACAACCGGGACGCCAACGGATCACTCTGTTTCTCGACAACATTGCCAGGCAAGTCAGGCGAATAGAAAAACGGCAGGCTTATGCGTTCGAGCCAATTGCCCTTTACCTGGATATTGCGCATTGATACCTGGAGTTCGACGGCTGGATTTGAGACGGACATGGCAAGTACTCCGGTCGCTGCATAAGACGGTCTGATTTCAGTGCCTCGCCCCGCAACTTTCGAGCGGGTTTCGCTGGCGCCGTGGCATGGGTCCAATTTAGCGACAGGCCCTGGCCGCGTCTGTCCTACTCACGGTCGGCTGGGTCATGTATAGGTCTTAGGCATTCATACTCAGGTATGTCTCAGGCCGACTTACACCGGCCCGGACACTAAAAAGGCCCACTGGAGGGGCCTTTGGGAGGTTGTCTTTTTAGTTGTCTTTCTGACAGGTATTGGCTCAGTCGAAGTAGCTGCCGCTCTCGGCAAGGATTTCCGCGAGGATCGGGAAGTGCTTTTTAGGCGCGGCGCGGGTTGGATCTGTCTGGTCGACCTGCGCCAGTGCCGCCTGTAGCGTCTGGTGCTGGGACAACCATTCAGGCGTGGCCTTTTCCTCTGGGCTCATGCCCTCCAGGAAACTCAACGCTGCATTGGCACGGCCAACAGGGTCGTTGAGGAAGGGGTCCTTCCAGCCTTTCTTCTGGTCCTCTGGCCCGACGTAATAGCCGGTTGCGAGCCTGGCTTGCTGGCGCATCAAACCTTTCGCCGCATCCTGCTCCTCTGCCGTGAATTTCCCGTCTTTATTGGTGGCGACGGCATTGAGCGAACGCCGGTCAAGATCGCCCATCAGTGAGTTGCGGTCTTGATCGCTGTTGTCGTAAGGCTTGCCGCTGGCCTTCATCAGCGCGTATTTGTCATCCATACGCTTGCGGGCATCGGTGGCCACTTCAGCAAAGGTCTTGTCTTTGGAGCTGGACACCGTGCCAGGCTTGGACACCCCCAGAATCAGCGCGTCGGCATTCATGCCCGAGCGGATAGGGAAGTAAGGCGCGTTGCTGCCGATGGCACTGCTGTAATCGGTGGCGGTGCGGGAAAAGCTCACCGCCTCACCCTTGTCATCGGTTTGCTGCGTGCCTTGCTCATCGTAAGTCGCACGCTTGTTTGCGTAGGCCGCTGACGCAGTCTCCACCGAATAGGCAGACGCAGACGTCGCCAGCCCCGATGACGTAGAGATGATGTTCATGATCCTTCCTTGGCATAGAGCGCCCGGGTTCGAGCCTTGGCAGGCTCAGTCCGAGGCAAGATACGCAATCCTGCAGCCGGTTTCATTCATACGTGGGTATAGTCATTTGAATTGGATGCATGTCGTAGGACCGGCTTTAGCCGGGAGGAGGCCAGTACATTCGCAGGCGCTGCGTCGTCAGCACTCTTGCCCTCCCGGCTAAAGCCGGTCCTACGGATTCAGCGCGACATGCATGGCAGGTCAAACGACGAATCGCGCCACCATTGCGTTCAGGTCCACGGCCAGGCGCGACAGCTCATGGCTGGCCGCGCTGGTCTGGTTGGCGCCGGCGGCCGACTGGGTTGCCAGGTCGCGGATGTTGACCAGATTGCGGTCCACTTCCCTGGAAACCTGAGCCTGCTCCTCTGAAGCACTGGCGATCACCAGGTTGCGTTCGTTGATCTGCGAAATGGCTTCAGTGATCTGCTCCAGCGCATCCCCAGCAGAACGCGCCAGTTCAAGCGTCGACTGCGTACGGTTGGTGTTGAGCGCCATGGACTGCACTGCATTGCCGGTACCGCTTTGAATCCCGGCCACCATCTGCTCGATTTCCTGGGTGGATTGAGCGGTGCGGTGTGCCAGGGCGCGAACTTCGTCAGCCACTACCGCAAAGCCCCGTCCTGCTTCGCCTGCCCGCGCCGCTTCAATGGCCGCGTTCAGGGCCAGCAGGTTGGTCTGCTCGGCGATGGAGCGGATCACGTCCAGCACCTTGCCGATATCACGACCTTGCTCGGCCAGGCCTTCGACCAGATTGGACGTGGTTTGTACGTCCTGGGTCATGGCCTGAATGGCCTTGACGGTTTCGAGCACCTTATCGCGGCCCTGGCGCGCCGTCTGGTTCGACGCCTGGGAAGCCTCGGAGGTCGAGACCGCGTTGCGCGCGACCTCTTCCACTGCGGCAGTCATTTCGTTGACTGCGGTGGCCGCCTGCTCGATTTCGTTATTTTGCTGCTGCAGACCCCGTGAAGACTCCTCGGTGACGGCGCTCAATTCTTCGGCGGCCGATGCCAGTTGCGTGGCAGATCCGGAAATTTGTTCGATGGTCTGGCGCAGATTGCGCTGCATGATTGCCAGTGCTTCAAGCAAACGGGCGGATTCATCCTTGCCATCGACCTCGATCGGCATGGTGAGATTGCCCCCGGCAATTTCCTGTGCTGCGCGCACAGCCCGGTTCAAAGGCGTCACGATGCTGCGGGTCAACAGCCAGGCCAGCAGCACGGTCAACAGTGCCGCAACGACCGCCACGGCAATGATCGCCTGGGCCGCTCCGCTGTATTGTTCGCCAGCAATTTTTGAATCCGCGCTGGCATTGGTCTTGTTGATAGCCACCAGCTTCCTGAGTTGATCACCCATCAAGTCCGAAGCGTCTTTCATCCGGCTGTTGATCAGTGTCCGCATCTCGTCGACTTTATCTTGCCGCGACAGCTCTAGCGCCTCGTTTTGAGCGACCAGGTACTTGTCCAGCGTGGCGTCGAATTGTTTATATAAATCAAGTTCTTCGCCTTCAGAAGGCAGTGCCGCGTAGTTGCTCTTGGCTTGCTGAACTTTGCCGGCAAGTTCACGCACTCTTTCGTCGGTGCCCTTTAATAGAGCGGGCTCACGATTGATCAAGATACGGAAGGAAGTAATGCGCAAACGCAGCACGTTTTCCGTGATGTCCCCGAGATAGCCTACGCTGGGTAGACTATTGGTCTCCATTTGAATAGTCGCTTGACGAATAACTGCCATCCGATTGAGGGCAAAGAAGCCCAGAGCAATGACCAATAAGGCGATAAACGCAAATCCCAAAAACGCCCGCGGTGCGATGTTTATATTTCTTAGGTACATGGAATTATTCTCATTGGAAGACAACGAAATGCAATCCGTGCGTCGCTCGTTAACAAGTAGACAGGCTTATTAACGCGGGCGCGACTGCAAAAGAGTCCGGGCGCCCTATAACAGTATCGGCCAGTCTTGAGAAATATTTTGTGTACTGAGAATTATATTTTCTGACTTGAAACTGCAAGCATCAGGAAGGCAATGGATGCTACGGGCATCGCATCCGCTATTGCTCTGATTGAGGTCACCGACCTTCAACGAATTTATCGGATCCAGCGTTGGGAATTTTGGCTCTCGATCGTTTGCACGGTAGGTGTGGCGGTACTCGGGCCATAGAGGGCATTGGGCTGGCTATCGTCATAGCCGTCATTGTTCTTATGGGATGGCTGGCGCCCCTACTCAGCGGTCTTGGGGCGCGCTGACGGCGTCCATGGCTTCCACGACATAAAGCGCTATCCAGATGCGCGACTAGTTCCTGGCCTGGTTCTGTTCCGTTGGGATGCCCCCCTATTTTTTGCCAACGCCGAGTTTTTCATGACCGGGTGCGGGACGCTGTAGCCACGTCACCCACTCCGGTACGCTGGTTCGTCATTGCAGCGGAGCCGATCACGAGCGTAGACGTGACGTCCGCCGATATGCTTTGCGATCTCGACAAGGTTTTGCGCTTAGCAGGGATAAAACTATGCGTGGCCGAGATGAAAGATCCAGTGCGGGATAAGCTGAAGCGATTTGGTGTGTCTACGCAGCTTGGAGAAACGGCGTTCTTCCCAACAATCAGCGCAGCGGTCAGCAATTACCTGCTGACTCCTCCGTCAGGTTGGAGAAAAGGTAGGGATGAAAACCGGTAAAAGCTATCCGAGTAATAAACTACTTATCCACGACACCCTTTAGTCACCGCTGAGTCATCGCTGACGATTAAGGACTGTGAATTTAGCCAGTCAGGCAAGGTGAACTGCCTGTTGCTTTAGCCACGGCACCAAAGGCACCAGCAAATATTGGCCAAAAGCCGAAAAGGCTAGGCCTCTTTAGAGGCCCAGCCACTGATCCAGTGACCTTTGACCAGCCGGCTGGGGCCTTTGAATTATCTCCGTCTCACGCCACTTCAAGCGCCGCAGCGATAGCCTCGTTGAAGGCCGGAATATCCTTGGGAGTACGCGAAGTGATTAGGGTCCATCCATTGGCCTGGCATTGCTTGACCTCGACATCTACCCAGCCGGCAGCACCGGCATTTTCTAGATCGAGCTTGACGCTTGTGTAGGAAGTAAGGGTCTTGCCAGTGATCAATCCAGCGTTGATCAGCAGCCATGGTCCATGGCAAATCGCGGCAATTACTTTGCCCGCATCAGCGAATTCCTTGGCCAGGCGCTGGGCGTTTTCATCCATTCGCAGAGTATCGGCATTTACCGTACCGCCTGGAATCACGAGCGCATCAAAATCCGACGCTTTTAGCCCGACCAGAGCAGCCTGAGATTCGACAGTGCGATCTTTCTCAGTGTCCTGAACGAAAGTCTGGGTAGTACCGCCGTCACTTGAGCCATGGGTGACCAAAGCACCCTGCGCCTTGAGAGCTTCCAGCGGTTTAATCAGCTCGTCCCGCTCGATCCCCGTATTGGAGGTGATGAAAAGGATTTTTTTGCCTGTCAGTTGTTTGCTCATAGTTGTCACTCCGTCTTCCTATCAATCTCTTAAAAAGAAGCATGCGGCTGATGATTCATCCGATGCATTGAAGATGGGAGGTCAGAGCGGTTTCGAAAGTTCATCCGGATTTGTCCTGAGCATACTTGCCCTAGATGAAGCCCAGATACTTCGGAATTTAACATTCGCGCTTGGAAGAACCGAGCAGGTAAAACTCGTCACCCGTATGGATCTGGAGGCGGAGGACAATATGGTCCCCAGCGTCCTGCGTCTGGAAGGGAACGGCCCATGATTAGCGGAGTGTCGAAAGTTTACGAGAGGGAACGCCAGTGAATCATTTGGCAACTGAGCGTCCATTATGGGGCTGGCGGCAATTGAGCTTTGGCCGTTTCTGGCCGATTGCTGCCTGATGCGCTTCAGAATTAATCAACGTAGCGGTTCGCCACCACACTGCGTCCAAAGATCGAACCCGCTGCCCGAGAGTTGGTTACGCGGTGGTGGGCGTGTACTGATCGCGTCAGGCAGAAACCATCCCTCGCTGTACTTCAAGCCTGCGGGCTGTCCAGTTCATGAGCGATGAACCTGCCAGCGGTTTGTGCAACTTCGATCAGACGTTTGCGGGGCATGCCAATACACGCTGCTGCCGACAGGCCGCGCAGGGTGACTGAAACATAATCCGCCAGCGTTTGAGCATGATGCGGATGGACCTTGTCCAGATAGCTGCGAATAGCCGTCAAGCCCCCATTGGCCAGGGTTTCTGCCATCTTGCGGGCAATCTCGTCGTCCGCGCGCATGCCCTCGGTGACCATGCAGCCGCGCAAGACGCTGTCCTTGCCGTATTGCTTCGCCGCAGCGACCAGCAGCGCCGCCAGCGCTTCGCCGGGTGGCCGATCAGGCGAAAGTAATTTGTCCATGGGCAGGGCATTTTCGCTGGCATATCTGAGCATCGCTCGCTCAAACAGCTCCGCCTTGCTGCCATAAGCGGCGTAGAAGCTGGGAGGCTTGATATCCATGGCTTCGATCAGGTCCGTCAGGCTCACGGCATCGAAGCCGCGCTGGTGGAACAGTGCCTGGGCAATGGCGACGCCCGTTTCTCTATCGAATGCAGGGCGACGCTGGCGGACCTTGTCGTTCATGGTGACCTCGTCTGTTGGCTCAGCAGTGTAGCGACCGCTATATCCGAGATCAATTGCCGGGTAATAAATACCACGCTCATGTAGCAGTCACTAAATACCTTGCATCTGCCTTCGTGCGTATATAGTGATCACTACATACATTGAGCGATCCACAGCGCAGACAAGGGTACAACGCCATGCAATTTCAGAACAAAGTCGTACTGGTCACCGGCGGATCATCGGGCTTGGGGCTCGCCATCGCCAAGGAGCTAGTCGAGCAGGGCGCCAGAGTAGTGATTACAGGGCGCCGCCAGCAGCAGCTGAACGAAGCGCTATCCAGCCTCGGAAGCCGCGCTTCGTTTCCCTGCGCCTTTGGAAGGTACCCGGAGTGATCTCACGCTCCCAATAGCTATAGTCATGGGTCTTACGTGTCCTCCTATCCTTGGAATTCATTGTGTCTGAATCTACTCGGCTCGCAATCGCAATTCTCTATGGCATCGTATGGATTGCCCTGTGTCTGGGCGTCGTGACATTTTTTATGTGACGGACCTTACCCTGCGCCGAAGCACATCTTGCGCCTTCGCATAACGGGACATTCGTTAAATGCCTGCCCACAAAAAGCCCATTTCGGTGGGCTTTTTGATGGCCAATTGCTACTTTTGAGGGGGAGTGTGGTGCACCATCAGGTCGGTGCATGGTTTCCGACCGGATCAACCCCCTACAGGACGTACTCAACATGCCATATAGCCAAACGCCCTTTGGTGTTCTGCGAACCGTCGATGCCTGGGAGCTGCTGCAACCGCCCGTGGAGCTAGTGGATAGCCAAGTGCTGGCCTTTTCTCGAGAGTGGCAGTTGGTCGGGATTTTTTTGCGCTGCATCAGCTGTGGCCATTCGCAAAAGGCCAGCGAGCGCGCCCGGCCTTTTCCCCATAACCCAGATTGTCGAACGATGACCCAAACCGGGGACTTTCCCTGGAGGGACTTGGCCGCCGTCCTGGGACCGTTGTCCATCGACCTACCGACGAGTGTCTCTGGCACGCCTGGCAATGACTCCTAAGCTGGTAATAGGCAGATAGGAAGTGGCTGCGTTAACCATACGGAGGTAGATGATGGACAAGCAGGGGGGTATGAGAGCTGCGTGGCGTTGAGCGCCAGCTTGCGGCTTGGAGAGCGGCAAATTGGCTGGTCCGGACGTTGGTGTCTGATGGGCGATTTTGTGGTGTGTACTCAGTGCCTGGCCGCGCAGGCTATCGAGCAGGGCCACTAACCGTTTACGCACGTGCCCGACTGTGTGGCCCGCCAGTCCAGGCTAGACCCTTGGCACGAGCTGCAGCAGATCTTGGGCCAGTTGCCCCCTCACTACCCCGAGCACCGACATTGACGGGCAAAGGGCTGCACCAAGACACGCTGCGGGTCATGCTCGACGCCGGTGCGGTGCGCGACGTGCAGGTCAAGCCGGCAGGCCAAAAACTGGACCTTGGCGGTGCGTCTGGGCGGTGCCGGCAGTTGGTGGCTGCCGGTGCGCTCACGCCGCGAAGCTTTTGCGCACCTGGGCGAGTCTGACCGCCGTGGGACGCTTTGCCGAAGCGGAGGGCATTCGCGCCTTCCAGGTCGAGTTGTAAGAACGCCCGTCAGGTTTGTGAGGCATTTGCTTGAGGCCGAATATGTGTCTTTGCCGCCCACTAATTGAGTACTGACTAGCCGCATTCGACCGATTCTGTTGAAACAGAACACCGTAAGATGGGGCCATGAAAGCGCCTCATAGCACGTTTCTAAGTGAAATCCCAACCTGAAGGCTCTGCGGACATTCAAGATTTTAATCTCAGACGCGTACTCTGACGCCTCAAAAACTCTCGCCGACTGTTTTCAACAGAATCGGCCGACTGCGGTCGGTCATAAAAACATTCGGCCGAAGATAGATAAGCAGGCGAGTGGCTAGACCTCTAGACTTACAGCGCTATCACTCAACCATGAATGAGTTCGTACGCTTCAGAGTGCAAATGCCATAGCTAGGCGTCCGCCCCTGTACCTCACCCCCAAAGGTCATCATGATCAATATCCTTTTGCAGCAAATTCTCCCGCAAGTGATTGAAGCTGTGGAGCGAGCAGGTGTTCTACTGGCAAGAGAATACGTTCGGCCAAGTGGCCGGAGAGGGTCAGGAGACAAAGCAGAAATAGATGTTGAGATCGAGGTCCTACTTCGCGCGGAACTGCTGTCAACTCTAAACTGTGATTGGTGGGGCGAAGAGACCGGCCATGTACTTTCTGGAGGTCCTTTCTGTTCACGCCATCACGGAGTGAGGAAGGGGAGAGTTTCGCACTGCGAAACTGTCCCGCGCCGATCACTCATGGAATGCAACGGCTGATGGCCAACCAGTATCCGGGCACGAAGCAACCCTGAAATCAGCGGGCCTAGTCATGCCATCACGGAGTGAGGAACGGGAGAGTTTCGCACTGCGAAACTGTCCCGCGCCGATCACTCATGGAATGCAACGGCTGATGGCCAACCAGTATCCGGGCACGAAGCAATCCTGAAATCAGCGGGCCTAGTCATGTCACCACGAAGTGAGGAAGGGGAGAGTTTCGCACTGCGAAACTGTCCCGCGCCGATCACTCATGGAATGCAACGGCTGATGGCCATCCAGTATTCGGGCATGAAGCAACCCTGAAATCAGCGGGCCTAATCACGCCATCACGGAGTGAGGAAGGGGAGAGTTTCGCACTGCGAAACTGTCCCGCGCCGATCACTCATGGAATGCAACGGCTGATGGCCAACCAGTATCCGGGCACGAAGCAACCCTGAAATCAGCG
>Ga0247812_10000895_pt1 | contig 17059 bp, 21 predicted proteins | sample UWRJL149409B1_FD_178011 | JGI IMG/M metagenome (GOLD analysis project Ga0247812, IMG submission 178011) | Plant litter microbial communities from Arlington Agricultural Research Station in Wisconsin, United States - UWRJ-L149-409B-1 | ecosystem: Environmental > Terrestrial > Plant litter >...
CGTGCTTTTTCGTGTTTGCGCTTCAGGCGCCGTGCTTGATGGCCTGCAAGGTGTAACTCAGCGGCAGGCGCCAAGGTGCCTGCTTGAGGTGGTACTCACCTTGTTCATCGCGGCTCATCTGCCCTGGCAGGGCGTCCCAGGGGATACTCTGATGCTCGACCAATCCGCTAATGGCCAGTCCGTGGTTCAGCAGTGCGCTGATGATCTCCCCCAGGCCGTGGTTCCACTCATGGGTCAGTGTGGCCTTGAGTGAAACGTCGGTATCGACGTAGGTGCTGTCGTCATCCCACACCAGCGGAGTCTCGCGCTCGAAGTAGGGTTGTTCGATGGACAACAGGTCCGCACGGCTTTCATTCAGTGACCAGAGCACTGGATGCCCTTCGCGAATGAACAGCCGGCCACCGGGCTTGAGCAAGCCACTGACAGTGCGCGCCCAGGCGTCGATGCTCGGCAGCCAGCACAAAGCGCCGATGCCGGTGTAGACCAGATCGAAGGAGGCCGCGGGCAATACGGAGCAGGCGTTGTAGACATCCGCTTCGACATAGTCGATCCGCGTGTTACAGCGCTGGGCCAGGGAGCGCGCCTGGACCAGGGCCGCGGGGGAAAAATCCAGCCCGCTCATCTGCGCGCCCAGACGGGCCAGCGACAGGGTATCGGTGCCGATGTGGCACTGCAGGTGCACCCCGCGCAGCCCGCGGATGTTGCCCAGCAATGGCAGGTCGAAGCGCACCACCTGCGACAGATGATCGGCGGCCTCGACGAAGGCCTGGGTCGCGTAGTCCCTGGAGGCCGCATGGAGCGGGGCGCGCTCGTCCCAGTTGGCCTTGTTCAGCGAGATATAGTCACTCATGGTGAAGACCCCATCCTGGTCGGTCCTGATTATGTGCAGGGCAGACTAGCACCGGCTGGGACGGGGTTTCTTGAGGGATTTTGTAAGCGCGGGCACCGGGGCCCGCGCAATCAGGCGGGGCGCTTCAGGACTTCTGCAGCAGGGCGTTGAGTACGTGTTCGATGTTGCCGGACAGTTCGGCCACCGGGTCCACCCCCTCGGTACTCAGGACCAGCAGTTGGCTGCCAGCGGCAGTGATGGCGGCCTGCAGGGCGGCCGACGGCTGGCGATGATGCAGCACCAGTGCCACGTCGTTGTCCTTGAGAGTGGTACTCAGTTGTTGCAGGGCGTCGGCCGTCCACTCGTTATCGGCGCGGGCATCGACACCTACCGGCTCCAGATTGAGGCCACTGATCAGGTAAGCGAAGTGATCGCTGAGGCTGAACACGCTGAGGTTGTCTGCCTCGGCCAGTTTCGCTTCGCTGTCGGCGCTGAGCTTGAGCAGGCGCTGCTTGAGCGCAGCCAGGTTGGCCTCGATCTGCGGTTTGGCTTCTGGCACCAGGCGCACCAGGTCGGCGGCGATTACGTCAGCCATGCGCCCCATGTTGTTGGTGGCCATCCACGGCTGGCTGTTCAGCCCGTCGCTGGTGCCCGGCTGGAGCGCCACGCCAGGCAGCGCGCCATCGACCGGGCGCGCCGCGTCGATTTCAATGATGCGGATATTGCTGCGTCGGGCGTTGGGGTACAGCGGGTCATCCGCCCAGATCGAGCGCAGGCCGATCACAGCATCGGCGTCCATGGACAATTTGTGCAGCGCGGGTGCGCCGCGACCGGTGAAGTAGGCGGCCTGGCGCGAGCCGGGGAGGTTGGCCGCAGCCGCCCGTTCCAGGATGATCTCGCTGCCTTCGACCAGGCTGTTGGCCAGTCCATAGGTGATGGGTAGCGAGGCCAGCACCCGCACTTTGTGGGCCGAGGTGGCCGCATGCAGCACGGTGTTGCCGACGCCGTTATTGGCCACCAGGCGCATCGGTTCGAAGCGGTCGGTGGCGAAGGTGTTGCTGGTGGCCAGGCCGCACAGGGCGATGGCCAAAGTCAGCTGACGCATGGAGAAAGCCATTTATCCAATATTCCCTTTGAGGCTGGGCACCACACCGCGCGCAATGGCGGCGAGGGCGAAGGCGATACCGGCCACCAGAATGATTGCCGCACCGGATGGAATCGGCAGGTCGAAGACAATCGGCGCGAGAATCCCGCACAGGGTGCTGATGGTGGCGATGAGCACCGAGCACCAGAAAAAGCCCTTGAGCGATTGGCTCAACAGGCGCGCCGCAGCGGCTGGAATAACCAGCAGGGCGCCCACCAGAATCGCGCCGATGACTTTTACTGCCGCCACGGTGATCAGCGTCACCAGGATCACGAACAGGTAGTCGAGGGTCTTCACCGCCACCCCGCGTACGGCCGCCAGTTGTGGGTTGAAGCTGGCCAGCATGATGCGGTTGTACAGCGGCAGGCTCAGGCCCATCACCAGCGTGCCGACGATGGCCAGCACCAGCAGGTCGTTACCGTTGACCGTCAGCACCGAACCGAACAGCACGTTCTCCAGAATGTGCACGTTGATCTTGCCGGCGAGAATCAGCAGCAGGCTCGCGCCCATGGCCAGCGACACTGAGAGAAACACCCCGATCAGGGTGTCCGGCGCCAGGCCGGTGCGGTTGCGCAGGTAGTTGAGCAGTATGCCGAACAACAGGCAGTAGCCGAACAGGCTGCCATAGGGGCCAGTGTAGGGTTCGCCGAGCAGGATGCCGATGGCCACGCCGGTCAGCGCCGCATGGCCGACGGCTTCGGAGAAAAACGCAAAGCGCTTGACCACCACCAGGGTGCCCAGGCCGCCCAGTACCGGGCCGATCAACAGGCCCGCGAGCAGGGCGTTGACCACAAACCCGTAGGCCAGCGCTTCGGGCAGATAGCCGGAAGATGCCCAGCCCTGGATCATCAAACGAAAGGCTTCGTAACTCATCACGCAGCGCTCCCGCTCGTCCGTGGGTGGGTGGAAAACAGGCTCAGCAAACGCTCCGGGGTCAGGGCCTGTTTGGGTGTGGCATCGAATAGCACCCGGCGATTGAGGCCGGTGACGCGGTCGGCCAGGCGGCCGACGGCTTCCAGGTCGTGCTCGATCCACAGCACGCTGATCCCGGATTGACGCCAGTCTCCCAGCAAACGTTCGAACACCTGGATACCGGCTTCATCGAGGGCCGACATCGGCTCATCGAGCACCAACAACTGGGGCGCCGGGATCAAGCCCTGCGCCAGCAGAACGCGCTGGCGCTCACCGCCGGACAGCGCGCCCATGCGGCGCTTGCGCTTGTCCTGCATGCCGACCCGTTCCAGGGCTTCGCCGATGGCCACGCTGTAATGCCGGCTGATACCCAGAAACGCCGGACGCCGCTGGCACATCGCGGCCATGAAATCGTCGACGGTCATCGGCAACCCGCGGTCGAACTCCAGGGCCTGTGGCACATAACCGATGGTCCCGGGCTCACCCGGCCATTGCAGGCTCAAGCGGCCCTGGTGGGGCATTTGCCCAAGCAGGGTCTTGATCAGAGAACTCTTGCCACCGCCGTTGGGGCCAACCAGGGCGTGCACGTTGCCGGGTTGGACCTGGAAGCTGACCTGGTCGAGGATGGTCGTGCGGCCAAGGGTCAGGCTGACGTCGGCGAACTCGATGGCGGGTCCGGCCAGTGGCGTGGTGAGGGTTTGCTGGATGGTCATGCCCCGGCCTCCTGGATCGCCCGGACCACGGTGTCGAGGTTGCCGGTCATTTCCTTTTCATATTTCTCGGCGCTGTATTCACCGTAGGAAATGTGCGACAGCGGGTAGAGTTTTACCCCCGACTCACGTTGGATGGTGTCGACATAGGCGGAGGGAAAATCCATCTCCGAGAAGATCACCTTGACGTCCAGTTCGCGCAGTTGGTCGATGGTCTTTTTCAGTTGGCTCGGGCTCGGCTCAATCCCGTGGGCCGGCTCGACCACGGCTGTCACTTCCAGGCCGAATTCGCGCAACAGGTAGTCGTAGGCCGCGTGGACTGTGGCCACCCGCAGGTCGGCATTGGGCGCCTTGGTCAGCTTGGCCAGGGCGTCGGCCCGCATCTGCCGCAGGCGTTTGCCGTAGGCGCGGGCGTTCTGGGTGTAGGTCTTGGCATTGGCGGGGTCAAGCTTGCCCAGTTCCCGGGCAATGTTGTTGACCTGGGCAATGGAGGCGCTGATGGACAGGAAAGTGTGCGGGTTCACCACCTTGCCTGCGCCCCGCGCGGCAATCCCGGTGGCCGCCAGCAGCGGCACGTTTTCGTTGGCCTCGATCACCTTGACGTTGGGGGTTTCGCTGGCGGCGATCATGCGGTCGGCGAAGTCGTCGTGGCCGACTCCGTTGAGCACGATTACGTCCAGGCCGGCGATGCGCTTGATGTCCTCGGCACGAGGCTCATAGGCATGGGGATTGAAGCCGGCCGGAATCAACGGCACTACTTCGGCCTTGTCGCCGACGATATTGGCCACGTAGCTGTAGTACGGATGCAAGGTGATGCCGATGCGCAGGCGCTTGGCCTCTTCGGCGCTGGCCAGGGGCATGACCACCAGGGCCAGCAGGCCTGCCAGCAGCAGGCGTGCACGGTACAGAAAACGATGGTGCGCAGATGAACTAGGCATGAGCAAACGGTCTTCTCTGGGGTAAATACGCAAATCAGTGACGATGCTGGCGAGTGACACCGGCGTCGAATTGGGCGATGACCTGCTGCCAGCCTGCGCTGATCAGCGCGGCGTCGGCCAGATCGGCAGGGGCCTGGAGGCTGGCGCTGCGGTTGAGCCAGATATCCGGTTCGGTGTTGCCGTGCGCATTCAGGCGCATCAGGAAGGAACCGGCGACACTCGGTACCTGGCTCTGCCCGAAGTACGCGCCACTGCCCAGCAACTGCCAGGCGTGAGCGCCACGGCTGACGGAGCTGGCGTCTTGGGCGAAAGGCGCAAAACCCTCGTCGGCCAGGACTTGCGGGGTCGGCAGGGCTTGCTGCTCTTCACGCAGCAGGTGGATTTCATCGAGGGTCACCCGCAGGTCGGCATAAATGCCTTGCTCCGAGGCGCCGAGATCGCGCCGCGCATCCAGTTGATGGGTTTGCACGCTGCTGACCACCTCGGGCTCGCCACGCCAGAGCACCACGGAGCCGGCAACCGCGAGAATCGCCAGGCACAGCAACAGTACGTAGAGGGTTTCATGGCCGGCACCGGCCGGGCGGACGAGCTGTATGGTGGGCGTACTCATGGGGCCTCGATATCCGCTTGGTCGATCTCGACCACGTGGCCTGGGCCGGCGTCGAACAAGACATAGAACTCGGATCCGGGCTTCTTGAAGGTCAGGGTCGAGTCGGCGCCGAGTTTGCCCGGCACCAGGATGGTTTCGTCATAGCCGATCACATCCAGGGTCACGCCAGGAGCGCCACTGCCATCGGAGAAGCCGCCGGTGCACTGGATCTGCTCGGCGTCGATGGCCTTGCATTCGCACATCGGGTTGTGGGCCAGCGCCTGGGCACTGAAGCCCGCGCCGAGGGCCAGGGCCAGCGCACTGCCAAGCAGGCGCAAAGGGGTCAAGCTGCGGGCAACGGTCATGGTTTGCCTCCTTGTTTGTTCAGCCAGGCGATAGTGGCCGGGGATGCTTGGGCAAGCGGCACGGCCGCCTGATGCATGCTGCCGTCCCAGCCTTCCATGGTGATCCAGATTTCGGCGTCGGTTTTGCTCTTCTCGGGGATCGGCAAGGTCGCGCCCATGCGATAGGGGGCGCCGAAGAAAATCACCCCGGCGGCGCGCAGGCTGCGGGGTTTGCCAATGCGCAGGTAAGTCGCCTTGACCTGGCCGATGCAGGATTGGCACAGCGCCGCGTTAAAGCTCTTCATGTAGCCGGCCGGGCCTGACAGTTGCGGCTCCTGATTGCGCAGTTCGGCCAGGCGCAGGCTCCAGGGGCCGACCTGGATTTCACCGACTTCCCGCTCACCCAGGCCGCTGTCGCCGCGAAACAGCGCGACGTCGGCGAAGTACTTGGGCATGAACCCCAGTGGAATCAGGAGCAGCAGGATGTTGATGTGAAAGCGCCATTTACGCCAGAACACGCTCAGGCGCGAAGCAGGGACTGCGGTGATGGCCTTGCTCACAGGTTACCCTCCGGCGAGTTGTCGTTCATGGCTGCCACTGGCTGTTCGACCTTGGCCGGGCGGGGCGTCTTGTTGCTGCGCTTCAGCGCGTGGGCGGTGGCCAGGGCGGTGCGTTTGGTCCAGATCAGCAAGCCGCTGAGCACCATCATGCTGAGGACCAGGCCGAAGAAGAACCAGATCAGCTTTATCCACAGGCCGCCGAAGTCACCGGTGTGCAACGGGCGCATGGATTCGGTGACGAACTCCAGGCCGGTGCGGTCCGAGAGCAGCCGCGAGGCATCGATGTCGCCGTTGTAGGGGTTGATCGTGGCGGTCTGGAACATCAGTGGATACCAGCCACGGCCACCGATGTTGAGGTGGCTGTAGGCGTTGCTCGGCAGGCTGACGAAGCTCACTTCCAAACCGGGGATTTTCTCCTGGGCGATCAGGATGGCGTTGTCCAGGTCGAGCATTTTCGGCGGGGAGCCATCAGCCGACAGGGGCACGCTTTCGCGGGCGACCACCGGGACTACCGGCTCGCTGGAGATGGAAATTTGGTTGTCGAACAACAGGGCCTGGATCAAGAACCAGATGCCGGTGATGGAAATCACCGCGATGAACCAGATCGACCAGATGCCGCTCAGGCGATGGAAGTCGCCCCAGAAGATCCGCGCTCCGTGGTTGAACCGCAGGGTGGGCTTGAAGAAACCCTTCCAGAACTTCTTGTACACCACCAGGCCAGTGATCAATGACACCAGCAGTGGAATGCCGAGGAACGACACCAGGTACCAGCCCCAGCTGAAACCGTTGGTAAAGGGCACCAGCCACCAGCCATGCAGTGCACGGGTAAAGGCCTGGAAGTTGAAGTCCGGGCTGATCCCTTGAATCACGCCACTGTAGGGGTTCACATAGACCTCGACCGAGCGTCCGTCCGGGTAGCTCACCTGGGCTGACAGGGCGAAGTGCGATTCATCCGGGCGGCTGATGGATTCGACGATGGTGAGTGGTTCGGCCTGCTTGATTGCGGCAATGACCTGGTCATAGCTCAACAGTTCGGCGTCGTCGGATGGTTGGCCGGCACGGATGTCCGGATTGGCCAGCCAGACGATCTCCTGGCTGACTACCGCCAGGGTGCCGGTGACGCAGACGATCAGTACAAAGAACCAGATGGGCAATGCCAGCCAGCTGTGCACCAGAAACCACAGTTTGGAACGGGACTTCTTCGACATGAATGAGGGTCTTGATTCGATGAGAGGAGCGGTGTGGATGCACCGTGATTCCCGAAAAAGCCGGCCGTAGCTTTTGCCTACGCGACCTGCTGCATCTATTTAAGACGAATGAGAATCAAAAATCCCGAAAAACAATATGAAAGCAAATGTTTCCAAGACGCATTCATGGCTGCAGGCGGAGCAATCGTTGGCCCTGGCTTGTCAGCAAAAACAATCGCCAGCGCCCCGAAAACAAGCGGTCAGGCTGAAGATTGTGGTTCGCGGGCAAGCCAGTTCCTATAGGGGCTGGGGATTATTGCTGATTGAACATGTCCTTGGCGCGCTGTTCGATCTGCTCCTGAGTCAGGTCTTCCTTGCGGGTGGCCAGAAACCATAAATGGCCGTAGGGGTCTTTCAGGGTGCCCGAACGGTCGCCGTAGAACTGGTCCTTGACCTCGGACACCACGATGCCACCGGCGTTGATTGCCTGGGCGTAGCTTTGATCCACATCCTGGACATACAGATGCAGGCCGACTGAGGGCGAGGTGTCGGGATTGCTCAAGGGGCCTTGGTCGCACGGCGTGCCAAGCATGATCGGGCAGTCGCCGATACGCAGTTCGGCATGGCCGATGCTGCCGTCGGGCATCGACAGGCGCATGACCTCAGTGGCGCCAAAGGCTTTTTTGTAGAACTCGATGGCCTCGGCAGCTTTGTGGATTCCCAGGTAAGGCGTGATGCTGTGATAACCCTCCGGGATGGGTTTAACGCTCATGACGGTTCTCCAGGGTGGGTGGGGGATGGCGCACTGTTTCTCGCCGATTTGCGGTCGAGTAACTATAGGCCAGCCCTGATGCCGCCACGGATCGGCCGACGGGTTGCTGCATGGCCAGCAAGTGGCTATCAATCAGGGGCTATCAATGACCCGGTACCAGCAACTGCGCGCCGGCGCCTTGCTCACCCAGCACATCCCCGTAGTTGCGCAGCGGGCAGGCCTCCATCGACAAGCAACCGCAACCGATACAGCCATTGAGTTTGTCGCGCAGCAGGCTCAGTTGACGGATCCGTTCATCAAGGTCATTGCTCCACTTTTCCGACAGCAGTTTCCAGTCTGCCGCCGTCGGCGCGCGATGGTCAGGCAGGGACTTGAGGGCCGCGCCGATTTCCGCCAGGGGAATGCCCAGGCGTTGGGCCACCTTGATCAATGCCACCCGACGTAGCACTTCCCGTGGATAACGACGCTGGTTGCCCGGGTTGCGGTTGCTGTGGATCAGCCCCTTGGACTCATAGAAGTGCAGGGCGGTAACCGCCACGCCACTGCGCTGCGCCAGTTGCCCGACACTCAACTCTTTGTGCAGGTGTTCCTTGCTGATCATTTCAATTGCCACTTGACCTTGACTTAACTAGAGGTTTTATCCTGCCAACCTTCAATTCGCAAGATGCGACTTACGTGCCAGGGGGAATCCTCATGCAATCGATAGAGAACAATCGCAGTTTTACCCAACTGATCGAATTCGAGATCGAGCCCCACCAACAACATGGCCTGGTGTCGGCGTTATCCGCCCAGACCGAGCGACTGGCCCAGCACCACAGCGGCTTTCTCAGCGCCAGTGTGCAGGCCAGCGATGACGGACGGCGAGTGCTCAATTACCTGCAGTGGCAAACCCGTGAGGCAGGTGAGGCGGCGTTTCGCAGTTTCGAAAGCGGTGAGCAGGATTTCTGGCAGTTGATCCGCACCCATCAGGCCAAGGGTGTGACCTTCGGCTCGTTCCAGGTTCTGCGCAGCATTGAGCGCAGCCCGGACAATGCCTTGCAATGCAGCCTGGTGGGCTAGGACGCGCTAACGCGCAAAAAACTCGATAAGGACTATCGAGCGCGATGATTTTTCTCGAGAAAGGCTGGGGCGTAGCCTGTGTCCATTGCTTCAGGACAGCTCTCAGGAATCGCCCCCATGAATCATTTGCCAAGCGCCACATTGTTGTTGATCGTCTCGCTGCTTGCCGGTTGCGCCACTCACCCGGCCCCGGAGCTGCGGCCTTATTCGGCCGAGGAAAGCCGCGAACTGGCATTGGAAGCGCTGAGTCGTCGTGGCTTGTCGTTTGATGAATACCAGGCGAAAAAGGCCCAGTTGCTACCCCAGCCAAGCAAAGCCGGCGGATTTGACCCGCAGGCCGAGATGAACGCCGAGCGCTCCCCACAACTGCACGGCCGGGCGAGTTGAGCGACTGTACTGCTTGAAGTTTTTGCTAACTGTGCGTGCCCGCCGTGTGGACGCTGCGATAGGGTCGAGTCCTGACTGACCTGATGGAATCGCACCATGACCCTCTCCCTGGATGTACTGCTCGGTTTTGCTCTGTTTGCCCTGGTGACTTCGATCACGCCCGGGCCGAACAACACCATGTTGCTGGCCTCCGGGGTCAATTTCGGCTTTAACCGTACCATCCCGCACATGCTGGGGATTACCTGCGGCTTTTTTGTCCTGGTGCTGGCCGTGGGGTTTGGCCTGGGAGCGGTATTTCAAACCTATCCGCTGCTTTATAACGTGCTGCGTTTTGTCGGCGCGGCCTACTTGCTGTACCTGGCGTGGAAGATTGCCCACGCAGGGCCGGTCTCGGACAGCGAAGAGGGGCGCGGCCAGCCCATCAGCTACCTGGGCGCGGCGGCCTTCCAGTGGGTCAATCCCAAGGCCTGGATCATGGCAATTGGTGCCATCAGTACCTATACACCGCTGCAGGGCTACTTCACCAATGTGATTGTGATCGCGGCCGTGTTTGCCCTGATCAACCTGCCCAGCGTCGGTGTCTGGGTGGTCTGTGGCTCGCTGTTGCGCAATGTCCTGCGGGACCGGCGCTGGCTGCGCCTGTTCAACTGGGGCATGGCATTGCTGCTGGTGGCCTCGCTGTACCCCATGTTGCAGCAGAGCTTTGGCTGACTGGTGCTTCAACCCGGTGGCAGATGCCTGTTAAGCTCAACTTCAGGAGCGTTCCTACGCACTTTTAATGAAGTTGTCCTTCTTTAACTGCATCCGATCAGGTATTGCTGGAACTGCTGCCGTCATGCGCCATCGCAAGCGAGCGCCGCAAGCGGGCGCCGCAAGCGGGCAGCGCGCAGTGAATGCATCCGCCGCACCTGATCCCGGAACCTGCTCTGCGAGCCTTTTTTATGAATACACGTCCTTTATATTTTGATTACGCCGCCACCACGCCGGTGGATGAGCGGGTCATCCAGGTGATGGTCGATTGTCTGGGCTTCAACGGCAACTTCGGCAACCCAGCCTCCAGCTCCCATGCCTTTGGCCAGCAGGCCCGCTGTTCGGTCGAACTGGCGCGTCAGCAAGTCGCCGACCTGGTGGGCGCGCAGGCATCCCAGATCGTCTGGACCTCCGGCGCCACAGAATCCAACAACCTGGCCCTCAAGGGGGTGGCCCAGGCCCGCCAACAGCCGGGCGGGCACATCATCACCAGCCAGATTGAACACAAGGCGATCCTCGATACGGCCAGACAATTGCAGGATGCCGGGGTCGATGTGACTTATCTGCTGCCCGACGCCGATGGCCTGATCACCGCGCAAGCGGTCAGCGCGGCGCTGCGCGAAGACACCTTCCTGGTGTCACTGATGCTGGTCAACAACGAGTTGGGCACCGTCAACGACATCCCGGCCATCGGCCAGCGCGTGCGCGAACACGGGGCCTTGTTCCACGTCGATGCCGCCCAGGGCGCGGGCAAGGTGACGATTGACCTTGCGCGGTGGCCGGTCGACCTGATGTCGTTTTCCGCCCACAAGATCTACGGCCCCAAGGGCATCGGCGCGCTCTACGTCGGCCCGCGGGCCGAGCAGCGCCTGCAGGCGCAGATCCATGGTGGCGGACACGAAGGCGGCTTACGCTCCGGCACCCTGGCGACTCATCAGATCGCGGGCATGGGCGCTGCCTTTGCATTGGCGGCCGAACATTTTGCCGAGGAGGCCGGGATCATCTCGCGGTTGCGCGAGCGCTTGCTGGAGCAACTCGGAGGCATCGCGGGCCTGCGGCTCAATGGCAGTCCGAGCCAGCGTATTCCCCACACCCTGAGCCTGACCTTCCACGAAGGCGAGTTCAATGCCCAGGCGTTGAGCGCTTCGATAGCGTTCTCCGCGACCTCGGCCTGCAATTCCGCTAGCAACGCTCCCTCCCATGTGCTCCTGGCCCTGGGCCACGATGCCCGGGCGGCGGGGCGCACGATTCGCTTGAGCCTTGGGCGCTTCACCCGTGAGCAGGATATCGATCAGGCCGCCCAGTTGATCAAGGCGGCAACCGCCAGTGCACCGGCGTTCTGGGCGACCGCCCAACCCTGATGCGCCGACCATAAGTCAGCGCCCTATAACAATATTGAAGTGGTTAGCAGGAGACATGATGAGTACGCAGCCTTTGACCCAGGGAACGGTCCCCCAGCGCCTGGCGCGCACCCGCGAGCTGATGAGCCGGGAGGGTATTCACGCGTTGCTGGTGCCGTCGGCCGATCCCCATCTGTCGGAGTACCTGCCGGGTTACTGGCAAGGGCGCCAGTGGCTGTCGGGCTTTCATGGATCGGTCGGGACCCTGATCGTCACCCAGGACTTTGCCGGCATCTGGGCCGACAGCCGTTACTGGGAACAGGCGGGCAAGGAACTCAAGGGCAGCGGTATCGAGTTGGTGAAACTGCAACCGGGCCAGCCGGGACCTCTGGAGTGGCTGGCCGAGCAAACGCCGGAAGGCTGCGTGGTAGCGGTGGATGGCGCGGTTATGGCCGTTGCCTCGGCGCGTACCCTGGGTAGCAAGCTGGAAGAGCGCGGGGCACGCCTGCGCACCGATCTCGACCTGTTGAGCGAAGCCTGGAGCGATCGCCCGAGCTTGCCGGACCAACCGATTTATCAGCACTTGCCACCCCAGGCGACCGTCAGCCGTGGCGACAAGCTCGCTACCTTGCGCGAAACCCTGCTCGCCCGCGGTGCCGATTGGCACTTCATCGCCACCCTCGACGACATTGCCTGGCTGTTCAACCTGCGTGGCGCCGATGTGTCGTTCAACCCGGTATTCGTGTCCTTTGCGCTGATCAGCCAGCAGCAGGCAACCTTGTTTGTGGCCTTGAGCAAGGTCGATGCGCCACTGCGGGCGATCCTCGAGCAGGACGGCGTGACGCTGCGCGATTACAGCGAAGTGGCTGCGGCCTTGGCGGCCATTCCGGGTGGCAGCAGCCTGCAGATCGACCCGGCGCGGGTCACAGCCGGCCTGCTGGGCAACCTGCACAGCGGCGTGAAGCTGGTGGAGGGTTTGAACCCGACCACCCTGGCCAAGTCGCAGAAAAGCCTGGCCGATGCCGAGCACATTCGTCAGGCCATGGAGCAGGACGGCGCTGCCCTCTGCGAGTTCTTCACCTGGCTCGACAGCGCGCTGGGGCGCGAGCGTATTACCGAGCTGACCATTGACGAACACCTGACCGCGGCCCGGACCCGACGCCCGGGTTATGTCTCGCTGAGCTTCAACACCATTGCCGCCTACAACGCCAACGGTGCCATGCCGCACTATCACGCGACCGAAGAAGAGCATGCGGTGATTGAAGGCGACGGCCTGCTGCTGATCGATTCCGGCGGCCAGTATCTGGGCGGCACCACCGACATTACTCGGATGGTCCCGGTCGGCACGCCGACTGCCGAGCAGAAACGCGACTGCACCCGAGTCCTCAAGGGCGTGATCGCCTTGTCCCGTGCGCAGTTTCCGCGGGGCATTCTCTCGCCGCTGCTCGACGCCATTGCGCGGGCGCCGATCTGGGCCGAAAGCGTGGATTACGGTCATGGCACCGGGCATGGCGTCGGGTACTTCCTCAATGTGCACGAAGGCCCGCAGGTGATTGCCTATCAGGCGGCGGCCGCGCCACAGACCGCGATGCAGCCGGGGATGATTACCTCCATCGAGCCTGGCACTTATCGTCCGGGACGCTGGGGGGTACGTATCGAGAACCTGGTGTTGAACCGCGAGGCGGGTAGCAGCGAATTTGGTCAATTCCTCAGGTTCGAAACCCTGACCCTGTGTCCGATCGACACCCGCTGCCTGGAAACCTCCTTGCTGACCGAGGATGAGCGCGAGTGGTTCAACGGCTATCACGCCGAAGTGCGCCGGCGCCTGAGCCCGTTGCTCGAAGGGCCAGCGCTTGAGTGGTTGCTCACGCGCACTGCTGCCATTTGACTACAGAGTGCGCCTCAGCCCTTGCGGCTGCGGCGCGCTGCGTCAGCTCAATGCTTCGCGGACAAAGTCCAGGCGGTCCTGACCGAAGAACAACTGGTCACCGACAAACAGGCTCGGCGCGCCAAATACTCCCCGCGCAATCGCTTGCTCGGTCTTGTCCTTGAGCGCGGCCTTGACCTCATCGTCGACGGTCAACGCCAGTACCTCCTGCGGGTCGAAGCCGTGCTCGGTGAGGACTGTGGCAACGGTCGCCGGGTCGTTGAGGTTGCGCCCATCGACCCAGAGCGCCCGAAACAGGCAGTCGATAAAGTCGAGGAAACGTTCGGGATGGCGCACCTGCATGCCGGTGACAGCGCGCATCAGCAACAGGGTGTTGATCGGGAAATGCGGATTGAGCGAAAACTCGACGCCGTAGCGTCTGGCGTAGCGATCCAGGTCCAGGAACATGTAGCGCCCCTTGGCTGCAATGGTCGCGGGTGACGCGTTGCCAGTCGCCTTGAATACCCCGCCGAGCAACATCGGTTGGTAAATCAGTTGGCTGCCGGTCTGTTCACAGATGCCTGGCAGTTGGGTGTAGGCCAGGTAAGTGGCCGGGCTGCCCAGGTCAAAGAAAAACTCCACGCACTTGCTCATGTTCGATGCACTCTGATTATTGTTGGGAGGCAGTGCTTACCAGCGTTCGCTCCAGGGCCGCAGGTCCAGCTCGAAGGTCCACGCATCGCGCGGCTGGTTGTGCAGGAACCAGTAGTTCTCGGCAATGTGCTCAGGGTCGAGAATCCCGTCTTCGGCCTTGAGTGCGTATTTTTCCGGGAAGCTGTCGCGAATAAAGTCGGTATCGATGGCGCCATCGACCACCACGTGCGCGACGTGGATGTTCAGCGGCCCCAGTTCCCGGGCCATGCTTTGTGCCAGGGCACGAATGCCATGCTTGGCCCCGGCGAATGCAGCAAAACCTGCGGCGCCGCGCAGGCCGGCAGTGGCCCCGGTAAACAGAATCGTGCCGCGTTGGCGGGTGACCATGCGCTTGGCCACTTCGCGGGCATTGAGAAACCCCGAAAAACAGGCCATCTCCCAGATCTTGAAATATTTGCGCGCGGTTTCTTCGAGGATGCTGCAGGGGACATTGGCGCCGATGTTGAAGACCAGCGCTTCAATGGGGCCGATCTGACTCTCGATCTGCTCGACCAGCGCAATGACTTCCTCTTCCTTGCGCGCATCACAGGCAAAGCCGTGGGCTTGGCCGCCATTGGCATTGATCGCGTCAACCAGCGGCTGCAGCTTATCGGCGCTGCGCCGAGTGACGCAGGCAATAAATCCTTCTTCGGCAAAACGTTTGGCAATGGCTCCGCCAGTGGCGTCGCCGGCACCGACAACCAGCACGACTTTGTTGTTATGGGTAGCTGTGGTCATAGTCATCGCTCTTTGGTAAACGGTCGTTAACTAAACGAACGTTATGCTACGATCAGCGCGACGTCAAGACGATGCAATTTTGGGAGCCGCGATGCGTTACTCAGCCAGTCACAAGCTGGAAACCCGGCAGAAACTGCTGGAAAGCAGCTCGGTGTCCGCCAAGCAGGAGGGGTTTGCCACCGTGGGAGTGGATGGCTTGATGAAAGCCATTGGTCTCAGTGGCGGTGCGTTCTACAGTCACTTCTCGTCGAAAGACGAGCTCTTTGCCTCAATCGTCGAGCGTGAATTACGCCAGAGTCTTGAGCGCTTGAGTGGCGACGGTGAATTAAGTCGCGTCAGGCTGGAGCGTTGCCTCAAGCACTACTTGAGCATGGCCCATGTCGAACAGCCAGGCGCCGGGTGCGCACTGCCAGCATTGGGCGCCGAAATTGCCCGTGCCGACACTGCGGTGCGCCAGCAGGCCGAACACTGGATCTGCCGGTTGCACGAGAACTGGGCGGCCATTCTGCAGAGTGACAGCCTGGCGTGGGCGATTCTGTCGCAATGTGTCGGGGCATTGGTGGTGGCGCGAATGCTGGTGAGCCCGCAGATCCAGAGCAGCGTGTTGTCCTCGAGCTACGAAGAGATCGCACGCCAGATAGACGCTCGCTGAACCGCAAGCGCCGACGCTGTTACTTGCAGATGATAATCATGCTGCGGCTGGTATAACCGGCAGGGTTGAGGCCGAAGGGATAGTCCCCCGAGTCTTCAACGCTGTCCCCGGACTTGGCGACGACTCTGTAGCCCTTTGGTCCACACGCCTTGACGGCGGTCGCCGTGCATTGGTCCCACGAAGAGGAAAGGCCGGAGCAATTGATATGCAGGCCTTTCTTCCCGCGCTTGACTTCGGTTTTAGAGGTTGCGGCGCATCCTGCGATGGCAAGTACTGCTATAAATACCAAAAATCGTTTCATTCCTTTCCCTATTGCGGTCTCGGGTCTGGCAACCGAGCCTGACAGCCTACGCTTTTGCTTTACGGGGTGTAAGTTCTCTATCCGAACTGTCCATGTCAAATGCCGGATAGCGACTAAACATGGCCTAATTGAAAGAGAAATACCAGACCTTTGTAGGAATGTTTCTCAATCAGTCGCCACCATAGGTTTAGCTTCACGGCCCATGGTCAAAGTAGCACCCACCGAAGCCAGGATGATGCAACTGATGGCCATCCACTGGGCCACTGACAGGTACTCATTGAGGAACAGCAGGCCGGACATGGCTGCAATGGCAGGCTCAACGCTCATCAGGGTGCCAAAGGTGCGCGCTGGCATTCGGGTCAGGGCGATCATTTCCAGGGTGTAGGGCAGGGCCGTGGACAATACTGCGACGCCCAGTGCGACGGGAATCAGCGATGGCGTGAATAAGGCAGCGCCGGCGTGGGCAACACCGAAGGGTGTGACGAAGATAGCGGCGATCATCACGCCCAGGGCGGCTGTCTGCACGCCGTTGTCGGCGCCGGCTTTCTGCCCGAAGAGAATGTACAGCGCCCAGCAGACGCCCGCTGCCAGTGCATAACCGGCCCCCATGAGGTCAATGCTCGCGCTGGCCGCATCAGTGGGGACCAGCAGTAGCAAGCCGACGATGGCCAGGCCAATCCACAGGAAGTCGATGGCCTTGCGTGACGCGTAGATTGCTACGGCCAGGGGGCCGGTGAACTCCAGTGCCACGGCAATGCCCAGTGGAACGGTTTGCAGCGACATATAGAAGAGCAGGTTCATGCCACCCAATGCCACGCCGTAGACCGCTACGGTCTGCAGTGAGCGGGCGGTAAGCTTGGCCTTCCAGGGGCGCAACAGGAGGATCATGATCACGCTGGCGAAAATCAGGCGCAGGGTTGTGGTGCCTTGAGCGCCGACCACCGGGAACATGCTCTTGGCCAGGGAGGCGCCGGACTGAATCGACGCCATGGCTATTAATAGCAGGCCAACCGGGAACAGGGTCGAGGTCAGGCTGCGGGATTGCTCATTCATTGCGGGGCGTCTTCCAGGGTAAAAGTCAGGTATGTGTTACATCATGCGTAACTAAGATCAGTTGAGCAATATACTGCGCATTTTTTATCTCGGTTGTGGGGTTGCCTGCCGATTTTCCGTGGAGTGCCGGCTTTTGATAGAAAAACCAAATTAGCAGTTGACGGCAGATTCTATATGTCTATAATTCGCCCCACTTCCGGCGCAGTCGAAACGGAAAACTCCTTGGTAAACAAT
>Ga0247812_10000897_pt1 | contig 17049 bp, 11 predicted proteins | sample UWRJL149409B1_FD_178011 | JGI IMG/M metagenome (GOLD analysis project Ga0247812, IMG submission 178011) | Plant litter microbial communities from Arlington Agricultural Research Station in Wisconsin, United States - UWRJ-L149-409B-1 | ecosystem: Environmental > Terrestrial > Plant litter >...
ATCCTCGATTTCTTCATCTTCATCATCCTCGTCCTCGGATTCTTTGTCTCTACTATCCAAATGCAGTTTTGATGTATTTTGGGACAAGTCCCCCTCATCATCTTCTGAATCAGACGATTCTGCCATGTCTCGGGCTTCATTCAGCTCTTTGGCTAAACTCGCCGAGAAAAACTTGTACTTGATTTCCGCCGCTTCGAAATAGTCTGCCCAAGTCTCCCGTTGTTCAACAGTTAACATATCTGCCTTGTTGACCAACAGCAGATTCTCTTTCCTTGCGCCAACATGCTTGACATATCGCTCCAAATCTTCGGAGCGAAATAAAAGAGGATTTCTTGCGTCAACGATTTGTACCACCAAGTCAGACCTCTCAAGAACTCTCCATAGTTGCCGCCAGACCTCCAGATTACGTTCAAAAGGAGTCATTAACAAGTCGTTGTTCTCTTGGAGCTCGGCCAACCCTCTTCTCCACTCAAGCATGCTTTCTCTTTCCATTCGATCGAGTTGTTCCGGGGTAGTGGTCGAGTCCCATTGTGGTCTTCTAGGAACTGTGAGCCTATCCTTGTGTGCCTTTTGTTTTCCTACTGCTGCCCGTTCCTCCGCCGCTGATAAAAGGTAGGGGTTCTTCTGATCCGTATGAATGATCTTGACGTTGCTCATCTTCTCAGCCGTAAAGTCGGTACCAGCTAGCTCTGCAGTCGCCAAAAACTCATCAAGGGCAGCTTGTTCAGTGACTGATCTCATCTTCACCCACCCCGCCTCCTTCCGCTCGTTGGTGACATACTATAGAAGGTCAGCGTGGGAATGAGCATTCTGACAACAAACTCACAGTTTCTCCCGTATCCTTTGCGACTCTGTGAATTCCCGCTGTTGTGACCTTCTTCCGGTCTGCTCCTTTACCCTTTCCAAACCGATCATTCATCAAGCTTGACACAGATAAGCGTTTGCATACTTGCAGTTTCAACAAACATACCTGTTCCCCAGACCAACCGCATTCTTTGACTTTGCTAAAACCATTCTGAGCAGCTTTTGAGATTTTACTGGTGTGTTGTTCGTCCCTTGGGATTTGTGGTCTTCGAAATTACACAATACCAGTATGCGTGGGATTATTGATCATGAATATGTTAAAGCAAGACAAACCTTCATGTAGAATTTTTGGAGGGGCGAAGAGAGCCCCGCGATTATGTAAGCTAACAGTAACAGGGGTTGCGAGATAGATGAACCTTAGTCATATGTAAGTACGAATTTTATATAGAGATTTTCTAAAGTCGAAATACAATATATGCTAAAGAGAAAGAGACCACAGATATTAGGGGGAGGTAATTCCACATCTCGAACTAGTGATATCTTATGACAAAGTGTTTTGTTGGAATGGGTTGGAATGGAAAGCTGTCTAATAAGTTAGAGACATCCCTATAGTCGTCTCCCCACCACCAAGTGACGGACCCCTCCATTTCCCATCTTTTTATTTTTCCACCCAAAAAAAAAGTGTTCGTCAAGGCAAACCCCTCCACCCAGTCTCACACACAGAGAACAAACGAACAACTCCCCGAACTCTGTAGTAAATTCAGCCAGTATGGCGCCAAGAAGATGGATCGATAAGAAGGATGCGCAGCATTTCACAGTGGTACATCGACCCCAGAATGATCCTCGAATTCACGATGATTCTGCTCCGGCCGTTGTACTCAATCCCACCACCATACCGAACTCCAACAAAGTCAAGAAACTGGACGATCTAGCCTCGGAGCTTGGCTCAGAAGCCCAAGAGGTGAGAGAAAATGAAGGAGAGGCTGCAAACCACGGAATCTATTATGACGATACCGAATATGATTATATGCAACATATGAGAGGCTTGGGAGAAGCCCCCGGATCATATTGGGTATCTGCTGCAGATAAACAAAAAGGAAAGGGCAAAGCGAAACAATCTTTAGAGGATGCTCTACGTGAAGTTACTATCAAAGAGAAACCTGAGGACTTATTTGACGAGGAAATCTTACCATCGAAGAATCTGCGAAAAGTGACCTATCAGGCGCAGCAAGATGTCCCAGATGCATTGGCCGGTTTCCAACCGGATATGGATCCAAGAATAAGGGAAGTTCTGATCGCTTTGGAAGACGATGCATATGTGGATGACGAGGAGGATATTTTTGGAGAACTCGCAAAGGATCGCGATGAAATCGACGAGGACGAGTTTGAACAAGGATTCTGGGAAGATGAAGATGAAGGGTGGGAGTCAGATGGCACTGCAAAACCTACTAAGGAATACAAAGACGCCCCCGTACTTTCAGGTGTTCATTTCAGGGATGATGAACGAGAAGACCATGGAGATGGTGCTTGGATGGAGGAATTCAGCAAATTCAAGTCTGAGTCAAAATCAAAGAGTACACCCAAGGCTCAAGCACCCTCACAATCGGAGATGCAATCCTCGATGATGACAACCACAACAAATGGTGGCAGAAGAAAGAAGCGGAAGGGTGCATTGACAAATGCATCATCTTACTCTATGACATCTTCTTCAATGTTCCGAACTGAAGGTCTTTCTACTCTAGACGCAAGATTTGAGAAACTGGAAGAGCAGTACAACGAAGATATGGATGACATGATCTCAGTTTCTGCTGCTTCTTCAACTACGAGTGTAACCGGACCACAAAGAGCAGACTTCGACAACATACTAGATGATTTCTTAGGCAGCTATTCAATGAGCGGCAAGAAAAATGTCAAAAAGGGGAAATACCAGACTGGCATGGAGCAGCTTGATGAGGTCAGACAAGGATTAGGTCCAGCGCGTTTACGCTCGCGGCAAGCTTAATACCCATATCGCAAACATCATTTTATATGCGGCGTTGTGGAGATACAAAAATTGGAACATAGGATGGATATGCCTGGGAACATATGGCGTTTTTAATCATATTCGAGGAGCGTATAGGATTCTGCGCTGCTATACATCTTGCATAGATGAGTATTTATCTTAATTCATGCTTGCTTTAAACTCTACCCTATTATTGATACTTTCTATTATGCATGTTGCTACTCCCTAATAATTTTGGCAACATATTCAAGGGCTCGTGAGAAAATGAGCTGCCATCTCCACTGCACACCTAGATACCTACCAATTACCAGCAGTGGCTGAGACTGATTGGACCATGAGTGTCAAGCACTCTGATATAGTTAGAAACATTTACCCAACTCCTTTTAGATCATCGGAATTTAACTTCATTTACGTCTCAAAGCTCTTTTCACCATCAGCGATCCTAAAACCACATCCTTCTATTTTTGGTATTGTTCCTACTCTTTTTCTTCTCAACATGCCGTCCAGTTTCAACAATTTCTTGGTTTTCTTTAAAGCACTGTATACTGTTCTCCTACCTTAGGACGATCTCACCAAATCAATTCTTTTCGTTTGAACGCTGGCTGCCTGTTTCTCAAGCCAAATTAGTATCTTTCTCAGGCTTGATTGCCTGAGATCGATGGCACAGCCAAACATATTGCTCAGGCTAAACACTAGGTTAAGCAAGGGGAAATATTGGACCTCATGAGTATGAAGCAAAGCTTGAGGCTTGATTATTGCCCCAGGTTTGACAACGTTATTATTGAAACGAGACTTTAGATTCTCATATGAAACTCACAACGGCTGAAACCTATTGTCTACTGATTGACGCCCTCACCTCTGTCAAAGAAACCTTATTTGTCGCAGTTTTCCAATGTCTCTACATTATTGACTTTAAATTTGCGCAACCTTTTCCCATCCATCAAGTCATTTCGTTTTTTGAGCAAAAGGCTAGTCCATAGAGCAGTAACATTATGAGCTTATAGGCGCCATATCGTTAATATACATTGGTATAGTTGTAGGTTCCTTCCACTAAGAGTTCCTTAACGAAGATCATATTGTTTATATTAAGTTTATTGAGCCACTCATTAATTGGTTCCTATCAGCATACACAGTATAGATCGCAGACAGACATTCGAGGCTCCCTGATATCTATAAATATTGAATTGATATTACACTGGATAAACACATGTGTGATAGAGCATGGTATTAGTTGGATCCCCTTCCATGGTACCCAAAAAATCATCGAAACTGCACCTTAGAGCCATTTATGTTAAGCAATTATGCATTGTCTAACTTCCCAAAACTGCAGATTTCATGGCACTTAGTTACGTCTGGGCTGGCCTAAATCAGCTTCGACTTCTTGAAGAGAATTTCAAAGAGTTGACTCGGCCGATAGGTCTCGGAGACTATGCTGTTAATGTTTAGAAAACGATACTTGACATTCAATTTTGTTCAAGAGTTCGGTGAAAGATATCTGTTGGTTGATGCCTTGCGTATTATTCAGGATAATCCAGCAGGTCTCCAAGCCCAGATCGAAAACATGAACATAGTATATGGCAAACTAACAACTGTTGCTGCTGCTGGTTCTAATCCGAATGCTGGGCTACCTGGCTCTGCAGTCCGTCCTAGGAAGCTTCTAGACATTTGTGTTGTGGTTGACGATGTGCACCTAATTGCTGCACTCCCATCTTTTACGAGTTCTATTTATGACTCTGTGTGGGAGAGCGCGGCTGGACAATGTAAGAGAAGATACTCCCAAGGAGGCTTCTCATATTTACTGAGCATCAGATCTTATATCACTGCAATAGTGTCACCTGGTCGGAAGACCCAATCTGGAAATGTAAAGATCCATACTATGAACTACAAGTAGGGCTCGGTACACGACGCCCCCATTTAGTCACATGCTCTCTTCCCCATCATAGCACCAAAGGAATACAAAGGTACTACCTACTACCGCGGGTAAATATCTCGAGCTTCCAAAAATCAAGCTCCCAAATACAACTGGTTCCCAGCCCACACGTCTTCTTAGATTCTGGACTTGGTATTCCAGATTGCAAGTTGGCCGGCCATGAGCCGCAAAGTAATCATGCCGATTTCTCGCGAAATGTAATGTAAAGTAAGAGTATCAGCGGCACCTTAATTTTTTACTAAAGGTGCATCGTATAGATCAACGGGGGGAATGTTTTGTGTTCACGTTTATATGGGTAACATACCTAAGAAATACATCTGGTTGTGTTCAAAACGAAATTGATTGTAGCTTGAGAAGGATACTATCTCAGACAGCGTATTCTTAATAATATTATGTCCGCTGGAGTATTCGATCAGGGGGTTTGTCTCCAGCATTAAAGTACAAAATGGAAATAAAGGCCGGACCTCGTATGAAGGTCGTTCCAACTCTGATATATCAATCCGATATGAATCAAGGTAAGAAATCTCAATGGACCGGTTCTACTATCTTTCGGGATTTGAGTTCGATATCTAGAGGTTAGAGAAAATGAGGCTCAATTCGTACATACAGGCATCCCAGCCATACCAAGCCACGAAGAATTTTGGGCGGTGTATAGATATTGGCAGTAAACGCCAAAATAGTCATAGTCCGGTCGCGACAATGACAACAGAGAAGACAGTAACGACAATAGAATATATTGAAGGGAATTCACTTCCTGACCCACTCGAATCAATTTATATATCCAGGGCCTTTGCCCTCCCGTCTTCATCATGAACTTTCCTCAACACCACTACAATGGCGTCCAGCGGACAGCGCAATGCGCCTAGGTCCTACCAAGGAACGAACAATCGCAATACCAGTTATCAAGGAGCTTCAGACTCCTTTGTTGGTTCTTCGGGCCCGTCGAAGATCCTATATGAGAAGACAAATACATGGCATTCCTCCGCATATCGAGCTCGCCTTCAAACCCATCCTATCAGAAAGAATCAATTCGTGAAGCACACACAAACCCCCAATTATATTTGCGGCGCTGCGACACGAGAACCCAGCTCTCCCATTCTCCAAGCAGCTCAGTTTCCCCAAAAGCGCAGCCTAGATTCTATTTTAGACGAAATCATTGCTGAACGTGCCTTCAAGGACAGGATCGAGGAGCAGGGCAGGGTTGACGCCATATTAGACACACAACCCCCCAGTTATATTCGCGCCACTGCGACACGAGAACCCAGCTCTCCCATTCTGCAAGCAGCTCAGCTTCCCCAAAAGTACAATCTGGATTCTATTTTAGACGAAATCATTGCTGAAAGTGCCTTCAAGGACAGGATCGAGGAGCAGGGCATGGTTGACGCCATATTAGCAGAAACAGATCCTTCCTTCCCCAAAATGCCTCCCACAAATCCATTCATAAGCTCTTCCGGCAGCGGTCTCTTTGGAGCTCCCTCTCAACCAGTGGCTTCATCAAACCCATTTGCATTAGCTTCAACGCCTGCAACGAACACTAGAACCGGTGGATTTGGCGCCCCATCTCAACCAGCAGACACATTTAAGCCTAGCAATAATAACCCTTTCGGCAAGCCCTCTGTTTTTACTACCTCGACCAATAGAATCGAGGCTCCTGCGACAAGTGCGATCTCGAATCCGTTCAAAAGCTTTTCGGGAACCACCCAAGCCACACAAAATGGAACGCCAAATGGGATCTCACCCTTTGGTGCTCCATCGACACAGCCCACAACTTCATTTGGCGGATCTTCAACCACTGTACCTCACAATAAAGCCACACCTGCCACATTTGCTACGTTCAGCGCCCCTAGAACTATCATCCCTTCAAAAAGCACTACCTCTGCAGCGTCTTTTAACCTCTCAAACATAGCACCAAAAACCAAGCCCTTAGAAACTGCCTCTACATCATCTTTGCTAGCAGCTAAAATCAACCAACACCTCAAGAAGGACAATGTTGTTGCGCCACAATGGCCCAAATCTCCTGGTGATCCGAACCAAAAAGGCGCCATGGAGACTCTCTGGCACTCGTTCAAAGCCTATCGAAGCAAGGTTCGGGCAACCCTTATTCGGGCAGGTCTAGTCGATGATCCTGATATACCAAAGAAACTGAGCGAGGCAATTGACTTCAAGGGTACTTGTGAAGATATGTGCCCTGAGTTCGAACAAATCACCCGAATAATGGAATCTGATGTTCGGGCACCGGAAAAAGAAGTTGGCCCAAACGGCTCCATGATACCATGCCGTACTAAGATGGTAAAAGCTTTGGCTAGGTCAGCTGCCGGGCAAGATGCTCCTCTCCCCATGGATATCAGATCCCCTGCAGCTTTAAGACGAACTGTCGATTATCTTTTTGACACTGTTCTCGGTGACGAAGAAGGCAAACTCCCTTTAGTGCATGGTTATCTTTGGGACAGAACTCGTGCTGTAAGGCGAGACTTTGTGTTCCACTCCTCAAGAAGTCCCTCAGAGCTCATGGATCAAGTGTACTGTCTGGAGCGAATTACTAGATTTCATGTGACTTCTCTACATCTGATGTCAGATTCAAAGAATGAGGGCCATCTTTTCGACGAACAACAAGAAGGCGAGCAATTAAGCAAGTCTCTTCTATCTCTTATCCATGCATACGAGGATTGTCAAGCAAAAGGAGTATCATGTGAAAACGAAGCGGAGTTCCGAGCCTATTATCTTCTCTACAACGCTGAGGAACCTAACATCCTAGAGATGGCTCAGGATTGGGGCTGGAAGTTCTGGGGAGAATCAGAGGTGGTTAAACTTGCTATTAGTTTTGTCGAAACGTTACAAAACACTTGGGATAAACATGGCCCTCTAAATCCACGATCAGCCACCGAGCTTGCTCAAAATGGGTTTTCTCGATTCTTTGCCATAGTCAGAGATGAATGTGTTTCCTACACGATGGCGTGTTTCGCAGAGAATTACTTCAACAAAGTCCGAGAGGCCGCGTTGTTCACGATTTATGAGTCCTACCGATCACTTGGACCCGCAACTAAAGATTGGTCACCCGCGAAACTGAACCAGTATCTTTGCTTTGACAAGGAGCAAGACGTTATCGAATATGTGGAAAGTTGTGGTCTACATTTCGATCAGTCAGAGGGCCAACTGTATTTGGCAATTGGACCACCCGGGACTTTTTCTAGCCCTTCGTTACTGAAGCATGCTTACTCTAACTCCCTGGTTGAGCGGAAAAGAGGTGCTCATTCTTTGCTAAACGTCATCAATACCACAGTCTATGAGGATCCTAAAGACTTCAACCATGTTACAGAGACGGTGGATATCGACCTCAACGATTTCGCAGCAGACAATAAAGCCACCTCAAATCACATTGCATTTGGGCACACACCAAACGTTCCAGAACCATCAATTTTTGCAAATGCCCCTGTCTCAGCGCCTCCTCTTCATCCCTTCTTCTCCGCCCCTATCTCTACTATTCAGCCATCTCCGTTTACATCAAAGCCACCGACACAGGCCACGACCACATCGCAGTCTCCTCTTCTTCAATCCGCACCTCCCTTCCAGGCGATACCTACGTCTCAACCCCAGCTATTTCCGCCTGCTCATCTCCCACAGGCACAACCTACATCTCAGACCCCTCCTTTTAAGCCTGTTTCTCCTATGGGACCTACGACTATTGCCCAAGTCCCTGCTCAAGCACAAACCACTGCACGGTCTCAAACAACTATATCACAAGTTACAACCCCCCCTGCAGCTCAGATTCAAGAAACAACGACATATCTGTCAAATACCAAGAATGACCAAAAGGACCCAGAACCCACACTTCCAGCACCGAACAAAAATGGCACTAAGGAGACTCTGTTCGCTCCACATGCACAGACACATTCGCCACTTAAGCCGGCAGCTCCGCAAACGATGATACCGTCGGCTGTTCAGGTTCAACAACAGATACCAAAGGCTATCTCGTTTCCCCAAAGCACTGAGGCTCCTGAAAAAACACCCAAGTTTACAGGTCCATCGGCCCAAGATATTCGCAGTTCTCAGCTTGATGGCGTTGCCAATTGGTATGTTCTTGGTCGTGAAGGAATTATAGACCAGATCACCGCAAAATGGGTTGCACAAGCGGCGAGAGAGGCATGCTTGGAGTTCATGAAAGAGAGAGCTGATCAAGCCGAGCAAAAGAGGAAGGAGGATGTACAACGGGAAGCTGATGACTTCAGATACCGTTTCCTTGCGAACAAGTTCTGTAGAAGGTGGCGCACGACAACTCGAGATAATTACCTGAGGCGGAGAGCAAGATTTGCACGCAAGGCTCGAGAAGAGATGGCGAGGAATTCACATGCAGCCAAGATTGCTAAGGCGGCCAATCTTGTAGAAGACTTTAAAGCCTCCACTACCAAGTCCCGACGTCCCAGCCTCGAGAGTCTGCTTGATCGGACTGGTGTTTTGGATGGCGTTCATAATTCGGAGGAGGAGATTCGAGCAATTGTACGCGATGAAATTCGATCAAATGTACAGAAGAAGCAACAACAGCAAACCCACCTCAGACGATCAAAACCCGAACGTCCTACCAAAGGTCCAAGTAGCAAGTCGCCTATTGGCAAGAAAGCAAGTATCGCAAAGCGAGGGGAAGCTAATGACCCGCTTCGACGCTCGCTGTTCTCAGATCCATCATATCTGAGTGGCGAGTCAAGGACCCTCCATATGAAGGGCAATTACAATGTCTTAGATGATACTCGCCAACCTTACAATGGCGTGCAGACGGATTATTTCCGTCTTAAGGCTAGAGGGATCAAAACTATGCCGGACGGTCGGCCATTGGCAACTTCTGTAGCTCGAATGTTGCAGCAGAAGCGATCTTTGGAGAGTTTGACTGGACAAGAATTAATGGAGAAGAGAAGGAGCTCATTAAACTCCTCAACTTCGGAGGTCGAAAGTGCAGTGGCACAGGCGAGAGCGAAGTTATCTGGAGGAGAGAAAAAGAGAAAAAGTACTATGGATGCCGAGGATGAAGAGCTTTTTGCTCGAGCAAAGCGAGTCAGAGAGGAAATGGAGGCAGATAGTGAGTGGTATCGAAGTGAGACCAAAAGATTGTCATCAAGTTGCGAGCATTCCACCCCGGTGTTTGTATAATCATGTATATAAAAAGCGTAGCATATGCAAAGGAGTTTGGGGGAGATCACATTGACATGGCGTTTCAAGATACCCGATTAGTGGCATGGTATATAGAAAACTAAAATGAAAGGAACGCGTAATGATATCATGTATGCTTCAGACCATTGGTGTGACGATCTTGGAAGTACTGTAGGGAGTAGCTTGATAATTGATAGATGCGGTAGATGGCGTGCTGTTCCTGAGACAGAATTCAAAGAGGCGATGGGACGCAGATAGCCAGAAAGGAAAGAGAAAAAGGAAAAACAAAGTGAAGTATAGACATCATGAAGGAGTTAGGTAGACCCGATGATAACTGACATTACAACAAGCTATGACATAGTCAACCTTGCGTGACCTGTAGGTGGTGGCTATCAATTTTGATCTCTAGATTGGGAAACTCTATAGACTGTACGAGATCGGAGACCAAACGTGGAAACTTATGGATGCATGTGGAGAAATTCAGGGGGGCCTCAGTGTTTAATAAAGTAGTCTTTTTGATTTTATTTAATAACGGATCCATAGTAGAGTCTTGTGGAACAGAAGACATAGTTAAGTTGACATAGTGAAAATATTGGTATATTTGATCATGGAATGTTCATCGGCTACACTTATATGCAGTACTACGAAAATGTTCTACTTCTGCTCATGGGATGGCAAGCGAAATCTACAGAGGCAAGAAACATTTTAAGTTTTTAGTGTATCATGAGGAATGACACAATCAATTATTCCTACAAAAGCGCCTTTTTGCCCCAGCCGAAGCTACACAACAAACGCCGATAAATGAAATATGCACAAAGTCCAAACATAGTTCAGGCAGCTTTAGTCGCTATCACTATCCTCGACCTTCGTTCCTGATTTCTTTGCCTTTTTCTCCTTTTTCTCCTTCTTCTTGCGCTTGCGTTCGGCCTTCTCTTCAGCGGTCTCACCTTCATGACGCTTACGCTTCTTGCCTGCATCATCACCAGCACTGATCATAGATACGTCGACATCGACATCAGCAGATACATCTTCTTTTTCTGCTTCCTCCGCGGAAGTGATCTGAGCAACTGGTGCAGCAGTTGTACCGTCTTCTGCTGGAGCATTGAAATCTTTGTACTCCTCTACCCATTTAGCCGGAGTTGCTTCGTTCGGACGGCCATATTTATCAAGCTTGCCTTCCGACTTCATCTTCTTCTTCTCAACAGCAGTGTTTCCAAGTCCCCATCGCTTAGGGTAAAGATCACGCTCCATGATGCACCGCTTAACCTTGGCTGCGGTTCCGTGATCACAGGATGCAAGTTCTACTGTCGACATTTGTGCAATGGCCAAAGCAATAGCTTCGCCCTTGGTTGTAATAAGAACAATTTCCTCATGAACCTCAATACCTTTCTCTGCATATGTGTGAGCATTTTAATCTCGCGAACACAGGGATCATAACTTACCATATCGAAGCACACCTGGAAGCATGAGCTTAGCACCATAACAAACTGCGTTGACTGCGCTGTCCTTGACGACGATTCTTTTGTAGGAAACGAGGAGGGTTTCGAGCGGTGCAATAACTTTTCTCAGATACGATTCGTCCAAGTTATTGTCGTGTAACCACTGAGCGTCAAGAACATCGTGAAGGGTGACCATATTCTTTTGCTCATCCATAGCACCACTTCTAACTCGGCGCAGCTCTTGCATGTGTGCACCAACACCCAACATCAATCCCATATGAACGCAAAGAGTACGGATATAAGTTCCTGCTTCACAGCTGACCCAGAATACACCCAAGTGTCTGTCATTATCAAACTCATAAACCTTGCTCTCGTGAATTGTTCGGATACGCAATTGGCGCTTAACAGCGGAGATCAAAGGTGGTCGTTGGAAAAGAGCACCAGTCAAAGTCTCTAAAGCTCGCGCGAACTGTGCTTCACCTCCTGGAATCTTGTCATGTAGCCTGATGACGCATACATACTCCTTTCCGGCTCCTTGTTGTGACTTTACAAGTCTGGTAGCGCGATCAATGCAGACAATCAAACACCCAGTAACCTTGGGATCCAAAGTACCACTGTGGCCAGTCTTCTCAACTCTGCGTTTTGGTATTAGTAACTATATAGCTTGACTTGTCGACCGAACCTTACCTTAGAATACGCTTCACCCATGCGACCACTTCGTGACTGGAGGGGTTGGAGGGCTTGTCGAGATTGATCACTCCAGAACTGATATATGATTTGAGATCTCGCGAAAGAGGAGGGCATCCGGTAGGTATCGGGGTGAAATGCGAGGTTCTAACAAGTACTGTTGAGGATTAGCTGAATATTCTGCAACTCTGGTCTGGAATGGGACGCACAGTTGTTGTAGTTCTTGAGGAGCAGCGGCCATTCGCTGGTATCAACCGGAGGAGCCACAGCCTCTGGCTTGATGGTGAATTGATCACTCTTTACTAATGCCATCTTGGAAATTGGCGTGCGAGCAGCGTTTTTCTTGTCGTTGCTGTTCGTGATGGTAGCTTTCCTGCCAATTGTGGAAGTCTCGAAACTAATTTTTTTTGGTGCCAAGCTAACGCCTCGCCGCTCTGGGGTACCTTACTGATCACGTGCGAAGGTCCTTTCAACACAATCTACATAGAGTAAAATTTTAAACCAATGGAAAGCAGCCATCTACAGATCAAAGCCCAGCGAAACATCAAATAGAAGCTTAGATCATAACTGAAATTTCCTTGAATAAAGGGGGGGAAATGTTAACAATTGTGTTAATTTTAGAAAGTTATAATTGCTAGCTAATTTGTTCACTGTCTTAAAAGACGTACAATTAACCGAGTTATAAAATGATAATATCTCTTTAATAAAAGCGCAATCTATTGAAAATCAGAAGCACTATTATGAATAAATTTTAATAATCGCTCTAATCTTAAGAGAGGAGTTCATTACCACAACGTCTAGATCGAATATGGTTGGAATACCTAAGGTTTATATATATCACGTGATATCGGTGACTGGCTTCTCAACCGCCCCTTACTTCCGGCTCCGGCTCGGCAGCAGCACTATCCGGTTACTCGGGTAGGCCAGTATCAACTTCCGCCATACTTGATAGCACTTCCCCAATTTTGAGCGACTGGAGTAACTGGGAATGGTATTATGAATCTAATTCAGAACGCCGTTACAGTGAGAACAGTGAAGTCCAGGGTGGTTATGAATTCCAGTATAGAGACCCCAAGGTTTCAAAAGGGAAAGGGATAAAAGAGTTTGGAAGAAGGTAGTACCTTAGATTTTGCAACTCATTTGGACTTCCATCCCTTTATCGAGGACTGATCTATGCCTTGAGGAGCTTCCCGCACAGCCAGTGACTGGCGAAAATAGTTGGCAAACTACCTTCCGTGCATGTATGTCAACCTTACTGAACATTTATACTAAAACTAAACAACACTATAGTAGTCGATATCGAACCTAATAAAATTAGGGTGACAGAGTGTGAAATACTTCCAAAACGCGGGGAAGAAGTGCAAGTGCTCCTACGAACTGAACGTTCAGGCGTTAGCAACTATAATCCAGAAAACCCCAGTGAACCTCCAACGGCTCTGTGTTTCCACTATCATTGCTTCATTCTTTTTGTGCGGCTGTACCCAAATCGTTATTTTCCGCAGCTATTTCAATATTCCCAAATTCATTTAATATGACCGTCATGTTGGAAAGACATCTTTAAGGAAACAGCCAACCTAGGCGGGCTTAAGCGCAGGCGTAATATATACGACGGTTTGTAACTCGGTGTAACTCATACCTCTGCTGATGTTCTATCTAGAAAACTGCCTTGAATTGCTGAGGTGGACAAACTCACCAATTAAATCACAAATCCAGGTGCCGAAGGTCAAATCTAGGATATTTGATACAGACAGGACTCAAGAAAATTATGATTTGTCAATTCATTTCAACGACCAGTCTTCCTTATGAAATACAGACAATGATATATGATCAAGTTCAGGATCTAGCGGGGGCGACGATTGCTTTTCCCCCTCAAGAATCCGCAGGTTATTAGAGATTCACCAAAAGTCCTACGAAATAAAGATTGGATTCACTCTAGGGTGGTATCTTGCTGGAGAGACTCAGCAGTTGCTTGAAGACACCTACCTGAAACATATTACCACAAGCGAGCAGCCTATAGAGGGGGTATATATCCGAAAGAAAGTGCAAGAAGTAAGGTTTGCTGTTGGACGAAAAGGATTAGGTGCAATTTGTCTTGTTGGGGAAGATTGGAGTTCAGATTGGGTTGGTAGGATTCCCAAGTGTGTCTGGTATGGGGCAATAATGGATTCAATGGTGGTCTTCCACTTCAATGTTAGTAAACTTTCAAAGCATCCACGCTGGAACTAACACCAAACAAGGGAATCTGCTTCAGTGAAATATCTAGCGCCAATTTCAAGAGTGCTAGAGTCTTATGGGATCAACTAGAAGCACTCGACGTCATGCAGGGCCTTTTACCCCAGTTGAGCCCCCCTCACACTCTAACTATCTCCTCGATCCTATTTCTTCGATATATCAGGCTTTGTTTCAAGGAGCAGTATATCAGAGCCATTACAGTGTATATCTATAGAGGAGCGACACCTGGGATTGAGACTCACTTTGAGAATTTCTCAGAACTCTTTGGGTCACGAAAGAATATTGGTATTCATTTTGTTTTACAAGCTAAAGAGAGAATTGCTTATATCTTGATAAGAGTTTATCAACCCCTGGGTATCGTCGGATTCTTGTTGTTAGTAAATCAAGCTTGTGGTGTGTTGAGTATTAATCTGTGCTATAGATTTACACTACCATGGGAAGATGTCGCCAATTTGGATTCCACAGTGAAAATGTGAAGGAGTGGCTATATGTACCGAAGAGTAGTATTATCTCTACCATCTTCTATATAAATCCCTATGTGACCGGTAGTTTTATCCCAGCCTTTGGTGTCATCGGAACTGGGCCTGAGGACATCACCAGAGGCATTGCCATTGCCTCCTAGAAGTATAAAAGCAAGCCAAAGACGTGACCAGGTTTTCTCTTCCCTGAAATTCGAGGACTACAAACAAATTTCAGTCTATAAAGTAGAGGAGCAATATATAGGCTTGATGATTCATTTTCTTGACGGCACAACAGATATGATTGGCAACTGCATTCCCACTGCACAGTGCCTTTCTATTTACTGTAGCGGAGATTCGGAAATCGACACAATCGGCTTCGAGGCAACAAATGGAATAATTACAAACATTGCCGTTTATTCACATAAACGATGCAGTGACTTATACAACATAACTTTTAGGATAGGAGACGTATGCCCTGCCTTAACTAAAAAACGAAATACCCTCTAAATTAACTTTTTTTTCACAGACTATTGCATGGTGGTATTCCGAGAAAAAGAACGATATCCAGCGATGGGGGGAATGAATCGCGGGAGGTTTCAGTTTGCCATCAGATAGTGACTAGCTTTCCGCGTTTGTGTATCCTCGTCATTGTGGGTTCTTTGGTTTTTCATGAACTATTCTGCGTTTCCTTACTTGTGGGATATGAAAGTTATTTAAGCACTTAACTTCCAAGGTGGTAAAGCGTATAGGCGCCCGTGATCTTCAGTACAACCTTTTTCAATCTAATTTTTTTTAAGGTCCTGTCTCACACAGCTTAAATTACTAGAAACTGATGGTGTTACATGATGCAGTGATCCGATAATAGGAATTCACGTGGCATGTAGGATGTTGCGTTTTTTTGGTCATCTTGCGCATGGAATTTGTAGCGCTCACAATATTCACACTCTTATCCGTTCTGAAATTTGTGTTTGGTTACCTAGCATCAACTATAGCAACTAGTATAGCATCATAGGATGATCTGTTTTATGTCAAGAGCCAAGGGAAGGGACCTCCTTCCTGTATAATAGCTAGCACCACACACTACATCTAAATAAATGTTTGGAGATATGATGGTTCAGATGTTACTTCTATAACTTGAGAATAATATAAGGTGATATTGTCTCTAATTCACTAGCATGCAAATATGTTAAGCAACATGATCATCCAGCTCTAGTTCAAATCAAGCAAGTCTCCAAACTACCTTCACTATCACTATATTATGTATGCATGTATGCATGCATGTGTTTATGTATGTATGCGTTTATTATCCCTTCAACAACGCTCACTCTTCTCTCGGATATCCGGCGATATGCAAAGGCCAAATGATACTCCTGGGCCTCTCCTTTCTACTCCAATCCATACACCCATAACCACTTTCCGCCGTTCGCGGACCGAGGTCTGTAAGGCTGAGTAACTCATGGGAGACCCTTTACCAGCCGGAGCTTAGGAAGCAGGTTTACCAATTGCCTCGTGCAGGTACGACTCGGGCTGCAGCCTTCCTGTAAACCCCATGGACTTTCACGGAGTACCAGGACAATGGACCCTGGCATAATGCATAAGCATGGGCACTCGAGGTACTTAGTAGTATATAATAAGAAGAGACTCACGTCGTCCCATACGGTTAGTCCATTATCTCCGTAACGGCGGCGGACTTAGCTGGACTTACGTTAAGTTATATCCCATGAGGCTGGTACGGCGATGCTGCCATATGGCCTATTATTATACTAGCCTCAAAGAAGTGAGCTTCGCAATAGTAGTGGATACCCATGAGCAATAAATTACGGGAGGAAATCAGATATTTGAAAATAATACCGCATGTATGTTAGTCTCGCGTTTGGAGATCCACGGTTGGAATGGCTCTTGGGTACGTATAGCATGTGCGCGCAATACTTATCTCAAAGCTGCCCCAAGTCCGAATCCCGTGAGCACCTACAGTAGGACTAAAAGAAATCAGGATTGCAATGAGATATAATTCCCTCATCTACAGTCTAGGCTCTTGGGATCGAATACCAGCAAGAAACGGGTTGAGATGCCGTCCCGGTTATCTCTTGAGTTCGTGATCGAGAGGCCCCCAACTTCCGGAACCTCGGAACTTCTGAGAGATATTGGTTGGTACTAGTTAGATTAATATTATGGAAGAGTAAGAATGTTAGCCCCGTCCCAATCCCGTGCGGGACATTTAATATTATTATGGGCCATGAGTTCCGCGAGTTCCATGAATGCCCTTGTGACTGTTCATACGGAAAATATCGCGACTTCTTCAAGGGTGGAGATGCTTGCGTGGGGACAAACGGCGCGGTACCTTACTCCGTACAG
>Ga0247812_10000898_pt1 | contig 17048 bp, 11 predicted proteins | sample UWRJL149409B1_FD_178011 | JGI IMG/M metagenome (GOLD analysis project Ga0247812, IMG submission 178011) | Plant litter microbial communities from Arlington Agricultural Research Station in Wisconsin, United States - UWRJ-L149-409B-1 | ecosystem: Environmental > Terrestrial > Plant litter >...
TCAAGAGCGATCCCAGCATCAAGTCGAGCCTGACCTTCCTGCGCAAAACCCCGTGGGCGCGGGAGAAAGTCGAGCGTCTGTACATCAAGTTGATGCGCACCAAGCGACCGGTCTGAACATGGTCAATCACTCTGCCGCGCGACGACGTTTTGTGGCCGTGGCGGCCATCCTCGGCTGGGCAGGGTTGAGCATTCAGCTGTACCTGATTCTCTACTCACGCTGGACGCTGGAAGCCAGTCTGCTCGGGGGGCTGATCAGCTTCTTCAGCTATTTCACGGTGTTGAGTAACACGCTGGCAGCCACCGTCCTGACCTGTGAACTGACGTCCCGCGAGTCAGCAGCACGCCGCTGGTTTTTGCAGCCTTGGGTGAGCAGCGGGGTGGCGGTGAGTATTGCCGTGGTCGGGCTGGCGTACAGCGTATTGCTGCGCCACCTGTGGCACCCCGAAGGCTGGCAGTTCCTGGCTGACGAGTTGATGCACGACATCGTGCCGCTGCTGTTCCTGGTCTATTGGTGGTGCTGCGTGCCCAAAGGCACGTTGCGCCTGCGGCATATCGGCCTGTGGGTGATTTACCCGCTGGTGTACTTCGCCTATTCGCTGTTTCGCGGGCATGCACTGGCGGTTTACCCGTACCCCTTCATTGATGTGGACAAGCTGGGTTATCCACAGGTGTTTGTGAATGCGGGCGGATTGTTGGCAGGGTTCGTGGTGATTGCGTTGCTGGTGATCGGATTGGATCGGTGGCGCGCGAAGCGAAGCTGAACCTCCACTGTGGCGAGCGGGCTCTTGTGGCGAGGGGATTTATCCCCGTTGGAGTGCGAAGCGCTCCCAAAATATTCGACAGCTGCCGAAATTTTGGGTCTGCTTCGCAGCCCAACGGGGATAAATCCCCTCGCCACAGAACACTTTTAGCCACAGGAAACTGGCAAGACAAAAGCTGTTATTCGTCGTCGCTGTCATCCAGCCGCCAATAGCCGGCCGCCTTGACGAACTGATCGTCCAGCCCATGCTCATCCAGCAGAACCCGGCGAATCTGCCGCGACACTTTGCTCTCGGTCGCGACCCACGCATACAGATTCCCGCCAGGCACCTTCAACTGCTTCACAGTCGTCAGCAAGTGGTCTTGACCACCCTCGCGCAATACCCAGATCACATCGACCTGCGCCGCGCTTTCGAGCCTTTGCTGCTCGGCGCCGTTCTCCACTTCAATAATCACCAGTGCCCGACGGTTGGCCGCCAGCCCCTCCAGCCGACGCGCGATGGCGGGCAGGGCGGTCTCGTCGCCGATCAGCAGGTAACTGTCGAAGATGTCCGGCACGATCATCGAACCCCGTGGCCCGCCGATGTGCAGGAACTGGCCGGGTTTGGCCTGTTCGGCCCACGTGGACGCAGGACCATCGCCGTGCAGGACGAAATCGATGTCCAGCTCCAGTGTGTTCAGGTCGTAGCGACGCGGCGTGTAGTCGCGCATGGCAGGTTTGGGGCCGTCGTCCTTGCCCGCACCGAGCACCAGGGTTTCCAGCGCCGCCTGTTCCGCCGCGTTTTGCGGGAACAGCAGCTTGACGTGGTCGTCGGTTCCGAGACTGATAAAACCTGCCAGTTCAGGGCCACCCAAGGTGATGCGGCGCATCCGCGGGGTCAGGTCGACCACACGCAATACTTCCAGTCGACGACGTTTGATCTCATGCATGACGCGGTGGATGGTTTGGGCTTCTACAGCAGTCATTCGGCTTTCTCCTGGGTGGCTTGAACGGCAGGGCCGTCGACGATGGCTTTGGCGGTGTCGTTGAGCAGCGTGCTGACGCGCAGGATTTCCTGCGGACTCCAGCGTCCGTGATGCAGTTGCAGCGCATGCCGCAGGTTATGCACAGCCTCATGGATCTCGGCGGGACGATCATGGCCACGCAATGAACGTTTACTGACGTCGATGCGCATCCGCACACCTTCCAGCGCAATCGCTTGATCCGTCAGGGACTGGCGACCCGCGTCAGTCACCGCATAGCGTTTTTTGCCCGCTTCGGCATCGCCCAGAATCATTTCGCTTTCTTCCAGAAACGTCAGGGTCGGGTAAATCACGCCGGGGCTGGGGCTGTAGGCGCCGTCGAACATGCCTTCGATCTGGCGGATCAGGTCATAGCCGTGGCAAGGCTGCTCGGCAATCAACGCCAGCAACAGCAATTTCAGGTCACCGGGGGCGAATACGCGTGGACCGCGTCCGCCCCGTTCCCGCCCGGGGCGTTTCTCAAAGCCGTCGCGGCCGTCACCGTGTTCACGGTGTGGGGAATGAGGGTCTCTCATTTTTTCGCTCTCTCTGTCATGTTTAGATAGAGCGTAAGATATATCTTAAATGAGCGAAAGGCATTTTTTTGCTACCTCGAGCTCCCCTGACGAGCGGCATTGGCGTTGTGGTGCACATCGCGATGGAAATTAGCAAAGGGCCAGCAGGACCTTTCACACGAACGAAACCGGGCTGAAACTTAAAGCTATTACTCTAATAAGTTTAGAGTTAGTATTCTAAAACTCCGCAAGTTACCGGGTTATATAGTCTAAATTGCTGTATGGTTTTTACTGTAAAACTGTATGTAGGCTGCAACTTACAGTCACTGTTTAGTATTTTGGTTTTTTGTATCTTTTTCCTTCCAGTCGTGGGGTTGTTGAACTACGTGCTTGTCGGAAGTTGCCTGCTTACTTTCTGGATCGGAAAGTCGAAGATGCATCGGCGTTGCAAGTTGAAACAAAGCAGCCCCAAAAGGACCGCGCAGTTTTAACTTTCAATGAATCGATTCCATTAAGAAAACAGGTACTTAACAATGTTCAAGAAATTCGCAATCGCTGCTCCTTGGCTCTTCTGGCACTGGGTTCGACCGGTGCATTCGCTGCCGGTGAAGCGGCTCACTCGATCAGCATCATTGCCCACGTGCCGACCAATGGCTTCTACGTGGTGCCGACCAACCCTGATCTGGTGAACAAGGATCAGGACATGAGCTATCAGCCGAGCGCCGGGAAAATGGGCGAAGTTAATGGCTTCTTCGACATCCGCAATAACAATGGTTCGGTTCATGCCAGCCTGGACAGCACGCCGAAACTGATCTCCGGCGCCAACTCCGCTGATCTGAAAGTCACCCTCAACAACGTCGAACTGACGACCACACCGAAACCGGTTGTGGGCGAGGCTGAGTCCGATGTCAACTTCCGTGCGGCGCTGAACATTGCGCTCAAAGACAGCACCATCCCTGCTCCTGGCGATTACACCGGTGTTGTAGCCATGACCTTCGACGCCGTTCCTCCGGTCGTCACTCCTTGATCGAGTCATCGATCAACAAACGCTGACTGTTCAAGTTCGCGTTACCCGAGGGGGCAAACAGCATTGTTTGTCCACTCGGACTTCAACTTGTCCGTAATCAGAGTAAGAGTTCATGTTCCCGATGACACCCATCGCGGCTGCGCTTGCGCTGTTGTTTTGTGCCAGTGCGATAGCTGCGCCTGTTTCTCCTGCCGGAACGACACCGCGAAGTTTGTTGGCGCAGGCCAAAGGACTGCCGTCGGATTTCGAGGAGCATTTCTTTGATGTGCCCCTGGCTGTTCGGGTAGAGCTTGATCAACAGCCCTTGGGAGAGGCAATGGTGGTGCTGTCTCGCGACGATCGCATCACCCTGCTCGAATTCACCGACACCAGCGAAAACCGTTTCAGCCCCGCTGAACGGGAAAAATGGGCGAGCTACCTCAAGCCAGGCGTGCCTCTGGGCAATTGCACCGGTTCATGTCCGGATCAAGTGCTGGCCGTGCACTACAACCTGGAAAACTCGTTGGTCTCGATCCTCACCGAAAACGCTGAGCGCGATGTTGAAGCCAAACGTTACTTCGATCAGCCTCCAGGTGGCAGCAGCGGTTTGATGCTGCGCAACCAGCTCAACCTTAACGGCGGCCAGGATCAGGACCTCGGCGGACGCTATGGCCTTGAAGCCAGCGCAAGCCTGGGCAACTGGAGCCAGACGTTCAACATGCAACTGGCCCGCCTCGGCGGTCCCGATGACAAGCTTTATCACGCGATCCATGAGCTTTACACCCAGCGCGAACTGCAAGGCAGCTTTCTGCGCCTGGGCTATTTCACCCCCAATTCCGAAGGGCTGACCCGCCAACCGCGCACGTTTGGCACCAGCCCCGACACCGCTGTCGGCGTCATGTACGGCAGCTCTGACAGCCTGGCGATCAACAGTCCGATGCCCAGCGTCTACCCCATCTATGTCACGGCCAATCGCCAGGGCTCGGTGGAGATCTATCGCGACGGCCTGTTGATCAACACCCAGGCGGTGCCTGCGGGTTTGCAGACCCTCGACACCCGTCCATTACCGGGCGGGATCTATGAGGTGGAAGTACGCCTGATCGAAGACGGCCAGATTACCTCCACCACCCAGGAGCTGGTGTACAAGCCCAATAACTGGCGCAACCTTGATGAGCGCTGGCGCTACAACCTGTTCGCCGGTGAAGAACAAAAATTGCTGAGCAACTGGGATCAACAGTCCAGTGGTAGCCCCACGGTAGGGGCATCGGTCAATTACCTGATGCACCCGCGGGTGATTCTCGGCGTGTCGGCGCGCCAGATTCGCGAAAAACTGCAATACGGCAGCTCCATCGACTGGACCCTGGCCAATCACATCAGCCTGTTCGCCAACGTCTACCAGACGCAGGACCACGGCACCGGCCTTGATCTGCAAAGTCTCTACAACTACGGCTCCGGGAGCCTGGTCTTGAGTCATAACCGCAGCTGGCTGGACACCACCAATCTTTACGAAACCCTGCCGGACGGCACCCGGATACGCCAGCGCAATGTGTTTGTCGGCGAGACCACCAACTCATCCCTGGCGCTCAACCATCGGCTCAGCAGCAAAAGTTCGATCAATGCCCGTGTGTCCCACAGCGAGGGCAACGTCAACGGCACCGGCCTGGACCTGGGCTGGAACCAGCGCACCACGCTGTTTGGCAGCGATGGCAACTGGCGACTGTCGCTGTTCGACCGGCCGGGCAGCTACAGCAGCGGCAGCGCGCGCAATCGCGGCGTCGACCTGAGCGTCAACCTGGCGTTGGGCGCGCCCGGCCAGCAGATCACTGGCAGCATCGGTTCACGTACGGCGCGCGATGGCGGCCGCGACAACAACGGCTCGATCGGCTGGCGCAAGGACCTGAAAGATCACGTGCTGCAAAGCGTCTCCGTGACCGCGCTGACCGACACCTATGGTCTGGGCATGTCCAGCCTGGCGAACTTTCGCACCGATCAAGTCAATGGCGATGCTTTTGTTCAGCGTTCGTCCTACAACGGCAACTACACCGGTGGCCTGAACCTGGACAGCACCCTGGCCATTGGCGCACAGAAAATGATGCTGACCAGTCAGCACGAGATGCGCGGCGCAGGACTGATCGTCGATGTGGAATCGGATATCGATGACATTACCCTGCGCGCCGACGACTACAGCGGCGGCGGCGCGGCATTGAAGCCCGGGCGCAACTTCATCCCGATCACGGCGTACCGGAACAGTTCGGTGAGTTTCGACTTTGAGGGTAACCATGTCCCGGCTGCCACCATCGAGCCGGCGCGTACCCGCTATCACCTGAACAAGGGCGGGGTGGAGTATCGCAAGGTGCGTGTGATGAAAACCCTGACCGTGCTCGGTCGGCTGATCGATGCCAAAGGACAGCCGCTCAAGGGCCATCACGTGATCAACCACGCCAGCCGCGGTGTGACCGAAGTCGATGGTTTCTTCTCTATGGAAATGAATGCCGGCTCCCCAACGCTGGAAGTGCGTCAGGGCAGTCAGTTGCTGTGTCAGTTCCGCCTTGATGCGAGCCGTCATCGCAGTGAAAACAATGTGTTGATGATCGGCGACCTGCGTTGCACGCCGGACACCCTGGCGGATGTCTCGAACACCGAGCGGACGGCGGGTTGAACCTATGAAAAAGTCTGCGTATTGCCTGGGGGTGTTCCTGGCACTGAGCGTGCCTGAGGCCGAGGCGGCGAGTCGGGAGATCAGGGCGTTATTCCAGCCGGATCCTTCGCAGCCGAGCAAAAACGTGCTTATCAACAAAACACCGAAAAGCGGGTATTGCGCGAGCTATCCGCGCCCCGGTCTCGCCGACACGCTCAGCGGCAATATCACCATTGTCTGGGACTCGGACGTATGACCGTTGTGGCCAGCTCTTTCACATTTTCCAAAGGAGTGAAGACCATGAACCGAGTGTATTTGCTGGGCATGCTCAGTGTGTTTTGCATGGCGGCAAATGCCGGGCCGCAGATCAATGTCGGCACGGTGTATGACTATCTGGATGGCGATAAAAGTACGTATTTGAAACGGGTATTCAACAGTGGCGACAGCACCGCTTTCGTCAAGGTCAACGTACTGGAAATCGTCTACGACGCCGACGGCACGCCGAAGGAAGTGCCGGTCGAGAACGCCACCGACGGCGCCTCGCGCAACGGCGTGATGGCCAGCCCGGCTCGGCTGATCGTGCCGGCGCAGGGGATGCAGGGTACGCGCCTGTTGTACATGGGCGAGCGTGATCGTGAACGCTACTTTCGTGTGCGGTTCGTGCCGGTGGTGCCGGAAAAGGAAGACGAATTTGCGATCTCCAGCGAAGAGCGCGAGGACTACAAGAACAACCTGTCGGCGGGGGTGAACGTGATGACCGGGTTCGGCACCGTCTTCTTCGTTCGGCCCAAAGACGCTCGATTCGACAGTGCTGTCAATGAAACCGACAGTCGCTACGAACTGCGCAACAACGGCAACACGGTGGTCATCATCGACGAATTCAAAAGCTGCTCATTGAGCAATGAAAGTGAGTGTGGCGCGACCACTAAACACCACGTCATGGCGGGCAAGACCTATGCCTTCGACAAGGAAAAGGGACGTGAATACCGTTTCAACCTGATCGAAGGCGACAAAAAGAAATCCCTGAAGATCGTCAGCCGCTAGGCCGGCGTTTCATCGACGCTACGGGTATCGAACATGATCAAGCAATGTGCCGCCGTCACGCTGACGGCAATGACCGTACTGATGAGCCCCTCGACATGGGCTGCCAGGGAGGAGCACACCTTCGAGGTGTCAGTGACTATCCCGACACTCGCGTTTTACGTGATCCCGGCCGAACCGGACTGGATCCACCGCCAGCAGCGACTGAATTGGGACCATCCGACCTCGAAGTTGAGCAGCGTGCGCAAGAACTTCGATGTGCGCCATGACAGTGGCGCGATCGAGGCGCGCCTGGAAGCCGTTCCGTTTCTGTCGAACGGCAGGCCCGATGACGATATTGCGCTGCGGGTCAGTTTCAACGGGGTGGAGTTGAGCCCGGACGTAACTCCACGGCAAGTGGTGTCGGCGGCCGACGCGATGACAGGTTCGCGGGTGTTGCTGCAGATCGATCCGGTGAAACCTGTCGGGGGTTACAAACCGGGGGACTACAGCGGCAACGTGTTGATGCTGTTCAGTGCCAAGGCGCCGGGGGAATAGTGGGCAATCTGCACCGGATTTTCACATACCGCACCAGGGATGTATGACGATGAGTGTGTTCAACGGAACATGTTTCAAACGCTGGAATCGCAGCGTATGCGTTGGATTGCTGTCAGGACTGTTTGCAGTCACAGCGCAGGCGGAGATACATAACATCGAAGCCACCTTTCAACCGGACCCGTCGAGTCCACATAAAAACCAGTTCAAGAACCAGACGCCGTCGGAAGGGTTTTGTCGCCAGGCGCCAGCGGCCTGCGATCCTATAGGGCTGTTCAGCCTGATCGCGAGAATTCCGTTTACCGCCAATGCGCCAATCCAGGCCAATCATGCCGATCCGCGTCAAGGGGGAATGGCCAAAATCCCCTCTGCCTGGCGAGACGTGACGGTCACGCACAGCTCGGGCAAATCCACGACCTTACAGTTGAGGATCGCGGGCATTGGTCATGAGTTGGGTTTACCCGTTCGGGTTAATGAGATTACTAAAGGTGGTTGGGACGATTTGTGGGAAGGTGGCGGCTGGGTCTATACGCCACCGCCTTGCCAGGGCGTGGGGTATTTCTCCTTTGGCGAATATGGTTACAACAGCTTCTGGAAAGTCCCCGAAGGTGCCGGGGTGTGCAGCAAAAAAGCGAAATACGACATTCCACTCGCCATGCGTTATCTGTTTTTCACCTATGCCTACGAGTTACGCACCCCTGATCCATTGAAAATGGATTCGGGTGAGTACACCGGTACGGTGACCTACACCGTCGGCCCGGGTCAGGACTTCGACATGGGCGACGTCATGATCCCGGCAGACAACCTGTTGACCCTGAACTTTCGTTTGATTGTCGAGCACACGCTCAAAGTCGACATTCCGCCCGGAGGCAGCAAAGTCATCCTGCAACCGCAAGGTGGATGGCAGACCTGGCTTGGGCATGGGCGAAAGCCTGTGCGTCTTTATCGCGATCAAACATTCAATATCTCTGCTTCGTCCAGGTTCACGATGAAGCTCGAATGTGGAGTCGATTATGAGCAGGGTTGCGGGATAAAAAGCTCAAATAGCCTCTATGGAGCGGTTGTGAATGTCAGCGTCAGTCTGCCGGATGGATTGACCAGCGACAGCGGGCAGCCGGTCAGGCGGATGCCATTGAGTCGCTCTGTCAGCCCGGTGTTCCAGCCTGGTATTTACGTGGATCGCAAGCCGGGGACGCTGCATTTCGAGATTGACGAGAGTTTCACCGATTGGTTGATCATTGCCAAACAGCAGCACTATAAAGGCGATATCACCGTGATATGGGATTCGGAAGTGTGATCGCTTAGGCCTGGAATCGGGCAGGTGTGATACCGGTCAGCCAGCCCTTGCAAGGGCTGGCTGATCGTGCGCTGTGCCAGCCGAGGTCAGAGCCCGGCTCTGGCCAACGCTTCGCGGGTCAGTGTTCTGGCCAGCTGGTTTCGTTCGTTGGTCAATGGCAATACCAACTGGTTATAGAAATCGTCGGTCATTTCCTCTTCGGTGAAAACTTCGTTGTGCGCGACATTCAGTTGATTGGCCAAGTCCTCCAGGGTTTTTTGACGCATGGCCAATTGTGCCGGGTCCGTTTCATTCACCCAGGCGTTTTGCGCTTCACGCAAGTCTTCGACTTGACCCAGTCGTAAATCGAAAGAACGTTTGTTTGCCTCGATTTCGGCCGGGTGAGTGCTTTTCAGATAGTTCTCCCAGAACGGATTTTCGAAGGAGTCAATCATTGCGTTGACCAGTCCATCGCCTGCTTCATCGGCGATGATTTTCCTGTAGGCCGCATCAATCATGTCCGGGGTCACCCGCGAGGTATCCCGGTACAACATGCGGTCAGATTGCCAAGGTAAATCCAGCCGCTTGGCCAGCCCTGTTTCGAATGCCAGGTGAACTTCCACTTCATCGGGTGCGTGGTAATCCGGTACGGGCGGAACACGTTGGCTCATGTCGCGCTGAGCGAGAATCTCCTTTCTGGCTATGTCGCCAACCTTTTCCAGACGCGCAGCGCTTTTGGCCAGTCTGACCAGACGGTTTTCGAGTTCCAGTGCCGATGTCGACTCGGTGCGCGCCGCGGACACCAGCACTTTTAGTCCCATGCTGTTGAACAGCTGTGACCCGGCGTCACCGCAGGTATCGGGTTGTCTGGCCTGCTCGAACAGTTCCACGCGCAGGTCGGAATCCAGAGCGGCGGCATCCACCATCTGCCATACGCGCTTCGTCAATTGTTGGCGCGATTCACTGTTCCGATAATCTTTGCTTTCTCTTTGCTTCCTGATGACTCTGAAAAAATCGGCAGCGCCAGGTTCAGACGCCAGATCGTGCCACGATTCATCCCGGAAAGTGCCGACGCCCGTCGAGGTGCTGTAAGGCGTTGCGTCGTCGGAGATCATTCTCCAGTTCCTGATTTCGTCGGTCGCCGCTTGCTCATAAACCTGGCGAGCGGCCATGCCGACGGACTCTCGGTACATTTCCAGACGAAGTCGGTCGACATCGGATAGCTTTCTCGTGTCGAGGCGTGCACGTGCCACGATGAGGGCATGGTCCGAGCCAGGCACTACGTCAGGGACGGTGGTGATCGGGCTGCTACGCAAATCGAGAGAAAAACCCCGTGGACGAGACTTTCTGAACACGCCGTCCATGAACAGGCGTTCCGGCCAGGTGTCGAGCCCTGTGGTCCTCAGGCTCAGCATCCGCAATCCAGGCATGCGCCCGACATCCAGCGGATGCATCAATGGGTTGCCATCCAGTCTCAACGTCTTCAGGCGAGTAAGACCTCCCAATTGTCTGGCGGAGTCAGGCGTCAGGCGGATTCTGTTATTGGACAAACGCAAGGTTTCGAGCAGATGCATCCTGCCGATAGCGGGTGGCAGGGCGGTCAGATCGCTGTACCGGGCGCTCAAGTGACGGACTTGGGGGAGGTCGCTCAGCAGGCCTCTGGCGTCGGTGGAAAAACGCGCGTTGTCGAGGTTGAGCGTCGTCACCTGGTCCAGGTATTTTTTGATGTTTGGCCGCTCTTTCAGATCGGTCCACCACCGATCAAGCTGGGGCCCCATCAGGTCGGATGACAAGTCCAGTGTGTAGCCGGCTTCGGGGTGAATGTTACGTTCACCGAATGCCTGGCTTTTGCGTTCGAAGCATTCAATAAGTCGTTCTTGGATGAAGCTGCCGCCTTTGAACCTGAAGTTATTCCAATCGCTGTTGGCGTCGAGTACGTCTGAGGTATCCACATTGGGATGATGGTTGTAACTCCAGTCGCGTAATGTTGTATGTAACTCCTGAAGTTCATCCCTGAGCCGGTCAATCGCCTGATGGGGATCACCCTTGGCCCGTAAGGCCTCCACGAACGCGTGCGCTTGCTCTTCGCTCATACCGGGATACAGATTCATGACTCTTTCTTGGGGCGTTGCCGGCTTTCTGAAGAGCGAAGGCCCGCGCACCAGGTTGACGGTTTCAATGGCGGCCACGGGACGAATGGGGGGCTCTGCCAGCAATGTCCGGCGCTCGGCAGCCGGCGCAGACTTTTCCATGATCCAGACTTTGAGCGAATTGCCGTGACCTCGCGGGTAGCCCAGGGCTGCGCGTCTGTCGTCAGGCAAGGCGCGCAGGATCGATTCGTAGAAATCGCCGGCTTCGTGCAATGGCTGATTGTCCCCGTCGAGTACCGTGTATTGGCCCTGTTCATCCCTGATCAGCCGGCGAACCGTTGCGGCGTCGTCCGGGCCGACGCTACAGCGCAGTGTGCCGTCATCGGTACCGTCCCTGACTTCGATGCGCAGGTCGCTGAACGTGTCGGTGTTGAGTCTGAGTGTGTTGAGTGCAAGCCGTTCGGTGTCCGGTATCGTCTGTTCCGGGCGATAAAAACCGTCGTAGGCTCTCGCGGTTCCGGCTTCGAAGTTCATTTCCCGTGCCTGGGTTTTCACGCGTAACGGCAGGCGATTTTCCTCGGCCATAATCGTGCGCTCGGCGCCCGTGGTATCCGCCAGCACGGTTTCAGCGACGGTGAGCGGGATGTCCGGGAAGGATTGCCTCAGCAACAGGACCTCTGCCTTGCTTGATGCCTCTGCGGCCTGGTACAGACGTTTTGATGTTTCAGCTGCACGGCCGTCGACGGCTTTGACCTCGTCATACGCAATGAAGCGCTTGATCGTGTCAGCCAGAATCGGCGGAGGCGGCGCGCTGTCGACATGCAGTTGGCGCAACGCATTGGTTGAGGTGCCGCTGCTGATGCGGATTTGCTCAAGCTCCGTAGGCGAGAAGCGATCCACGCGGTGGCCAAGCCGGCGCATCAAGGTTTCGCCTTCCCAATCGCCCGGCTTTTCTCCCTCGTATATCCAGGCGCCATGGCCGTTGTGTTCCAGTGTGGGCGAGTAGGCATTCGGGCGAGTCGGGTGCTTGATGCGGTGTGTGTCGGAAGTCGCCTCGCTCGAGACTTTCTCGATGAAGTAGAGCTTATCCTCCAGCGGCAAAATGGTCTGGTTGGCACGGCGATGCAGGCCGAATTCGTCCGGTTTCGAACCGGGTGTCAGGGTGAGGTTTTTTTGTTCGTAAGGCGCTAGATCGGGGTGCCACAGGGATTGTTTACCATCAGGCAGCCTGACCGGTTTCATGCCATCGACCAGCGGCGACAGTTTCAACTGGAACGCACTGCCTATTTCAGCGCCCGCTGCAAACGCTGCCAACTGAATGACATCCGTTACCACACTGATCACATGTTCGGCTGCTTCGAGCCCAAGGCCTTCCGCCAGATCGACGAGCCCTTCGATAACATCAGTGGTCAGCTGGTAAACGGTGTAGGCCATCATCATCTCGCCGACTCCCGGCACAAACGGCGTGGCGATCAAGAGAGCGACATTGAAAATGTCCGATAGGATTTTCTTGAAATTATCCCACCAGGCCCAACGCGCTTTGCTGTCGGTGTCGGCGGTGGACACGGCGATTTCCCGTGCGTCGTTGAGGACTTTATTGAGTTTTTGCTGGTAGGTGTGTGTCCAGAAATCCCGGGGAAGTGGCAGGTGCTGAAATTGCAGACGGGGACGCGTCACCGGTTCCTCACGCCACGTTGGTCGCTGATCCGTTGCGTCCTCTTTTTGATGCCATTTGACGCTGGACAGGCGTTGGTCAAGGTCTGCAAAAAAGTGCCCGCGCTGCTGTTGATCAACGAACTGGCTGAAGAATTGACGATAGGTCTGCTTCGATGAGGCGCCGACCTTGTTGTCTCGCAGTTGGCGCGTCAGCTCGGTCATGAAGGCGTCTGTTGATTCATATTCCTTGAGCGGGTGATCCGGGTCATGGGGTACATAGGCGATGAGCCGCCGAATGCCTCGACTGTCCTTGATGGCAGGAATCAACAGGGCAACGCCGGTCAGGCGGGTCTCCATCATCGACAGGTCGCAGCACAGCATCTGTCGACCATTGAGCAGGAGTTGAGGGGCCTCCTTTGTCAGGTCCAGCACCAGTTTGTAGGCGTCGTACTGGATATCCCCAGTGGTCAACGCCAGTTGCGCGGCGACGGCGAGGGCGTCTTTCTGGCTGTTGGTGACCTTGAGTTTCGTCACGGCTTCAGCGACGGGTGCACCGGACAGCAGAACGCTTTCGAGGTGCGCTTTGTACTGCGCGCCGATGTCCAGTTCCCGGCACAGCGCCTGAAACTGGCCGACGGTCATTTTGTGTCTTATCGGCAGGACATCGAAGTGTCCGCGGTGGTCGGGTTTGCTGATGAACTCCGAGCCCGTATCGACCGTTTCGTTTTTGGCAAAGTTGTGCAGCGCGGCGTCCAGCAGGGAAACGGTTCGCGTGGTGACCCCGTTCGAGAGATTGATCGTGTACCACGGCAGATCCCTGGGAAGGTACAGGCGCAAATACGTCGTTTTGACGTCATCGGCGATGCCGTATTTTTCCTTGAGTTTTGCCTGTAGCAGGGGCGCAGCAAAGGAATGAACGTCCTGCAGTTGTTCGAACAGTTTGTCGACCTGGTTCTGAGAACTCCAGGCTTTGAGGTTGGCGGCTTTCAGCGAGTCGTGAAGAGCGCTGGGTACCGTGCTGTACCACGGCTCGATGTTCAGGGCTGTGGCACTCAGTGCCTTGGCTCTGCCGACGGTGGCGGTTTTGAAAGGGGCACTGAGGGTGTTCTTGATGAATGTGTAGTGCCGGCCTTTGTGGTGGGTTTGGGCAGGCGAGGGGGCGTCAGACATGGCAATCATCCTTGATCGTTTTAAGAAGGATCAGCCTATCTGTCGGGGCTCAAAAAAAAAGCCTGAATACCTGCGCTAAATCGGGGTTTGGTGCGGGGAAACCTTTGAATAATCGAATCTGAAAAATAACGGAATACCACCCGCGACAGGGAAATTCCGGGTCACGAAGTCGGATGGGCTGCCGCCACGGACGAACCCTCCACGGGGTGGCATTGCGAAGCGCTGCCCGGTTGCAGATACGGCGTCAAAATCGGCGCCATGCCTTTGAGCACCTGCACCGGCAACGCCGAGGTGAACTTGAAGGCTTCGGCGGTACGTCCCGGTACAAACGCGGTCAAGGTGCCGAAGTGGGTGTCGCCGATATAGAACACGAAAGTCGCGGTGCGGTTGATCGATTTCGAACTGAGAATCCGTCCGCCCGAGCCGACGGCTTCAATACGGTTATCCCCGGTCCCGGTCTTGCCGCCCATCGCCAAAGGTTTGCCATCGGGTGTGATGAAACTGCCGGATACGCGTTTGGCGGTACCGGCATCCACCACCTGCGACAAGGCCTCGCGCATGGCTGTCGCCACTTCGGAAGGCATCACCCGTTTGCCGACGTCCGGATCATTGATCAGCCTGGTTTCATAAGGTGTATTTGCAGCAAAGTGCAGTGTGTCGATGCGCAAGGTCGGCATCCGCACACCGTCGTTGAGGATGGTGCCGATCAACTCGGCCAGCGCGGCCGGGCGGTCGCCGGAGCTGCCGATGGCAGTGGCCAGCGACGGCACGAGGTGGTCGAACGGGTAGCCGACTTTCTGCCAGCGCTGATGAATGTCGAGGAACGCCTCGATCTCCAGCATGGTGCGAATGCGGCTGTCGCGGGCGCCTTTGTGACGGCTCTTGAACAGCCAGCTGTAGACTTCCTGGCGCTCGAACTGGCTGGCTTTGACGATCTGGCTCCACTTGGCATCCGGGTTGTTCAGCAGGTAGCCCATCAGCCATAAATCCAGTGGGTGAACCTTGGCAATGAAGCCCTGGTCCGGCAGGTCATAGGCGCCGGGACTGTAGTTCTCATAGAGCCGCTCAAGGCGTTCATCGGTCAGCTTCTCGGTGAGCTTGGCACCTTTAAGATGCGCGCGAACAAAGGCGTTGAAGCTTTCCTGACTGGCTTGTGGCAGCAGGTAACGATGCACGGCAGCCATGCGAATCGGGGTCGGGCGAATGCTGTCGAGGAAGGTCTCCAGTCGCGCCTGGGTGTCTTTGTTCTTGTACTTTTTCCAGAACTTCAGCAGAAACGACGTGCCTTCGCGGTCGGCGAACGAGGCGAGGTATTCCTGACGTCTCGGGTCGCGATCATCCTTGAGCAATTCGGCACTGTTGTTAGGGCCGGAGTAGGTTGTATAGCGCACCAGATCGCGCATCAGGCGAATGAACGGCAAGTTGATCGACTCGCGAAGGGCGTCACGCAGAGTGGGTAGGCGACCGTTATCTTCTTTGCGAAAGTTGTTAAACGTGTGCAGCCCGCCACCGGTGAAAAAGGCCTCGCCCGGGCTGGCGGAATATTTACGATCCAGCGCGGCGCCGAGCATGGTTTGCAAATTGCGGTCTTTATTCTGGATCAGATAGTCAATGGCCCAGCGGCTCAAACGATCCTGGTCCGGCACATCGAGTTTCTTCAGTTCCGGTACGGTCATCGCCCCGTATTTATCGTGCAGCTCGGCGATGATTTGCAGGTAAGTGGTCATTACGCGCATTTTGGCCGTGGAGCCGAGCTCCAGTTTGCTGCCTTCGTTGATGTCGAACGGTTGGTCGGTGCTGTCGGTTTGTACCCGCACCCGCGAACCGTCCGGGGTCAGTTCGAACAGGGTGAAGCTGTAACGCACCTGGGTGGTGCTGGTGGGGGTCAGCAGGCGCTCGCCCATCAAGCCGATCTGCGCGGCAAAGACCGGGTCGGCAAGGTGCTTGAGGTATTCGGTGGCCCGGGTTTGCAGATCGCCTTGCAGGGTGCTGGTGGCGGACAGGTCCAGACGGTCGAGATCGTACAGCGGACGATTGAGCAGGCCACCCAGGCGACTGCGCGCCACGCTGATGCCCTTGTTGGTCTCGATCGGCTGGATAGTGGGCTGCGTCGCCCAATCGCGATAGGTCACTTTGCTGGCCAGCGCGGCGGCCGACAATTGGGCATCGATCACATTGTTCAATGCGAGCAGGCGGATGTGGCTGTCGGTAAGGTCGGCCAGCTCGTCGTGACCCTTGGTCAGGTAGTGGGAAGGGCGCCGCTGGGCGATCATGAGCGACAGCATTTCGCGCAAGGCCAGGCCCTTTGCCGCCATGGTTTTCGGGTCCGTTGCCGTGCTGGCCAGGGTTTCGTTGGCCGTGTTGAAGTCGGCGCCGTACCAGACGCGCAGTCCTTCAGCCATGCCATGCACTTCGCCATGGCCCGGAACGGCTGACAGGGGCACGCTGTTGAGGTAGTCACGCACTACATTCTGCCGCGCCACGAGGGTGTCCGGTCCGGCCTGATAGGCGCGGACGGTGGCGGAAATCATCTGCCGGATCTTTTCCGCACCCGACACCGTCAGGCCGTCGGGCGAGTGCCGGTACTTCTCCAGTTGCGTTGCCAGGGTACTGCCGCCGGCGGACTGTCCAGGCATGTGCAGCAACTTGGCCACCTGGGACCATGCCGCCATGCCGAATCGAGGCCAATCTACCGCAGGGTTGGCACGGGGCTGGCGAGGGTCGAGCAGGAAGCGGTTTTCGATAAACAGCAGACTGCTCACGACCACGGGCGGGATCGCTTCAAAGCTTGCGTAAAGCTGTTGCGGGTATTTGTATTGATACAGCGGTGATCCACGGCAATCGGTGATCGACAGTCCCGCCTGGATTTTTTCCGCATAGGGCACGAAGAAGCCTTTGCCGCTGTAGTCCATCAACGCCTGGGAGAATCGGGTTTGCGACTGCACCACGTAATCGCGCTTGATCAGGCGCGGCAGAAAGTCGCTCAGGGAGCTGTAGCCCAAGCGCAAATCAAACGGGCCGGCGCCGGGGTAGCGAATGGCATCGCTGGGCCCGGGCTGCACCTCGTAGTTCAGGGTGGCGGCAAACTTGCTGACTTCCCGCGACTGGAATTTCGACGTGCGCATTTCCTTGGCAGCAGCGAGCCCCAGTACGATGGCGATAATCAACACCAACAACCAAAAGGCCTTCCACCCATGCTTGGTGCGACGGGGTTTTTCAGGTGGCGGCGCATTATCCACAGCTTCAGTCTGGACCACGGTTTTACTCGAATCGGTTTGCCATAACGCGCCCATAGTCGACTGATCCATTCACGCAGATTGATCGGACTTGTCTGAAGCTTAGTCGGTGGTTGGCGATGG
>Ga0247812_10000899_pt1 | contig 17048 bp, 14 predicted proteins | sample UWRJL149409B1_FD_178011 | JGI IMG/M metagenome (GOLD analysis project Ga0247812, IMG submission 178011) | Plant litter microbial communities from Arlington Agricultural Research Station in Wisconsin, United States - UWRJ-L149-409B-1 | ecosystem: Environmental > Terrestrial > Plant litter >...
GAGCGGGCGCTGGGTTTCGATGCCCCGTCGGGTCCGCTCGACGCTGTCGCCCACCTCTACGCGCGCTGGAGCACTCCGCGCGTTCCCGGACACCCGCCGCTCACCGGCGGCCTCGTCGGCTTTATCGGCTGGGAGGCAATCCGGCAGATCGAGAACCTCCCGAACAAGCCCCCGGCCGACTTCGACGTGCCCGGCCAGGCCCTGAGCTTCGTCTCCGAGCTTGTCGTGCTCGACCACCGTGACGGAACCGTCCAGCTCATCGCCGCAGCGCTCAACGACGGCGTCGAGAGCGCTGATGAACTGTGGGCGAGCGCGCAGGAGCGCCTCGACCGCATGCAGTCCGAGCTCGCCCAGCCGTCAGAGGCGTGGCTCGCGGAGGTCGACCTGTCGATCCCGTCGAGCCCGATTCCCCGGGTAGCCCCCGAGGACTACTTCGACGCGATCGAGAAGTCGAAGACGTACATCCGCGACGGCGACGTCTTCCAGGTTGTCATCTCGCAGCGCTTCGACCACGAGATCACCGCGGAGCCGATCGACGTCTACCGGGTGCTCCGCACGCTCAACCCGAGCCCATACATGTACCTGCTCACCCTCGACGCCCCGGCGGTCGATGGCGTTCCCGGCGAGAAGTACCACATCGTCGGATCGTCACCCGAAGCGCTCGTCAAGGTGCAGGGTGGCCGGGTGCAGATGCACCCGATCGCCGGCTCCCGCCCGCGCGGGGACAGCCCCGAGCGCGACCAGGACCTCGCCGAGGAACTCCTCGGTGACCAGAAGGAGAAGTCCGAGCACCTCATGCTCGTCGACCTCGCGCGCAACGACCTCCAGAAGGTCTGCGTTCCCGGCACCGTCGAGGTCACCGAGTTCATGCAGGTGGAGCGTTTCAGCCACATCATGCACCTCGTGTCGAGCGTCGAGGGCAACCTCGTGCCGCAAGCCACGCCGATCGACGTCTTCCGCGCGACATTCCCAGCCGGCACCCTGTCGGGAGCACCGAAACCGCGCGCCCTGCAGATCATCGACGAACTCGAACCTGCGCAGCGCGGTGTCTACGGGGGAGTGATCGGCTACTTCGACTTCGCGGGAGACCTCGACCTCGCTATCGCGATCCGCACGACGACCATCGTCGGCGGCCGCGCCCGGGTGCAGGCCGGAGCGGGACTCGTCGCCGACTCCGACCCGCAGACCGAGCACGAGGAGTCCGAGAACAAGGCGGCAGCGCCGCTGCGTGCCGTAGCGATCGCCAACGGGATGCGCCGGGTGGGCGCGTGACCGGTCGTCGCGCGAAACTGCTCCTCATCCTCGCGGGGATCGTCGCCGCGGCGGTCGTTCTCGGTGCGTGGACCCAGGACTGGTTCTCGATCACCATCGACACCGGCCAGGTTCTCCCGGTACCGGGAAGCGTCGCCGCTCCGGCCCTGACCGCTCTTGCGCTGTCGGAACTCGTGCTGCTCGGAGCGATCGCTATCGCCGGGCCGTTCTTCCGCATCGTCCTCGGGGTCATCGAGGCACTCGTGGGCTTCGCCATCGGATTCGAGGCGCTTCTGTCCATCCTCGATCCCGTCTCCGCATCGGCGGAAACGATCTCGACGGCGACGGGGGTCGCGGGCGACGAGTCGATCGCCGAGCTCGTGACCGCGCAATCCGTTGCCGCATGGCCGTGGGTCGCCCTGGTCGGTGGCGCGCTCATCATCCTGCTCGCGATCGCCACCGTTCTCACCGCACGAACGTGGCCCGGATCGTCGAGCCGCAAGTACCAGGCGGCCCGTATGGAGCCCGTCGACACGGCGAAAGCGCCACGGGAGCGCACGGCGGTCGACGACTGGGACGCCCTCAGCGGCGGCGACGACCCGACGACCTAGACGGATCGCGGTCGAGGTGCCGCTAGTCTTGAAGGGTTCAACCCGCCCGATCCGAGAACCACACAGGAGCACCATGTCCCTCGAGTCTTCAGACTCCCACGGCAACTCACCCGCCGCGTGGACTGCCGTCATCATCATGCTCGCCGCCTTCGCGATCGGCACTGTTGCCTTCTGGTTCGAGATCGTCTGGCTCGTCTGGGCCTCGGCCGGTCTCGTCGTCGTGGGAGCCATCACTGGCAAGGTCCTGTCGAACCTGGGCTACGGCGTCAACGGCTCGAAGTTCGCCGCCAAGGCGCACCACTAGGGTGCTCGATTCCCTTGTAGCCGGAGCCCTCTCAGACGCTTCGGAGCGCCGTTCCCTGCGCTCGATCGCCGATGTCGAATCGGCAGCACTCGCGCGCCCCGCGGCGATCGACGCTCTCGCGGCCCTCGCGCCTGCCGACCGCGTGAAGATCATCGCGGAGGTCAAGCGGTCCAGTCCGTCCCGAGGTGCCCTCGCGGACATCCCCGACCCCGCTGCTCTCGCCGCCCAGTACGAGATCGGCGGAGCAAGCGCCATCAGCGTGCTCACCGAGGGCCGTAAGTTCGGCGGATCGCTCGCCGACCTCGAGGCAGTGAGGTCGCGCGTCAGTGTGCCCGTGCTCCGCAAGGACTTCATCGCGGAGCCGTACCAGGTGCTGGAGGCCCGGGCATCCGGAGCCGACATCGTGCTTCTCATCGTCGCCGCTCTCGAACAGCCGCTGCTCACCGAGCTCTACGCGCTCATCAAGCAGCTCGGTATGACCGCGCTCGTCGAGGCGCACAGCGCGGACGAGGTCGAGCGCGCCGTCGACCTCGGCGCCGGACTCATCGGCGTCAACGCGCGCGACCTCAGCACCTTCGAGCTCGACCGCGACCTCTTCGGCCGCATCTCCGGCTCGATCCCCACCGGCGTCATCCGCGTTGCGGAGTCCGCTGTCAAGACACCCGACGATGTCGCCCACTACCGGGCGGCGGGCGCGGACGTCGTCCTCATCGGCGAGGCTCTCGTCACGGGCGACCCTGTCGCCACCCTCACAGAATTCCTGGGCAGCTAATGGCACTTCGCGACGAGAACGGCCCGTACTTCGGAGATTTCGGCGGACGGTTCGTCCCCGAGTCCCTCATCGCGGCTCTCGATGAGCTGAGCGTCGCGTACGAGGCGACCAAGACCGACCCGACGTTCGCGGCCGAGCTCATGGAGCTCCACCGCACGTACACGGGCCGCCCCTCGATCATCACCGAGGTTCCGCGGTTCGCCGCCCACGCCGGTGGCGCGCGCATCCTCCTCAAGCGCGAGGACCTCAACCACACCGGCAGCCACAAGATCAACAACGCGCTCGGCCAGGCGCTCCTGACGAAGCGCGTCGGCAAGACACGCGTCATTGCGGAGACCGGTGCCGGCCAGCACGGAGTCGCCACGGCGACGATCGCCGCGCTGCTCGGGCTCGAGTGCGTCGTCTACATGGGCGAGGTCGACACCGAGCGCCAGGCGCTCAACGTCGCCCGCATGCGCCTCCTCGGTGCGGAGGTCGTTGCCGTCAAGACCGGCACGCGCACGCTCAAGGACGCGATCAACGACGCCATGCGCGACTGGGTGACCACTGTCGACACGACCAACTACATCTTCGGAACGGTCGCCGGCCCGCACCCGTTCCCCGCGATGGTGCGCGACTTCCAGAAGATCATCGGAGAGGAAGCGCGCCAGCAGGTCATCGACCTCACGGGCAAGCTTCCGGATGCCGTCGCCGCGTGTGTCGGCGGAGGCTCCAACGCGATCGGCATCTTCCACGCGTTCCTCGATGACGAGTCCGTCGATTTGTACGGCTACGAGGCTGCCGGTGAGGGCGTCGAGACGCCCCGCCACGCCGCGACGATCACGAAGGGCCGCCCGGGTGTGCTGCACGGCGCCCGCAGCTACATGCTGCAGGACGAGGACGGCCAGACGGTCGACTCGCACTCGATCTCCGCGGGTCTCGACTACCCGGGCGTCGGTCCCGAGCACTCCTGGCTCAACGACATCCACCGCGCGACCTACCTCCCGATCACCGACGACGAGGCCATGCAGGCCCTCCGCCTGCTCAGTCGCACCGAGGGCATCATCCCGGCGATCGAGTCGGCCCACGCACTCGCCGGTGTGCTCAACCTCGGCAAGGAGCTTGGTCCCGATGCGACGATCCTCGTGAACCTCTCGGGCCGCGGCGACAAGGACATGGAGACCGCCGGCAAGTACTTCGACATCCTCGATGCCGAGGCTCTCGCCGACGAAGCGCTCGAACCCGCTCCCGACGGTGCGAGAGGGGACAACGCATGAGCCTCGTCGCTGACAGAATAGCCGAACGCAAGGCGGTCAGCGGGGGAGCCCTCATCGGCTACCTGCCCGTCGGTTTCCCCAATCTCGACACGAGCATCGAGGCGGCCGTAGCGCTCGTCGAGAACGGTGTCGACATCCTCGAGCTCGGCCTGCCGTACTCCGACCCGGTCATGGACGGCACCGCCATCCAGAAGGCGACGCAGGAAGCACTCGCTAACGGCTTCAAGCTCCACCATGGCTTCGAAGCGGTACACGCGATCACGCAGCGCGTGAAGGCCCCGATCCTCATCATGACCTACTGGAATCCCGTGCTGCAGTACGGCGTCGAACGTTTCGCTGACGATCTCGCGGCAGCGGGCGGCGCGGGACTCATCACGCCGGACCTGATTCCCGACGAAGCGAAGGACTGGCTCGCGGCATCCGATCGCACCGGTCTCGACCGTGTCTTCCTTGCTGCTCCCTCGTCGACGGATGCCCGGCTCGCGCAAGCCGTCGAGGCGAGCCGCGGGTTCGTCTACGCCGTGTCGACCATGGGCATCACGGGCGCTCGTTCCGACGTGGACTCCGCCGCGCGCGGACTCGTCGCACGACTCCGGGATGTCGGAGCCACGAGCGCGTGTGTCGGTGTGGGAATCTCCTCCGCGGACCAGGTGCGCGAGGTGCTCCGCTACGCGGACGGCGCCATCGTCGGCTCCGCGCTTGTCACCGCACTTGCCAACGGTGGCGTCGACGCGGTAGCCAGCACGGCTCTCGCTCTCGCCTCCGGTACTACGCTTAGCTAGTTCGCCGAAGGTCCGTCATAACGGACCGGTTTGCCGAAGTTCACTGCACGAAAGGCACTTCTTACCTTGTTCGCACCCATGAGCATCCCCAGCCCCGACCAGGCTCTCCAGGTCTTCACCATTCCCATCGGGGAGTGGCTGCAGGGGATCGGCGTTCCAGCGACGTTCGCACTGAACATCCACGCGTACGCGCTGTGCATCCTCGCGGGCATCATCGTCGCCGTCGTCATGACCTCGCGTCGACTCACCAAGCGCGGTGCGGAGCCGGGAATCACGATCGACATCATCCTGTGGGCGATCCCGCTCGGCATCATCGGTGCGCGTATCTTCCACGTGCTCACCCACCCGGGCGACTACTTCGGCGAGGGTAAGAACCCGCTCGCCGTCCTGTTCATCTGGGAGGGCGGACTCGCCATCTTCGGCGCGCTCATCCTCGGTGCCGTCGGTGTCTGGATCGGCTGCCGCCGTACCGGCATCCGCTTCTGGACCTTCGCTGACGCCGTCGCCCCAGCGGTCCTTCTTGCGCAGGCGTTCGGCCGCCTCGGCAACTACTTCAACCACGAGCTCTTCGGCACGCCGACAGACCTCCCGTGGGGCCTCGAGATCGAGTCCACGAACTCCGCATACCCGCTCGGACTGCCAGAAGGCGTCCTGTTCCAGCCAACGTTCCTGTACGAGATCATCTGGAATGTCATCGGCGTCATCGTCATCCTCGCGCTCGAGAAGAAGTTCCGCCTGCAGTGGGGCAAGACCCTCAGCCTCTACCTGATCTGGTACGGCGCAGGCCGAATCGTCTGGGAATCCATCCGCATCGACCCGAGCGAGATCTTCGCGGGACTCCGCACCAACGTCTGGGCGGCCATCTTCGCCGTCGTCCTCGGCGTCGTCATCTACCTCGTCCAGTCGCGCCGTCACACGGGCGTGGAGCCCGGACCGTACGTGCTCGGTCGCGGTTGGTCGGCAGACGCTGCTGTAGACTCGGAGGAGACCTATTCGGACTCCGATGAGCCCGGCGACGATGCCGACTCTTCACCCTCGACTCCGGATACGAGCTCGCGTGCCACAAGCGCTGCCAGCACTACTACGTCCTAAACGCCAGGGCCTGAACACACTCCGATGGGCCGCTGTCGTCCCGCACGCACCTAAGTTTCTTACGTGAGGACGGTAATCAATGGCTCTCACGCCAGCCACCCCAGCTTCAAACACTCCTGACCTCTACGGCCAGTTCAGCACCGTTCCCGCAGCGCAGGGCATGTATGACCCTCGCCGCGAGAAGGATGCGTGTGGACTCGCCATGGTCGCGACGCTCCGCGGCACCGCCGGACACGACATCATCGATGCCGCGCTCGGTGCCCTCCGCAACCTCGAGCACCGCGGAGCTATCGGCTCCGACGCCGGTACCGGCGACGGCGCGGGCATCATCACGCAGATCCCCGACGACTTCCTCCGGGCCGTCGTCGACTTCGACCTGCCCGCGGTCGGCACATACGCGGTCGGCATGGCCTTTTTGCCGACGGATGACGCGGCACGCGAGACCCTCAAGGCCGGCGTCGCCCGCATCGCCGCCGAGGAGCACCTCGTCGTGCTCGGCTGGCGTGAGGTTCCCGTACGTCCGGACGAGGTCGGAACGCTTGCGCGCGGCGCCATGCCCGTCTTCGAGCAGCTCTTCCTCGCGACGACCCGCGTCGACGGGAACGGCGACTCGCTCTCCGGCACCGCACTCGATCGACTGACCTTCCGCCTGCGCAAGCGCAGCGAGCACGAACTCGGCGCATACTTCCCGTCGCTGTCGTGCCGAACGCTCGTCTACAAGGGAATGGTCACGACGCTCCAGCTCGAGCCGTTCTACCCCGACCTGTCGGACGAGCGCTTCACCTCGAAGCTCGCTCTCGTGCACTCGCGCTACTCGACCAACACGTTCCCGTCGTGGCCGCTCGCGCAGCCGTTCCGCATGATCGCCCACAACGGTGAGATCAACACGGTGCAGGGAAACCGCAACTGGATGCGTGCCCGCCAGTCGCAGCTCGAGAGCGAACTGCTCGGCGACATGAAGCCGATCCTTCCCATCAACACGACAGGGGCGAGCGACTCGGCGAGCTTCGACGAGGTCGTCGAACTGCTGACCCTCACCGGCCGCACGCTCCCGCACGCCATCATGATGATGGTTCCGGAGGCGTGGGAGAACGCCACGGCCATCGACGAGGACCGCAAGGCCTTCTACGAGTACCACTCGATGCTCATGGAGCCGTGGGACGGCCCGGCAGCCCTCGTGTTCACCGATGGCTCGCTCGTCGGCGCCACCCTCGACCGCAACGGCCTGCGCCCCGGCCGCTACCTCGTGACGGATGACGGACTCGTCGTTCTCGCGAGTGAGATCGGCGTGCTCCCCGACATCGACCAGGCGAAGATCGTGCGCAAGGGACGCCTGCAGCCCGGCAAGATGTTCCTCGCCGACACCGTCAGTGGAACGATCATCGAGGACGAGGACATCAAGGCGACCCTCGCCAAGGACAAGCCGTACTCCGACTGGCTCGACGCCGGCCGCATCAACCTCAAGGACCTCCCCGAGCGCGAGCACGTCGTGCACACGCGTGCCTCCGTTGCGCGCCGCCAGCGCACCTTCGGCTACACCGAGGAAGAGGTGCGCATCCTCATCTCGCCGATGGCGAAGAACGGTGCGGAGCCACTCGGCGCAATGGGTTCCGACACCCCGATCGCCGTGCTCTCCGAGCGCCCTCGACTCCTGTTCGACTACTTCACGCAGCAGTTCGCGCAGGTCACGAACCCGCCGCTCGACTCGATCCGTGAAGAGGTCGTCACGTCGATGAAGCTCGGACTCGGCCCGGAGCGCAACCTGCTCGCCGAGACCGCCGAGCACGCGAAGCAGATCATTCTCGACTTCCCCGTGATCGACAACGACGAACTCGCGAAGATCCAGCACTTCGAGACCTCGAGCGGCCGCAACCCCACGGTCACGATCCGCGGGCTGTACCGCGCGGACAAGGGCGAGAAGGCCATGGAGAAGCGCATCGCGAAGATGTGCGCCGAAGTGGACGCAGCGATCGAGAACGGCGCGCAGTTCATCGTGCTGAGCGACCGCGACTCCACGAAGGAGCTCGCCCCCGTTCCTTCGCTGCTCATGCTCGCCGCGGTGCACCACCACCTGATCCGCAACGAGAACCGCATGAAGGTCGGACTCATCGTCGAAGCGGGCGACGTGCGCGAAGTGCACCATGTCGCGCTGCTCGTCGGCTACGGCGCATCGGCGATCAACCCGTACCTCGCCATGGAGACCGCCGAAGATCTCGTCCGTAGCGGCATGATCACCGGCGTGACCCCGGAGTACGCGGTCAAAAACCTCATCAAGGCGCTCGGCAAGGGCGTGCTCAAGATCATGTCCAAGATGGGCATCTCCGTCGTCGGGTCGTACGCCGGCGCGCAGTCGTTCGAAGCGGTCGGCCTGAGCAAGGAATTCGTCGCGCAGTACTTCACCGGTACGCCGAGCCTGCTCGGCGGCGTCGGTATCGAGGTCATCGCCGCCGAGTGCGCGAGCCGGCACACGGTCGCGTACCCGGATGACGCAGCTGTCAGCGCCCACGAGCGCCTCGCCGTCGGCGGCGAGTACCAGTGGCGTCGCGAAGGACCACCGCACCTCTTCAACCCGGACACGGTGTTCCGCCTGCAGCACGCGACCCGGTCGCGCCGCTACGACATCTTCCGCGAGTACACCAAGCTCGTCGACGACCAGGCCGAGAACCTCATGACGCTGCGGGGACTGTTCAAGTTCAAGCACGGCGTGCGTCCTCCGGTTCCCATCGACGAGGTCGAGTCGGTGTCGTCCATCGTCAAGCGCTTCTCGACGGGTGCGATGAGCTACGGCTCGATCTCGGAAGAGGCCCACACGACGCTTGCCGTCGCCATGAACTCGATCGGCGCGAAGTCGAACACGGGAGAGGGCGGCGAGGACGTCGACCGACTGCTCGACCCGACCCGCCGCAGCGCCATCAAGCAGGTCGCGTCCGGCCGCTTCGGTGTCACGAGCCTGTACCTCACCAACTCGACCGACATCCAGCTCAAGATGGCGCAGGGCGCCAAACCCGGCGAGGGCGGGCAGCTCGCTGCCGCGAAGGTGTACCCGTGGGTAGCGCGCACGCGCCACTCGACCGCAGGGGTTGGGCTCATCTCGCCGCCCCCGCATCACGACATCTACTCGATCGAAGACCTCAAGCAGCTCATCTTCGACGTCAAGCGTGCCAACCCGGTCGCCCGGGTGCACGTCAAGCTCGTCAGCCAGTCCGGTATCGGTGCCGTCGCGGCGGGAGTGACCAAGGCTCTCGCCGACGTCGTCCTCGTCTCCGGCCACGACGGGGGAACGGGTGCGAGCCCGCTCAACTCGCTCAAGCACGCCGGAACGCCGTGGGAGCTCGGTCTCGCCGAGACGCAGCAGACGCTCATGCTCAACGGCATGCGCGACCGTGTTGTCGTGCAGGTCGACGGCCAGCTCAAGACCGGTCGTGACGTCATCGTCGGAGCGCTCCTGGGCGCCGAGGAGTTTGGTTTCGCGACCGCGCCGCTCGTCGTCGAGGGCTGCATCCTCATGCGCGTGTGCCACCTGGACACCTGCCCGGTCGGCATCGCCACCCAGAACCCGGAACTGCGTGCGCGCTTCAGCGGCAAGCCGGAGTTCGTCGTCAACTTCTTCGAGTTCCTCGCCCAGGAGGTGCGCGAGTACCTCTCCGAGCTCGGATTCCGGTCGCTCGACGAGGCGGTCGGACACCACGAACTGCTCGACGTCAACGGCGCGGTGGACCACTGGAAGGCCGACGGTCTCGACCTCAGCCCGATCCTCGTCGGTCCCGAGTTCGCCGATGACGAGCCCCGCAACAACCGCCGTGGCCAGGAGCACGAGCTCGACAAGCACTTCGACGTCGAACTCATCCGCCGCAGCTCCGACGCGCTCGAGAACGGTACGCCGGTCGTCATCGACCTGCCCATCCGCAACACCGAGCGTGCCGTCGGCACGATGCTCGGTCACGAGGTGACCAAGCGCCACGGCGAGCACGGGCTGCCGTCCGGAACCATCGACGTGACCCTGCGCGGTACCGCCGGGCAGTCGTTCGGCGCCTTCATGCCTGCGGGCATCCGCCTACGTCTCGTCGGCGACTCGAACGACTATGTCGGCAAGGGACTCTCAGGCGGCGAGATCATCGTGCGTCCCGCCCCGGAGAGCTCGTTCGCCGCCGAGGACAACGTCATCGCCGGCAACGTCATCGGCTACGGCGCCACGCAGGGCAGCATGTTCATCCGCGGCATCGTCGGTGAACGTTTCCTCGTGCGCAACTCGGGAGCGACAGCGGTCGTCGAGGGCGTGGGCGACCACGCGCTCGAGTACATGACCGGTGGGCTCGCCGTGATCCTCGGCGAGACGGGCCGAAACCTCGGTGCCGGTATGTCCGGAGGAACCGCGTACATCTACGACCTCGCGAGCGAGAAGGTCAACCCCGACTCCCTGGCGACGGGCGAGCTCATGCTGTCCGAACTCGGAAGCGCCGACATCGAGATCGTCACGGACCTGCTCACGCGGCACCGCGACGAGACCGATTCCGCTCTCGCCGGGCGCATGCTCGACAATCTCGACGACACGATCTCACGCTTTGTGAAGGTCCTGCCGCGCAACTATGCGGCGGTACTGGCTACGCGCCAGTCCGCTGTCGACGAAGGACTTGACCCGGACGGCGATGTTGTCTGGGGCCGCATCATGGAGGTAACCGGTGGCTGACCTACTCGAAGTACGTCTGGGGCCGCCCGTGCTCATCAACTGCGTGGAGGTAACCGGTGGCTGATCCAAAAGGGTTCCTGAAGACCCGCGAGAGGGAGACGCCGACCCGTCGGCCCGTTGCACTGCGCCTCATGGACTGGAAAGAGGTCTACGAGCAGGGTGATGCGGCGACCGTGCGCAAGCAGGCCGGCCGTTGCATGGACTGCGGCATCCCGTTCTGCCACCAGGGCTGCCCGCTCGGCAACCTGATCCCGGAGTGGAACGACCTCATGTGGCGCGGCGAGGGCCAGCAGGCCATCGAGCGCCTCCACGCGACCAACAACTTCCCGGAGTTCACCGGCCGCCTGTGCCCGGCTCCCTGCGAGTCGTCGTGCGTGCTCGGCATCAACCAGCCCGCCGTGACGATCAAGAACGTCGAGGTGTCGATCATCGACCAGGCGTTCCAGAACGGCTGGGTGCAGCCGCACCCGCCCGAGCGCCTCACCGGCAAGACGGTGGCCGTCGTCGGCTCAGGTCCTGCCGGACTCGCCGCTGCCCAGCAGCTCACGCGCGCCGGCCACACCGTCGCCGTCTTCGAGCGGGACGACCGCATCGGTGGACTCCTCCGCTACGGCATCCCGGACTTCAAGATGGAGAAGAAGCACATCGAGTCCCGCATCGCGCAGATGCAGGCCGAGGGAACGCGCTTCCGTGCCGGCGTCAACATCGGCGTCGACATCAGCTGGAGTGACCTTCGCGCGCGTTACGACGCCGTGATCGTCTGCACCGGCGCCACCGTGCCGCGCGACCTCCCGATCCCCGGTCGCGACCTCCTCGGAATCCACTACGCGATGGACTACCTCGTGCAGCAGAACCGGGTGGGAGCCGGCGACACCGTGTCGAACCAGATCCTCGCGGAGGGCAAGCACGTCGTCGTCCTCGGCGGCGGTGACACCGGAGCCGACTGCATCGGAACCGCCCACCGCCAGCAGGCGCTCTCCGTGACCAACCTCGCGATCGGCATCCAGCCGCCGCACGAGCGTCCCGAGACGCAGCCGTGGCCCATGACCCCGACCCTGTTCGAGGTCTCGAGCGCCCACGAGGAGGGAGGCGAGCGCGTCTTCCTCGCGTCCACCGTCGAGTTCCTGTCCAACGAGGTCGGAGAGGTGCGCGCCATCCGCGTCGCCGAGACCGAGTACATCGACGGTCGTCGCGTGCCCAAGGCCGGCACCGAGCGTGAGATCCCCGCGGACCTCGTACTGCTCGCCCTCGGCTTCACGGGAGCCGAGGCCGACGAGCTCGACCACCAGCTCAAGCTGCCGATCGACAACCGCGGCAACGTCAACCGCAACGAGACCTACGAGACGAGCGAGTCCGGCGTATTCGTCGCGGGAGACGCCGGTCGTGGCCAGTCGCTCATCGTCTGGGCCATCGCGGAAGGCCGCGCTGCGGCATCCGCTGTCGATCGCTACCTTGAAGGGGAGACGCAACTGCCGTTCCCCGTGCGTCCGACGGACCACTCGATCGCGATCTGACTGTTCGCCTCACCACTGTACGATCCACCACTGCACCACCCACCACAACGAAGGAACTCATGAGACGCGCGAAAATCATCGCAACGCTCGGCCCGGCAACGTCGAGCTACGAGAACATCAGGGCGATCATCGATGCAGGTGTCGATGTCGCCCGTATGAACCTCAGCCATGGTTCGTACGACGTACACGAAGCTGTCTACGCCAACGTCCGCCGGGCAGCAGAGGACTCGGGCCGCGCTGTCGCGGTGCTCGTCGACCTCCAGGGCCCGAAGATCCGTCTCGGCAAGTTCGAGGGCGGCCCCTACCACCTCGATGTCGGCGACATCTTCAAGATCACGATCGAGGACGTCGTCGGAACGCGTGAGCTGTCCGGAACGACGTTCAAGGGCCTGCCCAACGATGTCGCCCCCGGCGACTTCCTGCTCATCGACGATGGCAAGGTCAAGGTCAAGGTTCTCGAGACCGACGGCACGGTCGTCACGACCGAGGTCGTCGTCGCCGGCGCGGTCTCGAACAACAAGGGCATCAACCTGCCCGGTGTCGCGGTCAACGTGCCCGCACTCTCCGAGAAGGACGAGGACGACCTCCGCTGGGGCCTGCGCCTCGGCTGCGACCTGATCGCGCTGTCCTTCGTCCGGGACGCAACAGACATCACCCGCGTGCACGAGATCATGGCGGAGGAGGGCCGCAAGGTTCCCGTTATCGCCAAGATCGAGAAGCCGCAGGCGGTCGACAACCTCGAGGCCATCATCGACGCGTTCGACTCGATCATGGTCGCGCGAGGCGACCTCGGAGTCGAGCTTCCGCTCGAAGCCGTGCCGATCGTCCAGAAGCGCGCCGTCGAGCTCTCCCGCCGTATGGCGAAGCCCGTCATCGTTGCGACGCAGATGCTCGAATCGATGATCTCATCGCCGGTTCCGACCCGCGCGGAGACCTCGGATGTCGCGAACGCCGTTCTCGATGGGGCAGACGCTGTCATGCTGTCCGGTGAGACGAGCGTCGGCGAGTATCCCGTCATCACGGTGCAGACCATGGCCCGCATCGTCGAGTCGACGGAAGAGCACGGTCTCGAGCGCATTCCGGCACTCGGAACCAAGCCCCGTACGCAGGGTGGTGCGATCACGCTCGCGGCCGCCGAGGTAGCCGACTTCGTCGGTGCCAAGTTCGTGTGCGTGTTCACCGAGTCCGGTGACGCTGCCCGCCGCATGTCGCGACTGCGCTTCAAAATCCCGATGAAGGCCTTCACGCCCGACGCGGCGATCCGCCGGCGTATGGCGCTCATCTGGGGCATCGAGTCGTTCGTGGTCGAGCGCGTGACCCACACCGACGCGATGTACCACCAGGTCGACGAAGTTCTCATCGGCCAGGGACTCGCTGTCACCGGAGATGTCGTCGTCGTGATCTCCGGATCCCCTCCCGGAATCTCCGGGGGAACGAACGACCTGCGCGTGCACCGTGTCGGTGACGCACAGAACGCCGTCGCTCCTGCATACCAGGAGCAGTAGAAACTAGCTGCCTTCGACGGGCGCCTGCTTCTGCTCGCGCCCGTCGGAGACGTCGGCCTCCGTCGTCGCGTCGACGGGGTCGATGTCCTTCTCCGCCGCCTCAGCAGCGGTCACCTCGTGGTTCTCCGCTTCGATCGGATCCGTTTCGACCGGGTCGGTCCCGACCGAGTTCGACGAGTCCTGGGGTGCCTGTGCGTCCGACATGGGTCGACCTTTCTGTTGCTGTTGTCGCCAACGCTACGGCGCATACGCAGGGGAGAGGTGTCCGTTCGCCCAACGCGGACGCGCCATTCAGGTTGACGACGCGGTCCGTCAGCAGCCCGTGCACGCGCCTCGGAAGATCGGCGACCGGCTGTAGCGGAGCGGGTCGTTCTGCGGACGCGATCCTCGAGCCGAGAGTCGTGCTGCCCACGCGAGTCCCGGGCGACCGTCATCCGCCGATTGTTCCGGATTCCGCGCGATTACTGGCATCCAGGGGTATTCCGAGCCGATTCACGGACCGTAAAGCTCGCCGTTTTGCTTATACCTCACCGCGCATAGCCACCACAAGAGCTCTTTCGAACTCACCTCTCCCGGTAATGTTTTTGTTATGCAAATATCACCCCCGAAAAGGGGTGCTAGAGCACACATATTTCAGATCGCATCGGTGAAGGGGAACACAATGGTGATGTTGGACGCACAGCCCACTACTCGCACGAAGGCCGCACAGGCCACGACGAGCCAGGCAAGTGAAATCACGACGGAGATCGATGAGACGGCAACCGGTCTCGTCTGGGAATCCGTCCAGGGGGTTCAGCCTGCAGCATGGGTGGGCCGCGTTCGCGGAATCTTCGTCGGCATGGTCGAAGCGCGCTGGCAAGAGGGATACACCTCGACCACGCGTCTCGGTCGCAAGCTCGGAACGTTCGGCACCCTCGATGCAGCGCAGGACGCGTTCATCGTCAAGAACACCGCGAAGCCGACCGACGCCCGTCGTCGCTAGGACTCGTATTCGTCACCAGCAATAAGAGCTCGATTTTGTAGCGATTGATGCGCTCACGGAAATGGCGCCCGGTTCACCTCGAAAGAGGGAACCGGGCGCCATTTCTCATATAAACCCGCGGTGCCGGATGTGGGACTCGAACCCACACGTCCTCACGAACAAAGCATTTTGAGTGCTCCGCGTCTACCATTCCGCCAATCCGGCGCGTTGTTCGAGCAAAAGAATACCGTAGGCTCATATCCGTGACTGACCAGGAATCAACGCCGACCGCCCCCAGAAGGGTCGTAGTCGCAGAAGACGAATCACTGATTCGCATGGACATCGTCGAGATCCTCCGAGACAACGGATTCGAAGTTGTTGGTGAGGCAGGCGACGGCGAGACAGCGGTCGCCCTGGCCACCGAACTTCGCCCCGATCTCGTGATCATGGACGTCAAGATGCCGCAGCTCGACGGAATCTCCGCGGCCGAGCGGCTGACGAAGAACCACATCGCTCCGGTTGTGCTGCTCACGGCATTCAGCCAGAAGGAACTCGTCGAGCGGGCCAGCGAAGCCGGCGCCCTCGCGTACGTGGTCAAGCCGTTCACCCCGAACGACCTGCTGCCCGCTATCGAGATCGCGCTCAGCCGGTACACCCAGATCATCACGCTCGAGGCAGAGGTCGCCGACCTCGTCGAGCGTTTCGAGACGCGCAAGCTCGTCGACCGGGCCAAGGGCCTGCTCAACGAGAAGATGGGGCTCACTGAGCCCGAGGCGTTCCGCTGGATCCAGAAGGCGTCCATGGACCGCCGACTGACCATGCACGATGTCGCGCAGGCGATCATCGAGCAGCTCTCCGCCAAGAAGTAACTTGGCAGCTCAGGACGATGGTGAGCTGCAGCTTCAGCTCACCCGGCCTCTCGTCGCGGAGAACGCGTCGCTGTTCGCCGCCGACTTCGTGGAGCAGGGACGCAGCCAGGGCATTCCGTTGGACTATTCGCCGGGGAGCCTGACTGTTCTCGACCAGATCATCGGGAGTCTCCGCGCCGAGGGCGTCCGTGCCCCGCAGGTCGCCGATGTTCTCTTCGGTTTCGGGTGCTATCTCGGCGAGACCGTGGTTCGTGCCGCCGACGCGCGCTGGGTCTCGGCAGAGGGAACATCGCTTGCAACGATCTCGGTCTTCCCCATCGTGCTGAGGCTTGCGGATGGACGGTACAGCGACCCGGTGGGGCAGCCTTTCGCCGCGCTGCTCTCCGGTCAGAGTCTCGCCTCCTTCTACACGGACACGGTGTCCTGACCGGTTGTCGATGGGCCACGCGTCGTCGAGAATCGATCAATGGCTCCCCGTGACGTGCCTCCGATCCGCTCGTTCGTTGTCAGCGGCGGAGCGCGGGGCATCGGTCGTTCCATCGTCGAGGCGATCGTCGCGTCGGGGGACGGCGCTGTGGCGTTCGATCGGCCGGGCTCCGACCTGTCCTGGGCGCGCGACCACCCTGCATACGACCGACTCCTCGCGTGCGAGGGCGATGCGACGTCGACCACCGATTGCGAGCGGGCAGCGGATGACGCGAGCCGGCTGGGTCGCCTCTCAGGCTGGGTCAGCAACGCAGCGGTCTTCCGCGACGACTTCCTGCACCGTTCACCGACCGCTGTCATGGCTGCCATCGACGAGAACGTGCGGATAGCGGTCACCGGCACCTCCGTCGCGATCCGCAGTTTTCTCCGAAACGGAACGCCTGGCTCGATCGTGACGATCTCGTCGCACCAGGCGCTGCGCCCGGTCCCGGGTGCCCTGCCCTATGCGACGGCCAAGGCCGCGATCGAAGGACTGACGAGGGCGACGGCCGTGGACTACGGGAGGGACGGCATCCGAGCCAATGCTCTCGCTCTCGGAACCATTGCGACCGACCGGCTTGCCGCAGATCTCGCCGAGCTGACGCCCGTCGAGCGCCGCGAGCGGGAGGCCGCTCTCGCCGCGCTGCACCCGATCGGCCGCATCGGGCAGCCCGAGGACGTTGCGGCAGCGGTCGTCTACCTGCTTTCCGAGGCGGCGTCGTTCGTGTCCGGAGCGGTCATCCCGATCGACGGCGGCCGCGCAGCGCTCGGGCACGATCCGGAGGCGCGGTAGCACAGGTGCTCCGCCACAGATTCAGGCGCAGCAGGGGGTCCGACGCTAACTGCTGTTCGAGGGTATGGCTGAGCCTGAATCAGCCAACTCATGACTGTCGCGGGCTACACAACCGCGCTCCTGGGTCCGGCGCGGTTATAGGCATATGGATGCAGTTGTTGCACCATCCGCATGCCGCCAACTCCA
>Ga0247812_10000901_pt1 | contig 17029 bp, 26 predicted proteins | sample UWRJL149409B1_FD_178011 | JGI IMG/M metagenome (GOLD analysis project Ga0247812, IMG submission 178011) | Plant litter microbial communities from Arlington Agricultural Research Station in Wisconsin, United States - UWRJ-L149-409B-1 | ecosystem: Environmental > Terrestrial > Plant litter >...
GCTTTTCGTAGAACTCCAGCCGCTCGGCGTTGAATAGCAGCACCAGGTCAGCCGGGCCCTGCACAGCCACCGCGGCCAACGTGCGGGGGCGGATCATCCCGTCGTCGGCGACGCCGGCCGCGCGCTGCAGCCAGCGCCTTGCAGTGCAGATGTTGTGGTTCACCGCTGCATCCAAGCCCTGGGAGGCGAACGCGCGTGGCAACCGGTCGCCCTGCGCAGGCTGCCAGAAGTCGCGCCGGTAGATCTCCACTGCGTCCGCCCGCGTCAGCGCCCGGATCTTGAGATTCAGATAAGAGCGCTTGCTGATGCCCCACTGCGTCTCACTATCTGGATTGCGCGGATCATTTACGTAGCCGCGCTCATGCGCCAGCACCCGGTTGATGATCTGGTCGAAGTGGCTCATAGAGGCTCCGCGAGACAATAGGTGCCCGGCCCGCGATCCAGCTTTAGCTGTCGTCGGTCGGTCTGGCAGGGAGCCGGGCGTAGATGGTCCCATCACCACCGCTGGCGAGGCGCTGGCTACCTCATGGAGCAGCTGCACAGACCGCCCGGTGCGATTGGGCGCCAGGTCACATCGCCTCGCGGCGAATGCAGGGGGGAGCTGTTCTGCGCGGTGGTCGATCGGAGTTGGTCCCGGAAACGCAAAAGCCCCCAACACATGGCCGGGGGCTTCGGGTAGAATTCTTGACACTCGCAGACGTAGAGCGTTTCAGTGCGCAGCTTGTCAAGCGCCTCGGCGCAAGATAAGAAGTCAGGACTCAAAAATGGAGTTCCATATGTTCTTTCTGTTCAACAACCGCATGATTCGAGTTGACCACGTAACCACTATCGCGCTGCCTTTCGATCTCGGCCCGAGTCACACCCCACGTTATGAAGTGGGCGTGTCGATGATCAATGGGGAAAAGTTGGCTGTCCGCTTTGTTAACGAAGGTGAGGCGATGAAACACTACGTGAGCCTTAAGGAAGCTGTCGGGGCGGACAGTCCCTAAGCGGCATTGGTTCCCTCGCCGCTAATCCAATCGATGGCGCGTTGCAGCTCCCGGCGGAACTGCTATACCGAAAACGTGCCGCGCTCTTCTCAACCACCACCCGAGCCTTTACCGCCTGGCTGGCGGCCACCATGAACTCGGTGCGCACGACCATCTCCCGCAGCGGGCACTGCCTAGCCATCGATGCCAGCGCCCGGTCCACCCAGCGCAGTTCGTCCGGGATCTCTACGTCGACCGCGATCTATGGATTGTCGTGCGGCTGGTCAGCATCGTTGAACGCCCGGACGCGTTCCACCGCCCATAGCGGGAGCATGCCATCCCCTGCACACCGCTGTTGGCAGCGATGAAGCGGCGGCGCTCGGCGCCATCCCGTGCCACCAGGTCCTGCAGGGCACGCTCACGGGTCTGCGGAGCGTGGTCGCGCACCTTGTCCAGAACGTGCACGCTCCGCTCGGCGCGGCTCAGGGCGAACCGGTTCACCTAGGCATGACCCCACCGCCGCAGTTGCTTTGTCAGTTCGTCCTCATGGCGCATCGCGCATCCCCTCAAGTACTTCTTCGTCGAATCGAAACGCCGGCAAGATGGCCTCGGTGGCGCAGGTTCCCTGTCACTCCCGCCGCCGCTGGCAGTGGTAGATGCCGTCGGTCTGTTGCCGGAAGCGGCAGGCCGCGCACCGCCCGTATCGCCGCAGATGCGCCCGGTACCACTTCACCAGTCGTACGTCGGAGATGGTGTCCAACGTCAAGTACCAATCCCCATACCCTGCTGTTGCTCCGACCACAGAGCGATCAGCAGCGCATCAGCACGGTCGCTGTCCTTCTTCCGGCTGAGCATGCGGGCGGCAGGCGGGAAGCGGGATATGGCCATGATCCGGAGAGCGTCTTTCTCTTGCTTCAGCAGTCCGAAGGATCGCTTCCACACCACCGGCGTTACGCGCATAGCCGGAATGCCCAGCACTTCGAGGATCGCCTGCAGCTTGCCGGCTGTCTGACCGAACCTGAAGGCGCTAGTGCCGCCGTCAGTTGGCCTCGCGCCGACCTTCTCGATGCAGTCCGACACATAAGCGCCCGGGGTGCCCGGCACGCTGCTCGTGGATGAACACTGCCACCGCGCGCGAGTCGATCTCATCCCAGCCGCCGATGTCCACCGTCGGCATGTCGATCATCGGGCTAAGCACACCGTCCATCAGGGGTGACCGCTGCCCCGTGCAGGCCCGCGTCGATGCCGGAGGTCAGATGCAGCGTGCTCATGCAGCCCGGCTCTGAACGTCTTGGGTGTCCAGCCGAGATCGTGCTACTCGTGCAGGTTCCGCACCAACTGGGGGGGGGACGGTGCAGGTATTGGCGCAGCGCGGCTTGACGCTGCGGCGCGGCCCTGATCGTGGGCAACGGTGTATCGCCTTTATTTGTTCATGCTGCTTCGTCCCTCAGGGCGGTTTGCTCGAGAAGTTGGTCTTAGTATGCCTGCCACGCTTCGGTGCCGCGGCCCATGCCAAGCAAAGCCTCCTGCGTCCAGGTGCGGAACTTCCGGGTCTACTCTTGAAAGCTGGGCGCATATATGGCGTACTCTAACGGGCTCTGCGGCCGGACAGCGAGATGCCTTCGTGGTGTCAGTCGCCGATGGCGTGCTGGCCGATCTGCTTCTGGCCGTGAAGGTCGCCTACGTTCCGGTGATGGATCCCGGCCAGGCCGCAGCCGATACCCCGCTGCAGGCCGCGCAGGCGCGCGCGCATCGTCCTAGCATACAGCCTCTGCCTTGGTAGCGGCTTTGACAGAACGGCGCATCAGGGCATCTCACTTGTTTGGACTTGAGTGCGTATGCTCCCGTGCGACAAACCTGGAACTAAGAGATGGATGCTTTTAAAAAGATCAGCTGGAGTCGGTCCGCGGGACACGCATCCCTCATCACACTCGGATTTTTGATTGCGTTTGGACTTCTCGGTTTGATTGGACCGGTGCGATTCGGAGGAGACACCCCAGCTTGGGTGCAAGCAGTAGGGAGCATTTTCGCCATATTTGTTGCTGTGGCTGTGCCTACTTGGCAGCGCAGTCAGGAAACTCGCGATCGGCGTACCCATGAGCTGCTAGTCGGACGAAGCTTCGGCCTCGTGCTTATCCGCGAACTCGAGAAGATGGAGAGCCGCATTGACAGGGAGATTACCGACGTTTTGCGGTCGGCAAATGAGGACCTTATCTCCGTGGAAAAGGACACCATCCCGCAAGGCCTGTGGGATAAGGGGGATTCGCTCCACTTGCTCGGGCCTGCAGGCGGTCTTGCGATTAGCGCGATTCATGCCGTGCAGCGAGCTAGGGCGGAAATGACTGGTCATTGGCTTTACCCTGAGAATCTCCCGGCATTTGTGCTGTGCATGAAAGAAGCGAAGGGATTCTGCCAAGCTGCGATCTTCCATGTAAAAATTGGCCTCTGATATCGTACTGATCACGCGGCCTTACTCTGCTGCCGGCCATTGACCATCAGCCAAAACTCCCGCCGGACATCGTCGAGCATCGCCTGGGCATAGTGCTCGCCGGTCCACGCCGTGATCCCTCGAAGAAGGCGCCGAAGTCTTCCTCTTCCATCGAGTCGAACGCCATTGACTGGGCGACCTTGACTGGGATGGCGTGGATCTCCGGCAGCACGCCGGCTAGCACTTTGCGCGCACCGGTGCCCAGCATCGCCTCGCAACCGTCCATCACCGCAGCGATCACCGGAGTCGCCTCCATCTCCACCATCTCGCAGCAGACGCCGGTTTCCAGCTGCAGCGCCGCGTGAGCATCCAGGTTGGAATGCCCGAAGGTTGTCCACCAGCAGGTTGCCGAAGGCGTACCCGAGCCGGTGAAATGCCGCGTCGCGGGATTCCTTGATCTCTAGGCGATACTCGTCCCCGATCTTGTAGCCCTGCTCCCTCGCCAGTCGACGATCAATGTCGTGCAGCGGCACGAACAAACCCAGCTCTTCACCGGCGGCTGGATCGGCTAGGCGCATGCAGGTGGCGTAGATAGGCCGGCGCGCGCTTCGCGCGGATCTTCTTAGCCGCAGCAGTCAAGGTCATGCGTCATCTCCTGCGGCCACGTCACGGCGGAACCGGCGGCGCGGACGCGGCATATCGAACTCGTCCTCCCCGCTGCTGGAGGCCACGCCCTTGATCGGGTAGTTCGGCTTCGGGCGAGTGTAGTCGTCAAACGCACTGCATTGCACGCGGTGCTGCAGGTAGCAGGTGCCCATCTCGCCTTGGCGATTCTTGCCGACGATGAGCTCGGATATACGCAGCGCAACGCAGTTGTCCTTCGAGTAGTAGTCGTCCCGGTAAAGGAACGCGACGTCGCTGTCCTGCTCGATGGCGCCGGATTTGCGTAGGCCGGCCATGCCAGGGCGCTTGCCTGTCCTCGACTCCAGCGTTTGGTCTTAGCTGGGAAAGTGCGATCACTGGTCAGTTGAGATTCTTGGCCAGACCTTTCAGCTTTCGGAAGATATAGCAAACCTCGCCCGTGCGGTTTTCCGCCTTCGCTTGTCCGGTCAGCAACTGCAGGTAGTCCACAACGACCAGGCCGAGCCCGCCCTGCACCTTGGAGTGCATGCGGGCTGCGCGCGCAGACATGGGTGGTCTAGTTTAAAAGAATACAGGATAGACGCCAAACGTATGACGGCCGATGTGGCCGAGATGAACACTAGATCGAAGGATCCTTCGTTTGCAGTCGACAGTATATTGCTAGGCGTGAAAGCTGCCGCCGAAGCCGGAAAGCGTGATTTTAAAACCCGGGACTACGGATTCGGCGATGGCTCCTGCTACGCGACCCAGGAAACGTAACCGGCCCTGTACAAGATGATACTTAAATGAGTTGCAGGTTCTGGGCTATACCCGCCGGCATCGCTTCCAGCTGCCTGCAGTTCGCGGACGTTTGGCTCTACGCTCGGTGAGGTGAGGTGAGGTGAGCAGGCATGATCGCTCACCAAACCACCCGCTGCGCACCGAAGGCCACGCTCGGCTTCGCCTAGGACGGCTTCCCGTCCGAGGATGGCTCGGTCATCTCCTACCGCCTGTACAGTCGGGAAATTCGCCGCGCGGTGCACATGCACGTCGTCAGTTTCTTCGTGCACGTCGACGCGCGGACGGCTGCCGCGATCCTGCGCCGCGCGCGCAAGTTCCTGCGGGACAAGGTGGACGAGAGCAACCCAGTGGCATTGGAGGTGGCCGCTTTAAAAAAATGCACGTCCGCTCACTCCGGATAGCGAGCGCGCTGATCCATCCACACGCGCCCCTCGGTTGCCTTTCCACCCAGCATGGTCATCACTTTTCCTTCTTGGTCAAGAATCGCAAGCGCGTTTGAGTAGATGTCTCTCGTTATGAGATCGCCAATTTGGATTCGATTTTCCATTCCGTGCTTATCAAAGCCACTGACGTCTTCGCTCAGACCGCGAGCCTGCGTCATCACCTTCGCGACCAGCGTCGATGTCTTCAGAGGGAGGTCGAGTAGGTATCCTTCGACGTCTCGGCAGGCCTGTTCAAGCTTATTCCCGGATCGCTGAACAAAATCGACATTTCTTTCGTCCCAGCTTCCCATAATTACGCCAGGATTTACTCCAAGAGCATTTACCTCATCAAAAACTCGACCCATCAGAACCCGGCAAATGTCGACAGCAACGCCGCGTTTCCGGACGCTTATGGATTCATTCTGTCGGAATGAAGCTAGTGCGATAACAAGCGCGACGACTGCCGCAAACCCAGTTCCGATAGCGCTCCACGCATCCCAATTAACCACGCAAGTATCGCTGAGCCACCAACATTGGCTCACCCCATCAATCATCGACATAGCGTCCCCCTATCCCTGTTGGAGCGCATTCTGCCATGGTCTACATTCATCCGAACGACCGGGTTTACGCGCTGGACCACGCTCTGCCCGCCGCCGGCGCTCAGTGCGAGGACCGCAAGGTGCTGAAAGACTTGCGCGAGATCCTTGATTAGGCCCGTCGGGACGCCCGCTGATGAGCCCTCGTGCTGGCGCCGGCGCAGGACCGCGCACCGGCTCGCATGCGGCAGCCGACGAAAGCAGCCCTGCGGCAGTGGCTGGTCCGGGCAACCGACAGGATCGAGCAACTGCAAGCGGAAGTCGCCGAGCTGCGTGCTGGCGCGGCCTTGCCGGTACCGAGCGCGACGAGATGCTGACCGACCTCATCGACGCAGCAACGAATCTTGGTTACTACGAGACGCTATGCGGCGGCCCCCAAGAAACCGTGGACTACTGGCGCAACGAGATGCAGCAGCACCTCGCCGCCCAGACTGGAGAGCACCATGATTCGTCTGGAACAGTCCGCGTTCGACGCCGCGCTACTTCTGCCAACGACGTGTAGGGCCGCGACAATACTATGCGCGATCGTCGCCGCCCTCCAGCGTGCACAAGGCGAGCAGTTCACGCGGGAGAACGAAGAGGGTTACCGCTCAGCCTTCGAAGTAAGGGCCATGCTGGGTCTAACCGCGCAGCCGTGATCGCCGAAAGAAGTGCGGGAGAAGCAGATGCGCCCTGCGATGCAGGCCGCCCGCCTCCTGCCCGCCGGTGGGGCACGTGGCGAGCAACTCTCTGCTGGAAGTCGCTTACCCCAATATTCGGTAGTTCCTCGCCAAGGCGTCATTCGCAAACCATATGGACCGCTCGTCGGCGGGCAAGTGGGTGGAAGTCATGGAAGCGGCCATTGACGAGCCGCACGCGCGGACTGTTGATCAGCCGAGCGACCCCGACCGCATGCTCTCCATTGACCTAGACGGGATTACGATGTCCGACTTCCACGACAAATTCCCCAGATATTTGGGCTGGACCACCGTTCGTTGGAAGACGATGAAAATTGGGCCCCATCAACGGGCACCTCTCCTTCTTCCGCGACCTGCCGCCGATGGCCGTCACGTTGGAGTTCTTCCGTAGCGTAGAGCATCTGAACCCGGTGATCCTGACGGCCTGCCCCGAATCGAACTATCCGCGCGTTGCCGCGCAGAAGGGGGCATGGGTCCGCGAGCGCCTGTCGCAGACCCGCGTGGTCCTGCCGGTGCTGGGTAGATGACGCAAGCCAGTACTCATGCACTACCCTTGGACATCCTAGTGGACGACTTTGGCAAGAATTGCATCGGCTGGGCGACTGCGGGTGGCGTGGCGATCAAGCACGAGGGGAACTGGGATCTGCGCGCCCGGCGCTGCTGCAGTCGGGGTCGTGCTGTGAGCCTGCCCTACGAGAACTCCATCAGCGGCACCAGGGCCATTAACGATATCAGTGATATCAACGCGATATACAGAAGATGCTGTGCACCTTCGGCTGCCAGCGCTTCGCCACCGGTGAGGACTACGAGACTGGCAAGCTGTTCATCCAACTCGAGCACCTCAGCCGGCAACTGCAGCTGAAAAGCCAGCGCATGCGGCTATGCCGCTGCCTGAAGGCCCGCCCCCTTATCACCCGCCCGCCCGCGTCCGCAGCGCTGAGCGAGCACAATGCCAAGACACTGAATGTCGTCGGGGTGGCGGGGTGGCGGGGTGGCCGCCTACTCGATCATGCGAGACTGGGCGAGAGGTCAGGTCACCGCGATCGGGAGCGGCATGCTCACCTTCGAGGCCGCCTTCTGTCCCACATCTTTTTTTCAGTGGTCAAAAGATCATCGAGCATGTTCAGCAGCAGAAACTGATCCCGCACGAGAGCTTCAATGGCTGATGGTTCCCGTTCGCCCGAAATCTGCATGAAGCCGAAGATGCGTTCCCGCTCCATTCTGATTGGCGACCTCTTGCGGTGCCGCGGCGGCCTGTCCAGCGGCGCGAAGTGTGGCATGCGGCAGCTGGACATGCCGGTGAAGCTGATCGGCGTGAACCACCGGAATGTTGCGATCAAGACGCACCGTCGCAACCACCGGCAAGCTCTGCCGTTCTGTCGTCGCTGGAACGCTACCGTCAATGCGGTGAGTAGACAGGCGGATTCTGGATGCTGGTAGAGGTCGACCTGTCCAGGCTCAGCACACGCCCCGTCCGGTTGAATATCAGCCTGCCGGAGTACCTGGTGGGTCGAATCGACCAAGCTGCTGCATCCCGCCGCATGTCTCGATCCGCATATGTAGCGCTTGCGGCGGAGCATGAACTGGGTGGTGACTCGCTCCGCCCTTGATCGGGTGACGTAAGGGCATCGGCTCAGCGGCGTCATCGTTCGCATCATGCTGAAGCCAAGCGCGTCACCGCCGATGGTAGAGCAGCGCCCCGAGCGCGTTCCCGATCTTCTAACTTCGCAATTTTCCTCATGGACGCAGGTACTTGCCCTGCGCACGATGTATCCGCTGGCGCCCTACGGCACCAGTCGGGATTGGCATCCTGTTATCGCTTAGAACCGTTGACTCTGTTCTGCCCCTCGGGGCACGGCGGAGAATGCACTGCATCGCCTACCGACCTCTGCGGCGGGCGATGCGTGGGGATCCCTGATCCGCCGGTTTATGGTTCTTAGCGTCCGGTATGCCAACCCGCATCGCCTGCCACCTCGCGCCTTGGCGCAGGTGGCCTTCATGCAATGTGAGGCATACCGATGGAATCGCAGTACCCGCTGGGCGCCAAGCGCCTGCACGCCCTGCTTGGCGACAAGATGCATTCGTTTCCTCCCCGCTTCATTGAAAAGCTGGAACGGACGCTGGAAGAGCATGAGCGGGAGCAGATCGCCCGCACCGGCACGGTGCACCTGAAACTGGTGCCGGACGTGGCCGACGACGCCCCGCTACTGGGCGCAGATGCATTCAGCGATCTCAAACGACACAGCAAGGTCGCCATCCCGCTTCGCACCCTGCAGGGCCTGGCGTCTATCTTCGAGATCCTGCACGCGGTGCATCTGGCCAGGCAGGACGGCGATCCCGAAGGCGTGTTGAGCGAACACCTGGTGGAGGGGCTGATTGTCAGTGGCCGGGCGATGGTGAAGTCGGCCTCTGATACGAACTGCAACGCGTCCTGATGCACTGACCGGGTGGCTCGGGGTGCGCCCTATGCCCCGCCCCATACCTACACGCACCCTTAACTTAATTGTTAATATTAACCGTTAAGGAAACTACTGACAGTCCCTATCAGGCATGCAAAGCTATGCGCCCTTCCCGGCGCCAGGGCAACCGGCGCACTGATTGATCAAGGACGCTCCATGAAAGACCTGCGACCGATTCTGCTCGTAGAAGACAGCATGAAAGATGCTGAGCTGACGATGGCCGCCCTGGCGCGGTGCCAGCTGCTGAACCCCGTCGTGCACGTACGGGATGGCCAAGAGGCGCTGGATTATCTGCGCAGCCACGGACCGTATGCAGGCGCGTTGCACGGCGGCCCCGTCGTCGTGCTGTTGGACCTGAAACTGCCCAAATTGAATGGACTGGAAGTGCTCGCCGAGATCCGCGGCGATGCCCTGCTGAAGAGCACCCCAGTTGTGATGCTGACCTCGTCGCGCCAGGAGCGCGATCTGGTGCAGAGCTACGATTCCGGCGTGAATGCGTTCGTGGTCAAGCCAATCGACTTCAATGAGTTTCTGGAAGCGGTACAGGAGCTGGGAATGTTCTGGGGCGTCACCAATCAACCGCCGCCGTTCGTGCCTATCGCCTGACCCTCAGACATTCTGCGTCAAGCCCGCACGCGGCGATACGCCTTCAGTATCAGCGGATAAGTGAGCAGATGGGTTGCGGCCGAAAGCAGGGCCGCAACCAGTCCGACCAGGGTGGGAAGCACAGCACCGAACGTAAAGGCCATGCCCAGCACGAAGCCGAACAGATACTCCGCGCGGTAAACCGGCAGCACCAGACCCGACAAGACAAGGCCGAGGAAGATGATGGACGCGGCGTACTCGTGCCCGGTGGTAAACGCGACCGAGAGTGCAACGCCGACGATCAGTGCGCCGACGGCTGCGATGAGCGCACGCGACACCGCCGATGAGGTGCGGGGGCGTTGACGGGCGATGGACCAGCCTGCGGTTGCACCCAGCAGCGGCAGCATCAGCAGGCCCCACCAATTGGATACTGCGGGGAGGTCGGCATGGTTGAGCAGATGGTGGCTTTTGACGCCGCCGTGCAGGTACTCCCATGCGACGAACGCCAGCGCGGCAGCAGCGCCGAGGGCCGCCAAGGCCAGCGTCAGCCGGCGATCATTGTTTACCTGCATGGCGCTTCCCCGGAGTCTGCCGCGCTGGATGCGGACGATGTGCATGTTGACCCGATGGTAGAGTCCGGCGCCGGCGCGGGAACGTGCCGCGCGGCAGGGTGACTTCCGGCGACGTGGCATCATGGCGCGCATGCGCAGCCGCCTGGAAAATCGAGTTCCACCTCCCATCCTCATGCTGGCCTGCGGTGCCTTGGCGTGGGGCTTGGCCGAAAACGGGATTGGAGTCATGCCTTACGCAACATGGCTCCGCCCATCAGGCTTTATCGTTGCAGTGATAGGGCTGGCCCTGAACCTGATACCGAAGATGCAGTTCCGGCGGTCTCGGACGACGGTAAACCCACTTTCACCTGGGCGTGCCTCGCATCTGGTCACGGGCGGCATCTACCGTTACTCGCGTAACCCCATGTATCTCGGGCAGGCTTGCATCGTCCTGGGCTGGGCACTGTGGCTCCAACTCGCGACCGCGCTTTTACCGGTCGCTGTCTTCGTCGTCTACATCACCTACCTGCAGATTCTGCCGGAAGAACGCTTGCTGTCTCGCAAGTTTCCAACAGCGTTCGCACAGATGCGTCGCCGCACCCGTCGCTGGTTGTAAACCGTCGCAGAGGCAGATTCGCAGCTATGCTCTGCCCATCTTTCTCGCCGGGCTGCCCATGTTCCATCACCTTTCGCTGGCCGTCCGTGACCTTGCGCGTGCCGGCCGCTTCTACGACGCCGCGCTGGGCGCCTTGGGTTACCGCCGTGTATTCGACGGCGATGAATCGATCGGCTATGGGCTGGTGGATGGCCAGGACCTGCTGCTGCTCAATCTTTCAGCGGACGCCACGCCGCCGGCAGACGGTTTCCATATTGCGTTTGCAGCCGCTTCGCACGGGCAGATCGACGCCTTCCACCGCGATGGGCTGGCTTCCGGCGGTCAGGACAATGGCGCGCCCGGGTTACGGCCGGAGTACGGCGAGCACTACTACGCGGGCTTTCTGATCGACCCGGATGGGTATCGGGTTGAGGCGGTGATCACCGTGGCCGTCACCCGATGAACCGGGCCCGTGACGATGGGCCGGTGCGCTGGCTGCAATGCGCTGTGCTGGCCGGCGCCCTCGTTGTGGCGGAGATGGCTGAGGGGCATAGCGGCGGGTTGAACAAGCAGGGATGCCATACCAATCGGGCGACAGGGGATTATCACTGCCATGGCGGCGCTGCGGCAGCCGCCCTGCCCCGTCCTGTGGATCGCCAGAACTTCAACGCGCCGCGTGCGCGTGGCGGGGCGTTCAAGAACTGCACGGAAGCACGGGCCGCGGGTGCGGCGCCGGTACGTCGGGGAGACCCGGGGTATGGGCCGCATCTGGACCGGGATAATGATGGTGTGGGGTGTGAGCCTTATCGGGGGCGCTGAGTGGCTCGTTTGAGGTGACTGGCGCCGATGGAAGAGCAGCCGAAAGAGCAGCCGACTGAAGTCGGCTCTACCGCGTCGGATGTACCGCGTCGGATGTACCGCGTCGGATGTACCGCGTCGGATGTACCGTCGCCGGTACCCTCAACGCAGAAAAGGCCGCCCTTTTCGGGGCGGCCTTTTCGTTTGTTGCACGGGCTTTAGGCACGCGACTAGGTGACTTTCTTGGCGATCGTCATGCCCAGCAGGAACAGCACCACGGCGATGATGATGCCGGCCCAGAACAGGAACTTGGCGATGCCGACCGAGGCGCCGGCGATGCCGCCGAAGCCGAGTGCACCGGCAATGAGGCCGATGATGGCGAAGATGATGGCCCACTTGATCATGTGATTCCTTCCAGCAAGGAGTGCGTGTTGGAGAAACCTTAACGAGGGCCGTGTCGTTCAGGGGTGAGCCTGTCGCCTGCGTTGGGTGAAGATCAGATGCGACTCGGCAAACCAGCCATTCCGGCACATCCCCTTCCCCGCCCGGCATGCGACTCTTGCCTGCAAACGATTTCACGGAATGGAGGGATTCCCATGTTGAACCGCCTGCGGCGCCCTGCCGCCTTACTTCTTCTGGCGCTGGCTTTGCCGGCCGCCGCTGCTACGCCGCCGTCTCCGTTGAAGGTGATGTCCTTCAATGTTCGCACGCCCGCCGATACCGCGCCCGGCAAGCGCTGGATGGACCGCCGGGAGGCCCTGGTGACCACCATCCGCCGGGCGCATCCGGCCGTGATGGGTACGCAGGAACTGGTGAAGGAACAGGCGGATTACCTGGCCGCGCAGTTGCCCGATTACCGCTGGTTCGGCGAAGGCCGACGCGGTGGCGATGACGATGAGCACATGGGCGTGTTCTACGACAGCAAGGCGGTGGCGTTGGAGCAGTCGGGTAATTTCTGGCTGTCCGATACGCCGGACGTGGCCGGCAGCATCACCTGGGGCAACCTGTTCCCGCGCATGGTGACGTGGGGGTTGTTCCGTCGCGTGGAGGATGGGCGGCGCTTCTATCTGTTCAATACCCACCTGCCCTATCGTGATGAAGATGAGCCGCGTCGGGTGCGTGGGGCGCAGGCGATCGTGGCACACCTGAAGACCTTGCCAGACGACATTCCGGTGGTGGTGACGGGTGACTTCAACAGTGAGCCGGGCGGACCCACCTACGCGGCGTTTACCGCTGCGCTGAAAGATGCGCGCACGCAGGTGGCGGCGCCGCGTGGGCCGAAGAATACGTTCCACGATTTCACCGGCAAGGCGACCACGGAACTGGATTGGGTGCTGGTGCGTGGGTTCACCGCGCGGGATTTCGCCACGGTCGATGCGCGGGTCGACGGGATACTGCCGTCGGATCATTTCCCGCTGGTGGTGGAGCTGGAGTGGGACGCGAAGTAGCGCCGAGTCGTGCCCGGCGCGGTGTTCGTTGAGAGCGCCGCTGCGCTCGCCGAGCATGGCTCGGCGCTACCGCGGCATGGGTAGCGCCGACCCGTGGTCGGCGAGCGCAGCGGCAAGACCGGCCCCTGCTGCTCAATGTGCCAAGGCGATGCTCGGCTGTGCAGCCTGGCCCCAGCCGCCGAGGGCTTTGTACACGCCGACGACGCTGACGTTGACCTCGGCTTCGGCGGCGGCCAGGGCGTCGTCTGCCACCAGTTGCGTGCGCTGGGCATCGAGCAGGGTCAGGAAGTCTTCCGACCCTTCGCGATAGCGGACCTGCGCCAGCGTTTCCGCACGCCGCGCCGCCTGCGCCTGCTCGGCGACGATCGCCAGCCGGGCCTGCTGCTTGGAATAGCGCGTCAACGCGTTCTCAGTGTCTTCCAGCGCCAGCAGCACCGCCTGTTCGTATTGCGCAGCCACGCCATCGGCTTCGGCCTTGCTGGCCTTCAACCGCGCACGCACCGTGCCGAAATCAAACGCGGCCCAGCTCAGCTGCGGGGTCAACGACCATGCCTTGTTGCTGCCGCTGATCAATCCGCTGGCATCGCCGCCGAGGAAGCCGACGAAACCGGTCAGTGACAGGCGCGGGAACAGGTCTGCGGTGGCGATGCCGATGCGTGCGGTGGCCGCCGCGAGGCGACGCTCGGCCACGCGTACATCAGCGCGCTGACGCAGCAGTTCGCGGGTGTCACCCAGTGGCAGCGCCTTGGCGAAGGCCGGCATGTCGCGCGGCGCGAGCATGCCGTCCAGCGATTCCGGACGCAGTCCCAGCAGCACCGCCAGGCGATGGCGCGACTGGGTCTGTGCCACTTCCAGCAGCGGAATGTCGGCCTCGATGGCCTTCAAGCGTGCACGGCTGCTCTGCACGTCCAGCTCGCTGCCCGCACCCAGTTCCCAGCGGGTTTCGGTCAGCTTCTGGGTGTCACGCAGGTTGCCCAGGGTCTGCTCGGCCACAGCGATACGCTTCTGCGTGCCGCGCAGCTCGAAATAGTTGCGCGCTACTTCAGCGGCGACCAGCACCTGTGCATCCGCCAGGTTCGCCCACTCGGCATCCAGGTCCGCGCGGGCGGCTTCCGCGGCGCGGCGCTGGCGTCCGAACAGGTCCAGCTCCCAGCCGGCATCGAAGCCCAGCTGGTAGCTTTCGCTGAAGACACGCTCGCCACCGGCCAGCGTCTCCGGCTGCTTGCGGCGATCGTAGGCGCCACCGGCGGTGATATGCGGTGCCTGGTCGAGGCGGCGTTCAACGAACACCGCACGCGCCTGCTGCACGCGCGACACCGACACGCGCAGATCCAGGTTATCGGCCAGCGCGCGATGCACCAGCTCTTCGAGCACCGGATCGTCGAACTGTGCCCACCAGGTGGCTACCGGCGACTCGGTGCTGTACACCGGCGCCGCAGCCCCCTGCAGGGCCACCGGTGCTTCCACCGGTGCCTTGTAGTTGGGTCCGACGGTCACGCAGCCGGCCAGCAGCACGCTGGACAGGGCGACCGCCAAGGTTTTGATTACCACGGCAGCACCTCGCCCAGATAGGTGAAGCTGCCATTCGGGCCGTCGGCATCCAGCAGCGCCATCTGCACGCTGGACTGCGCGCCTACGGATACCTCGACCTCGCCTTCGCCGCCGTTCATGTCGGTCTTTACGTAACCGGGGTGCACGGTGTTGACCTTGTGCGCGGTGTCGCGCAGTTCATAGGCCAGGTGCGCGGTCCATGCATTCACCGCACTCTTGGACACGTTGTAGGCCGGCACCTTGAAGTCATAGATCGGCGAGCCCGGCTGGCTGTGCAGCGTCACCGAACCCAGCAGGCTGGACACATTGACGATGCGCGCCGCGGCCGACTCGCGCAGCAGCGGCAGGAAGGCCTGGGTGACGGCTACCAGTGCGAAGACGTTGGTATCGAAGGTGGTGCGCCACGTCTCCAGCGACTGCTGCGAGGGTGCCTTGCTGATGTCGTCGATCATGATGCCGGCGTTGTTCACCAGGATGTCCAGGCGGCCGTGGCGCTGGCGCACCTGCTCCACTGCAGCAGCCACGCTGGCTTCGTCGGTGACGTCCAGTTCGATGGCTTCCACCGGCAGGCCTTCGGCCTGCAGTTTCAGTGCGACGGCTACGGCGGTGTCACGCTTGCGACCCGCCAGCAGCGTGTGCACGCCGGCCTGCGCCAGCTGGCGCACGGTCTCGGTGCCGATGCCGCGGGTGGCGCCGGTGACCAGCGCGATCTTGTTCGTATGTGCGTTCATTGCTTCAATCCTTGGAGGTTGAAAAGAGGGTTCCGGGAGCCGCCGAGCAGGGCTCGGCGCTACCACGGTCAGGTCAGGGGCGACGCATCAGTGATGCAGCGTCGATTCGCCATGCTTGACCAGCTGGCCACCGCCGTTGCGGGTGACGAACTTGCGTAGGGCCACATAGAACACCGGGGTCAGGAACAGCCCGAACAACGTTACGCCCAGCATGCCGGCGAACACCGTGATGCCGGTGACCGAGCGGACCTCAGCGCCTGCACCATGGGACAGCACCAGCGGCACGGTGCCGGCGATGAAGGCGATGGAGGTCATCACGATCGGACGCAGGCGCAGACGGCAGGCTTCCAGCGCAGATTCGACGATGCCCTTGCCGCCCATTTCCAGCTCGCGGGCAAACTCGACGATCAGGATCGCGTTCTTGCACGCCAACCCCATCAGCACCACCAGACCGACCTGCACGAACACGTTGTTGTCGCCGCCGGTCAGCCACACGCCGAACAGCGCGGACAGCAGGGTCATCTGCACGATCAGGATCACCGCCAGCGGCAGCGACCAGCTTTCGTACAACGCGGCCAGCACCAGGAAGGCCAGCATCACCGCCACCGGGAACACGATCAGTGCGGCGTTGCCCTGGGTGGCCTGCTGGTAGCTCAGGTCGGTCCATTCGGTGACCATGCCGGGCGGCAACACCTGCGCGGCGATCTCGCTCAGCTTGGCCATGCCTTCGGTGGATGACAGCAGGCGTGGATCGGTTTCACCGGCCAGGTCAGCCGCCGGGTAGCCGTTGAAGCGCAGCACCGGGTCGGGGCCGAACGTCTGCTTGACGGTGACCATCGAGCCGATCGGCACCATTTCGCCGCGGTCGTTGCGGGTGCGCAGGCGGCCGATGTCTTCCACGCTGTCACGGAACTGTCCGTCAGCCTGCGCGATCACCTGCCAGGTACGACCGAACTGGTTGAAGTCGTTGACGTAGGCCGAGCCCAGATAGGTCTGCAGCGTGTCGAACAGTTCGGTCAGCTGCACGCCCTGTGCCTTGGCCTTTACACGGTCCACCTCGGCATCCAGCTGCGGCACGTTGGCCTGGTAGCTGGTGATCGGGAAGGCCATGCCCGGCGTCTGCGATACCGCGCCCTGCATGCTCTGCACAGCGGTCTGCAGCGCACCGTAGCCCAGGTTGCCGCGGTCTTCGATGAACATCTGGTAGCCGTTGCCGTTGCCCAGCCCGAGGATCGGCGGCGGCATCATCGAGAACGCAAAGCCTTCCTGCAGCCCGGCGATCTTCTGGTTGATCTCCGCATTGATCTGCGCAGCGGTACGCCCATTGCGTTCGCTGAAGGGCTTGAGCGGCACGAACGCCACACCGGTGTTGGGCGTGTTGGTGAACTGCAGCGCGTTGAGGCCCGGGAACGAAATGGTATGCGCCACGCCATCGGTTTCCATGGCGATCTGCGCGACCTTCTTCAGCATCGCGTCGGTGCGGGCAATGGACGAGCCCTCCGGCAGCTTCACACCCGCGATCAGGTACAGCTTGTCCTGCGTGGGGATGAAGCCCGGCGGCACCAGCTTGAACATCACGCCGGTACCGACCAGCAGCAGGGCATACACCACGAACACCGCACCGCGCTTGCCGAGGATCTTCGACACGCCGCGCTCGTACTTCTCCGAGCTGGATTTGAAGAAGCGGTTGAACGGACGGAAGATCCAGCCGAACAGGCGGTCGATGATGCGCGTGGGCGCATCCTTGGTTGCGTCATGCGGCTTCAGCAGGCGTGCGGCCAGGGCCGGCGACAGGGTC
>Ga0247812_10000902_pt1 | contig 17004 bp, 14 predicted proteins | sample UWRJL149409B1_FD_178011 | JGI IMG/M metagenome (GOLD analysis project Ga0247812, IMG submission 178011) | Plant litter microbial communities from Arlington Agricultural Research Station in Wisconsin, United States - UWRJ-L149-409B-1 | ecosystem: Environmental > Terrestrial > Plant litter >...
ATACCAACGCTACACCAGAAGTGAAGATGCCGCCCGGTGTACGGTAAGGCCGATCCATTTTGGGGCGACGAATACGCAGCGTAATGTGCGCGGCCATCATCAGGACGTAGGAGATGGTTGCGCCGAACACGGCCACCAGAATAAGCAAGTCGCCCTGACCGGTCAGCGACAACCCGAAACCGATGATCCCGGGAATGATCAACGCCAGCACCGGCGCCTTGCTTTTGTTGGTTTCCGACAGTTTGCGTGGCAGATAGCCGGCGCGGGACAAGGCAAAGATCTGCCGTGAGTAGGCGTAGATGATCGAGAAGAAACTGGCGATCAGGCCCGCCAGGCCCACGAGGTTGACGAAGCTGCCCATCCAGGTCGAGCCGCCATAGGCTTTGCTCAATGCTTCAACCAGCGGGTTACCGGATGTCAGCAGTGCATTGGCGCCAGCCGCACCGGGCCCGATCACCAGAATCAGCAGCGCAAAACTCACCAGCACCAGCATGGCGCCGATCAGGCCGCGAGGCAGGTCGCGTTTCGGGTTTTTGGTTTCTTCCGCGGCCAGTGGCACGCCTTCGACAGCCAGGAAGAACCAGATCGCGTAAGGAATGGCTGCCCACACGCCGACATAGCCAAACGGCAGGAAGCTGCTCGCGCCCTTGGCCTCGGTGACCGGGATGTCCAGCAGGTTGGCGACGCTGAAGTGCGGCACCATCGACACCAGGAAAACGGCCAGTGCCAGGGCGGCTACGGCGGTAATCACGAACATCAGTTTCAGCGCTTCGCCGACACCGAATATGTGGATGCCGATAAAGATGATGTAGAAGGCCAGGTAGATCATCCAGCCACCGATGCCGAACAACGACTCGCAGTAGGCACCGATAAACACGGCAATCGCTGCCGGGGCGATGGCGTATTCGATCAGGATCGCCGTCCCGGTCAGAAATCCGCCCCAGGGGCCGAAGGCGCTCCGGGCAAAACCGTAGCCGCCACCCGCGGTGGGAATCATGGAGGACAACTCAGCAAGGGAAAAACACATGCACAAGTACATGGTCGCCATCAGCAGCGTGGCAAGAAACATCCCGCCCCAGCCACCTTGGGCCAGGCCGAAGTTCCACCCCGCGTAGTCGCCGGAGATGACATAGGCCACCCCCAGGCCCACCAGCAGGACCCAGCCTGCTGCACCTTTTTTCAGTTCACGTTGCTGGAAATAATCGGAGCCGACTTTTTCGAAGTCGACAGAGGAGCCGGCCGCCGGAGCGGGCGTAGGTTCGCTGGGCATAAGAGTTCACCTGTTTTTATTGTTTTGGCCGGCCAAGTTGCCGGGTAGTGCGAAGGCTCCCTTACGGGCGCGAACGTGCTCGCGAATGCGGTTTGTCATTCACTTGAGTGTTGAATGGACGAGCGCTATCGCGAGCAAGTCGAATCGTCGCACCGCCGCTCCCCCGTAGGAGAGGAGGCCTGCTCGTGGCAGACGTTTAGAAGAAGCCCAGCGGATTGATGTCGTAGCTCACCAGCAGGTTTTTGGTCTGCTGATAGTGATCGAGCATCATTTTGTGGGTTTCACGACCGACGCCGGACTTCTTGTAACCACCGAACGCGGCGTGCGCCGGGTACAGGTGATAGCAGTTGGTCCAGACGCGACCGGCCTTGATGGCGCGGCCCATGCGGTAGGCACGGTTGATGTCGCGGGTCCAGAGGCCGGCACCCAGGCCGAACTCGGTGTCGTTGGCGATGGCCAGCGCTTCGGCTTCGTCCTTGAAGGTGGTGATGCTCACCACCGGGCCAAAGATTTCTTCCTGGAACACGCGCATTTTGTTGGTGCCCTTGAGCAGGGTCGGCTGGATGTAATACCCCGTCGACAGGTTGCCCTCGAGTTTCTCGACCTTGCCACCCGTCAGCAGCTCGGCGCCTTCGCCCTTGGCGATTTCCAGGTACGAAAGGATTTTGTCGAATTGCTGCTCGGACGCCTGGGCGCCGACCATGGTGTCGGTGTCCAGCGGGTCGCCACGTTTGATCGACAGGACCTTCTTCATCACCACTTTCATGAAGTCGTCGTAGATCGACTCTTGCACGAGTGCGCGGGAAGGACAGGTGCAAACCTCGCCCTGGTTGAAGAACGCCAATACCAAGCCTTCGGCGGCTTTTTCGATGAAGGTTTCTTCAGCCTGCATGATGTCGGCGAAGAAGATGTTCGGCGACTTGCCACCCAGCTCCACGGTGGACGGAATGATGTTTTCGGCGGCGCATTTCATGATGTGCGAGCCCACCGGCGTGGAACCTGTAAACGCGATCTTGGCGATGCGTTTGCTGGTGGCCAGCGCCTCGCCGGCCTCTCTGCCATAGCCTTGCACCACGTTGAGCACGCCCGGCGGCAGCAGGTCGCCGATCAGTTCCATCAGCACTGTAATGCCCAGCGGCGTTTGCTCGGCAGGCTTGAGCACCACGCAGTTACCGGCGGCCAGCGCCGGGGCGAGTTTCCAGGCCGCCATCAGGATCGGGAAGTTCCACGGGATGATCTGACCGACCACGCCCAGCGGTTCATGAATGTGATAGGCCACGGTGTTGCCATCAATCTCGGCGGCGCTGCCTTCCTGCGCGCGGATGCAACCGGCGAAGTAGCGGAAGTGGTCGGCAGCCAGCGGGATGTCGGCATTCAGGGTTTCGCGAACGGCTTTGCCGTTGTCCCAGGACTCGGTGATCGCCAGCAGTTCCAGGTTCTGCTCGATACGATCGGCAATCTTCAGCAGCACCAGCGAGCGTGCCTGGACAGAAGTGCTGCCCCAAGCGTCTGCTGCGGCGTGGGCAGCGTCCAGGGCTTTGTCGATGTCTTCGGCCGTGGAGCGCGGGAATTCGGCAATGGGTTGGCCATTCACTGGCGAAGTATTGGTGAAGTACTGACCTTTAACAGGCGCGACGAACTCGCCGCCGATGTAGTTACCGTATTTGCTTTTAAACGAAACGATAGCGCCTTCAGTACCGGGGTGAGCGTAACGCATAGTGATTTCTCCTTGGCTTTTGTGCTTATAAGGGAGAGCGCATGTGCGCTTGTTATAAGCGTAGAGCAAAGGTCGGGCCACTGCCTTTGAGGTCAGTCAAATCAAGGGATTGCCGGGTTTCAGTCGGACGGGCGGGCGGCACATGTGACGGTATCGGTACAGCCCGTGTGACAGTTTGTACCGGTTGTGGCGCAGTGTGTGACCAGGCAGTCTTGCGAGCATTGCAATACTCGCCGGGCTGGAGGATGCTCGGCCACACGCTGTCTGTATCAGCTGCCGAAGGCTGCGTTCGAGTGCGAAGCACTCGCCTCGGTTTGGCATGGAAATATCGAATACGGTTTTACGACTGCTCCGCAGCCGAACGCAGCCTTCGGCAGCTGCTACACGGGGCGAACCAGACCCGGCAGGGAGAAGAACAACAAAATGCACGACAACCATTTAAGTCGCCATGCCCAGCAAGTCTTGACCGTGACCCAGGGAAAATCCCGTCTACGTGGTCCTGGCAGTGACCCGTCCATCGCCCGTTCCTGGCTGCGTTGTCTTGAGGATTATCACCTCGACCCGGCCTTGACGATTGCGCCGACCGTGCTGGAACACGGCCGCGTCCTGGAAAGCCGCGAACGTTTGCAGCAAGTGCTGCAGATCGCCGGCACTGAAATGACCAGTCTCCATCAGCAACTTTCCGGCGCCGGACATGCGGTGCTGCTGACCGACGCTCGCGGCGTCATCCTCAATTGCGTCACGGCCCCCACCGAGCGGAAGATTTTCGAACGCGCCGGCCTGTGGCTGGGCGCCGACTGGAGCGAAGCCTGCGAAGGCACCAATGGTATCGGCACCTGCCTGGTGGAGCGGCAGTCACTGACCATTCACCAGGACGAACACTTTCGTGGTCGCCACACCGGTTTGACCTGTTCGGCCAGCCCGGTCTTCGATCCGCATGGCGAACTGCTGGCCGTGCTGGACGTGTCTTCCGCGCGTCACGACGTCTCGCGCCAGAGCCAGTTCCATACCATGGCCCTGGTCAATCTTTCGGCGAAAATGATCGAAAGCTGCTATTTCCTGCGCTACTTCGACAACCAATGGTTGTTGCGTTTTCACCTGCAGGCCGAATCCGTCGGGCTGTTCAGCGAAGGGTTGCTGGCGTTCGACGGGGAAGGGCGGATCAGCGCCGTCAACCAAAGTGCCTTGAATCTGTTGGGGCATGTACGTGGCGGACTGCTGGGCAAGCCGGTCGAGGCGTTTTTCGACTGCTCGCTGGATGAACTGCTGGGCCGCGCCAGCATCAACGCCAGTGCGAGTTGGCCGTTGCGCACGCGTGACGGGCGGCACCTGTTCGCGTTGCTGCGCGGACAACCCCGCAGCATTCCGGTGCCTGTGGTACAGCGCCCGATCATTGCCGACCGTCCACCTTTGTCTGGCATTTGTCTTGGCGATGCATCGCTGCAGGAAGACTTCCGAAAATCCTTGCGAGTCTTCGAGCGGGACGTGCCGCTGTTGATCAATGGCGAAACCGGCTCCGGCAAGGAAGCGTTCGCCAAGGCCGTGCACAACGCCAGTCAGCGGGCTGAAAAAGCGTTTGTGGCCCTCAACTGCGCGGCCATTCCGGAAAGCCTTATCGAGAGTGAATTGTTCGGTTACCGCGGCGGCAGCTTCACGGGCGCACGCAAGGAAGGCATGCGCGGCAAGTTGCAGCAGGCCGATGGCGGCACGCTGTTCCTCGATGAAATCGGCGACATGCCGCTGGCCATGCAAACGCGGCTGTTACGAGTGCTGGAAGACCGGCAGGTGGTGCCGATCGGTGGTGAGCCGGAGTCGGTTAACGTGCGGATCATCAGCGCCACTCACCGCAATTTGATGGAGCGGGTGCAGGACGGCAGTTTCCGCGAGGATTTGTATTACCGGCTCAATGGGCTGGAGGTCGCGTTGCCGGCGTTGCGCGAGCGAACCGATAAATCAGAATTACTCGACTTTTTGCTGGCGGAAGAAACTGGCGGGGAAACAGTTGTCATCGACGGACTGGCGCGACAGGCGCTGCTGGATTTCGCCTGGCCCGGTAACGTTCGGCAGTTACGTAACGTGCTGCGCACGCTGGCTGCGTTGTGTGACGGCGGACGAATCGGTCTGGACGATTTGCCTGTGATGATTCGGCAGGTTCGCCCTGAGGCGGTGTCGGCGGTTGAAGAGTCCTCGGAGTTTCCGCTGGAGGATGCCGAGCGGTGGGCGTTGTTGAATGCGTTGGAGCAACAGCGGTGGCATATGACGCATACCGCTGAGCTGCTGGGTGTTAGTCGCAACACGCTCTATAGAAAGCTGCGTAAACATGGCATTGCCCGTTCCGCGTAACCGATCGTTGCCACGCTCTGCGCGGGAATGCCTCCGCGGGCGCTCCGCGTTCGGCCCGGGATAGGGCGCGGAGCGTCCCGGGCTGCATTCCCACGCGGAGCGTGGGAACGATCATGTGCACGAACCTTTAGGAGCGATCAGCCTGAAACAAAGGTGCGAATTTCCCCACCCTACGCTAACCTGCGGCCATGTTTTACGAGGTCGACTATGCACATTCATATTCTTGGTATCTGCGGCACTTTCATGGGTTCGATGGCGGTTCTGGCCAAAGAGCTGGGCCATCACGTAACGGGTTCCGATGCTAACGTCTATCCGCCGATGAGCACTCAGCTTGAGGCTCAAGGCATTGAGCTGACCCAGGGCTACGACCCATCCCAACTGGATCCGGCACCGGATCTGGTGGTGATTGGCAACGCCATGTCCCGCGGCAACCCGGCCGTAGAGTATGTACTGAACAAAGGCCTGCCTTACGTTTCCGGCCCGCAATGGCTGGCGGATCACGTGCTGCAAGGCCGCTGGGTGCTGGCCGTCGCTGGCACTCATGGCAAGACCACCACCAGCAGCATGCTGGCCTGGGTACTGGAGCACGCCGGCATGAGCCCGGGCTTCCTGATCGGTGGTGTCCCGCAAAATTTCTCGGTGTCGGCGCGACTGGGTGACACACCGTTCTTCGTGATTGAAGCGGATGAATACGACAGTGCCTTCTTCGACAAACGCTCGAAGTTTGTTCACTACCGTCCGCGCACCGCGATCCTGAACAATCTTGAGTTCGATCATGCGGACATCTTCCCGGATCTTCCGGCAATCGAGCGCCAATTCCATCATCTGGTGCGCACCATCCCCAGCGAAGGCCTGGTGATCCATCCGACCACCGAGCCCGCGTTGCAGCGAGTGATCGAAATGGGTTGCTGGACGCCGGTTCAAACCACCGGTGCGGGTGGTCAGTGGCAGGTCAAGTTGCTCAGCGAAGACGGTTCTGCCTTCGAAGTGATGTTCGAAGGTGTGGTTCAAGGCGTGGTCGAGTGGGACATGACCGGTCAGCACAACGTTGCCAACGCGCTGGCGACGTTAGCTGCGGCGCGGCATGTCGGTGTTGTCCCGTCCATGGGGATTGCTGCATTGAGCGCATTCAAAAGCGTGAAGCGTCGGATGGAGAAAGTTGCCGAAGTCCGTGGCATTACTATTTACGACGACTTCGCTCACCACCCGACTGCGATTGCCACGACGCTCGACGGCCTGCGCAAGCGCATCGGTGACGCTCCGCTGATTGCGATCATTGAACCCCGCTCCAACTCCATGAAGCTTGGCGCGCACCGCGATGGCTTGCCGGAAAGTGTGAACGATGCCGATCAGGTGATCTGGTACGCGCCGGCCAACCTCGGTTGGGATCTGGCGGGCACTGCCGCGCTGTGCACCGTGCCCTCGATCGTCAGCGATACGCTGGAAGGCATCATCGAGCGCGTGAAAAGCCAGGCCCAGCCAGGCACTCACGTGGTGATCATGAGCAATGGCGGCTTCGGCGGCCTGCACGGCAAACTCGCCGAGGCCCTGCAATGAACAACGGTCCGGAACGCATCACGCTGGCAATGACCGGCGCTTCGGGCGCCCAGTATGGTTTGCGCCTGCTGGACTGCCTGGTGCGCGAGGACCGCGAGGTGCACTTCCTCATTTCCAAGGCCGCGCAGCTGGTGATGGCCACTGAAACGGACGTTTCGCTGCCACCCAAAACCCAGATGATGCAGGCCTTCCTCACCGAATACACCGGCGCTGCCGCCGGGCAAATTCGCGTGTACGGCAAGGAAGACTGGATGTCACCCGTGGCCTCTGGTTCTGGCGCACCGGCGGCGATGGTGGTCGTGCCCTGTTCGACCGGGACCTTGTCGGCAATCGCGACGGGAGCCTGCAACAACTTGATCGAGCGTGCCGCCGACGTGACGTTGAAGGAGCGCCGCCAGTTGATTCTGGTGCCGCGTGAGGCGCCGTATTCGAGCATTCATCTGGAGCACATGCTCAAGTTGTCGAACATGGGCGTGACGATTTTGCCGGCGTCGCCGGGCTTCTACCATCAGCCACAGACCATCGATGACCTGATCTACTTCGTGGTGGCGCGGATCCTCAATCTGCTGAACATTCCCCAGGACATGTTGCCGCGTTGGGGTGAGCACCATTTGACCAGCGATGAATAGACTGCTGATGATTATCCTGGCGTTGCAATTGGCAGGCTGTGCCACGGCGCGCACGCTGGATGCCGCCAAGCCAGGGGCTCCGGTTGTGTACTCAGGGACTCGACTGGATTTGTATGCCATGAACGGCGGTTGCTGTGCGATGGACCGCTTTGGCGCTGAGGCACCGAGCTATCCGGGTATTGATCTGCCGGCGAGTGCGCTGCTCGATACGCTGTTGTTGCCGTTGTCTGTGTTGACGGTGCTCGGCGTGGGTTTTCAGGCGACGGGTGGGTTGTAGCGCTCGGTTCTAAATCGGTGTCGTGCCTATCGCGGGCAAGCCCGCTCCCACAGGGGGACGCGTTGTCCTTGTGGGAGCGGGCTTGCCCGCGAAGGTGTCCGCCCGGACACCACAGGTTATTTGCCCAGCTTCCTCAGTTCATCCGATTCAACCACCCGCACCCCATCCTGCTCTTCCAATGCCAACCGCCACATTGCGCGGGCCAGCTGACAAGCTTCGATGCCGTGATATTTACCCGGGATCAGTCGAGACAAAGGGCCTGCCACTTTCTCGGCGAAACGCGGTTCCAGACGATCACCCAGCAGCAGTGATGGGCGACAAATGGTCAGTTGCGGCCAGTTTTGCTCACGCAGGGCGTATTCCATTTCGCCTTTAACCCGGTTATAGAAAACCGAGGATCTGCGGTCGGCCCCCAGCGCGCTGATCACGATCAGGTGTCGTGCACCCATCTCTCGGGCACGTTTGGCGAAGGCCACCACCATGTCCAGGTCCACTGCGCGGAACGCCTCTTCCGAGCCGGCCTGTTTGATTGTGGTGCCCAGGCAGCAGTAGGCAATGTCTACGCGGCCGTTGAGTTGTGGCAGGAACACGGCCGGGTCGCCGACGGGGTTTTCCAGATGGGGATGTTTGGCCAATGGTCGGCGTGAAGGGGCCAAAACCCGGGTAATCGTGGGTTCGTTAAGCAGGCGGTCAAGCAGGTGTTCACCGGTTAACCCGGTAGCTCCGGCAAGCAGTACGTGCTGAGGCGTCAAGTACATAGTGTTTCTCCCTTGATACTGTTCAGCTTAGTTGCTCTTTGCATCCTTGCTGCTGATAGAGACACTTTGCAGTGCCTTGCGTGCTTGTTGTTTGCGCAACAACTGCCAGTGGGACAGGACCGTCTTCGGCGCCCATATCTGCGGTTCAGACGCTTCAAAGTTGTCTGCGAGCTCACGCTCGGCCACCGTAGCCTTGGCCAGCTTGAACGCCTGTTCAAGGTCGTCTGTCTGGTTCAGTGCCTGGGCGAACAGGGCGTCACCGAAGTAGGTGAAGTTGGCTTCTTCCGAGCATCCGAACGACACACGGTCGGCGCGGGACGCCGTCATGATCAGGGTGCGTTCATCCTTGAGCATCGGGATGAAACCACCGGAATAGCACGACGAAATGACAATGATCTTGTCGCGGTTTTTCAGCGGGGCCAGCACGGCGGCGAGTTCGTCGGCCGGCAGGTCTGACAGCTCCATGCGCGGCTGGTCGAGCACCAGTTCGTGCTCACTGCTGCCGTGGCTGGTCAGGTAGATGAAGATCAAGTCTTCCGGTCCACTGCGTTCGGCCAGTGTCGCGGCGGCGCGGCGCAGGTTTTCCCGGGTGGCCATTGGCCGATCGACGAGATGGTCGCGATGGTTCACCAGGCGAATCTGACCATAAGCACCAAAGCGGCTGCTGAGCATGTTGCTGACATAGTCGGATTCACGCAGGAACACGCTCTGCTTGCCATCACCGCCGAGGGTCAAGGTGTAGAGTTCGATCGCCGGGGTCGAGGCGGGCACGCTGGCCAGCGTTTCTTCGAGCAAGCGGCCCTGGGCCAAAAGACCGAGTTCGAGGCTGTCGGGCAGCAGCTTGCCGTCGGCGTCGCGGACTCGCTGGCCATTGATCCAGGTGCCGCTTTGCACGGTGCCGTCGGTCAATACCAGGGTGCCGCGGCCCGAGTAACTGTCGTTGTCGAACTGGCCAATGTAGAAACTGCCGTCTGGCAGGTTCAGTCGACCTGCGCCGCTAAAGCGCCAGTCGCTGAAGTGGCCGATGTAATGGCTGCCGTCGGCGCCGATCAACTCGCCCTTGCCGTTCAGCGATCCTTCCTTGAATTGCCCAAGCCAGACATCGCCGTCGGCATTTTCGTAGCGACCCTTGCCGTGCAATTGATTGTTTTTGAAGCTGCCGACATAAATGTCGCCGTCAGCACTGTTGAATGTTCCGTTGCCTTCCAGCTGTCCGTCGACGAAATGCCCGGTGAATTGATTGCCGCTGGCGTCGCCACGCTGACCTTCACCGTTGGGTTTGCCGTGCGCGAACTGACCTTGATACGAACTGCCGTCATCGAGTTCGAGTCGACCGAGCCCGGAATACTGGTCGGCCTTGAATTCGCCACGGTAGGTCATGCCGTTTTCTTTGAGGGTGCCTTCGCCGTCCCGCCGACCCGCCTTGAACCCGCCGGTGTAGCTGCTGCCGTTGGTGGTCAGCGTGCCCTGGCCGTCGAACAGGCCTTGATTGAATTGCCCGCGATAGACCTCGCCGTTGCTACCGTGCCATTCCCCCTGGCCATGCCATTGCCCTTTGTCGAACTCGCCGGCGTACCAGCTGCTGTTCGGGTAGTCGATGCGACCCTGGCCTTGCAGCAGTCCGTTGACCAGATCGCCGCGATAACGCCCACCGTCCGGGAGACGAGCGTCAGGCGGCAACAGTGATTCACCGTCGCCGCAAGCGGTCAGCATCAGGGTCAAGGCGAGGAGGGCAATCGAGCGCATAGCGGGATCCGGGCAATTAGGCGACCGAGTATGCCGCAGCTCTATCACTTATATATAGAGAGGGGGCGCGAAACAGCATGAGCTGCTTCGCATCCGGGATGGTTTACACGAAGCAGAGTGACAGTGGTTCGGCGATGTACGCCGGCTTGTCCGAGCCTTCAATCTCAAGCGTGGCGGTGGCTTTGAGCAGCCATTGGCCGGGTTTCTTCTCGTTGACTTCGCTCAGTTCGACCTTGAGTCTTACTTTGGAGTTGACCTTGACCGGCTGAATGAACCGCACGCTGTCGAGGCCGTAATTGACCACCATCTTCAGGCCTTCAGGCAGGACGAGGATGTCTTCCATCAGTTTGGGGATCAGTGACAGCGACAGGAAGCCGTGGGCGATAGTGCTGCCGAAAGGCGTTTGCGCGGCTTTGACCGGGTCGACGTGGATGAACTGATAATCCCCGGTGGCTTCGGCGAACAGGTTGATGCGCTCCTGATCGATGGTGAGCCATTCGGAACATCCAAGTTCCTTGCCGACATAATCTTTGAGCTCTGCAACGGGAACATAGGGCATTGAGACTCTCCTTGGGTTCATCGGTTTTATAGTTTTTAGGTGGGGGGATTTGACCTCCCGAATTACCACTTTAGATCAACATGGCAATGGGCCAAGGTCAACTGACCATGCTTTTGGCGAATGCCGATCTATAGCGATGACGTGCTTATAATGCTCGGCCCGCTACCGCGGGGACGGGTTCTGCAGGAGATTTAAGGATGTTGTTACGAGGTTTAACCTGGCTGGTGCTGTTCCAATTGCTCGGCACAGCGATCAATCACCTGTTTTTGCCGGTGCTGCCGGGGCCTATCGTCGGCCTGCTGTTGCTGCTGGTGTTTCTGATATTCCGTGGCCAGGTGGGCGAACCTCTGAACCTGGCAGCCAGCAGTCTGCTGCGTTATCTGCCGCTGCTGCTGGTACCGCCGGCCGTGGGCGTGATGGTGTATGCCAAGGACATTGCCGCTGACTTCTGGGCCATCGTTGGCGCCCTGGTGTTGTCGCTCCTGCTGTCCATGGCGTTTGCCGGCGTGCTGATGCAGCGCATGGTCAAGCGTCACGCCCATCCCGAGGACAGCCAATGATTTTCGATTGGCACGGCGCCTGGGCGTCGGTAATTCACCATCCGTTGTTTGGTATCGGGATCACGCTGGGCGCCTATCAGTTGGTGTTGGCGGCGTTCGAGAAAACCCGCTGGATCTTTTTGCAGCCGGTGCTGGTCTCCATGCTGTTGGTGATCGGTGTATTGATAAGTTGTGGTCTGACCTACGCCGAATACCGCAAAAGCACCGAGATTCTCAGCATCCTGCTAGGGCCGGCGACGGTTGCACTGGCCGTTCCGCTTTACCTGAATCTGCGACGGATTCGGCAGTTGTTCTGGCCGATATTTACTACGCTGGTGATAGGCGGTGTCGTCGCCACGGGGATGGGCGTGTTGCTGGGCTGGTGGTTTGGTGCCGAACACATGATCCTGATGACGATGGCGCCGAAGTCGGTGACGTCGCCGATCGCCATGTTGGTGGCTGAGCAGATTGGTGGTGTCGCAGCGTTGGCGGCGGTGTTTGTGCTGATCACCGGCGTGATCGGGGCGATCTTCGGGCCAAGCCTGCTGACCCGACTGGGTGTGCACAGCGCCGAAGCCCGCGGCATGGCCCTGGGCATGACCGCCCACGCGGTCGGCACGGCGGTGGCGATGCAGGAAAGTGAAGAGTGCGGCGCCTTCGCGGCGTTGGCGATGAGTCTGATGGGCGTGGCCACGGCGGTGTTCCTGCCGTTGGCGGTGTCGATGGTGGTGTAAGGAAATGTCTATGAGCTTGCCGCTTTTTCCGCTGAACACAGTGCTGTTTCCCGGCTGCATTCTTGATTTGCAGATCTTCGAGGCGCGCTACCTGGACATGATCGGCCGCTGCATGAAGCAGGGCGGCGGTTTTGGCGTGGTGTGCATCCTCGACGGCGAAGAGGTCGGTCTAGCCCCCGAGGGCTATGCACTGGTGGGCTGTGAAGCACTGATCACTGACTTCAAGCAGCAGGAAAACGGCTTGCTGGGCATTCGCGTGCAGGGCGGAAGGCGTTTCAATGTGTTGCGCACGGAGGTCCAGCGCGATCAGTTGACGATTGCCGAGGTCGAGTGGCTGGAAGACGAGCCAGAACAACCTTTGCAGGATGAGGATGCCGATCTGGTCGCCTTGCTCAAGGCCCTGGCCGAACATCCGATGGTTGAAGCATTGAACATGGGCACCGAAGCCACCGGTCAGCAGTCTCTGGCGAATCAGCTTGCCTATCTGCTGCCGTTCGCCGAAGTGGACAAGATTGATTTGCTGCAACTTGATGATCCGCAGCAGCGGCTGGATGCCATTCAAGCGCTGCTGGATGAGTTGCAAGGCGAGTTGTTTGCCTGAAATCATCATGCATCGTTAATCGCTGTAGCACGTGTAGCAGCTGCCGAGCCTGCGAGGCTGCGTTCGAGGACGCAGTCCTCGCAGTTTTGCCCGGCGGCGGCTTCGCCACCGAACGCAGCCTCGCAGGCTCGGCAGCTGCTACAGAATCGCGGCTGGGCTTCAGTAGGCATACCTCAACATCGCGTGGGGCAAATGCCTCAGCGCGAAAAAGCCGAATAGTATCGTCAGGGCCGGCAGCACCAGCCACCAGACCCGGGGTGGCATGGCGTTGAGCGGTTCCTTGCGCTGAATCAGCCAAAGGCTCGCAGCACATACGCACGCGGCGAGCATCGCACCAGCCACCACATCGGTCGGCCAATGCGCGCCCAGATACACCCGAGACAGGGCGATCGACAGCGCGGGCAAGCATCCCAACAGCAACCACGTCAGACGCAGCCGCGGCGGTTGTCCGCGCCCGGCCAGCACAGCCAGGGTCAGGAACAACGCGAAAGCGCCAGAGGCGTGCCCGCTGGGCATGCTGTAGCTCACCAGCGGATCACTCAACACCTCAGGACGCACCCGGGCGAAAAATTGCTTCGTCGCGGTATTGGCCAGTGCCGTGAAGAGCAGAGTGCTGCCGGCGAATATAGCTTGTCGCCACTGTCGGGTAAGCAGCAACAGTACCGTCAGCAGGGCGCTGAACATCAGCATGTTGCGGAATTCGCCGATCAGCGTGAACGTGACGGCGACCTCATCGAGCATCGGTTTGCGATGTTCCTGGATGAGCGTCATCACCCCCTGATCAAGGGCTGTCAGGTACGGGTAACCGATGAACAGGCCTGCAAGAATCAAACAGCTCATGCCGGCAATCAGCACCGTTGCTTTGCGGTGGCGGCGCATACTGCTAGTGATACTCAGGCCGACCATTGCCGCAATGCTCCCCGCGACGATACCCGCTTCAGGCCAGAACCCTTCCGGCAGTGGCAAGCGAATTGCCGCGCCCGTGGCCCAGCCGGGCAGAAGATAGGCGACGCTCCAGCCCGCAGCGGCCAGCAAGCTGATGGCAAGAAAGCGCGGGAAGGGCATGTCGAACATCCCGGCGACCATTGGCAGCATGGGGCGTAGAGGGCCGATAAAACGTCCGACTAACAGGCTGGCGATACCGTAGCGCTGGAAATAGGTCTCGGCCCCGGCGATCCATTCTGGATGATGACGCAGCCCTGGAAGGCGCCGGATGTTCTGATGGAAATGACGTCCAATGAAGTAGGAAACGATGTCGCCCAGAACGCCGGCCAGGAAACCCAGCAGCAGCGTTTCGCTCAATGACAGTGCTCCACTGCCCGCCAACACCGCGACGGCAAACAGCAGCACCGTGCCAGGCACGATCAGGCCGGCAATCGCCAGGCATTCCACAAACGCCACGATGAACACCGCCGCAGCCAGCCATTGTGGGTTCACCGTCAACCAACCGGTCACGCTATCGAGCCATGGGCCCATACATACAACTCCATTGAATGTTCAATTGATTTCATCTCCTTGTGGGAGCGCGCCTGCTCGCGATGGCGGAGTGTCGGGTGACATCTGCGTCGACTGTCCGTCTGCTATCGCGAGCAGGCTCGCTCCCACAAGTGGGGCGTCCATCGTTCAAGTCAGCAAAAAATAATCCCGCCCTTCGACCTGTCCGCGTCGCAACGGGTTCCGCGTGCAATAGGGCGCGTAGGCGCCATCAACGAAGCGGTACATCAGGTGTTCGTCACGTCCATGGGGGATGCCCAGTCGTGTGGTTTGAATGATGTGGGTGGGAGCAGGGCCGGCATCTTCCACCAGCAATATCTCATGATCGAAGCGCTTGGCATCCCAGACGGGGACTTTCAGCCCCAGCGCCTTGCACAGCAGGGTCTGGCCGGCACACAGCTTTTGCGAGGGGCGAGGGCGTCCCTGGGCGTCGGGGCTGTTGAGCAGCATCTGCGCCAGGCTTGCCGGTCCACTCAAGTCATCTGTCCATGGGTAGGCGGACTTGATTAGTACGGCGTTGCCGGGACCGTGGGCGCTGAAGTTCAGAGAGTCGCCACCTCGGGCGTAGTACATATAGATGTGGCCGCCATCCAGAAACAAAGCCTTACGCTTTTCTGTGTAGCCGAGTGAGGCGTGGCTGCCTTTTTCGTCGAAATAATAGGCCTCGGTTTCGATGATTCGGGCACTGAGCCATAGATCGCCGACCCGATGACGGATAACTTTGCCGAGTAAATCCCGGGCCAGCGTTTGGGCATCGCGGTTGAAAAACGCATCTGGAAGCGCCTTGGGCTGCCGCGTAGCGGATGCTCGAAGAGTCAGATTGGTCATGATCAGTAGCGTTTATCAGCGGTGAATGAGTCGTGATGATAACAATTTGAAGCTTAATCACGTCTGAACGTCGGCAAATCGCCTTCCATTTCGACCATCCGCCCGTCACTGCTGTTAGTCAGGAGACACGACAGCTATAATCTGCCGCTTTACTCTTTATCAAACCTTATCTAAGACCTTGCCAAGACCATGACTGAGTCCGTTCTTGACTACATGACCCGCCTGGGTCGCGCTGCTCGCGAAGCGTCCCGCGTCATCGGCCGTGCCAGCACCGCGCAGAAAAACCGCGCCCTGCAAGCTGCCGCCAATGCGCTGGACGCTGCACGCGCCGAGCTGACCGCTGCCAATGAACTGGATCTGGCTGCTGGCCGCGCCAATGGTCTTGAGCCCGCGCTGCTTGAGCGCCTGGCGCTGACGCCGGATCGCATCGACGGCATGATCGTCGGCTTGCGCCAGGTCGCGGCCCTGCCAGACCCGGTGGGTGCCATACGCGACATGAGTTTTCGGCCCTCAGGTATTCAGGTCGGCAAGATGCGCGTACCGCTGGGTGTGATCGGGATCATCTATGAATCCCGCCCCAACGTGACCATCGATGCTGCAAGCCTGTGCCTGAAGTCCGGTAACGCGACCATTCTGCGCGGCGGCTCCGAAGCGATTCATTCCAACCGGGCGATTGCCGCTTGCATCCAGCGCGGTCTGGCCGAGGCAGAACTGCCGGCCGCCGTCGTGCAAGTGGTCGAAACCACCGACCGTGCCGCCGTTGGTGCATTGATCACCATGCCGGAATACGTCGACGTCATCGTGCCCCGTGGCGGCCGTGGCCTGATCGAGCGTGTCAGCCGCGATGCCCGTGTACCCGTGATCAAGCATCTGGACGGCATCTGCCACGTTTATGTCAGTGCTCATGCCGATCTGCCGAAAGCCCAGCGCATCGCTTTCAATTCCAAGACCTACCGTTATGGCATTTGCGGCGCGATGGAAACGCTGCTGGTGGATCAAGCCGTTGCCGGGGATTTCCTGCCGTCCATGGCTGCACAGTTCCGCGAGAAAGGCGTTGAATTGCGCGGTTGTGAGCGCACCCGGGCGATCATCGATGCGGTAGCGGCGACGGAAGAAGACTGGAATACCGAATACCTGGCGCCGGTTCTGTCGATCCGTGTCGTTGATGGCCTGGACCAGGCGATCGAACACATTAATCAGTACGGCTCCCATCACACCGATTCGATCGTCAGTGAAAACGTCGGCGATACCCGGCGTTTTGTGGCGGAAGTCGATTCGGCGTCGGTGATGATCAACACTCCGACGTGCTTCGCCGATGGCTTCGAATACGGATTGGGTGCCGAGATTGGCATTTCTACTGATAAGCTGCACGCCCGTGGCCCGGTGGGTCTCGAAGGTCTGACCTGCGAGAAGTACATCGTGGTCGGTGATGGCCAGTTGCGCGGCCAGGCGTCTGTTTGACTTGGGCGACCTCGATCTGACAACGCCGGTCCCTGCCCGCGAGCCCGCCCCGCGACGCATTGGCATGCTGGGTGGGACGTTCGACCCGGTGCACATCGGCCATTTGCGCGGTGCACTGGAAGTCGCCGAATCGCTGGCGCTGGATGAGTTGCGACTGACGCCGAGTGCCCGGCCGCCTCATCGCGGCACTCCGCAAGTGTCGGCAAAAGACCGTCTGGCAATGGTTGAGTGCGCGGTGGCCGGTGTGGCGCCGTTGGTAGTGGACGCCCGCGAATTGCAGCGGGACAAACCGTCCTACACCATCGATACCCTGGAACTGATGCGTGCCGAGCTGGCCGCTGAAGACCAGGTTTTTCTACTTTTGGGCTGGGACGCTTTTTGCGGCCTGCCCACTTGGCACCGCTGGGAAGAGTTGCTCCAGCATTGCCACATCCTGGTGCTGCAACGCCCGGATGCCGACAGCGAACCGCCGGATGCCTTGCGCAACCTGC
>Ga0247812_10000903_pt1 | contig 16998 bp, 13 predicted proteins | sample UWRJL149409B1_FD_178011 | JGI IMG/M metagenome (GOLD analysis project Ga0247812, IMG submission 178011) | Plant litter microbial communities from Arlington Agricultural Research Station in Wisconsin, United States - UWRJ-L149-409B-1 | ecosystem: Environmental > Terrestrial > Plant litter >...
GGCCTAGCAGTGATACCAGGTCGGTGCGATACGCGGCACTGTTGGTGGCTTCGTCACCCGCTCGGCCGAATACCTCAAGCACCGACGGGATGCTCAGCGCGGCGCCGACCGCGAGGACGACGGCGGTACCGATGCGAGCGGCAGGTGTCAGTGCCCCGCGCTGGAAGAGGAGGCTGAGAACGAGGCCGAGCACTGCCGCGAGGATGGCGCCGCGACTGAAGGTCAGGATCGTCGCCGTGAGCATCGTCCCGACCATGAGCACCCGGACGACGACGGGAAGGCGACTGCCCATCGTGAGAGGAATCGCGAGCGCGAGACTGGCACCCAGGGCGATCGGATGACCGAACGCGCCCTCGACCCTCGGTACACCGCCGCGCGTCTCGGTGTCGCCCCACTCGGTGAAGAGCGAATTGCCCGCGCGCAGCAGGACGAACGGATTCCACTCGGTGGCGAACTCGACGATCGCGAGCACGGCGACCCCGGTGAAGACGATCCCGACGGCGCCGTAGATCCACCGTCGGTCGACCCGGAGTCCCGCGAATCTCCCGAAGACGTAGCCGGTCACCCCGGAGATGACGAGTCCGACCAGGTACGACAGTGCGATGTCCGTCTGCCCGATGAGAAGGGACAGCGCGCCGAGGACGAGGAGCAGCGCGACGACGGCGTCGAACGGCGCGAAACTGCGTCGCGGCGACTGCACCCGGTCCGACACCATGAGAACGACGGCGGCGAACCCGCATGCCGCCGAGACGATCGGGATGAACAGTCCCTGGTTGCTTCCCACGCCGAAACCGATCCAGACCGGGACGAGGCACACCACCCCGATCACCAGCGCGACGAGGGTGCGCGGCCGGTTCCTCAGGGCGAGACCCGTGAGGACAACGAGAGCGAGTGCGAGGAGAGCGAGGATTCCCTGGTCGATGAGCGCGCCCGGCACTGTCACGCCGGAACTCTCGCGTGAGCGAGTATCGAGCGCCGCATGGCGGCGACCGTAGCGATCCAGTCGTGTCGGATGGCAAGCTCGTTCGCCTTGTGGCGGCGGATCGGATGCTCCACGAGAGTACGGATCGCGGTCGAGACCGCCGCGGCATCCGTCGGGCTCACATACTCCGCGACGTCCCCCAGGTTCTCATGGAAGACGGGCAGGTCGCTTGTGAGCACCGGTGCATCGAAGTACGCGGCCTCGACGGGTGGCATCCCGAATCCCTCGCCGAGCGAGAGGAACACGAACAGGCTCGCGTTGGCGTAGAGCCACTTCAGGTCGGAGTCGCTCACGATGCCCGTGAAGATGATGAGCCCCGCGGCGGTCGCCTCCTGGATCCGTCGGTCGTGCTGGCTCGCGTCAGCCCGGTCGGTGCCGACGACGACGAGCGGGCGCTCCACGGAGAGGGCGCCGGCGTCGAGAGCCGAGTGGATGGTCGTCGCGAGGTTCTTGCGAGGGTTGAATCGGCCGACGGTGAGGATGTAGCTCTGCGGGGTGAGCCCGTGATACCCCGCAACCGACGGATCGCAGTAGATGAGCTCGGTGCTGAGCCCGAGGCCGACGGCACGAACGTTCTTGGCCTTCGTCCAGGACTCGATGCGCGCTGCCTCGCTGCGGCTCGAGGTGAAGACGATGTCGGCAAAGCCGACACAGCGCTTCATGAACGAGAAGTATGCGCGCTCGATGGGCGTGAACCACTCGGGGTTCGACTCGAACAGCACGTCGTGCAGGTAGACACAGCTCACCCCGCGCTCGATCTTCGCCGCGAAGTTGTGCGTGATGACGGCGTCGGCGCGGAAGTCCGTCGCCGCGTCACGCACGGCCGTTGTCGCGAAGAGGCCCTGCGGCCACACCGCGCTGTCCACCACCGTTGCGCCCTCGGGTATGTCACCGAGCCCGAGCACATCGTGTTTGGTCCGCGTGACCAGCACGAGCTGGTCGTCGGGAAAACGGTCGTGCCACGCGAAGACTATTTCGCGGAGGACGTGGCGCAGGGAATGAGGTCCCTGCGCCCACCAAAAAGCATCAAACACAATGCGCATAATTCACTGTCCTTCGGGTTGGACGTGCGGTGTCGGTTGTACGGGTGGGTGGTGGAGCGGTGTGACCGGGCGGCCCCTCCTTGTCGTGTGCTTGTGGGACGTGCGCTGGGTACCTGGACGGGATCGTCTAGAGCGCGCGGACCACAAAGTTGTCGAAGCGGGTGACGACAGGAGCGGTGGCGCTCGATGACGTCGCGGCCTGCAGCGACGGGCTTCCGGCCGACTGCAGGGCGGCAGTCGAATCGGTGACCGTCGACAGCCAGGTGGTCGGCTCGGCGGTGGTGGCCGCCCAGATGCGGCCCCTGATGGTCGTCGGCGACGTGCCGGAGACCTGCAGCCTGATGTTCACGACGGTTCCTGCCGTGTACGTCAGTCCGGGGACCGTTGTCGTCGAGAGCACCGTCGAGCCCTGCCGGATCACGAGTGCGACGACTCCCGTCGGCTTCACCCAGGCGTCGGCCGAGTAGTTGCCGGCGGAGGACTGGCGGGCGAAGATCCTCGCGTAGCTGCCGGTGCCGGTGGGCACCGTGTCGAGCGAGAACGACACCTGCGAGTCGCTGTTCGTCGTCGAGACACCCGACAGTGCAGCCGTGCGCGTCGAGCCGCCGGGGAGTGTCGTCTTGCCGACACCGTCCGCCACCGATAGCGCACTCGCGCTGCCTGTGATCGTCCACGCGCCGCCGGTGGGAGCTGCGCCCCATCCGCTCGCGACGGTCCTGGCGAAGTCGTCCTGGGCGAGAGCTCCCGGTGTCTGGCCCGCGGTCACCGTGACCTGCTGCGAGCTCGTGTCGGTCGCCCCGTCATCGTCCGTCACGGTCAGGACGACCGTGTATGTGCCGGCGTCTGCGTATGGGTGGCTGCTCGTGACGCCGGTTCCGGTCGTGCTGTCGCCGTAGTTCCACGCGTAGCTGGCGATCGTCCCGTCGGAGTCTGTCGATCCCGAGCCGTTGAACGATGCCGTGAGACCGCTCGACGTCGAGGTGAACGATGCGTTCGGAGCCTGGTTGTTCGCGGGCGGCGACGTGACCGTGACGTTGCGGGTCACCGAGTCGGATGCCCCGTCGTTGTCCTCGACCGTGAGCTCGACCGTGTACGTTCCCGCCGACGAGTACGTGTGGTTGCTCGACTGGCCGGTGCCGGTGGCACCGTCGCCGTAGTCCCACGAGTAGCTCGCGATGGTTCCGTCCGAGTCGCTCGAGCCGGAGCCGTTGAACGACGCCGAGAGGTTGTTCACCGACGAGGTGAACGCCGCCGTCGGAGCGTCGTTCGAGGCGGCTCCTCCCGTACCGATCGTGTAGTGCGACTGGATCGCCGACGCGCTCAGCGCACTCGGGTAGATCGCCGCCTGCGCGATCGTCCCGCTGAAGTAGTCGCTCGACGGCCGTGACGTCCAGCTGCGCAGGCTGTCACCGCCGATCCTCCAGTAGCCGCTCGTGTTGCGACCCGACACGACGTCGGCGCGGGATCCCACCCGGGCACCGTCGACGTAGAGCGCCATGCCGCCCGAGCCGAGGGTCGCGACGATGTGGTGCCATGCCCCGTCGTTGTACGAGGCCGAGCTGTTGACGGTGCGGACGCCGCCCGGGTATAGCCCGAACCACACCCGGCCGGCGCCGTCCATGTACACGTGGCGGTCGGTCAGCGACGAGTCACCCGTGTTGCTGTCTCCGAAGCCGATGATCTTGCCTCCGGACGTAGTCGTTGTCTTGATCCAGGCCTCGGCGCTGAAGGTGTCGGGTGCCTTGAGGTTCGACGGGGTGGCTGCGAAGCCCGTGCTGCCTCCCGAGAACCGTGTCGCGTCCTGGTTCGAGACGATGCCCGCCTGGCCCCGCGTCGCCCCGGCCTTGACCTGCAGGTCGACGTAGCCGTTGTGGTCGTATCCCACGGTTCCGGATGCCTCGTCGAGAGGCCAGTACGACGTAGCCGAGCTCGACTCGATGGCATTGGAGTACGAGTTCGATGTCGTCGACGACGCGACGGTAGCCGTTGGAGCGAGCCTGCTGATCTGGTTGCCGTACGGATCGGTCACGTACAACCGATACGTATGGGTGCTGCCCGGCGCGAGGCCGGTATCCACGAAGCCCATCTGCGGGCGGGTGTAGAAGTTCGAGGCCTGCGTCTTCGAGTAGATCGGCGACGCTGTTGCCCCGTCACGGACGAGCTTGTACGTGAGGTTCGCGTTGTCGCGGTCGAAGGTCGCTGTCCAGGAGATGCGCACCTGGCCTGACTTGTACGAGGTGACGTTCGGCACGAGTTCCGCGTTGGTGACGGGCGGCACCTTGTTGGGTGCAACCGACGAGATGGCGAAGCGGGCCAGACCCTGCTGTCCGACATCGTTGACGAGCGGGAACTCGCCGCCGTAGACCACGTAGCGGTCGTTTCCGGAGACGCTCCACCCTGCCTGCCCCTGCCCGGTTGCGGTGCCCGAGACGAGCTTCGGGAACCAGTTCAGAAGTGTGGGCGATGGGTTGCCCGCGAAGTTGTAGTAGCCGAGCGGATCGGCGGTGATGGTGCCGGTCGCCGCCTTGCTGAAGGCCGTCGCATACGAGTACGTCCACGGGTTGGTCTGCGGGAAAGCGCCGATGTTGCCGCAGTAGTGCTTGTGCGCTGCGACGTACACGGCGTTGCCCTGCGGGAACACCGAGTACGAGTCGCCGTGGCAGTCCTCGATCCACACGAGGTTGCCGTTGAGGTCTGCGGAGAACGTGCCCTCGAGGTTTCCACTCGCCTGGGTGCGGTCTGTCGCGTACACGTATCCGGTGCCGTAGACCCGGTCGCTCGTGGTGGTGAGGCTCGTGATCGACGACTGCGTTCCGGCGTTGCGCACGACGTTGTTCGCGGCGAAGGGCAGCGACGCACCTGTCGATGCGTTGACCGCTCCGAGTCCGCGTCGTGCCGTACCGGCCAGCGAGGTGAACCGGCCACCCGCATAGACCTTGGAGCCGTCGGGCGAGATCGCGAGGGCCTCGACCGACGCATCGGTGCTGGGGGCCCACGACGTGACGCCGCCGTTCGATGCGTTCACCGCGGCGATGTAGTTGCGGTTGTATGTGGTGATCTGGCCACCAACCTGGTTTCCCACCGTCTTGAAGGTTCCGCCGACGTAGACCGTCGTGTTCGTCGCCACCACCGATCGAGCCTGGCTGCTCAGGATCGGCTTGAATGAGGGAATGACCTGGCCCGTTGCGGTGCTGAACGCCGCGATCCGGTAGTACGGGTTGCCGTCGACCTTCGTGAAGTCGCCGACGACGTAGATCCTCGAACCGTCGGGCGACTTCGCGATGTTGAACGCCTGCGCGTCGAGGCTCGGCGCGAAGCTCGTGATGAGGTTGCCCGTCTCGATGTTGTACGCGAGCAGGTTGTTGCGCGTCACGGTATTGGTGCCGGCGGCGGCACCGGCGGGTCGCGCTGTCGTGAACTTGCCCGCGACGTAGACCGTGTTGCCGACAACGACCTGGCCGTAGGCGACGCCGTTGATCTGTGCGGTGGGAAGCGAGTCCGCCGCGACGGTCGTCGGGGACGAGGGACTGCTCGGGTCGGTCGGGGCAGTGTCCGCCTGGGCGGGAGAGGCCACGAGCGCGGCGCCCACCGCCACGCAGAAGGCGGTGATGACGGAGGTGATGGTTGTCGAGCGGCGGCGTCGCGGTGTCATTGGAGTCTCACTTTTGTTCGAGGTGATCGAGGGTTGTCCTGGGGGGAGGTGCTACCGGAAGCCAGTCGTTCGGCGAGGGCTTCGTACCCCGCCGCGACGTGCTCCCAGGAGTATGTGTCCGCTGCGCGCCGCTGCAGGCGCCGGCCGCGGGCCGTGTAGTCGGCGGGATGCGCTTCGGCATCCTCGAAGAGCGGGGCGAGGTCGGCGGCGTCGGTGAAGAAGCGCCCGTCGGCCCCGAGGACCTCCGCGTTGAAGTTCACGTCGAACGCGAGCACGCTCGTGCCGCTTCCCATCGCGCGCAGCAGCGACGGGTTGGTCCCGCCGACCGAATGCCCGTGGGCGTACGTGAGGGCGTTCGCGTACAGCTGGTCGAGCAGCTCGGAGTCCCACACGCTCCCGAGCAGCCGGATGCGCGAGTCCTTCGCGGCGATCGCCTGGATCGTGCGCGTGTACTCGGCGGCGTACGGCGCGCCCCCGACGACGACGAGCGGATGACGGCTCGCGCTCTCCGAATACCCGCGAGCGATCACGTCGACGTGGTTCTCGGGCTCGAACCGCGCGACGACGACGTGGTAGCTGTCAGGCTCGAACCCGATGTCGCGGATCCGCTGCGAGCCGGGGTCGGTGAGGATGGGGGCGCCGTAGGTGAGGAGCTCGGTCGCGGCGCCGAAGGTCTCCTCGTAGTAGTCGGCGATGCCCTGGGCGTCAGCGATGAGCGCATCGGCCGTCTGAACAGCGAAACGCTCGGCCCACTGGTAGTACCGCTTACCGGCGCCGCTCCACTTCGCGCGCTTCCACTCGAGCCCGTCGACGTGGACGGCGGCGGGGATCCCCCGCGCGTGGAGGAGCGGAACGAACGGGGCGTTCGCGGCATTGAACACGAATGCGGCATCGTGCTTCGTTCGGATGACCGAGTGCATGACCGACAGGAACGAGTGGCTGAGCGTCTCGGCGACCTTCACGCGCATCGCGGGAAGGGTCACGAGCTTCATTCCGAGGTACGAGTCGTGGGTCTCTCCGGGACCGCGCCGGCAGTAGACCGTCACCTCGTGGCCGGCCTCGACGAGCCGTTTGCCGATCTCCTCCACGGCCGTCTCGAAACCGCCGTATGCGGCCGGGACGCCGCGCGTCCCGATCATTGCTATTCGCATTCAGTACGCCCCAACCGGCTTGATGAGTACCCGGAGGGTGCGCCACATGATGACGAGGTCTCCGATGACCGACCAGTTCTCCACGTAGTAGAGGTCGAGCCGCACGCTCTCCTCCCAGCTCAGGTCGGAGCGGCCGTTGATCTGCCACATCCCGGTGAGTCCGGGCTTGATGTAGAGCCGGCGCTGCACGTGGTGGTCGTAGCCGAGCACCTCGTGGGGAAGCGGCGGGCGCGGACCGACAAGGCTCATATCGCCGATGAAGACATTCCACAGCTGCGGGAGTTCGTCGAGCGAGTACTTGCGCAGGTAACGACCAACCGGGGTGACGCGTGGGTCGTCCCTGAGCTTGAACAGGGCACCGGAGCCCTCATTCTGATCGGCGAGCTGCTCGAGCATCTGGGTGGCGTTCGGCACCATGGAACGGAACTTGTAGATCTGGAAGGTCGACCCGTTCTGGCCGACACGCTCCTGGGTGAAGATGGCACCGCCATCGCCGCCGCGACGCACGAGCCAGGCGATCACGAGGAAGACCGGGCTCAGCAGCAGCATGGCTGTGCCGGAGCACACGACGTCGAGCACTCGCTTGAGTACGTGCTTCATACCTTCGAACTGCGGGAGCTCGACGTGCATGAGGGGCATCCCGTCGACCGGACGGAAGTGGATGCGCGGTCCCGCGATGTTCATGAGATTCATCGCGAGGATCAAATGGGCAGAGCTTCCCTCCAGTTGCCAGGCGAGGTCCCTGATGAAGTCGGCACTCTCGCCCGGTTGCCCGACGACGATCACGGCATCCACTCCGAGTTCCTTGGCGAAAGCAGCGGATCGCGCGAGGTCCGCCGCGACAGCGACGTCGCCGGCGAAACCGGGGGAGACCTCGGTATCGAGGGGGACGACGATCCCGCTGATCGTGTACGCGGCGCTCATCGTCGTGGTCATCTGCGAGACGATCTGCTCGACATCGTGGGGGCGTCCGACGACGATCGCGCGTGACAGCGACCGCGTCGACTCCTGGCGGCCGGCCAGCCACTTGCGCCAGCCCCAGCGCGACACGACGAGCCCGACAAGGCCGACCGGGAGGGCGACGAGGAAGAACCAGCGCGACGCGGTCATCTGGGCGACCAGGAACGCGATCGCGAGAACACCGAATGTCGTCGTCGTCGTGCTGATGATGCGCTTGTACTCGGTTGCGCCGAAGGCCAGGACGTAGCGTTCCCGGGTCTGGAATACAGAGAGGCCGCACGCCCATGCGATAACCACGAGCAGTCCGACCCCCAGGAATTCGGCGCTGGACGTCGGGCTCGCGCGCTGGGAGTCGAGACCGAACCACGACGCGCACGCGAGTGCGACAGCCGCGATGATCACGAGCGTGTCGGTGACGATGAGACGTGCCTGGTAGGTCCGGGCCGTCGAGCGCGTCGTGGACGCGGCACCCGGGGCCCGCGGCGCCCCCTCCTGCCTAGTGTGCGAACGTCGGGTTCGGCGCACGCCGATGGCCCAATTACGGCTCGGGGGTGCCGTTAATTCGTCCATCGGAACCTGCAATCGGGTTTACAGGGAGCTACTGAGGGGGTGCCGCGGGGCGGCTTGTTGGCGGTACCGTCGCGAGAATCGACGCGGGGATACACCCCGTGAATGACGCTGCTGCGGACCGTTGCAAGGCGGGTGCCCCCCATACAGGGGGGACGAGGTTGACAATAATTCGCGGAAAAACACCTTTTCTACCCCCATATTGGGGGGCATGACAAAACGGCGTGTCGCTTGTATACGCGCGCGCGATTTGTTAAGAGTGCAGTCCGACCGCGGGGCCGACGGATGCCGCCACTACTGGTGTGCGGGAGGGAGCTCCATGAGCTGCGCAACGCGGTACGGGATGAACTCCTTGAGGATCACCGAGGTCGCGGACCTGCGTACCCCCGGACACAGCTGGATAGCCGTGCTTACCGCGTGCACGTCCTCCGTGTCGCGAGCAGCGATGATGCACAGCAGGTCGTCCCGGCCCGAGATGCCGACGCACTCGATCACCTGGGGGAGTTTTCGCAGCGCTGTGACGGTCTCATCGAACAGAAGGGCGTCGACCTCGATCGCCACGGTCGCACGCACGGGAAGCCCGAGGGCGTCGAGCGGGACCCGCACGCTGTGCTCACGGAGTGCGCCCATTTCGCCCATCCGGTCGAGTCGCGACTGGACGGTGCCTCGCGCGAGTCGGGTGTGCTGGGCGACCGAGCTCGCCGGCATTCGGGCATCCTTGTCGAGGGCCCTGAGAATCCGTCTATCCACCCCGTCGAAAACTGACATGGCATCCTCGCCTATAGCCGCGGTGCCGTCCCCAGCTTTGCGCGCCGAACCGCGGATCGACGAGCGATTTGCAAGCGAAATCCGCCGGTGATCAGCAGATTGCGCTTGATGAAATCAAGCTAAGGAATACCCGACTTTTCGACGGGTATCCAGCCTCGATCGTGAATTGCGTAGAAACCCCTATATAAGAGGTAGCGCTATTCGGTTGGTGAGGCGTCATTCACGCGGGATGCAGCTACCTCGGCGTGCACCTTTTCCATGTCGAGCGAGCGCACCGCATCGATGACCTGGTTGAGCGCGGGGGCCGGGAGGGCACCCGGCTGCGAGAAGACGAGGACACCCTCGCGGAAGGCCATGAGGGTGGGAATGGAGGTGATGCCCGCGGCACCGGCGAGCTCCTGCTCGGCCTCGGTGTCGATCTTGGCGAAGGTGATGTCGGGGTTGGTCGTGCTCGCCGACTCGTAGATGGGAGCGAATGCCTTACACGGGCCGCACCAGTCGGCCCAGAAGTCCACGAGCACGATGCCGTCGCCCAGGACGGTCTTCTCGAAGTCGGCAGCGGTGAGATCGGTAGTGGCCATGGAACAACCCTACGAGATGCGCTGCGGCGGCGCCGGGGCGGGGACCGTGCCGGGCGCTCGCTTGGCGGATGGCTACGGCTGGGAGAGGCGCGGGCTGTAGGTTTCCGCAACGGGACGGCATCGGCCACCGCCCTCCTTCGTGCAAGCTGACGAGACGTTTGGTGCCCTCAGCCCGGGCGCATAGCGTCGAATGTCCCACTCAGTGCCGACGGAAGACCTGTCATGACCCAGCTTGCACCGCGTCCCACGACCGCAGACTCCATCCCCGCGACGCCCGTGCACGCGGACGGCAGGATCGACACCCCGAGGATCGACACCGAGTGGCTCGGCGAATACCTCCTCGGCCAGTGGGCAGAGGAACGCAAGCACTCCCGCGAGTTCGTCAAGCGTCCGGAGATCCAGCGCATCGACGGACTCTCGATGGAGGATCACCGTGAGCGCGTGCTCGGCCAGCTCGGCATGCTCGTCGACCACGGGGTCGTGCACCGTGCGTTCCCCACGTCCGTCGGTGGCGAGGAGAACCACGGCGGCAACATCGCCTCGTTCGAAGAGCTCGTGCTCGCCGACGCCTCCCTCCAGATCAAGTCCGGCGTGCAGTGGGGCCTGTTCGGCGCAGCGGTCATGCATCTCGGAACGGAGAAGCACCACACCGCGTTCCTCCCCGACATCATGAGCCTCAAGACGCCCGGCGCGTTCGCCATGACCGAGACAGGACACGGTTCGGATGTCGCAGCCGTTGGCACGACCGCGACCTATGACGAGGCGAGTGGCGAGTTCATCATCCACACGCCCTTCCGCGCGGCATGGAAGGACTACCTCGGCAATGCCGCGGTGCACGGCACGGCAGCGGTGGTCTTCGCGCAGCTCATCACGAAGAACGTGAACCACGGCGTCCACGCCTTCTACGTTCCGATCCGCGACGAGAACGGCTTCCTGCCCGGCGTCGGCGGCGAGGACGACGGCATCAAGGGCGGACTCAACGGCATCGACAACGGACGCCTCCACTTCGACTCCGTTCGTATCCCGCGCTTCAACCTCCTCAACCGATATGGCGACGTCGATGAGAACGGCGAATACTCCTCGAGCATCGACAGCCCCGGCCGACGCTTCTTCACCATGCTCGGAACCCTCGTGCAGGGCCGCATCTCCCTCGACGGCGCCGCGACCGTCGCAAGCAAGCTCGCCCTCACGATCGCCATCCGGTACGCGACCGAGCGCCGCCAGTTCACGAGTGTCGGCGACGACGAGGTCGTGCTCATGGACTACCAGCGCCACCAGCGCCGACTCCTGCCGCGGCTTGCCACGACATACGCGATGTCCTTCGCGCACGAGACGTTCCTGCAGGCGTTCGACGACGTCTTCTCCGGGAAGAACGACACCGACGAGAGCCGCCAGGATCTTGAGACGATCGCCGCAGCCCTCAAGCCGCTCAGCACATGGGCGGTACTCGACATCCTGCAGGAGGCGCGCGAGGCGTGCGGCGGCGCGGGGTTTCTCGCGTCGAACCGCCTGACGCAACTGCGCGCCGACCTCGACATCTACGTGACGTTCGAGGGTGACAACAATGTGCTCCTGCAGCTCGTCGCCAAGCGACTCCTGACCGACTACTCGCGCAAGTTCTCGAAGGCCGACGCGGGCACGATCGCCCGACTCGTCGCAGGACAGGTCGGGGAGTCCGCGGTCAACCGATCCGGCCTCCGCCAGTTCTCGCAGAAGGTCGCCGACTTCGGCTCGACCGGCCGATCGGTCGGCTACGTGCGCGATGCGGACGCACAGCACCAGCTGCTCGCCGACCGCGTCGAGACCATGGTCGCCGCGATTGCCGGTCGCCTCCGCGGAGCGAGCAGGCTCTCGCCCGTCGAAGGCGCTGCGCTGTTCAATTCCAACCAGAACGAGCTGCTCGATGCCGCGCGCGCCCACGGCGAGCTTCTCCAGTGGGAGTCGTTCACCGAGGCCGTCGACAGGATTCCGGATGCCGCCACGAAGCAGGTTATGACGTGGCTGCGCGACCTGTTCGGCCTCGGGCTGATCGAGAAGAACCTGGCCTGGTACCTCATCAACGGCCGGCTCTCGTCCCATCGCGCCGAGGCCATCACCCACTACATCGACGACCGGCTGCTGCCGCGACTCCGCCCTCACGCGCTCGCCCTCGTGGACGCATTCGGTTTCGAGCCGGAGCACCTCCGTGCCGAGATCGCGTCGGGCGCGGAGAAGATCCGCCAGGACGAGGCGATGGGCTACTACGCGGCCCAGCGGGCAAGTGGGACGGCTCCCATCGACGAGAAGGTTCTCAAGGCGAAGAAGCGGTAGCGCCGCAAAAGGTGGGAGGGGGCAGGGAGTCCCCCACACCGCGCGCTACCGTGAACCATGACTTTCAACGACGACGCGAAAATCGATTCCGGCAGGGTGAAGCGCCGCGGCAAGGGCGCTCTCATCGGTGGCGGCGGCGGGATCGGCGTGATCATCGTCGTGTTCATCATTTCGCAAGTGACGGGAATCGACCTGAGCAGTCTCGCCGGAGGCGGTGGTGGCTCCAACGGTCCGGATACCGAGATTGCGAACTGCGAGACCGGCGAGCAGGCGAACGCTGACCTCGATTGCCGGCTCAACGCGGCATCCGATGCCCTCGACACCTACTGGCCCACGCAGGTCGACGACTACCGCACGACGACCGTGATCCTGTTCGAGGACCAGACGAACACCGGTTGCGGGGCGGCGACGAGTGCTGTCGGTCCGTTCTACTGCCCGGCCGACGAGATCATCTACATCGATACCGACTTCTACGCCGAGCTGCGCACGACGTACGGCGCGAGCGGTGGACCGCTCGCCGAGATGTATGTGCTCGCACACGAGTGGGGGCACCACATCCAGAACGTGCTCGGCACGATGGACGGCCTCGACCAGTCGGCGACGGGTCCGGACTCGGACAGCGTGCGGCTCGAACTGCAGGCCGACTGCTACGCCGGCTCGTGGGTCGGAGCGGCGACGCAGACGGACGACGGCACGGGCACGACGTTCCTCGAGCCCATCTCGAGCGAAGAGCTCGAGCAGGCGCTGAGCGCGGCGTCCGCTGTCGGCGACGACCGCATCCAGGGCACGGAGGCCAACTCCGAGTCGTGGACGCACGGGTCGAGCGAGAAGCGCCAGGAATGGTTCACCGCCGGATACGAGGGCGGGCCGTCGGCATGCGACACATTCGCCGTGGCCACCCCGTGACCGCTCCCGTCATCCGGATCGTCGCCGCGCTCATCCGCGACGAGGCCGGTCGCGTGCTGCTCGTGCGCAAGCGCGGCACCGTCGCGTTCATGCAGCCCGGCGGCAAGTACGAGCCGGGCGAGAGCGCACCCGTCGCCCTCGCGCGCGAACTCCACGAGGAACTCGGCCTCGAGGTCGACCCCGCCGCCTTCCGCTACATCGGCTATTTCGAAGCGGATGCCGCCAACGAAGCCGGCCACACCGTCGAGGCCGAGGTCTTCGAAGTGGTCATTGACGGCCCGGTCGCCCCGCTCGCCGAGATCGAGGAACTGCTCTGGATCGATCCCGCCGCCACCGGGGACACCCTCGTGGCTCCGCTGACCGTCGACCACATCTTCCCCGCGCTGGCCTAGGCATCCTTTGATGAGAACCTCGTGACACCCGGCCGTGCTCGCGGCTGCCGGGAGGTTCGCGGGTATGGTCACGACTGAGGGTCGCGTTCGTGCGTCCTCGGAACCAGGGGTTTGCCATGCTCGTCCGACCGATCATGATCGTCGCCGTTGCCGCGACGGCACTCGTTCTCTCCGGCTGCACGTCGGACGACAGCCCCGATGCCTCGACCACGAGTGTCTCGCAGGCTCCCGCCGCGACAGCTCCCGAGGGCGGCGAGGCGGACGACGCGGAAGACACCGACGAGCCGACTCCCGAGGTCACGCCCGACACGACGGCGTACACGGCCATCGACGAGTTGAAGGACGCGGTCGCAGCTATCGACGACGCGTGCGGCACGTGGAAGCAGGACGATGCCGTGGCGAAGGCCGTGGCATCCGGAACCTGCGGACAGACGTACATCCTCTCGCTCTACGAGACCGCAGCGATCCGCGACGAAGCGCTCAACGCCGACCAGGCGAGCGACGACCCCGGCATCTTCCTTGTTGGCGCCAACTGGCTCGTGCAGGCCGGGCCCAAGGGCGAGATGGCGGACATCGTGAAGCTCCACGACAGCCTCGGCGGATTCGTCGTTCCCACCGGTTCGTAGCGCTGGCTAGTCGGCGAGGTGCTTGATGCCTGCGTCGACAAGTTCCTTGCGGATGACCGGCGCGACGTGCGTCGAGTACTCGGCCGTCATGTGAACGGCGTCGTATTTCGTGGGCAGCGTGCCCGCGAACGCCGGGCACAACCCGTCGGCACAGCTGAACGGCAGTGACGTGAGGAACACGCTGCCGTCGACGGCCGACTTCTCGAAGCGCTCGGCGAATGCCTTCCAGGCGTCGTCGACCGGAACGGTGCACGACTGCGGGCTCGAGACGGGCGAGTAGCACTGCGCGAGGTCGGCGCCGAGGGGCGGCGGCGCGAGGTACACGACCTGATTTACCCGGTACTTCGCCATCTCGGCGATCGTCGAGTCGACCATCCCGGCGATCGGGATCGACCCACCGTCCGCAGACTGGCCGGCGGCGAACGCGTTCGAGACCACGACGACATCGGGCTTGTCCTCGAGGATCCGTGCCGCGACATCGGCCTTCCGCACCGGGCATGCCTCCATGACGCCGGCGCCGTCGTTGCGCACGAGCACGTCGGTGAACCGGCAGCCGTACAGGCCGATCGTCGTGATCTTCCACTGGCCGGCACTTGCTTCAGCGATCGCCTTGAACGCCGGAGCGTATGCGAGCGCCGTCGAGTCGCCCACGAGGTACATGTGGTGCTCGGCGTTCGCGTTGCCCCAGGTGCACGCACCGAAGTCGGGAGTACCGCCGACCTCGAAGCAGCCCTTCGCGGGGTTGCCGACCGCGGACGCCGCCATGACCGAATCCAGGCTCGGCGACAGGTTGGTCGGCCACGTGGTTGCCGAGACCGCCGCGGCGAGGTCGGCCTGGATCGCGTCGGACGAGAGGACAGGCGAATCGGATGACGCGAACGGCCGCTCCCCGTCGACAGCGTTGCCCGCCGCAAGGACCACCGCGAGCGCGACCACTGCCACGCCGATGGTCGACACCATCGCCTGGCCGCTGAATCGCTCGCGCCACGCCTGCCAAGCCGTCATCCGCTCGTCCGCATCGAGGCCGCGCAGGTCGGGAGTTCGATGGAGCGGCTGCTCGATGAGGTGGTACGAGACGATCGAGATCACGAGGATGATCGCCGCGACGAACGCCGTCGTGAAGATGGTCTGCGTCGGCAGCAGGATGAGCATGAACGTGATGACCGGGAAATGCCACAGGTACAGCGAGTACGAGATGTCGCCGAGGTAGACCGCGACCGGGTTCTCGAGCGGGAACAGGTAGCGCTGGCGACCGCCGATTCCGCCGATGATGACGAGGGCGGATGCCGCGACGGGAAGTGCCGCCCACGGACCCGGGAACGCTACCGAGTCGTCGATGACGACGAACGACGCAATGATCCCGATGAGGCCGAGCCAGCCGGCGACGAAGCGCGCGGGGAACGGTATCCGGGCGAGGGCAGGAACCGCCGCAGCAATGATCGCGCCGACGCCGAGCTCCCACGCGCGGGACAGCGTCGAGAAGTACGCACCGGTCGGGTTGAGCGCGGTCTGCGTCATCGCGAAGGAGAAGGATGCGCCGACGAGCACCGCGGCCACGAGTCCGACGGCGAGCCGTCCCGCACCGCGCTTCTTCGACTGGCCGACGACGACCACGAGCACGATCGCGAGCAGTCCCGGCCAGACGAGGTAGAACTGCTCCTCGATCGACAGCGACCAGAAGTGCTGGAGCGGTGACGCGGCAGTGTCGGCGTGGAAGTAGTCGGTTCCGATCGCACTGGATCGCCAGTTCGAGAGGAACACCGCCGCGAATCCGGCGTCCCAGAGAGTGGCGAGCTGGCGCGTGGTGTTGAAGAGGAAGTGGGCCGCGACCGCGGTCACGGCGAGCACGGTGAGGGCGGCGGGAAGGATGCGCTTCGCCCGTCGGGCGTAGAACCGGCCGAGCGAGATCGACCCGGTGTCCTCGCGATCGCGGAGGATCATGCCCGTGATGAGGAACCCGGAGATGACGAAGAACACGTCGACGCCGACGAATCCGCCGCTCGGCCATGCAACGAGGTGATTGGCGATGACGGCAAGGACGGCAAGGGCGCGAAGGCCCTGGATGTCGGCGCGGGTGTGCCTGGCCGGAGAGCTGGGAGCGCTCCCATCCTCGGCGGAGTCGAGCGGTTTTTCAGAAGTATGCAGGGACAAGGGGTATCCAGTAGATGAGAGGGTCACGTCATCGGGACTGATCGTCGGGGGTGCGGCTCGTCGACGGGGCTGGACCAGCCACTCGTCGAGCATTGCTCGCGCAGATAACCGTACTCCCTCCCGGCACCGTACGGAGGACAGTGCGAGCTGCGGCGGTACAACCAGCACGTACCCTCGAGTCCAGGTGCCAAAGCCGCACTGTTCGGCGGAGTCAGCGGCATACGGATGGTGCTGTAACCGCATCCGAATGCCGGTTTCTACCGCCGCAGGCAACAGGCCGCGCATCCGGCCCACGCTGAGGTCGCGCAAGATGTCCGAAACGTTTGTTCGTTCACATCGGTTGAGCGACCTCACGTGGCGTAGGCCGCAGAGACCCGTTCTGTGGTGGCATGCACGCGAGAAGCCGCGTCATCCGCTCGATCGGTTCGTCTCTATCAGGTGATGGGGATAATCCCAAGCGCTAGCCGCTGTCTCTTCGCCGGGCGTACGGTCGTCGCCATGACGAACCTCATCGAGAAATTCACTGACTCAGTGCCCTCCTGGGGCGCGAAGATCGCATACGGCGACCCGGCAACGATTGCGGGGCAGGAGGTCCTCCCCGTCGCGCTCGTCGCCTTCGGATTCGGCGGCGGAGAAGGATCCGGGGAGATGCCGGCCGATGACCGGTCGCCGGTACGCAAGGGCGAGGGGAGCGGCGGCGGAGGCGGCGGTTACTCCATCCCGATCGGGGCGTACGTCGGAGGCGAGACCGGCGCCAGGTTCCAGCCCAACCCGGTCGCGCTTCTCGCCATCGCCGTGCCGCTCGTCTCGGCGCTGGGGTGGGCGCTGTCGCGGATCATCAAGGCTGCGAGCTAGTAGGCGCTACCAACGACGGAAGGGTGTGACCGCCGGCTCTCGCCGGCGACCACA
>Ga0247812_10000905_pt1 | contig 16940 bp, 17 predicted proteins | sample UWRJL149409B1_FD_178011 | JGI IMG/M metagenome (GOLD analysis project Ga0247812, IMG submission 178011) | Plant litter microbial communities from Arlington Agricultural Research Station in Wisconsin, United States - UWRJ-L149-409B-1 | ecosystem: Environmental > Terrestrial > Plant litter >...
TTGCAGGAATGGCCGATGATCTCAAGCTCGATTCTGCTAAATACTCGGTTGTCTTGGTGGTATTTTTCGCTGGTTACGTTGCCTGCGAAGTCCCTTCGAAGTAAGTTTGGATCATACATAAGCAATCCTGGTTAGTGCTAACACGCTCTGCAGTATGCTCCTCACCAAAATCGGACGTCCCTCGATCTTTTTGCCGGCTATCATGTTTGTTTGGGGATGTGTCACTATCGGAATGGGATTTGTCAACAACTACCACGGTCTCATCGCATTCCGCGTTGTCATCGGTTGTCTCGAGGGTAAGCTCGCACTCTTTGTCTTCACACAATTTGAAGGGCATTGCTAACTCAGATTCAGCGGGATTTGCACCCGGAGTTTTACTTATCCTCTCTTCATGGTACAAGAGAGCGGAACAGTCGAGAAGATTTTCGGTTTACATCGGAGCTGCCATTCTTTCCGGAGCATTCGGAGGCCTGATTGCAGGCGGGATCACCGAGGGACTTGAGGGAAAACTCGGTCTCCGAGGCTGGAGATGGTTGTTCATCGTCGAGGGTGCCTTGACTTCAGCATGGGCAATTTGCGCCTACTTCATCCTCCTCGATTTCCCAGCCAACACTACCAAGTTCAGTGCTCGTGAGAGAGAACTTGCCGTTGCCAGAATCCAATACGACTCCCTTGCTGTGCGCGTGGACGGTCCTGAGCTGGGTCACTTGAAAGCTCTGCTCCTTGCTCTTCGCAACTGGAGACTTTGGGCATTCACCGTCGGATACATGGTCATTGTTGGATCATCGACTTTGTCTTACTTCTATCCTACACTCGTCAAGGGACTAGGATATAGTTCGCGCGATGCTCAATACATGACAGTCCCTATCTACATGGTTGCTTTCGTCGCCACAGCCTTTACTGGATATTTCATGGATCGATTCTCACACAACCGTGGATGGGCACTTGCTGGCTGGCTCTCTCTCGCATTGGTCTGCTCGGCTACCATCTGTGGAGTTTATGATTTTAAGGCTCGATATGTGCTTCTCGTATTCATGGCTGCCGGACTTTGGGCATCCAACGCTCTCGCACTCAGTTACGCTTCTAGCACCTTTGGTGCCATGCCGAATGAGACCCGAGCCATTGCTCTGGCTTTCGTCAATGCCCTGGGAAATCTTGCCTCAATCTACGGTGCTTATTTGTTCCCATCGCAGCAAGCACCCAAGTATCTCCAAGGCTTCGGTGTTATCACTGGAATGTGTGCACTTGGCATAGTGACATACATCTTCCTCCAGATCATGTTGACACGTCGCCCAGTCACAAAGATGGTATTGTGAGGGTAGTTTCATCTTGTAAACCGCTATATCTTGCAAAACACGAAGATTTTAGAGTTCTGGATTGAGAAGGAATCATCCGGAAAAGGAGTTTTGGATGGGGTGTAGAATTTGTACGTAAACATAGAAACATCAAATTAATCGAGCAAGCATCTTCAAGCATTTTAAATAAACCTTTTATTCAGGCCACAATTGTTGCATCTCGCTCTACATCATCTGAATCAATTTTCTGCCACTCGTTGTAGAGATTATCTTTGAGCGTAGACATTGGCCACCCAGTCCTTCCTTCACACAAATTTATAAGTGAGATTATTTCATTTCGTTGTTGAGCTTCTTGTACACAAAGTCCAGCTGTTTGTAGTCAGGATGCCAACTCTCATAATAAGGTGGATATCAATTACCTCCATATAAGCATTGTGCCGAGACTATCTGGCAGCCTTCATCAGTTAGTTCCATGGCAATACCACAGATTACAGCCACGGCCTCTGACAAGGTTTTCTGAAGAAAATTAGCTCCCGTCTTGTCGCAGAACCAAGAAAAACCCATTAGACCTCTTAATTCAACGTTGATAGCAGGTTCTAGTTTAATAATAGCAAAACAATAACCAAAGCACAATTTCGCAAAATAACTTAAAGGTCAAGTATTGTGTCGAACTGTATCAACCATTCATTCGTATTGATCGCGTCAGAAGACACGACTTTACGATGCAGCAAATCGAGATTGCTACCCAGACTGATAGCTTTGACATCAAATATCCCATACAGTTCGAGTCAATGCTTGAGATTGTTACTCCATCCATATTTATTTTACAAAAAAGATCAAGCGGCTATTTAAAACCCGAAATTTCGGGAAATCTTTGATAGGAATAACTGCATGCCGGTATATCACAGTATGAGTGTCAATTTGCTTACCTGGACTTTTAAATATGATTTAAACCCCGGCATCGCAGGTCGGTGTAGCATTATTAGTATTCGGGCGAAATGATATGTTTGAAGAGCAACACCTTTATATTGTAAGTCGGTACAATTGAAAAATCTGGAGGCAACTGACCGAATTTCGGAGGATGGATCCATATTGGTTGGAATATCCTTCCTGGCTGTGCTTGTAAAGTCGGTAAAGGCATAAACTCTGGTATTAAAAATGACTTCCACCTGTCCAATCTCGCAAGGAGCGAATCAGCAGAGTCAACCCTTGCTTGAAGTGCTAAACCTATCACATTATCTGGTTCAGCGCAGTAATTGACTGCTTGAGACAGCAAGTATGATGCGTGATCCGCCAACTCAAGCTGGTCAAGTTCAATATAGTCCCTGGGTGGACTCCAAAAACTGAGACAGCGCCTACGTTCTCGAAATGCTGCCCATATATCTTGTCGTAACCATGCCCACCAGCAGGCTTGTCTGATACCGCCTGAACTCCCGTTTACGTCTTGTGAGCGCTGGATCCAGAAGACCCCCTTGAGGTGACGTTGCCAGCCACTATCAGATTCATCAAGCATCTCATAAGTTGAGATTACTAGCGCGGTAGCTAAAAGTTCTTCTGAGTGCGCATAACTGTTATACTGGAGAGCCGTTTGGACATAATGGAGAGTTTCGTAGTAGTATTCGATTGCTAAATTGGGGTCTTCTCCTACGCCAGACTCGATTGTGGACCTTTGCCGTGAAAGATGTTGGGCTGAAAGTGCCAAAATAGCCTTCATCAAACCTGTATTTCGAATCTATGTAATAATCAGCAGAGTATTTCAACATCGACGGAAGTTTTCAACTCACTGCAAGACGTGAAGCATACACCGACCATAGCCTTTTGGGGTCAGATAGATCCAACTACATATCAGTCAGTAGTGAGATGGAATCAAAAAGGAATTCAACGGCAAGTTAACGAACCCAAAGAGAGGCATGATCAACAAAGTTTCTAAATATTGGTATCTCGAAGTCCTTGAGTATGATGTCATGATCTAGCTGCCATGCATCTTTTTCTATGCCATTTAAACGAGCCGATTCATCTTCCACCGCGTTATTGACTGCATTCGGATATGACAACCCTTCGGCTTCAAGCGTCCGTGATGGTAAATTACCAGACGGGGAAGCTGCACGAGAGGCTACTCGAGAAAACCCTTTGTTTGCGTGAACTGCATCGGCGGCAAGAAGGTCAAGCCATCTGATAGACGCTACATCGGCTGTGTACTGGTCAGAATATACAGTGTTTGAAGGTGATGTTGCATTGACGGAATTGACCATGGTCTGTTCCGGAGAAGCAAATGTAACTTCAGCTTTCAGGACATTCCCTTGTCTAGAGCCTTTCGATCTACCTTCACTCTGGACCATTAGAGCGGGATCAATGGCGTCTGAAAAGCTCACGGTCTTTCCTTCTACCACCTGCTGAGATGGTATGGAGCTGGGCCAAACACAGACCCTATCCGACAAGACACAGCTGCCACACTGAGGAGCTATCTCGTCACATTTTTTGTGTCTCTTCCGACACGTGATACTAAACTCCGATCAGTACATCACGTCTCTTCCACTTAGTATGAGGTCCTCCACGTACCATCCAGTTTTACACCTCAGACCCTTGCTTCTCGACTTGCGGGGTGCCTTTCTCTGACCATTTGTCGTCTCCAAACGCTGCGGGGCCTCAGAATTAAGACGAATGCCTGTATCTAAGTCCATTCTGGGACATTCGAATGGTTCCCGGTGTCGTGGTGGTGGATGCTCAAAGTCGACTCGGGGAGGAGGCAGGCAAAGGGCGAAGAAAGGCAGTCGGGACACAGAGCTTTACTTGACCCCGACCCGTGACGATATAGTAAACTTAGTGGGAGAATGTTATCTGAACAGTCTAATGGTCTGGTGCCGGTTCTGCCCCAGCACTTTTGCACTTTAATCAATGACTGGCAGATGGGGTAATGTGTGTTCTCCACAACATTGGTTTTAGTTACCAGTAACCTACTTCGCAATCCCTCTAAATCCATCGGAAATCCCATCTTCAAGCAGCCAAAGCCGTAACCCTGCCTCGATCCGCGGCGATCTTGGCGTGGCGAGTCAGGTATATATCCTTTTCAAGGTTAAGGCATGGCGCCCGCCTCCCCACACCCCCGTTACTGTACCATGGTAGTATATTTGACTTTTGAGCCTCTTTCCCCATAATCTCGTTAGAGCCTCAGGCCAATTTCACCCTCTGGCTCGTTTCAAGTCTGGGAGCTTGAAGTAGTCGGGGGAGACGGGCTGCTCTCCCTTATTTCGCTTAGAAGTATCATTAGTCATCCGGCCCCTTTTTAGCCCAGGCAGTACCTATTTATCCGCTTCTATACGCCCCGAGTCGAGGGGTAATGGATAAGACTTTTTTGACTTCAAAGTTATACAAGACAGGTATAAGGACATACCAGGAGCCAAATCTCACATCCTTCCTTTCCCAATCTCGCTGAATCTCTAACCATGTCAACTAAGCATTATTTCCCGGAGGATTCGGTCAACACTCTCGTACCAAGGTACTTGAAGTCACTGGTATACGCAAACCCCAATCTTGGCCACAACGAATCAGAAAGGGTCATTTTCAGCAAATCGCATAACCCATCACACGTTGCAGTGATCAGTGGCGGAGGAAGTGGCCATGAGCCTTCCTGGTCAGGATATGTCGGAAGCGGGCTTCTTTCCGCTGTTGCTTGTGGTGATATCTTTGCAAGTCCGAGCATGAAGCAGGTGCTTGCAGCGGTTGTCTCCACGCCTTCTGAGCAAGGAACTATTCTTATGATCACTAATTATACCGGAGATAAGCTGCATTTCGGTCTTGCCGCTGAGCGAGCCCTGGCTACTGGGCTTTCCAAGAAGGTTGTGGTTCTCCCGGCCACTGATGATGTTTCCATTGGGAAGAGCAAGGCTTCCATTGTGGGAAGACGTGGAATGCCGGGTCACATGATAACAATGAAGATTGTGGGAGCAGCTGCTTCAAAAGGAATAGAATTCGACAGAGTAGTGTCTATGGGTAAGGCTTTGAACACACAGTTGGTATCGATTGGCTCTGCTCTTGATCATTGCCATGTTCCAGGAAGACAAAACCATGAGCATATTCCAGACGATATATGTGTTGTTGGAGCTGGTATCCACAACGAGCCTGTAAGTGCCTTCCCGTGCACATATTGGCAACGTGCAACGACTGACGTGTGAGACTAGGGAGCCAAGAAGATATCACCGTTCCCTTCAGTTGAGAATTTGATTGCGGAGCTTCTTGCTCTCTTGTGTGACCCCAATGATCCCGAGCGAGCATTTGTCAAGTTCAACAAGAACGATGAAATTGTCCTTCTTATCAATAACTACGGCGGTATGGCCGAGCTGGAAATAGGCGCTCTAACCGACGAGATTCTTATCCAACTAAACTCAATCTGGTCAATAAAACCAGTGAAGGTGTACTCAGGCGTTTTTGAGTCGTCGTTGAACGGTCCCGGTTTCTCAATCTCACTTTGTAATCTTACAATAGCTGCCAAAGAATGCGGCTCAACAACATTAGAATTCATAGATTTGCTTAACGCTCCTACATCAGCTATCGCATGGCCAAACACCTCTCAAATCAATGCAAATGTTGCCCGAACACCACCTACACCCCCAGCCGAGATTGCGACTAGACCAGAAATCCCCGATTCCGAAGATATCAAAAGTAAGTTCCGCTCTCTCACAAGCATATAGGAAAGATTATACCAACAATAGCCCAGTTAATCCCGCACTTCTTGAAAAAATTGTAAGAACAGCCTGCGACCGTGCCATAGCTGCAGAACCCAACCTTACTAAATGGGACATGGTAATGGGCGACGGAGACTGTGGCGAAGCTGTCGAAGGCGTATCGAGAGCAATTCTTAAAGACATATCCTCAACAACTAAAAAAGGCTCGCTTTTTGAACTTTTATATTCTACCATTGACAAGGTTGATGATATGGGAGGTACTCTTGGTGCCATTTTTGGAATATTTCTTTCGGCCTTAGCGACCTCGTTGCGAACTACTTCTAAAGAGGCCCCAGATTATGCGGCTACAACAGCAGCAGCAACAACGGCTCTGAAGCAATATACAGGGGCTAGAGAAGGAGACAGAACAGTCATGGACGTTTTGTTACCGTTTGCGGAAACTTTTGAGAAAACTAAGGATTTTTCAAAAGCCGTGCAAGTAGCGAAAGAAAAAGCGGAAGCTACAAGATATCTAAAGCCAAAGTTTGGTAGAGCAAGTTATGTAGGTGCTGGAGGCAAGGAACAGGAGTTACCCGATCCTGGAGCGTGGGCTCTTTATGAACTGTTGCAGGGGATGTTGGATGGCAAGAATTAGTTAGAGAAGGCCATAATATGACGTGTTAAATATATAGGTAGACAGCATCATTGATGATACAAAATTTAGATGGATAAATATATAAATGTGTGTGTCTTGTGTCTTGAGAATCCAGAAAACAGGCTGGTTTTTCGCAATAACAATGAATGATGATGCAAAGATAGTCTCTAATTATTTATATGGCAATGCCAAGACTACCCCTTTTCGAAGATGATATCTAAGCGAGAAGTCCGACCGAAGATAATGTTATCACAAGCCACCTACACTGCAGAGTGCAAACATACTTATGCTTCCAACTAATATCCCTCACAACAGCAATACTGCAAGCCGATAAGAAATACTAGTTCTACAGCATACTTCGGTGCTGTAGTGACATGTGCTCACGGATGAATAGACTAAAATAGTTGTAATTTTGCGGTAAAGCATAATTCCTACAAAGGACCAGTGTACCAAACATTGAAGACAACAAAAGATTATGACTTCCCCAAACATGTACTCCGACAGAGGACATAAATTAATATTAATTCCTCTCCCACAGAGCCTTGAATATACCGCCTTCATTCTCCAGTAGCGTACTGGGCCGCCCAACCTCCACTATCTCCCCAGCATCCAAGACAAAAACCCTATCAAATGCCGTTATGGTGTTCAGCCTATGCACTACCGATATCACCGTGTGCTCTGCAAATTCTTCTTGTACTACTTTCATCATCAGTTCCTCGGTATGTTGATCAACCGAGCTCATCGCCTCATCTAACACCAAAAGTTTACCCTGATCTTTCCTGATGATAGCCCTCGCGAGACACACCAATTGTTTTTGCCCCTGGGAGAGTGAGACAGAGGACATATCGACATCCAAGCCACCACTTTCTGAAATGATGTCCCAGAGCTCGACTTTCTGGAGTGCCGACACAATAGTCTGGTCGTCGGCCTTCGGAACAGATGGAGGTGTAAGATTGAAGCGAGTACTACCGGGGAACAAGGTGGGGTTCTGGGGTATGGCATTGAGGCGAGAACGTAGCTGGTTTGTAGGGATCTCAGCGATGCTGATGCCGTCAATATGGATAGCTCCACTATCCAGCTCGAGTAAACGGAACAAAGATAGAAGAAGCGAGGTTTTACCACTTCCAGTACGGCCACATATCGCAATCTTCTCCCCTGGTTGGATCTCTAGAGATATATTGTGAAGGACTGGATCTCTGACTTTTGTGTAATGTGCCGTGGAATTACTTATTTGAAGTCTCCCAGTAGCAGGCCAGCTGGTTGGTAAATCTAAAGGTTGAATTGGTTGTATCTCTGCCGGTGTTCGGGTTTCAAATAATTTCAGTCTGGCAATAGCACCGAGAGACGTCTCTAGAGTAGTCCATGAAGAGATAAGGCCAGCGAGGTCCTCGTTAAATCCTAAGACATTGAACAAAGCAACACCAAGCGCGCCTACACTTGTTGTATTTGGCATCATGACGGCCAGTGTCACCAAAATGACAGCAAGAGCGCCGACAAAGAGATCGAGGACGAGATTCAGCCAACGCTGGATGCAAAACATCAAATAATATGGCCGTTGTGATAAATCTAGAAGCTTGAGGTTTGTATCATGGAATGTTGATTCCAAGCCAAACGCCCGAACAGTTGTGAGGCCATTGATGGTATCAAGGAGATGAGCGTAAAGCGGAGATTTTGCCTCGAGGTCTAAAATTCGAATTTGGCGTGAGGTACGCAGGTAAAACTTTTGAATAAAGTAGAGTATAACAAGAGCAAATGGGATTATAGCAGCAAAATACTTTGCCCCTATAAGAATCAGAATTGCACTACCGATACAGCTTAGAGCTCCTATAGATCATTAGCTCGGAAGTGAAAAGGCATTTTGATCCTGACCAGAGATAGTTGTGTACATTGCAGTTGGCAGTTGCATATCTATAAGTGACATATCTTGACTGAATCTGCGTAAATGTTAGATAGTCTACCTCCCAGTATAATTTTGGTACAGTACCTATTGATGATAGAGCCTAGATCAGTAGATACAAAGAATGAAAGCGGAGCACTATACAATACTTAGCCAATAGCAACCAGCCCCTAGGTTAAGAATCATTACCTTATCACCGTCTTTAGCAGTATTTGATGCAAGTTCTTAGCTGATCTGGGGGTTACAATAACAAACATAAACCTAAACCAACTAATCAATATCACCTATATCGAGAGATGTTTACCTGGTCTTGACCCACCATACGTTGAGCCCTACGATGCATAGGCTGATAATTGAGACCATAGAATAAATGCCAAAATACATGCCGGTGCGTGTTCCAGGATTTGAAGAATCAGCTTCTGACCAGAACCTCAACCAAACATCTTGGAGACACCAGTTAGCGAGTCATCCCAAGGCAAGTCCATAACTCGCTATCGAAGAGGGGACTTACGAGTGAACAAGACAAGAAATTTATCGAAACATCCCAAACCAAGTACTATTAAGGTGTAACCTAGTCCGACTGAATTGAAGTAATAAGCGTAGAGTGAATTATCTCCAGAGGATTTAAGTGGATTGTTCTCATCTTCAACTCCTGACTCGGGTTCTTCCGCAACATCGATTATTTCTGGTGGAGTATTGATAGCTTCTTCTATACTCTCCTCCCGTTGCTCGTAAAACCCGTCTTCATTGAATAAACTTTTGATGTATTCACTTTGTTGATTTATTTCATTCATACTTCCTTGATCCGTGATTCGACCTTCCCCGCCAAGTACAATAACTTTATCTGCGTTGCGAAGGTATCGTACTGATTCGGAGTTAGACATTACAAACCAACTTTGTGAGAAATGCTAAAACATACAAGAATGAGTAGCGAGGATAACGGTTGAGCCATTTTGACGTAACAGTCCTCTGGGACCCAGCGCCTGATTCCAGATATGATCTTGCGTTTTCCAGTCCAGGCCACTGAGGATGTCATCGAGAATCACGATCTCTTTTCTCGAATATAGCGCTCTTGCCAAAGCCTGATATTAAATTAGAATAAAATATAGTATAACAGGAAGAGAAAATCTTACAACACGCTGCTTCTGGCCTCCGCTCAAAGATAAGCCTTTGCTTCCTATTATCTGCTGATCATGTCGCGGGAATTTAGCGATGTCATAGTCCAACGCGCAGGCACTGATGACTGTATTGTACCATTTTTCATCTGAGACCGATCCTGCCAAAATATTTTCTTTGACCGACGCGTTAGTCAACCAGGGTTCCTGGTCGCAATATGCGATTTCTTTGGCAGAGGTATGTATGGTGCCAGACAAGATGTAAGTCTCTCCTAAAAGCCCCCTCAACAATATAGACTTACCGGATCCAACCTTTCCAATGATGACTGTTAAGGTAGAACGTGGGATTTGGATGTTTATATCTTGAATGATTGGCGCATCACTGCTCTTTACGGCGAAGGAGCCATTTTCCACCACTACAGCTTGCCCTAAAGCAGTAGAATCACTTGACTGTTTTTCTCCAGCTGTCCCTACAGACAGCTCAACAGTACTTCTAGGAGAAAATTGAGTATCTTGTATATGACTAGTTATTAGGTCTCTGTAATCGTCCCGATCGGTGATGAGGAGGAACGTTTGGATCCTCGCAAAGCATCCCAGCGAGGCAGCTAAGCTTGGTATTGTTGCTACTAATTGTGCCAATACAGGCATAAGTAATCCAAGGAGAGATAGCGAGGTGAAAGCAGTGGCAACGGTCAACACCTCGCCGGTCCGGAGTCGCGCAATGAGTATAAAAATCCCGAACGTCAAGACAGGTGCCAACATTGGCGCAGTATTTCCTGTCTTTTAAGTTATTTACAAGTTCGTTCTAGTGATATTGAGACTGACCTAAAACATTCATATAAACAATCAGCATTCTGAACTTCTTTGACAATTTCAGCTCTTGATTTCTCAATGATTGAATATCGCTGAGCCAGGAGTTGGACATCCCCAACAGTTTAACCTCTTTCATCAAGCTAACAACCCGTGCGGTTACTCCCACTCTTTTTTGGAGGGAACCAATCCACAAACCCTGAGCTGGTCCCATGTACGTAGATAGGTAGAATGATGCGATAGTACAGACTTATACAATTAGCGCCTCTTCTGCTTGGTTATAGATTACGTATCCACGAGACGGAAGGCAACTCACATATAACCACGATTGCAGGTGCAACACAAGCCACCCCTAATTGCCTCTCCAAAAGCCATAGAGCTATACCAATCTCAATCGGATTCGCCCATAGCTCATGAATATTCTCAAAAGACGAGCATATTCTATCAATATCTGTACTCGTAAGGGTGAGGGTGTCAGACCCTGTAGATGCAGCAGAGGCGGCGCCCATATCGATGGTCTTGGCATATATTAGAGATACTAAGGAGCCTCGAATCATTGTTAATGATCTATAGACGTTATGCTTATAGAAACCAGTTGATATCTGCTCATAAAAAGCTCATGTTAGAAGGCTATTAACATCGATATGCTATCAGTACTAGGAACTCACAGCTATGCCAGTGTATATCAAAGCCGTAGCGCCTATCAACCCATAGGCAATGTTCTTGCTCTCTGGGCCGTTTGCTTGCTCAACAAATGAAATAACTCTATGGATTAGGAAAGGCTGTGCAAACTTAAAGCCGGTAAGGCAGATACGAGGGAATATCGCAATGATGAGGGTTTTCTTGACAGATGTAAGGACAGAAATCAATAGAGCATTGGTTTTCATGCCGTTATGCATCTTCCATGATTGCCGTAGCTTATGTAGCAATCTTTCAGATGCGAGCTTTTCATCTGTGTGATACAGTGTTTCCACCGAGAGCATTGATTTAAACCCTCTTTTTAAGAGCCCATTGAGCCACCAAAACAGGCCACGATTCATGATTCCGCTAGTAGATTCTAGTCCCATATGCTCCCATTGTGACCGTAGAAATGTTCGTTTGCTCCGGCCCTCGAGACATAGCATGATGAGTTTGACGGACAGCATGGCAGTAAAAGCAGCTACGAGTACGGACGAGCCGTGCAAGAGCCATAAAGTCCGACACTGTACAGCATCAAAGGTGGACGAGAACAGAAGGTAGACACAAACAATCGTTGAGGGTCGTGTGGATTTAATGTGTTCCGTATGACTCAACACGGTCAATGCCAACGCATCTATAAGGCCAAGGACTGCTGTAACAACAGAAACTTTCGTTTTGACTTTTGATGCAGCTGCCTGAGTCCACAGCACAAGTAGTGTGAGTTGGAGGGCGCCGAAGATAGTACACATAACCTAACACCTCTTTAGTCACCTCATTCTACCTTCCGGTTTTTCAGGGACACTGGATTACCAATTTCAGCCAGTGTGAAAAGTGATTCTTAACTTTGTGATCATTTTGTGCAAGCTGGGCTATTCGCAGTGGCACCACGAGGAGCAGGAGAGCTGACGGTGTAATTGACAGGATTGATTGCTCAAAGAGCAGACTGAAATCGAAGGTACCATAACAATTCTGTACAAAGTAACCATTGCAACAGCTACCATTGCCTGCTGCGACAATTCCCACTTCAGAAAACGTGCTGGGGGATGTAATTATAGACATGTTGTTGGTTGACATTGCTTCCCTCCTAGAAACTTCTCGGCTCAGAGCTCCAAGTTACAAATTCTTAGCGCACGGCTAAATAGCTAATACAAATTACACTCAGATGGAAAGAAGCGTTAACAGTGTGGGAGAAAGGTTAAATGCCAAAAGGACTTCAGTCTGTGCATGTAGGATTGTTGGATTGTTGGGTTTAGCGGGTAAGCTCCTGAAATGGCAGGTAAATAAAGAAAGTGCTGCAACATTGGTACTGTACATGCAGTAGACGCCACATACCAGGGCGCAAACGTTGTAAGTTTACAGTACAACTATTATTAGGAATGCTAGAACATAATTTCTCTGGCATATCAAGGGATCAAGCATTATAATATCGCCTGCAGTATGTGCACATCGAGAGATCCGTTATAGGGGTAGGTATATTGACATTCGTGTTATCACAAGTCTTTTTATTTTCAAGGCCCCAGGGTTCACTGCTTAACATTAATCTAGGTTAGGGGCGGGGGCCCAGGGGATGTGGAGGGGTCTACGATACCTTGTATTCCCGTACTAATACTGACACAAAACATTCTGTATTGGCGTTCGTTCCTCTTTTGAACACAAAGTTTTGAGTTGAGCTTCTTACATAGATTATCACCTATCTACCCTACATATTGCGGATCTCCCGCAAACCACCCATTTGCTACTAAAACTCATGCTCTACATATTACTATTGAAATGGGATCCATTGCTACGCTTCTCCGAGACCACGCTTTTGAAGCATTGGACTTTGTAGCCCTAGAGATGAGAAGTCTAGAGATTTGGTTTATAGAGGTGAGCAGGCAGCTACCGGACAACCCTATTATGTTGCTCGTCAAACCTTGGCTGACGAATTTTGCGTCTCGCAGAGTCATGCAGCTTCGGTCCGCGATAAAATACTTCCACTCGAAGATATCTCTAGCTGGATAGACAATAATGTAAGGACAAATATGTGCGATTAATAGTTCGAACTAAGCATGCGACTTTAGGGCGAACACTCGCCACCACTCCCCGGACCATATACCGCTGTTGTCCGTCTCGTGTACCAGGAGTGGCCCCGAGATCTTGAAATGATAAATCAGGACAAATTCCCATTGCCAAAAGAAGTGTATGACTTGATGGTTGAGAAGTTCTCGTTACCACTTGGATACCCCTATGTTTTCGCAAAGAATAAACAAACACCAATTCAAGTTAGTCGTGATCCTGGTCCCGATTACAACATTATGAGTGTGTCCAGCAAGGTCTAATTAAAATGGAACGTCAGCTTATTCAGTCCCAGATATCATGTTACAAACTACCTGTCATCCGACAGCATTCACTACAATGGCCCTATCCTTTGATCCAAGAAATCATGTCACTTGTGGATTTCTTGGGTATAATCGACAGAACACTAGTCTTGTAGAACTGCTTCTTACCAAGGCACTTGAAGAAGCAGCTCATCCCTTGACATTGCCAACATTGTTCTTCAGCCAGTATATGAACTTCTTGGAAGAGGATACTTTGCGACAGCTGCTTTCTATTAGGCATGTGCGGAAAGCGAACGCTGATCTTGCAGCTCCTGGCAAACATGTTGATATCTTCAAAGGGTTTATTGATGTCAATAACAAAGTTATTATTGCATACGACACTCTCTCAACATCCATAACTCCATTCACGAGGGCATTTGGTAAGAGTCTAGGTAAAGCCTTCGACAGGGTCGAAGAAGCTATTGAAGACTTCCATGTGCCTGGATATAACCCAGAGCTAGACTTTGAAAGAATGAAAACTTCAGGGAGAGCTCTCAGAGTGGTATGGGAAGAACTAAAAGTAACATGTGCAGGCTTACTTGATTCGCGGCAACGATCACTCGATCGTTTAGAAATGCAACGACAAGTTGTGAGTCGCTGATTCCACACATGGTGATCTTTCCAGAAAAGCATCTGCTCATTACATACGCAGCTTTACAATCTGATGCAAAGGCATGACGGTAAAATTTCACAAGACATTGCTGATTATTCAAAACGAATTGCTACAGCGAGCAAATTAGACAGCTCAGCTATGAAAACAATCGCAGCTGTAACAATGGCTTTCTTACCAGGAACAGCAATAGCAGTGAGTATCTATAGCAATTGCTTGTTTCCACTTCCCTAACCAACGCAGGCCATTCTTAGCATGAGCTCGTTCTTCGATGTCAAAGTGGATGGTAGCATTCAAGTCTCTGGATACTTCTGGATATATTGGGCCCTGACGATTCCCGTGACATTGTTTGTTTTCGTCATCTGGTGGCTCTGGAATACTTTCGAGAGGAAGACCGTAAGACGACTGGAGTCTTATCGTGGTACAGAGCTAGAAAATTTATAGTGCTTATGAAATTGACCAAGATACAAACCAGAACGTTACAAAGTCCCGAGATTCCAAGGGTTTGATGATAGAGTATAATACTTCGTAACGCTCAGGCCAATGCTGAAATGATGGGGCCAGCTGGGGGAGCTTCACGAATTCACAGGAAGGCCCGGCACTCTGGCAGGAATCAGGTCAGGTGTGCCAATCCAAATCAAGCATTACAGCCCCCTGGAATTATTCTAAGTAGTACTGCAGTAGTGACTTGGCTCTGCAGGGAAATGGGGATTTATTGGCTTCGGTCTTGGCGAGGGACCTACAACGTTGAGGTTAATTGACGATGGACTCATTGCCTTCCAACATAACAAGCTGCCTCTAAACATTGCAGGAGAGTGAGTCAAGGATAACTAGTGCTACTGACAGCATGAGATATGGCCTTATGTATCTAGTATAGTGCTCCATTTAGCACAACTTTGCCCCTAGATTCATCGTAACTTTATCTGTCAAAGTCGTATTATGCGCCAGCAGCTTCTAGCTAGCCGTATTAGAAAGTGGCTGATACGGCAAGAGATACCTTGTGTGTCCAATTTCCAAAGTTGTCTATCTCATTTGAATGAACTGTACTATGATTCAATTGAAGGATCTCTCGATTGAACCATACCAATCGATCTTACATGCGTATCACTATTCACACCGCTATTGATTATTAAGGGAGGCACCGAAAATTTAAGTACTAAACTGATATCAAAACACTTTGGCTCATATGAAGTCTCTGGCTACGCTGACGATTTTCCAAAAATGCAGATACTGGATGCTACTACCAGAAGCTACCAAAAAGTAAATTTAAATCCCTTTGCCTTCCCTTAAATTTATGCTGGCGCGATCCTCTGGCCATGATATACCTAAAGAAGTCACTTTAGAGATAATCTTATAGATAATCTTCTGGTGCAAAGATTACCGAGAGTTGGGTGTGTAAGAATCGGACCTTTGACATTCAAAATCCTTCTCTCAGCTGCCCAATTCAACAAGGTGTCCCAATTTCTGCATTCGTGATCGATTGTAAAGCTTGGCCAAGGCCACTGATAGTTGGGTTTCCACGAGTAGCTCAGTATTGCATCATCTCCATGGCACACAAGCGTCTGGCGGAGAGTATCTATGCAGTGGTCGACATGCATGAGTTGTTCCTCGATGCTGTGCTTGGTATGATAGTAAGGCCGATAAACCTGTTCACGGATAACATTGAGAAAATGCAGCTCGACAAAAACATCTATAGTGGCAAGATATCCGCCTTTTTCATCGTTGAGGGGAATTCCCATTCGATTGGCGTCATGTAACTCGTCATCTGAAAACTGGAGAGTTGTATCTTGAAAGAAATTAAAGTGAGAAGTAAGTGTAGACCACGAGGAGACAAACACTGTAGATAGCTATACCACGCTTTGTCCAGCTCTTCTTGTGGTTCTCCTTTAAACGAGTTTGTATCGTTCAATGGTGTGTTCAAGGTGACACGTTCGTAGAAAATAGCACTTTGAGCAGGTGCTGTATTTTGAAGTTAGGCATTATATTTTAGACAAACGTGCCATACTTACAGGCTATATGGTGGTTGCAGGAATTCCGAGGCGCTGTGTATCTAACTACGAACAACAGAATGGTTGATTATATTGTCAAGATACACAAATGTATGAGAATACATCGCTTAGGTACATGAATCCACCTACGACAACGATCTGACACGGGACAATCATCGTTAAGAAGGACGAAGTCATCAGAATCTTCCCATTTCTGAGGAGCTTGGTGGAACTTTCAAGGTCAAAGAGCTTTCCACATTTTTGTGTAGCTTGAGGATTGAAAAGGTCAGACAGAGGATGAAGGTGTGATGCCCACAATCTCCCTAGTGCGTATCAACTTTCAGCTTCCTATTTTACTCGAAGATACCTGAGAATGAGATATACGCAATGACGGTGTATTCGGAACGCTTTTGATTATTCCAACAGGATAACACATCTTGTGACAACATCCCTACATTATCGACTGACAAAATTGATCGATTGTCAAATGAAAAGCCAACAAGTTTGTCCTAAATCAGAAAGAGGCGATATTTGGGAATACACCGCGGTGTGACCAACTTGCAGGCTCTTGAGCTGTATGTTATTTTGCAATACAGGATGCAGGAATATTGACCTTGGGTCTGGGGATAGAACAAGGGTGGGCCAAGGGTCAACTGTCACTTCTTACCGTGATTCAGCTCGAACCTTTCGTTTGCAAGGAGGAAATATAACCACCAACCAACAAAATAAAGTTGTATTTACGCCTGAAATCGCGCTCACGGCGCATAGGTATAATGGCCTGACCGTATTAGGAGTGTTGAAGAGGAATCGGGAGGCTCTGCGACAACATCCTTCGATCCTGCAACTTTTTGAAGGAGAATCATACCAACTAATT
>Ga0247812_10000906_pt1 | contig 16935 bp, 16 predicted proteins | sample UWRJL149409B1_FD_178011 | JGI IMG/M metagenome (GOLD analysis project Ga0247812, IMG submission 178011) | Plant litter microbial communities from Arlington Agricultural Research Station in Wisconsin, United States - UWRJ-L149-409B-1 | ecosystem: Environmental > Terrestrial > Plant litter >...
CAGGATCTGTAAAAGGTACAATCGATAAATCTTGTACAGGCTTCATGCGCCGGATCATGGGGTATGATTTACTCCAGTATTTCCCTGATGTCTTCTTTACTTAATGATTTAAAAAAGCTTTCTTCTGTGGTAATCAATGAACTGGCCAGCCTTTTCTTACGGTTTTGCAAGGCCAGTATTTTTTCTTCTACAGTGTCTTTAGCGATAAACTTATAAATGAATACTTTTTTCTCCTGTCCGATACGATGCGACCTGTCTATTGCCTGTTGTTCTACCGCAGGATTCCACCATGGATCTAAAATGAAAACATAGTCTGCCTGCGTTAGGTTTAGTCCCACTCCACCGGCTTTAATTGAAATCAGGAATACTTTCAAGTCTGTATTTTCCTGGAACTCAGATACAATTTCTCCCCTGTTTTTAGTAGAGCCATCCAGGTAAGCAAAAGGAATACTTTCCTTCTCAAAATAAGCCTTAAATATGCTCAGGTGCTTTACAAACTGAGAGAAGATCAATACTTTATGGCCCCCTTTCAGCACATTATCGAGCGTATGTATAACGTTTTCAAACTTTCCGGAGTCGGACAGGTATTCCTGGTCGATCATCTGCGGGTGGTTTGCTAATTGTCTTAAGGCTGTTAAGCCTTGTAAAAGTTGTACCTGTTTTTTTGCATAGGTACCGTCGTCCATACTGCTTAAAAGGTCATTTCTATACGCAGATTTTGTCTTCTCATAATAAGTAGCCTGATCTTCGCTCATGTCGCAATAAATAACCTGCTCTGTTTTTGCAGGAAGCTCTTCTGCAACCTGTTCTTTGGTTCGTCGCAGAACAAAAGGTTTGATAATGGCCTGGAGTTTTCTTGCTTTATCTTCATCCTTCCTCTTCTCAATGGCCTGTACATATTCTTCATTGAAGAACGATTGTGTTCCCAATAAACCGGGATTCAGGAAGGTGAGCTGCGTCCATAGGTCGCCCACAGAATTTTCTACAGGCGTACCGCTCAGAATCAGCCGGTGCCTTGACTTGAGGAGCCTGACAGATTTAAAAGATTTCGAAGAAGGGTTTTTGATATTCTGGCTTTCGTCCAGAATGATGTAATTAAAATAAAATTCCTGCAGTACATCAATGTCTACCCTTGTGATGCCATAGGTAGTGATCACTACATCATATTTTATAAAATGACTTACATTTTTGTTTCTGCTTCCTCCGGTATGTGCCAGGATTTTAAGCTTTGGTGTAAATTTTTTAGCTTCACTGAGCCAGTTGTAAATCAGTGAAGTAGGCATGATGATCAGCGAAGTGCTGTGCGTATTTTTCTGCTCATCTTCTTCCTTTAATTTTTGCAGCATCGCCAGGGTCTGGATGGTTTTACCCAAACCCATGTCATCCGCGAGACAGCCACCGAAATTATATTCTCTCAGAAAACTGAACCAGTTATAACCTGCTTTCTGATAGCTGCGCAATTCTCCCTTGAAATGAACCGGCATTTGCATGTCTGCTATATTCTCAAAATCGTTGAGTCTTTGTAATTTACGTTGCAGTGTTACATTGGCTATACCATCTTCCGCCAGGTCGGTAATCAGGCCGATATGATGTTTTTTCAGCTTTAATGATCTGCTGCCGTCAGCCAGGCTAAACAGGCTGCCGTATTGCGAAAACCACTTCTCAGGAATAATCGCAATTTCCCCGTCAGGCAATAAAAATTCCCGACGCTTATGTAGAATATGTTGTTTTAAAGCAATAAAAGGAACAGGATGGATGCCGAAGTAGACGATCGCATTGATATCAAACCAGTCATTGTCTTCTTTAATTTCAAAATCGATTTTGCTGGAGGCAAATAAGAAACGCTTGTTACCCGTTGATTGTGCAATAGAAAAACCTTTACCCTTTAACAGTTCAATATGTTCGTTTACCCAGTTCAGCACACCATACGACTGATCTTCGGCTGCACTGGCATGGCTCAGTTCAAGATTATAGAAGAGCGGACTTACTTTTCTCAGTCCTAATTTTGTGAGCTCAGTAAATTTACTCTTTTCCCATACCGTATCCCGTTTTACTCTTGTGAAGACGTAATTAGTATCTTCCCTGGAAAGATGTACGGTTACTTTTTTTTCATTGCCCAGTGCGAATGCGTGATCTCCATATTGGAAATATAACTGCAACTGGGAAATGCCATTCTCTACATAAATAACTTTGATGACGGCCGAAGGCTCGTGTTTTTCCGTTCTGATGTCAAAACCCTCTGCATATACATGATACTTCTCAATCAGTGGGGTAACAAATTTCTCAAAGTAGGTCTCCTCTTTTGCAGTAGGAATGGAAATATATCTTTTATTTAAAAACGGGGAGAGTTTCTTGCCTTCAAAATCCTGTTCAAAAAAATAAAGCACATCATTTAATAAGAGCCATGCAGGCTGATTACTAACTACCTGTGCTTCTTTAAACATAAAATCTATACGCAGCCCTTCATATTTGATAGTTGGAAAATAACGCGTTTCCACTTCACTTCTTCTGAAATGGAATAATATGGTAGCAGGCTCAGTTGCCAGTTCAATTTTTCTTTCAGCTGGCCAGCCGTCCTTATCCATCAGGTAAAGGGCATCCCTGTCTTTTATGATTTCCAGAACTTCCGTTAATTTCTTTTCAATTTTTGGTCGTACTGCCTCGTAAAACTTCTCATCATAAAACTTAGTGAAAAACTCGAAAGGGCGGATTGCTTTTTTATGGTACTTCTTAATTACATGGTCCTGTTCTGTCTCGTCAAGAATCTTAATAATTTTTAAGTCTGATTCTGAAAGGTGTTTGGTGAATTCTTTAGCCGTATGACTAAAAAGGCGTTGATATGTTAGTGAAAAATCACCCTGTGGATTCAGCTGAACTATATGTGGTTCAATCAAATATCCTAAATATTCATGTTTACACAGTGAATATACAATTTTGCAGGGTTTAGAACTATCGACGCGTAACATGAGCTAAAAAATTGGAAAAGAAGGGAGTTTAGGCTTGTAAAATCTTTAAACATACATTAAAAATGAGTTGCTGTCAAATTAGATTGGCAGAAACCTGATTTTTTTATAAGCGTTGGTCGAAAAATTACAGGGGTTGGTCGGCCAGAATTACAGCCTGGTATAATTACAGGATGGCTGCTGAAACGTTTAAAGCAGATTGACGTCTTATATGCAAACTATTTAAAAATAGATGGTTATACAAATTAAAAGCTTAAAAACATGGAAATAGCAGTAATATCCCGACCAAATGCCGCATCCGAAATACCAAAATTTTTTCAAATAAAACAGGGTCATTTGGTCGAAGAATTTGGCGGGTTCGTCGAATCTAAAAGCACTATGGTATAAAAGCCACCCAATTGCTGCAACGTTCCTTAGGACATTGCGTCTTATCAACAAACTAACAAATTACAAACAACAGGTTATAAAAAACCTACAAACTCAAAAAAATATGAAAACTTTATTCAACAAAGTACTAAAATCAAGTTCAATCGCTATTATTCTATTAGCCTCGGTATTTAGTCTTACTGCATCAGCGGCCACGGTTACAGTAGACCTGGGAACTGTTAACCCGGAGATTAAGAAGGTGATAGTGACGGGTAACACGAAAGTGGTACTTGTTCAAAGTTATAAAGAATATATAACAATGGATGAGTTGTATCTGGACAAGGTTTCACTGAAACAAGTTGGTAACACGTTAACCATTAGTTCTTCTGAAACTACTCCAGTAACTGTAACTGTTTACGTGAAAGATATTTATCGTATTGATGCTGCTGATAAAGCAAATGTTAAGACTGCCGGTAAATTCAATTTGAAATATCTTCAGGTCATGTTGAAAGGAGATGCATGTGCACGTGTTAAAGCACATACTGAAAGTTTATATACAATGATAAATGAGCGTGCAAACTTAGAACTGATTGGCACTTCTGGCAGCCATGTATCAAGACTGGCTGGTGTAGCAAAAATGAATACAGAGAAATTTGCAGCTTTAAAAACTGAACATATTACAAATGCTGACGAGGCTGTTGCCTATAATAGGAATAAAAAAGAAACTGTTAAAAACTAGTCGCGGGTATCTTTTGATACCTGAAAATGCCTCCAGACTTTTTTAACAACAATGCCGGCTTGTACAACCCTGAATATGCTTTAGGTTATGTACATGCCGGCATTGTTTATTTAAGAGGATTTATGACCCGAGATCAAACTTAATACCTTGTGCAAGGGGCAGTGTTGCTGCATAATTAATCGTGTTGGTTTGTCTGCGCATATAACCTTTCCAGGCATCTGAGCCGCTTTCACGACCACCACCAGTTTCTTTCTCACCACCGAATGCACCACCAATTTCTGCACCTGAAGTTCCTATATTGACGTTTGCTATACCGCAATCAGATCCAGCAGCAGAAAGGAATAGCTCTGCCTCTCTAAGGTTCAGCGTCATGATAGCAGATGATAAACCCTGCGGAACACCATTCTGTAAGGCGATGGCTTCCTCCAGGCTTTTGTATTTGATCAGATATAGAATTGGTGCAAAGGTTTCTTCCTGAACAATTTCATAATGGTTTTCAACTTCTGCTACACATGGTTTAACATAACAGCCAGATGTGTATGGGTCACCCGTTAACACTCCGCCCTCAACAACAAAAGCTGCGCCTTCGCTTTTACCTTTTTCGATGGCCTGACTATACATTTCTACAGCACCTTTGTCGATCAGCGGACCAACATGGTTATGCTGATCTAAAGGATCACCAATTCTTAGCTGTCCATATGCCTTAACCAGTTTATTTTTGAAATCTTCATAAATATCTTCGTGAATGATCAGTCTTCTGGTCGATGTACATCTTTGTCCCGCTGTACCAACAGCACCGAATACTGCCCCGATTATCGACATGTCCAGATCTGCATCTTTAGAAATGATAATCGCGTTATTCCCGCCCAGTTCAAGTATACTTTTTCCAAAACGCGAAGCTACAGTTGCCGAAACAATTCTTCCTATGCGTGTAGATCCTGTGAAAGAAACAAGCGGTATACGTTTATCATTATTGATCAGATCGCCCGCTCCATTACCAATTACGAGCGAGCTGATGCCTTCAGGCATGTCATTTGCCGTCAATACATTGGCCAGGATATGCTGACATGCGATTGCGCAAAGCGGGGTTTTTGAAGAGGGTTTCCATACACATACATTTCCGCAGATCAAAGCAAGTGCTGTATTCCAGCTCCATACCGCAACCGGGAAATTAAATGCGGAGATAATACCTACAATACCCAGCGGATGCCATTGCTCGTACATTCTGTGATGAGGACGTTCGGAGTGCATGGTTAATCCGTAAAGCTGTCGCGAAAGACCTACGGCAAAATCGCAGATATCGATCATTTCCTGTACTTCTCCCAATCCTTCCTGCAGGCTTTTACCCATCTCATAAGAAACCAATGTACCCAGATCATTCTTATGTGTACGCAGTGCATCACCCAGCTGACGGACAATGTCGCCTCTTTTAGGAGCGGGTAAACTGCGCCAAAATGAAAAGGCTTTTTGTGCCTGTTCAATCACTGCTTCATAATTTTCTTTGCTGGCAGTTTTAATCCCCGCAATTTTAAGTCCGTCTGCAGGGGAGTAACTTTCTATTACCGGCGCATTATCCTCGCCACCCCAAACGTTTCCTGTACTATAAGCTGGGTTTAATTCCAGAATCCCTAAGTTTTTTAAAACAGAACTGATATTATTTTGCATAATTAACGGCTATTGGTTTATACAAATCAACAAAAAAATACCGAAGGGGCGAAAAAGGTGCGGAGAATTCCTGACTTGCTGATTACAGGAGATCAGATAAAATTGAGTTACTTTGTATATAATTCAGGAAAACCCCGATTGCAGCAAAATGCTGATCACAAGACGCCGGATAATTTTTTAGCTAATATTAATGTTATCAACTAATTACAGCTTCAGTTGTTTGAATGTTGAAAATTAATTCGGTCAAAAGCTATATAATAGTGTAAACTTATACTGTATTTTAGGAAAAGGGAGCTGTTCTTTAATTATTTGATACGATGGAAGAGGAATTTTACTTTGATTTTGGAGATGATGCGCAACGTTCGGTAGAGCGTTACGAAGAGATGATAAGGAACGAGGATCAGTATTTTTTTGATGCCCAGGCTTTTGAAAACATCATCGATTACTATATTGAAAAAAGTGACCCGGTAAAGGCACTTCAGGTGATAGAATATGCGCTGAATCAGCATCCGTATGCTGCGGTATTTCTAATCAAACAAGCACAGCTGTTTTTTATTACAGACCAGATCGACAAGGCATTTTTCGCCCTGCAAAAGGCAGAACTGCTGGAAGCGTCGGAAGCTGAAATATATATCCTGCGTGGTAATATATATAACAGTCTGGAGCGTTACGGAGAGGCACTTGATAATTTCCAGAAGGCATTAGGTCTTGCTGAGACTACTGATGAGATCCTTTTGCAGATTGCCTATGTTTATCAGAATATGCTGGATTACGAAAAAGCAATCAAGTATATTAAACTGAGTCTTGAGCAGAATATGGAAAATAAGGACGGCTTATATGAGCTGGCTTTTTGTTATGATATTTTAGATAAACAGGAGGAAAGTATCCAGTTTTATATGGAATACATAGATAACGATCCTTATTCTTATGCCGCATGGTATAACCTGGCAAACTCTTACCATAAACTTGATCTTTTTGAAAAGGCGATTGATGCCTATGACTATGCCATACTGATTAAAGATAATTTTGCATCTGCATATTATAATAAAGGTAATGCCCTGGTACAGCTGGACCGTTATGCGGAAGCCATAGAGGTTTATAAGCAGACCTGGGAATATGAACAGCCAAATGCTGATACTTATTGCGCAATAGGGGAGTGTTATGAAAAACTGGAGCAGATGGATGAAGCCAGGGCTTATTATAAAAAATCTGTAAAGATGGACAATAAGCTGGCTGATGCCTGGTTTGGGATTGGTGTAACGCTTAATTTTGAAGAACGTTATTTTGAATCGCTGCATTTTTATAAAAAAGCAATAGAGCTGGATGAAGAAAACCCTGATTTCTGGTTTGCTATGGCAGATGCCTATTATAAACTTGGTCAGATTGAACAATCCGTAGAGGCTTATTATAAGGTGTTGGATTACAATCCGCTCGATATTGAGGCATGGCTGGACTTCTCTACAGTGCTCTATGAGCAGAACAGGTTACAAGAGGCTGCGGAAACGATTTCTGATGGGATTAAAAATAATCCTGATGCCGCTGAATTGTATTATAGAATGGTTGCTTACCTGTTTGCACTTGGTCAGAATAATGAGGCTATTGCCTATCTGGAGACTGCTTTAGTGACCGATCCGGAGAAACATTATATATTATTTGAATATTTGCCGCAGTTACAAGATAACAGTGCGATTATCAACGTCATCAACAGATACATTAAATAAATAGGTTTATTCTAATTTTTTAGAAAATTAGGCTTATTTTTTTTCACCTTTGCAGCAGATATGAATTACCCATTAAATAATATTCCGGAACGTCCAGTTAAACCACGCCAGAGCGGCATAACAATGGTGATGGACAAAGGCCTCAGTTTGAGACAGACAGAAGATTTTATAGATGTTGCAGGTGTCCATTCGGACATTGTAAAATTAGGTTGGGCCACTTCTTTTGTCACGCCTAAATTAAAAGAAAAACTGGCTATCTATCGCAGTGCAGGTATTCCTACTTATTTTGGTGGTACACTTTTCGAAGCTTTTATTATCCGTAACCAGTTTGAGGACTACATTCGTGTACTGGAACAATTTGGTATGGAATACTGTGAAGTTTCAGATGGATCCATTGAAATAGAGCATGATTTAAAATGTGAATACATTCATAAATTGGCTAAACATGTTACCGTAATTTCTGAAGTGGGTTCTAAGGATGCCACTAAGATCTTTGCTCCTTATAAGTGGATTAAACTGATGAATGCAGAAATAGAAGCTGGTTCATGGAAGGTAATTGCAGAAGCAAGAGAAGGTGGTAATGTAGGTATTTACAGAGGATCCGGTGAAGTTAGAGAAGGTCTTGTAGATGAGATCCTTACACAGATCCCACAGGAAACTATCATCTGGGAAGCGCCGCAAAAGGAACAGCAAGTATGGTTTATTAAATTAATCGGTACGAATGTAAACCTTGGAAATATTGCTCCGGCAGAAGTGATTCCATTGGAAACTATCCGTTTAGGTTTAAGAGGTGATACCTTTGATTACTTTCTTAATTCAGGTAAATAATTTCACAATACTGATTGCCTCCCGGATTACAGCCTGTTGGTAATCAGTGTTCGTAACTATCATAAAATGAGAACATTTGGGTTGATTGGATATCCTTTGGCGCACTCTTTTTCAAAAAAATACTTTACTGAACAATTTGAGAGAGAGCAGGAGGATAATTGTCGCTATGAACTTTTTCCTTTGGAACATGTGGATGAGATTACCAGTTTAATTCTCTCTGATCACTCTTTAAGTGGTCTTAATGTTACCATTCCTCATAAAGTCAGCGTACTTCCATACCTAAATGAAATGGATGATGCCGCAGAAAAAATAGGTGCAGTTAACTGTATTGCTGTCACCAGAAATGGTGCTGAAATTAGTCTCAAAGGTTATAATACAGATGCGTACGGATTTGAAGAATCATTAAAACCTTTTTTGAAGGATTACCATACCAAAGCACTGGTGCTGGGTGATGGCGGTGCGGCCAGAGCTGTAAAATACGTGCTTAATAAACTGGGCATTTGTTACCAGTCGGTTGTAAGAACACCGATAGCAGGTGCTATATTATATGATGATCTTACAGAAGAAATGGTGAGAACGCACAAAGTCATTATTAACACAACTCCGCTGGGAACCTTTCCTCAGGTTGATGCCTCACCAGCTATTCCATATCAATACTTAACAGGTCAGCATCTTGCCTACGATCTTGTATATAATCCCGAAGAGACGCAGTTTTTACAAAAGGCAAAAACACAAGGTGCAATGGTCAAAAACGGGTTGGAAATGTTACATCTTCAGGCAGACAGATCCTGGCACATCTGGAATTCCTGATATGAAAGGCCTTTATTTCAGCTGTTTCAGTTTTCTGCTGCTCTTATGTGCCGCATGTACCAGTAGTCCCGATTATTCACCAAAGCCTAAAGGCTATTTTAATATTAAATTTCCTGAAAAAGAGTATCAGCATTATGATACGGGATGTCCATTCACTTTCGACTACCCAAAATATGCCCATATTGAGGCAGATCAGGAGAAAGATGCTGGTGATTGCTGGAATAATATGAGTTTCCCCCAGTTCAATGCAAGGCTTCATCTCACTTATTATGGGGTGATTTCCAATAAAGAATATGCCGGACTGGTGGAAGATGCCAGAACGCTGGCATTTAAACATACCGTAAAAGCAAATGCTATTGATCAGAAACTGATCAATTACCCGGAAAAGAAGGTATATGGTGTATACTATGCTATTGAAGGAAATACCGCTTCATCTGTACAATTCTTTTTAACCGATAGTGCCAAACATTATTTCAGAGGCGCGTTATATTTTAACGAGCGACCGCAATACGATTCTATTGCGCCCGTTGTCAGTTTTATAAAAAAAGATATTGATCGTATGATTGACTCTTTCAAGTGGAAAAACAACTAATAAGATTGCTATGATAACAATTCAACAGTTTACTTTTAATCCTTACCAGGAAAATACCTATGTTTTATCCGATGAGTCGGGCGCATGTGTGATCATAGATCCTGGAATGTATGATGGGCAAGAACAAAATGCCTTCGTGAACAAAATCAAGGAGGCAGGTTTAAAGCCTGTGTTGCTGTTAAATACCCATTGTCATATTGACCATGTTTTTGGGAATAAGTTTGTATTTGATAACTGGGGATTGAAGCCGCAATTTCATAAAGGTGAACTTTTTGTCTTGCAGTCGGTTCCTGGTTATGCCCCGCAAATGGGGCTGAATTATGAAATGTCTCCTGAGCCTGAAGTTTATCTGGAGGAGAAAGGCACCGTTACTTTTGGGAATAGCACACTGGAGCTGATTTTTGCACCCGGACATTCACCTGCTCATTTATGTTTTTATGCTAAAGAAGATGGTTTCCTGATTGGGGGAGATGTTTTGTTCCGCAACAGTATTGGCCGTACAGACCTGCCGGGTGGAAATCATCAGCAGTTATTAAACAATATCAGGGAAAAATTATTTGTGCTGCCCGCAGATGTAGTTGTGTATCCGGGTCATGGCCCATCTACAACTATCGGTTTTGAAAAGCAAAACAATCCTTTTTTAAATTAGTACCTGTATATTTGAAAAAACCACCAAGCTTTTGAACACAGCCCTATATATTGCACGCAGGTATCTTTTTGCTAAAAAGTCTACCAATGCCATCAACATCATTTCTACCATTTCGGTACTTGGCGTATTTGTAGGCAGTGCCGCATTGATTATCATTTTATCAGTTTTCAATGGTTTCGAGGAGGTTGTGCTCAAAATGTTTAATACCATTACACCGCATCTGATCATCGCTCCTGTAAAGGGGAAAACATTTGCTCCGAATACGGTTCAGTTCAGGCAGCTCAAAAATGACAGTGCGATCTATTCTTATACAGAGGTCTTATCAGAAAATGCGCTCTTAAGGTATAATGACAAGCAGTCGGTTGGATTGGTGAAAGGTGTAAGCAAATCCTATCTTAAAAACAAGAGTCTGGACAGCATTACGATACAAGGTAAATTTGTCATTGAGAACAGCAGCGGTGCAAATGCAGTAATCGGTTCGGCATTGCAGAGTTATCTGATGGTCAATACCAATGATCCTTTTACACAGCTGCAGGTTTTTTCTCCAAAAAAGGGAATTACTTCGACATCTGTTAATCCTGCGGATGATTTCATGGATTTATATATTCCTGTGTCAGGCGTTTTTGAGGTGCAGCAGGATTTTGATAATATTGCTATTGTGCCACTCAGTTTTGCCAGGAAGCTTTTACAAGAAGAGGAGAAGATTTCCTCCATAGAGATTAACCTTCAGAAAGCTACAGATCCGGAAGCTTTTAAGGAGAAGGTGGAAAAATTGCTGGGAACAAATTTCTTAGTGAAGGACAGGATTGAACAGAACAAGGCTTTGTACAATATATTGGGGACAGAGAAATGGGCAGTATATATCATTTTAACTTTTATACTGATCATTGCTATATTTAATATCATCGGTTCCCTGACCATGCTGGTAATTGATAAGTTAAAAGATATTGCCATTCTGACCAGCCTTGGTGCCGGTAAAAAACTGATCAGGAGGATTTTCCTGTTTGAAGGGATGATGATCACCATGACAGGCTGTATTGCCGGTCTTTTTGTCGGATTTCTATTCTGCCTCGCGCAGCAGAAAATGGGACTGGTAAAGATGTCACAAGAGAATCTTTTAATGAGCAATGCCTATCCAATTGGGTTTAAATGGAGCGATTTTGTGTTAGTATTCATTACCGTCAGTATTTTCTCTTTTATGGCATCAGCTTTGTCATCTAATTTAAGCGTCAAGAACATTAATAATTTAAATCAAGATCTATAACATGAGTTCCTTTAAGCATACAACTTTATTTCTATTTGTACTTTCAGTTCTTTTTGTTGCCTGCAAAGGTAAATCTGCAGATGATCAAAAAAATAGCACGAAAGTTATCAAAGGATTATATAGTTACGGCCCGGAGATTAAATCCTTTACAGATTGTGAAGAAGGCAGGGAATACTGGGTTGCAGACAGTGCTAAAACTCTGGAACTTGCCTATAGCAAATTCAATTTTGAGAAACCATACGAGCCTGTTTATATTGAAGCTGAATGCCATCTCATTAAATCTGACAGCCTGAGCGTGTCGGCCGAATTTGACTCGACACTGGTGGTTACAAAATTGATTAAGATCACTAAAGAAATTCCGGACGGGCCTTGTAATCAGTAGCTTTATTTATTTTGTGACGTAAAGATCTTTGGTTAATGCAGGGATAATTCCTTTTTCCTGGGCCATTTCAAAGAGTATATCTATTGCTTTTCTTCCTTCAGTTCCCAGGTTAACAGAATATTTATTCACGTACAATTCTATGTGTTTATACATGACCGCCTCTTCCATTTCCTGTGCGTGACCGGAAATGAAATCTATCCCTGATTTTGGATTTTCGAAGGCAAATTCAACCGATTTCCTGATCAGTTTGTTCACTTTCAGCTGAATATCATGATCAAGATTTCTGTTGATCACAATTCCTCCCAATGGGATGGCACAGCCTGTCAGTTCTTCCCAATAGCTGCCAAGATCTACAATTTTGTGTAAGCCTTTATCCTGATAGGTGAACCTGTTTTCATGAATAATCAGTCCCAGATCTATGCTTTCATTAAGCAGCGCATCTTGGATTGCTGAGAAAACCATTACCTCTTTCTGCTGTAAATTGGGAAAAGCAATACCCAGTAAAAAATTTGCAGTAGTTAATTCCCCGGGAATGGCCACCCTGAGCGAAGAACTTTCTGCTTTCAATTGGGGACTATTGACTAATTCTTCGTTCTTACAAATCAATAATGGTCCAACACCAAAGCCCAATGCACTCCCGGCATCCAGTAGCGCATACTGGTCGGCCACATGTGCAAATGCATGAAAACTAAGCTTGGTAATATCCAGCTCTCCTCTGAGTGCTTTTTGATTTAATGTTTCCACATCATCAAAGAAGACGTCAAATTCTAATCCTTCAGTATCGATTTTATGGTGAATAAGGGCATCAAAAATAAAAGTATCATTAGGGCAGGGAGAAAAGCCAAGGGAAAGTTTCATGAAGTAAATGTAAGCAGATAGAAAAAGGGATTGGTTAACTGTTTGTCAAAAATTCAATTGCCCAGTCGTTCAGATTTTTGAGGGCAAGGCCGATCTTCCAGCTGTCGCGGTTCCGTTCTTCTACATAATTGGAAATGCTGCGTACCTGTAAACAGTCAGTTCCGGTATGCGCACAGGCATAAAATACTGCTGCGCCTTCCATGCTTTCTGTGACAGGATGGAGACGGGCGACTATGCTCCGGATGCTTTGTTTGTTTCCGTGGACTTTATTGACAGTGATGCCGTCTACTTTTCTTAAAGCCTGGAGCGATTCATCTGCGACTGAATTTATCGCCCTGTAAGTACTTTTTCCGAAACCTAGTGTTTCAATGGGGATAAACTCATCTTTGTCTTCTGCCCCTAATTCAGAAAACTGGTCGTTTGTAATCTGAAGTAATGTACCCAGAGGAACAGAATAGTCATAACAGCCTGCTATTCCAAAATTTACAACCAGCCGGTAGTTGTCACTTAAATAACGGCCTAAGGCAAAAGCCGTCGCTGTCATGCCCACACCGGTAATTAATATATCAAACCGCTCCGTTTGTACAAAATCTTCTTCCGGAAGACCGAAATAAGTATAGATTCCGGTTAACTCTGCTCTTGTTGCGGCTACAACCAATATCTTCATCTAACGAAGTTAAACTTTCTACTTTAACCTTTCTGCGTATATTTGTAATCTATATAATACAATATGATTTATATCACCCGTAAAGAATCTTTCAACGCTGCGCACAAACTGGCGCGTCCTGACTGGTCAGAGGATCATAACCTTGAGGTTTATGGCAAATGCGCTAACCCTAACTGGCATGGTCATAATTATCAGCTGTTTGTTACCGTAAAAGGAGAAATCAACCCGGAGACAGGGTTTTTGGTCGACCTTAAATGGTTGAAGCACATCATCAATATACATATCATTGATAAGTTAGACCATAGAAACCTTAACCTTGATGTGGACTTTATGAAGGATAAGCTGGCTTCCACAGAAAACCTGGCTGTGGCGGTATGGGAGCAACTGGTTCCTCATATCACTGCTGGTGGTGCAATTTTGCACAGCATTAAAATTTACGAAACCGAAAATAATTTTGTAGAATATTTCGGTTAATAAACGCTATAAATGGATAATCATACACAAGATTCCTTTGAGGAGGAGAACGAAGGGTACCTTAAGATAGACCGGTACAACACGGTAAAAACAGATTTAATTTCAAGCCATTATGCAGATATATTAGGTCAGCTTGGCGAAGATCCTTCCCGTGAGGGTTTACTGAAAACTCCGGAACGCGTAGCAAAGTCATTACAGTATCTTACCCATGGTTATGATTTAAAGCCAGCGGAGATATTGAAGTCTGCCATGTTTAAAGAAGATTATAGTCAGATGGTGGTGGTGAAGGACATTGAAGTGTATTCTATGTGCGAACACCATATGCTGCCATTTTTTGGGAAGGCACATATTGCCTACATCCCTAATGGCCATATTGTGGGCTTAAGTAAGATTCCGCGCGTAGTGGATGCTTTTGCAAGAAGGCTACAAGTGCAGGAGCGCCTGACCAATGAAATACGCGATTGTATCCAGGAAACATTAAACCCTGCCGGAGTTGCGGTAGTGATTGAGTGCCAGCATTTATGTATGGCTATGCGTGGCATCCAGAAGCAGAATTCTGTTACTACAACATCTGCTTTTACAGGAGAATTTGCAAATGACAAAACAAGGGCAGAGTTTTTGCGATTAATTACTGCCAAACTACACTAGATTAAGAACAACAGATATTTATAAATGAAAGCATATTTATTTCCAGGACAAGGCGCGCAATTTTCAGGTATGGGCAAAGAGCTGTACGAAAACGAGATAGCTAAGGAATTATTTGAAAAAGCAAACGATATCATCGGCTTCCGTATCAGCGACATTATGTTTTCCGGAACAGATGAAGAGTTGAAACAGACTAAAGTAACTCAACCGGCTATCTTCCTTCATTCCGTGATCCTGGCAAAAACATTGGGTGCAGATTTTAAGCCGGATATGGTAGCAGGACATTCTTTAGGAGAATTTTCTGCATTAGTGGCTGCTTCAGCCATCTCATTTGAGGATGGTTTGAAACTGGTTATTGCACGTGCAAATGCGATGCAGAAAGCGTGTGAGCTGCAGCCTTCAACTATGGCGGCGATTCTTGGATTAGCAGATGAAGTGGTGGAAAATATTTGCGAAAGCATTGATGAAGTGGTGGTTGCTGCAAATTATAACTGTCCGGGTCAGTTGGTGATTTCCGGAAGTATAGCAGGTATAGATATCGCTTGTCAGCAATTGACAGAGGCAGGAGCTAAAAGAGCCCTGAAACTGAATGTAGGTGGTGCATTTCACTCGCCATTGATGGAGCCTGCAAGACTGGAGCTGAAAGAAGCTATAGAAAATACGACAATATTACCTCCGGTATGTCCGATTTATCAGAATGTTGATCCGGTAGCGGAGACAGATCCTGAAAAAATTAAATTTAACCTGATTACGCAGTTAACTGGTGCGGTAAAATGGACGCAAACTGTAGCGCATATGCTTGCAGATGGTGCAGATGAGTTTGTTGAAGTAGGACCTGGAAATGTATTACAGGGACTTGTTAAAAAGGTTAACAGAGCTGTGCAGACAAGTTCTGCAGCTGTTCCTGTTTAATAATAAATAAAGACCGGCGTGAATATAGGAGGTAAAATTAGATTTCTTTTATTGATTCTTGGGGTATGCTGCATTGCTACCGCTATCTCTTTAAAACATTCTATTACAAAAAAAGACCTCCTGAAATACGAGGCAGGCAGACTTCAGGAAAACCTTGCGGCAAATGAAAGAATTGTTTACAGAATTCTTTCCAATGAGGAGCAGGTAGAAAATGTCAGGAAATTTTCGGACAATGAAGGGCTTGCTTTAAACTTTATTTCTACGTACCGGTCACAAGGTATCAATTTGCTGACTTACGAGGGCTCGGAATTAAAGTTCTGGAGCTCTTATAAGTCAGTTCCCCCTAATCCGGACACGATAAAGGAAGGATCCTCCTTTATCCAGTTTTCCAATGGCTGGTACGAAGTCATTAAAAAAACGCACGGTGCTTTCGTCATGATCTTTATGATTGACGTTAAAAAGCAGTTCAGCATTCAGAACCGGTTTCTTAAAAATGGAATAGTTGCGGGATTATCTTCCTCAAATGCCCTTGCCCTTGCATCTTTTATGGATGAGGAAGTTTCAGGAATCAAAAACCTGGATGGGAAGTTACTTTTTGAGGTGAAGCTGAAGCCAGATTATACCCAGGGTGTATATGCCACAATACAGATATGGTTATGGGTAATCGGCCTGTTTTGTTTTTGCCTCTTTATCAATTCATTTTGTTCCTGGCTGGCAAAGAAGGGAAGCCTGGTATTAGGGACAGCAATATTGATTTCGTTTTTTCTGGGTGTCCGCATTACCGACCTTGAATTCGGGTGGTTTAACCATCAGTTCAATATTCAGCTGTTTAATCCCTCCGTTTATGCAGAGAGCTTTTTTCTGCCTTCATTGGGCGACTTTTTGCTGAATGTGCTGGCTATTACCTGGATTGTACTATTTGTTTATACTTACCGGGATAAGTACAAGCTTCCCCGTTGGATTTCCGGTAATAAAGTTATCGGAATTATTATTCACGGAGCTTTGTTACTCGTCTTCGGATGGATGGCATTCCTGATGAATGAAGTTTTCTTCGGGGTGATTTACAATTCCAAAATCAATTTTGATATTACCAATATCATTAACCTGAGCTGGATGAGCTGGGTTTGTATTGTCATTCTGTGTCTGGTCTGGTTTAATGCCTATCTTGTTGTCAGCATATTTATAGAATTGACTAAACAGTTATGCGTTAAACATAAAGAGCGTCTGATTGTATTTTGCAGCCTTTTCGTGATGTATTTTATATACATGTTATGCACTGATTTTACGGTTTTCTTTATCGCCTATGCCCTGTTTATTTTTACAGTGGCCTACAATATCTATCTGCAGCAGAATAAGTTTTCAATTGGTATTTTCGCTGCTATTTTCTTTTGCCTTGCATT
>Ga0247812_10000907_pt1 | contig 16909 bp, 16 predicted proteins | sample UWRJL149409B1_FD_178011 | JGI IMG/M metagenome (GOLD analysis project Ga0247812, IMG submission 178011) | Plant litter microbial communities from Arlington Agricultural Research Station in Wisconsin, United States - UWRJ-L149-409B-1 | ecosystem: Environmental > Terrestrial > Plant litter >...
AGGCGTGATAAATGGAAGAGAATCAACCAGGCTTGATGCATCTCTACGTTTGTGATAGTAGCCGTAGGATCCAGATTCATTAGCATCACTACACCAGATTCTGTTTGTTGAAGTGAGTACAGTCTCTTGCTATCTCTTTCTCAACATGCTCTAAGTTACCGCAATTAGCATCAGTGTATGTTTGACACAACTAAAATACCAAACATGACTTGCACCGACTCCAGCCACTTTATGTTGCTGCCTCAAAGTGATCTCGAAGATCACAAGAAGAATGACTCGTTTGTTTCTAGAAACAGGAAGCAATCTAAGTTGAATGGATGGACAAAGAGACTTGCATTGCTGGTGCACGCTGTCATGGTACTAATGTACACCACAGTGTTCCTGTATTGCTGGTTGTACATACGACGTACTTGCCCGGTTCAAGATGGTCTAGCATTTGGTGAGTTGAGCTCAAATTGATTGCAATATTTCCTGTTGCGCACTCGGGTAGTTTAAGGCTATAAAACTAACCACATTTGCAGCTCCTTACACTGGCGAATACATATCACAGGTATTTGACCACAAACACTCCACCTACGTAGGTAAGCCTAGCACTGAGCTGGATGAAGCTTGGGACAAATTATTGAACAGTAAGTTCTTCACTTCCTGCAAAGCGAAGCAGTTCAACAGCTAACGTGGTCCTAGATCTCAATATTCGAATCACGGAATGGGAAATGAGCCAAATCCCAGGAAGAAAGGACCAAGCAGTAGCCCTCCCAGATGGCGGTTACTTTGCAAGTCCGAATGTTTACCACAATCTCCATTGCATAGTGGGTTAATTTCTTTTCAGTTTGTGCTTTGCAGCCTGCCTCCTAACGATCATGTCGTAGAAACATATACATCATTACATGTATGTGGATCACTACTTTCCAAACATCACACCCAAGCAGAAACGTGCCAACGAATATCACAATCGTAAGTGGAAAATCACCTCCAGGATGCATTTCCTGAAACATTTCCCAGCTGACCTTCTACAGATCACTGCCTTGACATGCTCAGGCAGAGCATCATGTGTACAGGTGATATGCAACTACTTACAATGAAATGGATCCCTTCATCGCGTATTCCTACAGCAAACTACAGCTCGCCTCATCGATGCGTCAATTGGCAGAGTCTGGAGGCCTGGACATCAAGCCGTAAGATCGTGAGACTGATGGAGCCAGGCTGGCTAATCCATCCCATCCTGGGGTCTGCCTACCCCGATGGATTGGGCGATGAGATTGGTGAGCTTCTACACGAATGAGTTTTCGATTCGAAGAAGATACTTTGTTGGCGACTGAAAGATGTTGGCTGAATCCATTAGCCAGCCATAGAATATTCAAATTTACCTGGTCAATATACTCCATTTTAATAAGCGTATGCATAATGTTGGTTTTCCCTTTGTCTCGACCAACATACATCATTGACTCAAGTGGACGATGGAACGGGGTTTTCTCCCATTTCTGAATCCAATAAAATTATGTTCGCCCAATAAAATGATTTGGTCCGGGTTGCGGTTGGCTAAGCCCTTTAGCAATCAACACCAAGAAAATCATCAGCAATTACCAAGCTGTTGGCGTTACGTAGGCCGAAAATCGGTTTGGTAACAGGTCCTTCCCAGCTTCAATACTATCGGCATTTATCTCTGTATAAGTGATCGCCCAATTAAGCAGCGCCACGTGTTAACAAAGCAGGTGTAAGTTTTCATATATCACGAAATTTCTTACAATTTTCCTGGAGCGGTATTGATCGCTAGTTGAGCATAAGCTTCATGACCGGAGCAATGATCCAGATTGAATGCCATGGCTTGATATGCAGTAAGAATAACTTATATCACTACTTCGAGCAGGTGATTGCCATTGCACCACGCGCAAGACAATCCAACCACAATATGAGAGGCAACAAATCTGTTTGCGAAACATATCTCAAAGAATATTGAAACATTTCTCAATTCATTTAGTCCGAATCTTGCTCATCCTAACTCAGACGTGTGTCGCACCCAGTTCTACTATTATTACCCAGTTCAGATTCCACCAAGAACAAATAGTCAACATGCATTTTGCATCCTTCGCAAAAGTTATACTTCTCTTAACAACTGTATCGGCAGTTCTCAGCAGACGTAAGTTACTATTATGTCCTTAAAGATAATCATTCTTGCTCCAGCGAGATAAGAACTAATTGACCTAGCAGCTCTCGATGTGGCTTATGATGATGAAGGATACTCTACAGACAAGAGGGCCATTGACACGGCTTACGATGATGAAGGATATTCTACAGACAAGAGGGTATGTTTAAAAATGTTTGAAATATTTGCAAGCTCTGGTCTCTTGATCATCTCTGTAGCACATCCTGAATAGAAATGCTTTACATACACTAATAGAAACAAGGCTGTGATATTGGAAGTTTAAATGCAATGTAGTAACTGGTCTGAGTTACAAGAAAGGGGCTACTATTAACGGGTCATACATGAAGAACACATGTTAGCAAACCCTCTTGAGGAGCCACATGTTCAACACATGAAGGGCGTGGAATTATGCTTGTAGGGTACATATTGGCATCATTTTTGCTACTTTACTATTCCTAAATGGTATCAATTATTCAAATTCAATGGCTGGATCTATAGTATCTCTACTCAGATAATGGTCGTTTGTGGATATGGCAGTTTCATCTTTATGTCAGTGTACTGGATTCTCCCAGCTGAGTACGTGTATTTCGAGCATAGGTGATGTCAAGGACCCTATGTCACAATGCGAGGGGAGGTTCCTCAGAAAGTAAGAAGGTTCTGCATACAGTGTAGTTTAAGGAGGAGAAGAGGCGTTGTCTCTTCTCACGAAGCTATATACTGTAATCCTCACGTGAGAGACAATGAGAAACAATGTTACAGCTAGCTAGTGAATTTTCAGCCTTAGGTCCTCGTCTAACAAAGGGGCTGGCTCATTTATCTGGGATGAAGTCAGGGGTCATATTTATATTACAGTGCGGGAGCATTCCGGCGCAGCACACCACCAGCCAGCTGATACTGTGAGTGGCCCTCCACTTTTACAGCCCTACCTTCTCCAACTACCCTAACCAATAACCTGTTTCTTGAGTGCTTGTAAGTCGGATTCTGAGTGCTGGCTTATCCCCATTACAAACTTGTACGCGGCTCGCGCAACTTCGTTCTCTTGTTCATTTGTTCCAAAGATTTCGACTTGACAGCGCGAAATTTGTGTAGCCATTTATACTTAAAACTCTCGTGCTTCTATACATAAGCCTCTATCCGCAAGTTGCAATGTCTCTAGATCACCAGCGACACACGCCTCCTCAAGCACCGCCGTCGTTTGACAACCTGACACCGGACTCGCTCCTCGCTACAGTTGACTTAACTATAGCGCAATCCGCTTCCCTACAGGAGCACCTAGTGAATACTTTAAAGCCTGCCACCGCAACTTTTGGGAGCTTGATCCGACCTTTAATTGATGATCGCAATATAGCAGGATGTGTCACTGGACCTTTTATTATGTTAGAACGCGTTGCATCCGATACTGGTTTGCGTGAGGCAGCACGTGAAGCTCACAAGCGTGTTGATGCTGCTGATACTAAGACTTTACTCCGTTTTGATCTTGCTGAACTGGTGAATGCTGTCTATCGCCAATATTTTGACAAGGACAAGACAGACGATTGTGTGGTAACCAGGCAAGCGGAGATGCTCAGTAATCAAGATCTATATTTGTTGAAAAGACTTAATACGCAATTCACAATATCCGGTGCTAATGTTAAAGAGGTGACCAAGCGTGCACGATTATCAGTAATCAAGGCCGAAGTGGATGCCTTGGTCACGGCGGCGCAGAAGGATTTCACAGAGTTTTCAGACCGTGATGGGCTGTGGTTAACTCAAGACGAGCTAGAAGGCATGCCGGAAAGATGGCTCTCTACTCTCAGGAGAGAAATTTGCTCCGAAGTCGACCAGCCAGATAGACCGCGTTACTGGGTGACATTCAAAGAAAGCCACTATCTCCCTATCCTGCGCAACGCAACATGGGAATCCACTCGTCGCAAGGCCTACCTCGCCAAGACGAGGAGGTTCCCGCAGAACGTGGCAAGATTACAGAGAATAGTTGGACTAAGAGACGAGATAGCGCGCATAATAGGCTTTGTAAACCATGCAGAACTTCGCGTGAAAGAACGTATGGCACGGAGCGTGATAGACATAGAAAGGGAACTAAACGAGCTAAAGACGGAGATTCTACCACTGGCAGCTATTGAGGTTGACGTCCTAAAAGAACTGAAAGGAAAAGATGCTGAGACAGCTAGAACAAGTGCCATGGCTGATTGTGAAGGTGTTATAAAAAGCAAAGAAAACAGTACGGGAATCAAGTATCACGTTTGGGATCGGCAGCACTACGAGGAGAGACTAAAACGAGAAAACTACGCCATTGACAGTAACAAACTATCCGAATACTTCGAGGCGTCTCAGACCATTGACAGAATGCTGTCTGTGTTTGAGAGACTCTTTGGGCTCAAGTTTGAGAGAGTGGAGAGAGCAAGTACCTGGCACCAAACCGTATCACTTTATAGTGTTTGGGACGCTGAGAATGATCGACAAGGTGAGTTTCTAGGATATTTATACCTAGATATATTTGGAAGACAGGGAAAGACACAGCAACAGTACCATAGTGCCATACAGCCAGTTAGTGATGCGATCATCTTTTCCTGGCTTAAATTATTTGTCATCTAATTATATATCAGACCTTTACACCCACACATGGAGGCCGGCATTATCCTGTCTCCGCCTTAATACTTCCTTTCCCAGTATCTGCGCCGGAGCGGCCTAGTCTACTCCAGCATCGCGACGTTAAAATTATGTTCCACGAGCTTGGCCACGCAGTACATCATCTGGTAGACCGAACTACCTACGGCATAAGCCACTCGCGTGACTATGCTGAGATACCAAGCCGCCTTCTAGAGCATCTAATATGGCAACCCGAGGTGTTAATCAAATTGGGGAAGCACTATAGTGCTCTTCCCCAGTATAAACAAGAAAAGGGGATTGGGAGGGAATCTGATACTGACGAGGGATTACTACCGCTTACCGTAGCGCAAGATGTATATCGCACTAAACACCTTGGAGAAGCACATGGAATGGCTACGCAGCTATCATCTGCTTTATTTGATCTAGCTCTTTATACTACGTCAACCCATGAAGAAGCGCTTGGAATCAATACTACTGCCCTATGGAACACAATCAAAGGCACCGTGCTCCCGTACGATCGCATTGATGAAGAAGATCAGGGATTCGGACAAGCAGAATGGTCGCCTGCTTTCCGGAATACGGATGCAGGTTATTACACCTATGTGCAGTCTACCGCATATGCTGCAGATCTGTTCGCGTCTGAATTTTCTGCTGTCTCCCTTGATGATAGTGAGCCACCATTTGATGCGTGGAGACGTTGGCGTCGTCAGGTCTTGGAGCGCGGATCTGGAGAGTCGGAATTGGCTCTTCTGGAATCGTTCTTAGGGAGAAAGATGAATGTTAAGACTGCATCTACACTCATCGCAAGGGCACGAGAAGCGAAAGCTGGTCTCAGATAGACAGTGAAACCGTGTTTAATACGCTGCTTCTATATGGAGTGTTTGGCTGTGAGTGGAGAAAGCAAATGCCTAGTAATGTGACGAAATAACTAGGAGCCCGATTTAGAGTGATTGTTGTACGCAATAGTTTATTTGCGAGCCCTACTTGGTAATTGCGCCTTGAATGGGTTAAATTGGTCAAGTCTGTTTTTTCTTTGGAGAAGATGGGTTTACGCACTGGTTGTCTTCATAAGCATATCGCTTCAATTGTGGGGAACAATTGAGAGAATTAAATTGCGTCAAAAAAGTCTAGGAATGATCAATACACGACGGCTTGAGCTCGTTTTTTTTTTATTAAAAAAACAACTAGTTTCCAGTTGAAATTCAAGATTGTGAAGATAATCACTATGGGAACTCCCTCGTTTCCTTCACAGCAGCCCAATATCACACCAATTCCAAGTTCCATCAAACCCGTTCGCGTCAAGAAGGTAAGAGTCAGAGGTTGGCGTACAGGCATACCTATGAAATACTGTTAGCTGTAGGTAGTAGTTTTTATATGCCCTTGAAAAAACATGGTTATCTTTCGTTATCGGATTGACGCAATTTCTGCTAAGAGACATCTATAGAATTAACTAATTGATTTTCTGGCTTTGCCAACCTGCCTTGTTCAGTTGTACAGAATAAATAGTTATGACATGACGAACAACTTGGATATAATAAGATTAAAAGCTAAATTCAATGTTTTGAGTTGGGCAGAGTGATGAATTTCAGTGAACAAAGCCCTACAGGACTATTTAAATCAAAAGCTTTTGCGAGATTCTTTCTGACACCTTCAAATTCAACGCAGGGTATTTGAAAATGGATTACTTACTCAGGCAAGATGCCGAGGAAGAAAAGAAGCTAATCAACTCAATCGGCAATCTCAACATTCGACAGACCCGGCGACTCTGGATTCTTGCAAAAAAGTTCGAGGAGATAACTCAGGCTCAACTATATTTTGACTGGTCAAAGCCGCTTGGCAAATCACAGGAGAATAATGAACACCATGGTCGGAGGCGTCTGCTCCGCACCGCCCTCCAGAATGCTAAACATATTCCGAAAAACACGGCCGCTTTTAGCGCAGGTCACTGGGGCTCACCAATGATAAATATGGCATCAGTCGAGTTGCTGGATGACATATGCCAAATACGCCTGTCACTAGACCATGTTATGGCGCGAGACCAGAAATATTTCCTCATCATGTTTCAGCGATCCCTCCAACATCAAATCCAAGGTAAGGCATTGTTGTACAGCATTGAGATACTTGCAGCACAGAGAGATGCAATTTCAGCCGATTTGGGGCTCAAAGAAATTGACCGCCCTCCAATTCCACGAATTTTAGCTATCGTTGAACTCTTGAAATACACTCTACTGCCTGATAGGCATGCTGGGGAGGACCGAGATTGCGGAATATGCTACGAGGAGCTAGATAAAGACATCCCCACGGGGGCTAAAATCAAAGTCACCCGAGAGTCGAGAGGAGGACACACTGATACGACGTATCTGATCGAGGGAACACCAGTTCGTTCAACACACTGCACCGCAAAGCTACCATGTGGCCATTTCTTCGGAGCAAAGTGTATCTGGCGGGTATTTTTGACGGACACGAAATGCCCCTTTTGCAGACATGAGTATGAGCCACAATTGACCAGATATGATAGACTCCAATGATGAACATGCAGTTGATATCTTGAGCCCTCGCAAGCCCAACACAACCCCTAGCGAGACGAAAAAAAGATTATGAGACTTTAGAGGGAAAACGGGGAAATTGTTTAGGAAAATGATAGCGGACACACCTGAGTGGTGCTTGTCCTACTACATAGATGAATGGATAAGGACCCATTAACCACGTGCATTACTTGTAATTTAGCCATTGTAACCGCAGTACCATCATGCTTGACCTGGCAATTATACTTACACGTGATAGATAATGAGAGACGTGAAATGATCTTCATCCGTAATAACTCCAGTGTTGGACAATACATATGATATAATACAGAATATCAAACCTCAAACGCCACCCCTCAGCTAGTAAATTGACTCCGATGAACTACCTCACACATTCAGCAGTCCCTCCAATCTTGGCTTGCTGGGCAAGTCACCAAAACTTTAGTTAGATCCTTAAAAGAAGGTCCATATAGCATGCTAGATAAAGCATTAACTCAATCGCTAGGGAAAAGGAAAAGAAACAGAAACATTTTCGTACCTTCACTGGCCGTATTTGTTTGTAAAATCCCGAACATCTTCACCAGGGCCAATCCACATTCGGACTTTATTAGGGTCAACCAATTCTAGACCACGGGGAAACCTGACAAAGTTCACGTTAGAAGGCTGAATCCTTGATATTTAATGTTTGGATCTATTCGGCAGCTGTCTCTGTGTATTGCTGCTAATAAGTTATAGCCATAACCCGGGCAAGCGGGCCATATATGTTGGAGCTAATCCAGGTAGTTCTTGAGCACAAATACAAATAATGTTACATTGATCATGTTGCTGCATCTTATCTCAACTTTATAAGTGCTAAACCAACAGTATACGGGAGTGGGTAATTAATCCCCAACCCACACCACCTCTGTTGGCTTTTCACCCTTGCTCCTCAGGATGTTTTCTGATATTTTCCATACCATATTCCTTCTGGAGCTGTGCGGATCGAAGAGTTCCACACCCTTGGGGTGTCTGGAACATATCTCTCAGTCCGCCGTATCGAGATACGCACATGAACCAAAGAGAAAGAGAGCAGCATGACAGTCGAAAACTTGACACAAAGTAAAGGGTGATGAACTTACTCGTCCTCAGTCTTCTTCCTGCCAGTACTCTTCGGCTTGCCCTCAAAAATCCTCTTCTTTTCAAAGAACCGGTATGCTTCAGGATATATCGCGCTCTCGGCACCGCCCATGATCTTCTTTGCTTTCATAAATGTGTCTAGGACTCGAGTGCTCGTACCACAGTCATCCGCAAACTGCTTCTTAGTATATGGCTTCGGTTCCCCATTCTTCTTGAACTGACCCGGGATGGCGTTCTCCGGCTTGGTGTTGTCTTTGCCAAGGAGGTTATTGATTTTGGTACGGATGACGCTGCAGGTATCGTAGCTACGTACTATTAGCATAGCTCCTATGCCAAAATATCCATAGTAGAAGATGACTTACATGGGGCATTTCTGATCGAGCTCAATGTCGAGGAAGGATGAGGGCTTATCAGATGCAGCCTCTTTCTCGATATCAGCTTTGGGGGATGCCTTTTTTGCTTTGGCGGGCTTGGAGGTGGTGGTTTCGGAGGCTCTAACTTCGGTGGGAGTGGTGCTAGGCTTGTCTCCAGGTCTAATAGCTGGATAGGGATCTGAACGAGGTGAGACGGTCTTAGGACCAGATTGGCGGCGTGCTGCTTTCGGCATTTCGACTGAGTTTTATTGTGTTAGTAGATAGTTAAATGAAGGTTGTTGGTTTGCAAAGCGTGGAAGATCATTGATTTATGGCGGTGAAGTGAGGTTGACGCGGGTCGGATTTGTTTTGTTTACGCGTTACCCCTGTAATTCTACGTCATGCTGGGGGAACACCACTGCATCCTCTATGCATCTTATTAAATTCATGATTGAGAAATTTTGTTGCAATATAAGCCGCTCTCGCATATAATGAAATAGTTGCTCTGGTAGGTTGGGCAAAACTTGTTAGGGTAAAAGCTCGCTGCAATACATTCATCGGTGGCACTTTTCTGGTACCCACTACTGTCTTGCGGTATATGCTTGTAATTATGTTTATCGAGCTTGAAATTAAGCCCTATTGACACATATAGATTAGTTAATAATCCCAACTCAATCTCTTTGTGTTAATTTCCACGCTATAAAATAACTAGTTCAGAATTCTAGTTTGGCATCAGCCCCTCTCCCCTTTCTCCTTCTCGCGTAAACTCGGTTAATATTGCCTTGTATTAAACACTGGAAGCTGCGAATGAAGAAACTTCAAAGGCACCTTGAATCGCTTATATGCGGCTTGGTTATTCAACCCAATATGTGGACCTGACCATTGCATATCATGAACGTAGTTTAGCTTGGACAAAGTTCCCGTGCGGGGTTCAATACAGAAACGCAACACAGACTTTGGTATCTGTAGTGCAAGCATCAACCCACAAAAGAAGTTTCATTGAGAGCGAATGGAAAGCTAGATCTCGAGACGGTAATTAATTGTCTTGAGCCATTTATAAGTATAGAATTGGCTATCTAATATTATTTCAATAAGGAGTCTGAAGGGGTATGGCTTGTGGATCTTATCAGAGGAATAACTATGTAGTCTATTGTATCTTGATTTCTGTAGTAGATACAAATTCCTCATGTTCATATAGGCACCACACTGTTAGAGAGACCCTACATCACGTCCTAATAACTAGTACACTAGTTGAAGACATATGTAAAATCCCCTATCTTCATAAGCACTACTTGAACGAACATGATTAGACTTAGCTCAAATATTTTGTAAAAACAGCATAGCCAAGTCCAAATATCCATTGTAAAAAGTCAGAAAAGAAAAAAGCAGGGAAGTAGCGGTCTGAAACTCCTTGTGCAACACTGCTCCAAATCCTAACTCCATCTTGAATATTAAACACCCGATATTGGATAGCCCTCATTCATGTTGAATATTTCTGGAAGTTGCTATCCTTATCTGGGTTCTGATTAGGTTGTCCCAGGGCATCTACATGCTGGATCGGCGGATCCTGCACCTGGGGCTGCTGATTCTGAGAATTTGCCACTAGTGGATCCAGACTTTGTGGCTGCAGAATATGCATTTGCGGTTGCTGATAAGTTTGAGACTGTCGTGCTGACTGCGGGGCCGGCTGTTGCGTTATTTGTTGTATGTAGGAAGGTACCGGAGGAGGAGTTGTCGTAGGACTTACTCCTGGTCCCGGTACCCATTGCTGTTGTTGGGGATAATTATTTGCAGGTACCGAGATCTTGTCTGATCCTGAGTAGTAAAAGTATGGCTGTGGCGGCATTGCTGGAGGTAGAGATTGGTGGTGGGTTGTTGCATAAGCTTCTGGTTTGTCTTGGTCTTTGCGTCGCTTTTGTAAGCAGAACCACACTCCTGCAACTACTGCGACGATAAGTGCCGCTCCTCCTATGGTTCCCCCAACAATGGGGCCGATGGGAGGCCCTTTATCGGAATTAGGCAGTGCGTTTGTTGTAGGAACAGGTGCACCATTAGTCATTGTTACAGTTGCGGTTGTACCAGTGTCTGCGGGAGTGATTGCTGCGTCAGCTAAATGGAATATAAATGGATTTTAATATATGACCGAGGACTACTTACTGGGAGAGAAAGGTCTGGTAGTCATTAATATATCGTAGTTCAGTGAAGTTGACCTCATTCGATAAAGTGTATCAGTTGTGCTTCCACAATTCACAAAGTATGAAGTGGAGGGTCCATCTGATGTATACACCACATAATTACTTATACAGGAGACAGGGCTGCGATCCTATTAATCAGCTGCAACTCAGTATCACTTGAGAGATATAAATTACCATGATTTAGAGGTTGACCAAGTGGTGGTTCGAGTCAATCCAGTACCGATGCGGCTAGTGGATCTGCCCACACCATAAGCCCAACTTCCAACGCAAGACGTATATACAGAGAAGGTCGAAGAAGAGGTACAGCCTCCAAAGTAGTTGTCACTCTTAGAAAGTGAGGTTTCTTTATACAAGTTTCCCGCACAGAAACTAGGGAGGTCTAGAACAAGAATTAGAATTTTGTTCTGATATTTCTTTGAATGAGATACTTACAGGTATCTCCAGCCAAATAGTACCCGATAAAATCATTTTGAAAATACGCATCATATAACTGTCTTTTGACAACTCGCGGAGCAGGAGTTATCATAGAGGGAGGGGCATTAGTTGTGAATTCTCCAGTGCACACTGTGATGAAGAAGGAAGCGAGAGCCACAGCAAGTATCTGAGCTCGAAAAGACATCCTGGGAGATGGTCGAGACTATGGCTTACTCCGTGTGTAGTTTCAGACAATGTGTAAAGAGCTGGGGGCTGCCTATCTTCTTTAATATTTCGAACGAACCATCCGTAATATCTAGTGCCACAATATTCCCTTCCCCAGAGAAGTCTTCCGAATACCGACACCCCGAAATACAACCATCGTCCCCAAGAGAGCCTCGCTTCCCTCATGCTAGGTCCGTAAATGGTTTTTGGTTATCTCGACAAGAATGAGTAAAGCCTTGCCAATTCTTGGCCATAGATATCCCGCACGCCCAGCAACTGTAGGCGATTTATAGCAGCCACGCAAGGAAACGGGACAAAGTAAGTACTTGATCCTCGACACAAATATACTAAGAATCAGTGTCAAGTCTACTGTAACCTGTAGCAAGAAGATCCTTTAGAATTGACACTTGCGAAGTCTTCATCTACCCATAGTAAAAGAAGTCAAACATCTTGTGCCGCGTCCTGTTCATAACTGTACCCTCTGAAGAATTGCTCACGGTTAGAGAAGCTGGAGACTAGCGCAGGTAAGCTTGGAGAGCTTTAAACTTCAGTTTCTCTCTAGTAGAGTAGGTCATATGGTATCCCATTAAGCCAAGATCTAAATATGCCTACGCTACCCAAAACTCGGTGCCATGTCGAAAGACCTCAAAAACCCAAGTCGAAGTGGTACCTGGTGCCATAGAGATTTTATTATCATTTTAAATATCTTTCTAAAATCAATGATACAAACAATGTCCCGTGCAGCAAATAAGGTTTACGCTTTCAAAGACTCAACGACGATACCCTATCTCAAGCGGCAAGTTACAGGGTTTTAAGGAGATACTAAGTTTAAACTTCTCAAGGCTTCTACATACTCAGACCACGCTAGATCACATATCCTTATGCCACTTGGCATCCTCAGGCCTCCAACCCATCTTATGCTGCCAGCCGTTTGATTCTAGAGGTGATGGGTTGCCAACCCAAGTTGACAATCCGTCTAAGTATCCGATGAACAGCCTAGACGGGGACCCTGGGAGGTAGGAGATGATATTTGCTGACAGCAGAAATGTGTTCCACAGAGAAAATAGAATAGATGGATCTATAAAAGACGACTCACTCACTGGGAAGACAGAAACGCCGACACTTTGCAGCTTTATCTCAGAAGCGTAACCGTGAGGCGGGAAGCATGTGATAAAAATAGGAAGAGAATGACTTGACTCCGGTATTTTTGTTCGCTCAAGCTTGCTGACGGTTGAGCGCGTGGTCATTTTACCTTTCTTTTATTTGCATGGAAGCCGACGCCAATGAAATATCGAAATGTAGAGATCGGGTCAGCAAACTAGAGAAACTCCGTGACCGGCACGTGAATTGCCACAAAAGTTACACTACCCCGCTTTGCACTCAAGAGACAAAAAAGAAGGGAGGAAATAAAAACTAGTTGACAAAAAGAATCATTTGATGTGATTGACCTACGCACTGGGAATTGTTAGATTTTGTATAAATACATGAATAGTATGTATTGGTTACTTACGGGCTCGAACCTGCAATCTCCTGGTATCTCAATCGAAGCCAGATGCCTTAACCATTGGGCCAGCAGGCCAGTTTTGACTGGTTTTGTGCTGAGAGCTTGGGAGGGGAATTATTATACGCCGTTGAGATCCACCCCCTTACCTTACTTGACTGGCAGTCCAGATTCATCCTATCCATATGATTGATGGTTGTTGGGATGGTTTGTTGGATGGATGCACCGGCATATTACAACATGGATTTATATTGGTTACTTTCCCAACTTCCCAACTTCCGAACTTTCTAATTTCCCCAACACGTTTGGCTGTACTGCACACGCGTGAGGAGGGTTTGGAAGGGACTTGACTTGGTTGGGCAGTCTTCATTGTGGTTTGCCTGTGCTGCCTACCTAGCCTGTTGTTCCGTGTGCAAACATGGCAACTGACAGATCAGAAACGAATCAATCACATCTAGGTGAAACCACCTTTCCGCCAGGATATTCACACGACGCATCATGAGTAACGGACTACTAGTATTGCTGCCCCTGACGACCAACAAAGTGTATTTTACTCCTACAGGACTGTATGAACTTCGACCGACTGCGGATTGCCCGGCAGCCCAAGCTTATTATAAAAACCGCACAGCCAAACAGAAGTGTGCTCCCACCACCCTCGCGCTGTTTTTTTTTGCCCACGTCGGTGATCTGGATGCATGGAAAGTTACCTGCAGGAGATTTCCCTTCTCCTCACATCGTGATGAGAGGCGTTGTCCGCGCTTGGAACGGTATCGGTATGGAACCGTGTGGGTTGTGGGTGGCTTGGATTTGGGAAAAGGATGAAGTCGCCTTGTGTTGCCCCATGTCCTCATACCATCATCTCCTTACACCTACAGTACAGTACATTACATCCTTCGATGCATACGGAGCAGAGGATGGATTTGCCTGCGGAAGTACCTAGAATCTCCTCGTCCGATCCGGAGTCGAGATCCAATTTACTTCGTATATATGCTCCGGGGAACCAACTTCTATCATCATTCTGGAAGACCACCCAAGAATTCTGCCGGGGGGTGGTGTGCGGTGAAGCAGCACTAGTGCGTGGTGAGCCTCAAGGAAGCTAGCCAGTAGCCCAATAGCATCGTGCTTCCAGCCTCAGCAATGTTCCACGACCGCAGGTCATGCATCATCATCCACCGATGACTTTGGTTTTCGCCCGCATCTGCCTGGCACATCCCTCGTCAAGTCTGTTGCAATAACAAGCCGCTGGTGCGACTGCGCCCTTCCGAGCCTGCAGGCGACTCATGCCTTCATCCACTGTAGCAGGGAGCTAATTACCATATCGAATCACTGTACGCCCTCACTCTTCAGTTGCCTATATCCTATTGGTAGCGATTCATACCTGGCCTCATTGATGCTCGGGCGACAGTGCAATCCTTGCGGAGCCAGCTCATTTGCATGATTACCCACACCTAGGTTCCTTCAAAAGGAGAGAAGAAGTGTATATAGGACCCGACGTCTGCTCTCTGTTCTGCTCGCCCTTTCGCCCCTGTGCCGAAAGTTTTGCTACGAAGAGAACAGGAGCACCCTTTTGTCTCGAAAGGCGTCCTCCCACTCCTCCGAGTCTGCCTCGCTACTCAACCTATGCGTTGTTCATGCACGCCGTCACGCATCCAATCACATCATCCAGAACTCGCTGCCTTTCTCTCCTCCACTGGACGCACATGCTGCCCATCCATGATTGGCTGGATCTGCGATCGGAGTAAGAGCTTCGCAGCTCGAAGGGTCGTGATGAAGGTGAGTTCAGGAGGGAAGCGTCGAGCGAGATTAGCATATGACTCAAAACCGCGACGCAAATGCGAAATCTCTACGATGGGCCCCTCTTTTTCCTTATGTCTCTACAGTCTGGCTTTGCGGCACAGCTTTCTACCCTTTTCCTCCCTTTTCCTCCCTTTTTGGTGTTCCAAGATCAAATGATGGCCTTGGATTCGAGGTATTCCTCGTCTGGGGTTGCAGTACGGTAGGTCGCTCGTTTCTATGCTATGCCTCTTCGTCACCTGAATGCCCCTCCAAATTACTCGAATGAAATTGTTTCTCGCCCTACCACCAATTTCACATACAACGGATCAAACTTGCTACTCAAAGAGCGAACACTTTTGCTTCCCTATAATTCCTACCAAATTAAAGCATCCACCACTTTATTCTTCAGGTAAGCATCCCCCTCTGTATGCTCTGGTTGACCATCACTGACCTGCTGCCTAGAGGCCTTATTATGGGTGCTAGAACCACCAGAACCACAGACGGGCACACCAGTGGTATAACCAACAGAACAGGACTGGCGGCTGATGCAGAATGGTCATTTTATGGCAATACTGGATATGAGGGCAACATTAACGAAGATCTGGATGCTCTGACCAGTGACGTCTACCCCTCCACGGACTGCAACACCAGCACTTCATCGATCTCTCACAACCATATTGTCGAAACGAGAGGGAACACTTTTGTAAGAGGCACATCAACAGAGAGTATCTATGCAGACACTACTGCTTCACTGATTGCCAATACTGGCTCGGCCCACGATGTGACTACGATAGGGTCGGACGGCCAAGGCTACCGTCGTATATTACCCTCGAGGTTTGACAGCCAGCCCAGCGGCCCGAATCAATTTGAGATGTGGATGAGTACACAGGATAGATATGACCTGGTCTTCTATCAGGGAGTTCAGCCGGCGACGAAGAAACACAAGGCTGCGGAAGGACGGAGTGACAAAACGGCAAATAAGAGCTTGAGCTCCCGATGAGCGACGAATACATGACACGATACGATTGGAAAGCGACGAATAGTACAGGGCACAGGATCCGGCATTAATTTTGAATTGGGTTTATGGTGTTTCTGCCAGGCTAGGCACGGAGTTGATGGCAACGGTTTGGTATTACCGGCCCATTTGCAATAGCAGAGATAGGGAGCGTTGCGTATAATGACCTATAACATACCACGACATGGATTTCATAAATAAAAGCGTTGCACCCTCGTTTTGCCATCTTGAACCATCTTTCACGTGACTCGTCCACAGTTCCACTCTTCTCTCCATACCTTTTAGAGAAGAACAACCGTAGAGACTACGCTGAGTCGAACCGTCCGATCAGAGACAGAGAGCACTTGCCTTCGTATACATGTTGTTTGTGGAATTCAGTGTGTCCCGAGTTGACTTTATTGTAAGTTTTGAGTCTGGATGCTCAACGCTCCTTTTGACGCAAGTCGCATTTTCTGACAGGCAGATCATCCGCCCCGTCAGCGCATCATCCGCTGCCAATTCTCCTTTTTGTTCTGACTAGTATCGAAAGTTCAGCCCTACCTTAACCATATCTCTCCATCAGGTCCATTTTTCCTTCCAATTCCTGATAACTCGTGACAGATAGATGCTTTAGAGGAACAACAACAGACCAGTTTTACATACCAACGATCCCGCCATAGGACGATTCTTCTCACCAACGACCACGACTATCCACGACCACAGACAAAAAGAATGATCCATTGGTCCTTGCGGACGACCGATTGATGGGTACTGTAGTGTTAAAATGATCCGTGGACAACTCAAACCGAACATGTACGCTCGTGCAGACTTGCAACAAAACCAAAAAAGGGAAGGGTGGATTGATAATTTGAGGGCTGTGGTTGGTTGGTCTTTAGTTATCTGATTGGCTGGTTGGGGGATAAGGTTAAGCGAAAATATGGAGAGCGAGCCCCTGACGATCACTTGGGGAGCTTGCATCACTTAACGAGAGAGAGAGAGAGAGCAGTTAGGGAGGCGAATGAGAGGATTTTTTTTAGATGGGGGAGTGGTTTGGGAAGGT
>Ga0247812_10000908_pt1 | contig 16907 bp, 15 predicted proteins | sample UWRJL149409B1_FD_178011 | JGI IMG/M metagenome (GOLD analysis project Ga0247812, IMG submission 178011) | Plant litter microbial communities from Arlington Agricultural Research Station in Wisconsin, United States - UWRJ-L149-409B-1 | ecosystem: Environmental > Terrestrial > Plant litter >...
GAGAAACATGTTTGCTGGAGTTTAAAGTCCATTTAATTTATATACCATACCGCCTTTCTGTGTTCCTTCAGGATGGATTGATGGGTTCGATCGAGAACATCAGGTGTTCGTTATTTTTTTGTTTTATTTTTACCCCGTTCGATTTCATAAAAAGACGTTCACCATTTCCTCTTTTGGGGGCGGAGGCACGTATTTTGGAGTTGTTATATGTATTTACCTTTAACTTCGTGAAAAGAGAATAAAAATGCTAAATTCAAGCCGGATCATCAGATCTCGCCTATTTCGGCAAATCGGGAAGTTTGTAAACAGCACCGCCATCGCCACTATCGGTTCACCCGCGTCTCCTTGAACCCGGTTGTTGGATCACTCACCCATCCGTGGCGTCACTTTGAAAGCTGAGCTCAGGCGTGCAAGCGTTATAAGTTGTTTAGCTTCCGTTCATACTTTTATGTCCATTCATTCGTTGATATCCCACTGTCCAGCTAAAATTATAGTACATCAGCCATAACTCCCCACTACTTTTACATATAAATATAACCGTCCCATTGCAGTCACACAATATTTGCCTACATTTACCAGCTATTTTGCTCCCGCTATTCATACAGCTAGCCACAGCAATTATTCACTGCTTCTGCCCCTTCAGCTAGCAATCATCGTGCTAGCGACTCCTTGCATCGTTGCTGGATTCAATCTCGACACTTGGTGGCGGTACCCCGGAGATGGCTTGGAACCCATGTTTCCCAAGCCTCATTCTATCCCATTAAATCCAACCAGTATTAAAACCCATATCGAATGTTTTCTTCAGTCCCAGGTCCTATGTGTCCCATTGAATTCTCCCAGCCCTGACTGTCCCCCTCGACAGCAATGGCTCCCTCCGGGCCCTTGCCCTTGCCCTTGTTTGATTTAAAAGGCAGGCTTGCATCTTCATCGGTGAGATTTACTAGATAGGTGTTGCGTTAGATTGATACTAGGAAAGGTTACCAAATTAAACTCTATTCTTCAACTCGTCACCGCTATCCACGAAATCCAAAGTACGGATACAAACGCGGGTCCCTAAGAGAAAATCAGAAATAGAAGTACTTACACGAGGCAAATATTGTTTTCATATCCTTCAAATCCTCCGTTGTGTCATCCACCGCCGGCGCAGTTCGTTCCTCGACAAACTTCCTTATGGAGCGGATGATGGGCGGATAGCGTTCGTTGTTCGGGAGCCACCATTGCATACATGAGCGATCCCTGAAAAGATCGGACATCTTTGTGCGGAAGGTGTATGGATATATATAGCTATTTTCTGGGATTAGGAATGCTTTCTTGTTGTCTGCTGGATGTTTGACTTGTAGATGAGGAGAAGAAATTGGGATTGACAGTTGCGGATTAGATGGTAGGGAAACTTACCCATGAGATTCTATAGTAGCGAGTTTTCGCCTTGCCCACATGGAGTGTTTCTCATCGCGGGGAAGGAAGAGACATGCAATTCCGAGACTAGCTTGCAAGGCGAGGATTGTGCCGAGGGGGGATTCGTGATAGTTCTCGACGGTTTCGAAAAGTTGGGAGCAGGTGTATGCCTATATTATCAAATTAGACTATGGTTTTAATGGAGTCTGGATCGTGGATTCAAAGGAGTAGACTGACCATTTGACCTAGCTCTGGGCCAGGCTGAATGCCCAAGGTAAGAGCAGTCTGATATCTATGCATTATATCGATAGAGTACCAATCAATCAGTGCATTATTCATAACCCACAACGGTCCTCGATATATCATTCCAGGGACATATGGGTCCAGTATATCATTTTCATCCAGGGGTCTCGCGTTAGGATAGTCCATGACCAAATACCTCTTATCTTGCAACGTCGGATCAAGATCCGCCTTCCAATCCGCAATCATGCGTCCCACAACCTCATTCTCTTGAATAAATTGCTCGGCAGTGATTTCTCCCTTTGCAATTTTGACAAACACTGTAGACATATCCATAGCAATCCTTCGGGTTTTGGCAAAGATATGCTCTATTTTCCAATCTAAGCTTTGCGGCTCCTTGACGACCTGTTCTTGCAGATATTGCTCGCAACACCAGAACCATTCGCGGGATAGGACCATTTCAAAACCACCCATGAGGCCTGCGAAGACGTCGAATCGGCTGTACCACGCCAGGATAATACGGGAAATATGGCTGTCCATGACCGTTTGTGGAGTATAAAGCTGTATCAGTATTTGGTACGCTGCTTTTTGATGGCCGAGTAAATTGATCCAATCTCCAAGGAACTCCTGTGAGGCATTAGCTCTGTAGGAAATTAGTAGTATTCATCCTCACCTCGATAGTTGCCAGCTGTAAAATTGCAAGAATCGTTGCATTAGTCCGTTGTTCGCCCTTCTTTAAGGACTTGAGAAGCAAAGTCACAGCTTTGTTGTAATACTGTAAGAAATCTTGCATTTTCCCATGCGGGTTGTGTATTGTATATTGGAAAGCAGAGAAGCCAACAAGCGCGTAAAGAAGTGCGTCATTCTGGAGCGCTGTTTCAATGAAGGTTGTCTTCATGAAATTTCCAGAGTCACATTTTAATGAATAGTGAAGGATCGTAAGATTTTCGTAGTAATAGGATAGATAGAACTGTAAATCTTGTGAAAGATGAGACCAGCTAAAAGGGTGGCTGTCGGAGGACCTCGTAGTTTTCCTTGGCCGAGGTGCGTCCAGTGATTGATACGGTGAGTACGCAATAGATCCCTCTGTTGAAGGGGTTGGAGATGCACCTTTGTCGTGAACGAGTGATGGGGTTTCTGAGGTCTGCCGTTCACTAACCCTTTGGCCGCTCATGGATTGGCTTGGGCTGCTTCGCGGAGCGCTAGATGTAGACGTACTTGCAATCTGGTTTGCGGATTCATTGGGCTCTTCTTCATCGGCAATAGCGTCTAGATGACACCGCTCTACATCATCATAATCATCTTCATCTGAGGATGATTCAGCTTTGTCGGTATTAGTACCCTTTGCACTCTTGGACTTTGCTGATGTTGGAGGATCTGGATATTTGCAGTCACGTCCACCCTTTCTACATCCTAGACTGTCATAAGCAATGTTTAGTATGACTTAGGGGAGTACCTTACGTTCACAGGTAGGGTGTCCCTCATCGCACTATGATGGTAAGCTAATATTCATGAGAGGGCTTGTCAATCAACGTACTTTGACCCTCCTATTTCTACAAGTGAAGCATCCAGATCTCGTGCGTCGATGCTTTGTATGATCTGAACCTTTGTCGGATTTCCTCCTGTTACGACTGGGTTTGGGAGGAGCGTCCATTAGATCCATTGTGGATCGCAATCACCAGGTGGATGCTATTGGATGTGTCTAGAAATTTGCAGCTCAACTTGGTTTGATGATATGGCTGGGATTACCAGGGAGAAACTAGCTTCTTGACAACTGACTGTTGTAGGACGATGTGTTGGTTCTTTATTATTGAAGCAATCATGCTGTACCACTTAGTGACAGACACTAAACGGCGCAAGCTTGAGGCGTTCGAGGACTTCAGGATTACTGATAACCAGATCCTAGGTTGCCAAGTAACGAGGAAGAGAATATCGACCAGCTCCGACTCAAACGCAACTGGGAGCTAGTGTCGCCGTCTGGGTTTTGAGCTTGGAATCGGCGGTTCTACAAGCACAATCCTCATTTATCAGGACTGAACGTCTGTTCGAGGATGTCTTCGTGCAGGCCAAGTTCTCAGGGAGAACAGTATCATCCGTATCACTTCACACTGGCAACGAGAAGGGCTGACTTAAAAGCCGGCGAATCAGGGGCTATGGTGATCTCGGCGGGTTCTTCCTTGTAAGGTGCGTCGATGTTGCGTTCGGAAGGGCTTGATGAGGACAATAGATACTTATTGGATTCGTAATTTCAGGAAGCTGATGAACAAGGTCAAACAACGTGACTGGAACCTCAGGAGTGGGAGCAAGTTGTGGCTCCTTTGGGTTGGGGACTCTTGCGTGCCTCGAATCTTAACCTTTTACTATAATAATAGTGCTGCCCAAGTAGTACTAATCCTTCTGTTCCACATCAACGGGCCAGATCATAGATAGCTAGCTTGCCACCAGAATACTCAACCTAGACAAGATTGGCTAAGTCGAATCTCTCGAGTGGGTGGATTCAAAGCTTCTGGAAGATTAATTCCAGAATACAATATCTACTTTTCGTACCAGCCCTCTATGTTCTAGCTCTTGAGCTGCAGTAAAGTGATCTGATCAGCACGAGAATGTTGCCATGCTGTAGGGTTATAACAAGCAATGATAGGATGATTCGTAGCAGGGTGCATCGGTCTGGACGAGTGAGAGAATGCGTCAATTTTTTTTCCAGTACCTGGAGTAGGGAGGAGAGAAGGTTGAGGGGGATGGACGATGATTTGGGTGTTCAGTGGAGATGGATGGGGCGCCAAAAGCTGGGTAGGCGGAGAAATGCGTCTGTGGGTGCATAAGCGTTCTGGGATGTGTACGGGAACCCAGCAGAGATCAGCGATGTCCCTCCGGGCAGATTTCAACTCGGACTCAAAAACGACGACGACGACTTCATTTCATCGGGGGCCAGGAACGTTTGACGTTGCATGTACCAATAACCTTACAGAGTAGTAGAGAGCATGGCATCTGCGTACATGACACCATGCTAATGACTAGGACTAGAACTAGATTGCTGCCCGTTGGGAATGCGTGCCGCAGAATGGAGCACCAACCTCCCTCTACCAAGGAGAGGCACACGGCATCGACATCCTGTGGTGTTCTCTGCATTGCATACTGCCTACTACTTTGATATATTTCCACCTGCAACCAACACTCTCCAACACACCCAGTGGTTGGCGGAACACTATGTGTGAATCGTTTTGGCCCTGCAGCCACGGCAAAACCTGCACTAACCCAGTGATGCTAGGCAGGGCTTCCACACGCTTCACGGCATGGTAGTGTCGTAATCAAGTTAGATCTGGTTCCCAAGGATGGGTTGCGTATGGATCCGTACGGTAGGGTTGGCTTATGGATGGCCTACCAGGAGAGGTCGGGGCTTCAGCCGGTTGGCGGACCCTTTCTGATGGGTTTGCGATTCAAGACCAAACAGGGCTGCCAGGAAACCTTCTGGAGATGAGTTTAACCTATTAGGCCACCGGTGGATTAGGCTTGTACTGTACCGTGTACAGTAGAGCAAGAGTTTCTAGCTGTCTATACGGAGGTATATCCCAAACGTTATCAAATAGCCTCGTGAAAGCTCAAGTGATCCAACACGAGCACCACACGCTACTCTACGGTATTGGCAAATCGATTCAATTCAGGCATCCTCACAGAAGCCGCAGAAAGAGGGATTTTGGATTTTAGAAGGAACTTTGCGCCCACGCCGCTTGGCTACGGTTTGCTGCATTGTACAGTACTTTCATATTGCTGGACTCGCCAGCTGGGACCACCCACTCCCTATTCGCAGAAGCTATCGCTCCATCTGTCAGTCTGCAGCTCGGGCTGCCCAGTCAACGTGGGGGAAGCTACCACAAAAAAAAGTAAAGCAAGGAAGCGTTGAACAGCTTGACAAGTTGTCCATGTCGTACAATAGAATACAACCGTTGTCATATTATCATTAACCTTTAGCCGCCTCAAGAGGTGAACACAATAGCAGTATTGGATCAGGCGGGTGAGTCGCCTTTGTTTTCCGCACTCGTGCCAGAACACTTATCCACCAAGATCTCATACTGTACATAGAGTGTATGAATTATCTTGCTAGGAACTTAATACCGAAAAACCATCTCCGAAAACCCAAGGACTCGTTTTTCTCTTCCAGACAGCCAGCTAAACCAATAAGTGTTCGAATATCTGATCGGACTACAATACAGTACAATATGAGCTGTAAATCTAAGTAATTCGGTAATACCTTTACTATACTAGGCTAGCTTCAATCTACCATTGCAGGGAATCCAAATGAATTGGGAAGCTGTACACAGCTTTTTCAATAGTACACCATAATAGCACGGCCATTATACATTCCTACTTACGATGCCTGCATTGTGTCTGCTACGGCCCCCAGATCGAGCTACGCTTCATTACCTGATACAGTATCGCCCCAGAACACTACTCGTGTGGCGTATGGACTATGGAATCCCACTAAGCTGGAACTTTCCATATTGCTCACATAATGTAGCACGTTAATTCCGGGAAAAGGGGGGCGGGCGGCGGACTAGGCCGGGCCGAAGATCGAGTTTCCCACAGAGTCGGACACCCGGGTCGATTATTGGTTACCCGCGATCTTGCTCCGAGATCAACCTCAACTTCTCAGCCTCGATATGAACACTCCCATTCTTTCCTAGATCATAAATGAGTCGTGCTAAACTCATGGAAGGTACCTCGTTGTTGTTATCTGCATGTGAAAAGAACTCCCTCACATTGGTGCTGTAAGACACACATTTAGGCCAGCCACACCGGACCAAGAAACACATGTCTGGTATTGGCGTTTTTGAACCTCGCAGGTTGCAAGACGCTCCTAGTTAGGTTCGGGGAACTACCCCAAGCATCTACATCAGCACCAAAACCTGCACCAACTGTAGCACTGTGGGAATTTTATCCACGGCTTACTTGCAGATTTTATCCCAGCAGCTGCAGTTATTGTTATGTTGTTGCCAGGAGAAGCATATCGGGCTTTATATTCAGGCACAAAACGGAAGGGCCGATTTTTTTTTTCAAGTTGAGGAAACCCTTTCGTCATAGTTTGGCGCCCATGTCACCAAGGATACCTATATCACCCTGTTTATAGGCTAGCATACATGAGGGAGATCGAAATTCTAAACGTTCTCGATGAAGAAAGCTTGACCGGTGTCTCATTTCAGTTAAGAGAACGATATGGTATTTGGGGCTTTCTTCCATATACACTTTCTAGATATTGTGGACGAGATATTTCCGTCCAAACAAAGTCCTGGTACTTAAAACTTATGCAAGTGCATGAAAGTTTGAGCAAATTGAACGATTCGTGTTGTTTTTTGAATTATCCCTATATTGTCGTCTTGAGGTAGAAATGGTCAGTTTCACGGCATATACTTTCTTAGTTGGTAGGCTTTTGTCTTTCCTCAAGCAGGCGTGCAAATAATCCAGTGCCGTGCTCATATACCATGGGTTTGCTATCAAACGTCTCTCTAGGAACTACCTCCGCCCACTTTCCAGTTCAGATAATTTGGGCCATTCGAACAATTCCAGTCTTTATAAACAACATAATTAAGCTCTAGCACATGGCTTTAATCGAACCAGGGGACAAACACTTCGAGGCTAGGTTTCGTTCTGACCAAACAGGAAGTTCAACGTTACGCCGTTCATTTACGCATCCACCCCACGTCAGGCTTCTCGTCCTATCCGTACTAATCTACACATCTGCTGCTTTTCACTTAATGCCGAGTAGCAACACTCGTCTATTATAAACAAATGCGGAAGATTGATACACAACCCTGCGGAGAAAGGCTTGCCGGAGCGCCGGGAATGCAACGAACATTTTCCCTCTGCAGCGTAGGATTAAAGAACAGGTATTTGTGGACCATTCTCTCGATGGAATATACTGTGATGATCTACGTCGTTGCATGAGTTTGCCGATCTGTTTGTGGAGACATAGCATCTAAGGGTTTGACGGCAGTTCTCAGTATCATGTAAAGACTTTCTGGCCATAACGGCGAGTGCAGAAATACGATTTATGTTGCATCATTATTTGCAAGTCCCTCCACTCAATAAAGTACGATGCGAACCACCGTAGGTGGGTTAAGTTCGCAGTTCCTGGCCTTCCATATCCAACAGTGGAGTTTGACTGCCAATTGTGTCACTCAGTATACCATAGAACCTGCTTTCAAGCATTGACTTAGAAATGTTTTAATAGATCCAGATTATGCTCTCGTTCCATTCCTTGATTCAGCCACCATAGCTTTTCTAGACCTCCAAGATCCGTCAGGTTACTCAAAGTGTCGAAGGCAAGACAGTGAAGAGATCAAAAAACGAGCAAACAGATGACCAATCCAAAAAGATTACCTACCCCCATCAAATCCCATTCTTGATGTCACAAATCCCCTTCAAATGTGTGATTTCTCAGAGGTGTCACCCCCAGACTTAGGGGAAACAATCACTACTACTACGCCCATAGAAAGAAGCATCACCTCCATTACATATTTCACTAGCCTATCTAGACTGCAGTTCTAACATCACAGCATCCCCACCACCAATCCCATTCTGGCTCTTTACCTCCTCCAGTTTTCACCACGCCTCCCCTCCTGCACTAGTTTCCCCAACCCCTCTGAACGCGAACCCAGGACAAAGATCATACAAATCAAAGTCAGGAACTTGGTTTCCAGAATATCAACCGCGGACCTTTGTATCCTCCTTTCCCCAAAAAGGCTTTACAACTACCACACGCCAGACGAAAATGCTTTCTCCCCGTCAACGAACCCCAAATACCTAACCTTCCTCGAACTCAAGACACATACCTCTGAGCCCGAATCATACAGCACCCAAACACTAAACACCAGACACAAAAACAAAAGAGCCCAAAACGCAGAAGCTGCTAACCTGTAGACTGCCTCATACCTCGGTGGTAAAAAGGCTATCCTCTAGGAAAACAACAGGATAAAATGAAGACAGAAAGGACGCAAGGAAGAACAAAACGATGAAAAGAAGACAAAAAGAGACACCAAGATTTTACCGTCACCATCACCATCACCATCACCCAGGACTATCATCTTCTTTACCTACACCACCGACTATTCATTGCCCAAGACCACCAGCAAGCTGCAAATCTATCATCAACAACAAGCACACAACATCACATCACATCACAATAAAATACAATAAAATACAACACAACACCATGCAATACAAGAACAAGACAAGGACATTCAAAGCGATGAAGCGAGGAGAGACTTTCACTAGAAGTCCGTCCCGTGCCTATCCAATTTCCAAAAGGAACAAATATGAAAAGCTTCCCGCTACTCTACCTATCTATCTCTCACACCGCATTCTTCAACTTCCAGATCCTATCTTGTCTCATGTCCCATTCCTCATTCCTCTTTCCTCATTACTCATTCCTTATACCTCATTGCCATCACTAAAGGTGTCTATTCACCTACCTACGTTACCTTTCACGAAACATATTGCCAACCCCCAAACCACCTTCCTCAAATCCTTTCTCATCCCTGCCAAGATTTTTTTACTTTTTATTATCTTACCGAAAAACGAAAGGGACAGAGAGGAAGAAGAAAAGGAACGAGATGAACAGGAAAGAAAGATACCTACTAACCCACTTCTTCCTCTCTGCGTTAACTTCTGAGGGTTACTTGCTCATCTCCATCAACATCACCGTCACCAAAAACATATCGATATGAAAGGAAAAAGAAGTATGTGTATGTGTATATTCGTTCTTAAAAAAACCGCCTAGCCGACGTTGCTATAAACAAAGTCCCAATGCTGCATGACATTGCTATCGCCAAATATAACAGGTTTATTACAAAGTATAGAGGTTCGTCTTTTTTTTTAAAATGCATCATCTCTTCTCGTTCATTACACATCTTTCTTATTACCAAGAAAGAGAAATATCTTTTTGTATGTGGATATATACACATTCACAAAAGAACCCCGAGTGGCCAAATTATGTGTCATTTGGCTCTTGCAGACGCCTGTCAGTCCTTCCATACACGCCAGTCGACCATCCCCGTCAAACTCCAGATAAAATGTATATCCCAAAACGTTCTATTGATCGGAGAAGGGATTATGACTTTACAATAGCATGGTCGCCCATCTCCAACACAGTAATCTCATCTCCAACTCTCAACGCACTTTCCTTGGAAACCGGCACCATCTGCATGCCTAAGCAGCCAACGTTTGGCCCCGCACCCTCATCCACAGCACGGAAACTTCGCAGTGTTCGGTCTGGCTCTGAGGGGTGCTTCTCACCGGTGACTTGGTCGACATTGGGAAGTTTGCAGCGAGTGGTTCGGCAAGAGACGTCGTATTCGTAGAAGCCAATCTTGACGCGTCGCCAGGTGTCCTCATTATAGGCTGGTGGACCGGTGATGATGAGATTAGCGCGGAAGCGAGCGGCTGAGAGACGAGGTGCTCCTTTGACCTTGGGCATTTGACGCTCGACATCCCGAATGCTGGCAAGATTGACAAGGTGTAGAGGATACTAGAACGGTCAGCAATAACTCTAGAAAACAAATGAGTATGTACTTACAGCATCTTGGAATCCAGTGACAGGTTGATAACCAAGTGTCTCCTTTGCCGGTGCGTTTTTGTGAACCTCCCGAAGCTCTGAATTATTGATTCTGAATAAACCAAGCTTGTTGCTCATCCCAAGGTAATATCTGAGCTCCTCTGGTATTTCAATTTCCAAGTTTAGTGCATTGACGGTGTCCTTCCATATAGTCATCTTTTCCTTGGTATAACCAGCCTTGTCGATTTGTGCCGGGGAAGGATCAAATGGGATTCGGAATTGCTTTTCTGGAACCGTGCCTTTGACTGCAGCACCCCACTGTGCAACCTTGCCTCTCCATCCAGCCTCCTGGAATGGAAAGCTCATTATTATAACACCGCCGCTCTCAACATCCTCAACATGTGGTGCCCATGTGTCCACGCTTTGATCTGGAATCCACATCTCCGTTCTGACCTTTGCTAAGAGAGGGAATTGGCGCTGCGTAATAAACTCCCATTTGTGAGCTGCCTTCTCCTTATCCGGAGTATTGGCGTTTGCTGGGGCTGGGCTCTTCAGTTGAGCAAAGGTGAATTGTCTATCGTACTCCATACCAGTAGCAACCACGCTTCCTCGATTCAGTTCCACACCCTTGCAGCTCTTCACTGGATAAATCCACAAGCTCTTCAATCGCCACCATTCTGCCGATGTTTCCTCCGTGCTTGGGGGTCGGCCCTCGGAGAATTTGCGGTCGAACTCGTTGAGCAGATTACTCTCAATCTTCAAGCCGAGTTTTCGACATCCCTTTGGTTCCTCGGCGCGCAGCCTGGCCTGCTCTCGCTCGTAGAAAACGAGGGCGATTATAGGCGGGATGCTAATGGCCAGTACAGTCAGCACATACGTGGATGTTGGAATCGAGTGCATGTAGTCGAGCAATTGAGCTGAGTATTCTGCGTAGGTGTCCTCGAGGATCTCGCGGTATGGCTGAATCAGGGCGGCCATGTTGGAATAAGAGTGAGTATATTAAATAGCACAGAGTGTGCTGTCTAGTTGCTGTACGGGAGGACACAATTAGCATGCTGGTGACACCAAATTGGATTGATTGAATGGGCAGGTTTTTGGCTGGCTCAGGGGTTTTTTGGTGCAGACTTACCAAAAGTTGTACATGAAGTGAAAGCAAAGGAGTGTGGTAAATTATAAGAAGAAAATGGAAGAAGAAAGAGAGAGAGAGAGAGGCCCGGTAATACCACACGCTCAGTGGCTGTGATGAGTGGTGGTTGTTTTTGGAGAGTCTGGCTTGGGAGTAAAATGGAAAGTTGGCAGACGCGCAAGATAAAACTCGAAGCAGGAGCCACCGAGCTAAGGAATCCCAGGGTACAAGAGGAGAAGAGAGAAGAGGAGAGGGCAATTGGATGGTCCCGAAACGGGTCTTCGTGAGACTACCGCACCCTGGTAGAAATCTTAAACAAAGTGCGCCAAGGCCAGCACCACCACGATAGAACGAGAATTGGGTGGGCTGTCTTTTTCTTTTATTAGCGGGTGAGATTTGCTGTTGTTGGTGGTAGCGTCCGCAATGTAAACGAGATATACATATATATAAACAGTTATATATGTGTGTGTGTATACATATGTACAAAGGAAAAGGGGGTTGAGAAAGAAGGCTGCTTGAATTTGAGGTGAGCGTGGCGCCAAGAAAAAAAGGGTCCTATGGGTGGTGGTTCGGGATACGCGTCTCTCTCTCCTCTGGTCATCTCTCTCTTATGCTCTCCTCTCCATATGCATGTAAATTGTACATACCAGTTATATTTCCATATCTCACTCTGACACACTCTCTCTTTCTCTTTCTCTTTCTCACTCTCTAGCCTAATCTGGCTTGCCTCTCTCGGTCATCCTCCATCCTCCATCCCCCCTCCCCAACTTCCAACGTCCAAACGGAGGCCAGAATAATGTGGTTGCACGGTCTAGTGTTGGACTGGACTACACTGGCCTGGTCTGTTGCGTTTCCTTGGCGGCAGTGGCCTCTTTTTACAGTATCAGACTGGACTGGACTGATAAGTGAGTATACTTATTACTCGATTTTGGGTTTAGGGGTCTTGTGCTGTATACGCAAGCCTCCCCCCTTCCCCCAATCCCATCTCGCCGTGCCATACAAAACGGAGCCTGCGGTTCAATTGAAGACATCTCCGGGTCGTGGCGCAGTCTGGAAAGGGCAGGCGACTGCGACGGAAGCATCCCGGACTCTGGGAATTGGTGATCGATAATAATATTGAGTTCCAACGGGGTGTTAGCTGGAGATCGAGGTGCCGCCCAGCGCTGCCCAGCGGATGGCCGTGAGAGATGAGGTTGTTTCCAGCGAAAGGTGGTGGAAGGAAATGACGCGAAGTCCAATCAATCGTACGTCTTGACCACTTCGGCCAACTCACCACTCACCACTCACCAGCACTCACCACTTTTACCACGCCGGAAATCACCCCCTTACACCACAAACCACGTGAAGCCATCGTACTCTCGTACCACACCAGCGGGAACATCGGGTTAGCATGGTACTTATCATCTCAACTTTCCACAGTACCCCCTTCCCTGCTGCAGTAGCAGTAGACTGTACCAAGTACCCACGTATCCCAGACTTATCATACAGCTACACGCCACGTCGAAACCATATCCTCCCTCCCTCCAAAATTTGAAGCTAAAACAAAACTGGGTTTGACGGATGGTTCGCTGAGACGACGGGAACTAACCCACACCCTCCCCGAGCCCCTATCTATTTTGCCAAAGTGACAGGTGAAGAGAAAAACACGAAAGGGAGGGTGAAAAATACCTCGGAGATTGGAACCGGTTCCCCAGAAGGATCGAAATTGCACCCACATTGAAAAGGTACGACCGCCACTTATGTGATCTTTTGGCTTGTGATAAATACATACCACGGCATCCCATGCCCAACGCATGGCCAAATCGTAAATCCCATCAATTAAGTGGTCGGTGCTTGCTTCACTACAATATCCGGCGGGTCTCAAGACTAAATGCACTCCAACATGTTATAGCAGGCCAATATACTGTATGCACTGTACAGACTGTACAGACTGTACTCTACTGGACAAGGGTAATATAGCAGCCAGAGAACGGGTTCGCTTTCGTGTTAGATCCCATCACATATTTATAAATATAATATATCTCTTCAAATGAGGAACAGTTTCTAGAGAACGTGCATCTTATTCACATAGCTTCGTGTTCGTACAATCATTAGGTTTCCACCTGCAATTACCGTCCCATACCATGACCGATCCCCCCAACTCCAAAATGCTACCTTGACCAGATATACCCCATACAACCAACCAACCGCTCAAAAGTCGGCAGACGTTAATGCTTGAACGACACTGGTTCCCTCGACGAACCTCGTTTTGAAGATGCGATTGGCGTTTTGGAACATGCCATCCTTCAAACTCACAACGATGAACTGGGAGCCCTTGAACCTCGTCTTGATCAGGCGTCCGATATTTTGCGTGTGGGAAAGATCGAGAGCGGCATCAACCTCATCTAAAATGTACATGGGCGCAGGTTTGAATTGCAACAGGGCCATGATAAGAGAAATAGCAATGAGCGACCTAGTCACATTAGTAACCTTAAACTTCCATCACGTTTAGCATAGAGTACGTACCGTTGTCCACCAGATAACTCTGTTAGACTTTGTTTCCACACCTTGCCCAAGCTGACCTTGACTTCAAGACCCTCGTTGATGGTTTTGTTTTCCGGGGGGTCGAGCTTTGCGAAGCTGCCGGGCAGTAACTCAGCAAAGATCGATCCAAAGTCTCGATTAACCTTCTCCCATGTCTCTTGGAGAGCCTTCTTCTTATACTCATCCAGACTAACAATGGTCTCTTCGATCTTCTTCTTGTCCCGTATGACGGTCTTCATCATGTTCTTTAACGCCACCTCCTTCTTCTCTACGCTGTCGATCATGTTCATGACCTTCGGGTTGATCTTCTTTTTCATGCCCTGAGAACGCTCGGTGAGATTCCTTAATGAGGCTTTGCACTCGGCGATATTCTGCCCCTTGAAGTCGTAAGGAGTTCCGGTTCTGCCGAAGTTGTCTTTCTCATCGGCGATCCATTCGTGCTCTTTCTCCATATGGGCTACTGTCTGTACTGCAGCTTGTTGCTCCTTGTGGAATTTTTCAATTTGGTGTCCAAGTTTCTGCATCTCCAAACCTTCCTCGGTGATACGCGAAGCCTTTGATCGAGACGCCTCCTCCAATGAACGTAGCTCATCGTCGAAACCAGTCAGCTTTGCACGCTCATCATTAAGATGCGCTTGGGCAATATCATGGGTATCCTTCACTTGGCTCTGCTCAGAAACAAGAGTAGCAAGTTCTTCTTCCTGTGCTTTTAATGTCTGTTCGGCATCTTGAAGCTGTTCTTGTGCAGCAGAGAGATCACCGCCCACCTGTTCCGAGTCTAAGCGAGCCCCCTGAAGCTCCTTTTGCAGAACCTTTACGGATGCCGAGTTCTTCGTCAAGGCTTTTCGCAACTTATCGAGGGAGCTCTGTAATTCTACAAGCTTCCCGTCCTTGTTGCTGTCGAACTCCTTCATGTCCTTTTCGATCCGCTTGATATCCTTGTTCGCCTCATCTTGTCTCACCTTAGCCTCGGCCAGGTCTGCCTTGAGTTGTACGATGCTAGCCTTCATATTCTCGACCTCTTGTATAATGGACGAGGACGAGTTACCGCCGATTTGTTCCTCAGTCAATTTGATTTCATGAGACTTGAGATCAAGGTCCTGCTTTATTTTTCGTGCTTGGTCAAGTTTCTTCTTTTCTCTTACCATGGTAGCCTGGAGATCTGCCAATGCTTGCTCTTGAACTCCCAACTCCTTGGTTAATTCATTTAGTTTCTGGAGTGTAACTAAGACGCCACTCGAATTGGGCGAGCTACCACCAGAGAGAGTCCCAGATGGATCATATGAGTCTCCCTCAAGAGTGATGCTCTTCATTCGAACAGCGGGATCGAAGGTGACTCGCTTAGCTGTCGCGGCATCTGCGCATATTAACGTGTTACCAAACACGTAGTCCATGGCAGTAGAAACTTCGTTATCGTAACCAACCAGAGATAGCGCAAGATCAACTTTGCCAGGAGCGATCCTCTGAGCTGCACCTATCTTCTCTGCTGAAGCTCTAAAAGCGGCGATTTTGTTGAGAGGAATTATAGTAACACGCTTCCTCAGCTTTCCGTTCTGCAATAACTGTGTGCCAGTGACTTCGGTGTCAACTACTACATTATACAAGCGACCACCAGCACAAATTTCAAGGGCTGTTCCAGCATTCGTGTGGTCTTTGTCCAGCGTGAACAACTGGGCTACTAAGCCCTTGACTTTTGATCGATCAAATTTAGGTGTAGGGTCAGCATAGTTGAAGTCGATATTGGCCACTTTACGTCTCATTCCATCGGATTGCTCTCTGAGTTTACGTATAGTTTGCTGGAGGGTGGATTCTTGCTTGTACATGTCGTCTTCTTTGCCAGCTTCAAACCCTAATTCACCTAACTCTTTCTCCAACTTTTGGGCCTGTGATCGAAGACCTTCAAGCTCGCTAAGCAGTCCGGCATTCTGCTCCTTTGCTTTCTTTGCACGTGGCTCCTCTTCCTTGATACGCTTCTCAAGATGTGTCGTCTTCAACTTGGCCTGCTCTTGTTCAGTAGAAGCCGCGCTTGCTCGATTCCGTGCATCTTGAAGTTGGCCCTGGTATCCACTTTCCTGACCTTCCTTAGAAGCAACGCCCGTTTGCAAAGTTTGCAGTAACTCCTCCTTGGTCTCCGCTTCCAAACTTTGCTTTTCTAGATCTTCTTTCGCTTTGTCGTATTGTGCCTGAAGCTTGTCGTATATTTTCGTTTTTTGGGTCAGTAAGGTTTCGAGTTCGGAGACAGTATTTTGGATTGTAGATTTTCGTTCCTTCTCTTCCGCCATACTCGACTTCTTGAGGTCCATAACAGTTGAGAGCCGGACTAACTCATGGGAATGTTTCTTCACTTCTTCTTCCATGGCCTGTGCTTTGCCCCCTTTCCGCAGTTCCTTTTCTCTTTGTGCCTTCACAGTCTTGACATCTTCCGCAAGGTTATCAATTTCATGTCTTAGCCGAACAGCAGACTCCTCTAAATCCTTTGCACGTTGTTTTTTGACATCCAAGTCATTGGCCGACTGTTTGAGCTTGTCTTGATTCTTTACATAGTCATGCGCAACAACTACCCGGGTCAGCCGCTCAAGGTCATTCTGTGTTTGTTGGTAGTCTAAGAATGCCCTCTTCTCCATGCGTAATTTCTCCAGTTTTGGCTCGATTTCGTCTTTCAACAACTCTGTAATCTCTGTGACCTTCATCTCCTTTTTGGCCATGGTTTTGAATGCCTTGTCCCTTCGGTCTTCAAACATTCTCGTTCCAGCAGCCTCTTCTATCATCGCTAGAATTTCTACTGGTTTCATGTTCAGCACTTTCGTAATCCGACCTTGCATAATAAGAAAATTCGGATTGTTTATGTTGAGCTGTACGGATTGAAAGAGGTTTTGAACAGTCTGCTGCTGAGCCCGGTGACCATTAATTAAGTATTTGCTAGTTCCTCCAAGCACAATCTGCCGGGTAACGCTGATCTGCGCATACTCTTCAAATCCTATGGGCGATGTCTTCTTATCACGATTATCGAAAACGATGGTCACACTGGCCTTTGTGACACCGGCTTGCCCGCGCTTGTAGATCAAATCCTATTCC
>Ga0247812_10000910_pt1 | contig 16900 bp, 16 predicted proteins | sample UWRJL149409B1_FD_178011 | JGI IMG/M metagenome (GOLD analysis project Ga0247812, IMG submission 178011) | Plant litter microbial communities from Arlington Agricultural Research Station in Wisconsin, United States - UWRJ-L149-409B-1 | ecosystem: Environmental > Terrestrial > Plant litter >...
ACTTTAACAGAAAATATAAAGTTCCGAAGTTCGCAACTGCGTGAAGCGCCGGAACGTTAGCAGTAATTTTAAAATAACCTCGGAAAATTAATGAGAAGAATTTACGGAAAACTGACACAAGAACTATCAAAACATACCACTCCAAAGACCGTTGGTATCGACAATGGTTATCCTGTATCGACATTTCGTGATTTAGTTGAACAAATTGCAAAACTTTCATTTTTAAACAAAGACTATCTTTTATTCTTTAGAGGTCAAAAAAGCGACTATAAAAACAAATTCAATTCATCAACATTTTATCCAACTATTTATCGGGAAGAATATCTAACACAACCAGAACTTGATTTTAGATTTGATAAACTCAGTAGTGCAAGCAAAATCCTTGTTGAATTATTTAAAAAGAATAAAATTGAAGGGCATACTGAGTTTCAAAGAAAAAAACTTATTCAATGGAGTCTGTTACAACATTATGAAGTGACAGAAACTCCACTAATTGACATTACCCAATCTATCCGAGTCGCCTGTTCTTTTAGTATGCTTGGTAATGCAGAAAAGACTGCATTCGTGTATGTTTTTGGACTTCCTTATTTTACAAACAGAATCTCTGTCAATTCTGAGCATGATTTAATAAATATAAGACTACTTAGTATTTCTCCACCCCAAGCATTACGACCATATTTTCAAGAGGGTTATCTTGTAGGGACTGATGATATAACAAACGAATATGTAAACAAAAGTGAACTTGATTTAAATTCAAGACTTATAGCAAAATTTGAAATTCCAAATACAGACAAATTTTGGGGAAAAGAATTTGACAAAATACCAGACACAGCTTTATATCCTAAAAATGATACAATTGAAGCAATTTGTAAAGAAATCGGACAAGAATTAATAACCGACATTGCGCCAGCAAATCTAGGAGATTTCTTGAAACTTTGGGCTGATTTTGAACAAGTTATTTTAAATGATGCCCGAAAATTCAAAAGAGAAGTACACAACACAAGAGATGCCTTAATGACTTTAATGAATAATAAGGAAGAAAAATATGGTTTACTAAAAGAGTTCGACTATTTAAGAACATTCAGAAATAAGTTAGTTCATAATCCTACAGCTATAACAAACGAAGAGTTAAGAAAAATGACACAAAACCTAAAACAACTAAAAAACCAATATTAAAGAACAGATGAACTATCAAATATTAACACCTTTAATTCCTTTCATTCTTGGTATTATTTTAAAAACTATACTAGATTTTAATTTAGCCTTTTTCATTGTCAAATACTTTAATTGGTTACCTGTTAGATGGTTATTTAGAACAAAGCCAGAAAATATTTCAGGAGAATGGACTCAGATATGGACGAATAATACATCCGAAAAATATCAAGAAGAAGCTGGTCGAAAAAGTGCCTTAAAACTCAGACAATTTGGCAAATATATTTACGGTGAATTTCGTGCAAATAACGACGAAGAGTATTTTATATTTGGTGAGATAATAGGTAGAAATCTTATAGGAAGATGGGGGGACAAAAATAATGATTTAGGTTACTATGGTTCATTTGAACTAAGAATAATTGATTTGCAGAATATTGCTGGCCTTTGGTTAGGACATTCTAATTCTCAACCAAATATTATTAATCATAATGAATGGAAGTGGACAAAATAAAAACTACTGCTAACACACGCTACAAGCAATTTGGGCATTTGGCTTAATTTGAAATTGGTTTTGTATTTGTAAGATTTGGCAAATCCGAAAGATAACGCTGATTTAACCCCAAACTGCTTGTAGCGCCAGAACGTTAGACGAAATTTTATTAAATCGAAAAGCATATGAAAGAAAATGTTATTAAAATACCAGCCAACAATAATGAAATTAATTTATATTGTTTCCTTGGAGAAGCTCTATTGAAAACCCAAATGGTTGAACAAGCGTTGAGTTATTCAATTACTCTTAAAATGAATCCCTCAGAAACAAAAGAACGAGCGGATAAATTTTTAAAACAAAACCAGAGTTATACTTTAGGCACGGCGATTAAAATTGCAATTAAAGAGAGACTATATAATTTGTCATTGCAAGATGAATTAAATGCTTTTTTGCAGCAAAGAAATTGGTTGGTTCACAAAGTTATCTGTGGAAACGAAGAAGATTTAAATGCCGGAAACATAAAACAGGAATTGTTTCATAAAATTAAAGATATTTCAGATAAAGCAGAAAGTATTCAATCTGTAATACAATATGATTTGATAGACTTTTGTTCTTCCAAAGGAAAAGATATGTCAAAAACCCTCTCATTATTAAAATTACAAGAACAAGGAATTAGAATTCGAAAGTAGCATTTAAAAATCCCGCACTCCCCAGCTCCCCGAAGCTTTCCTCATGAAATGCTGTGCAAATGTCTCTGACTTTGCATATTTTTTTTGCTTCTTAGAAATTCTACACCTGATAAAAGTCTCCCGACTTTTTATTGTTAGTTCTTTTCCTTGATTATTTTAATTAACGTACTTTTGGTTTAACCAAAATATTATATAAAAGTAAAATATGAAAAAAATTATTGTAAGTATGTTTATTGTAAGTCTATGTTTTAATGTACATGGACAATCGATTGATAAAATTATTACGAACAAGGAAGTAAGTCGTATCGAGAAAATACTTTCTGCTGATGATATGCAGGGTAGGAGAACTTTTACTCCCGGTATTGACAAAGCATCTGCCTTTATAGAATCAGAGTTTAAAGCAATTGGTTTGCAAACTTTTAATGCAGCAACGAATTACAAACAAGAATTTTCGTTGACTGCCTCTAAACCCGTTTCTTCAAAAATTACTATTGACGGCAAAGAAATAAATAATAACCAAGTTGCAACATTCTCCTACCTTCCTCAGGTTTCTTTAACTGAAAAAAGCGATATTTCTATTGTAAAAATCAGTAAAGGAGATAACATTGGCCAGAAATTTAATGAATATTACAAAAGCACCAAAAATCTTTTGGTACTGGTTGACCCCTCATTTGATAAAGTGTTACCAAATATTCAACATATTGATCGCGTAAATGCTAACCCAGGAAACAATACGATTTTGTTTGTTTTTGGTACCACAGAAGCAACTACTTTTTCTGTTGAATTAACGAATACAATCACCAAAAAAACCTTGAATAATGTTGTTGGAGTATTACCCGGAAAAACGAAACCAAATGAGTATGTGATTTTTTCAGGACATTATGATCATTTAGGAGTAGGTTCTCCCGAAGAAGGCGTTCCGCATCCTGCAACAGATTCTATTTATAATGGTGCTAATGATGATGCCGCCGGAACAACAGCAGTAATTATGCTTGCGAAATATTTTAAAAAACAAAATAACAACGAGCGCACTATTATTTTTACGGCATTTGTTGCTGAAGAAATTGGTGGTTATGGAGCCAAATATTTTTCTAAACAGCTTGCGCCAGAAACAGTGATTGCGATGTTTAATATTGAAATGATAGGAACAGAATCTAAATGGGGTAAAAACTCTGCTTATATTACAGGCTTCGAAAAGTCGAATATGGGCCCCATTTTACAAACTAATTTAAAAGGAACAAGTTTCACATTTTATGCAGATCCTTATCCAGACCAACAATTATTTTATCGCTCAGACAACGCTACGTTAGCCAAGCTTGGAGTTCCTGCTCATACTATTTCTACTTCAAAAATGGATAATGAGTTAACGTATCACACAGCCGATGATGAATTTGAAACGTTAGATATTGAAAATATGACCCAGATAATAAAATCAATTGCAATAAGTTCTTCTTCGATTATTAGTGGAAAAGACACGCCAACAAGAGTTGATACTACTCAATTGAAATAAAAATAAGCAATTATAAGAATCGAAAAAGCACTGAAAATGATTGGTTTTCAGTGCTTTTTTTTGTTCTGTTATGCTATAAAACATCAATATCAATAATCATATCTTATAAGTCTTTTATCTAATCCAAACTAAAGGCAAATGTCACTCAGTTTACGCATTTATTTATGCTATTTAGAAATGATAAGCTTTACAGATATCTCGCGACTTTTTACGGCTAGTTTTTATTTTACCACAGAACGCTACAGTCAGGACGCGTTGTCCGGAATCAAAATATTTCACTAACTTTAAGTTAATTAATCATTTAAACTGATTATGTTTCAATAATCTAAATAATTTAAATTATGAAAACGCACTTAAATTCAAAATTTATATTACTCCTGCTGTTTACACAATTACTATTTTCATGTAAAAGTAATATAAGTGGAGGAGTTGGCAGTGATGGGAAAAATCTTGATTCCACGGTAACTAAATCAGACACTATTATTGTACCAAAAAAGAGGTAATTGTGAAGATTTTTTTTAAATTTTATTTGATTTTTTGATATGATTTTGGTTTGGTTCCTATATGTTCTTCAAAAACTTTGGCAAAGTGACTTAAATTAGAAAATCCTATCTTAAAGCCAACTTCTGAAACAGTCATTTTATTTTCTTTTAGCAATCGTGCCGCTTCCTTCATTCTGAACTTTTGGTAATAGCTAAACAAGCTGTCCCCAAAAATTTGCTTAAATAATCTTTTAAATTTTGATTCGCTCATCCCTATTTGTGAAGCCAGTTCTTTTATAACCGGAGGCGCAGCAATGTCATTTATAATTGTATCTCTCACTTTATAAATTTTTTGGACATCGGTTTGGTTTAGTAGGTGTGTAGTTGGATTTTCTCTTTTAAAAAGCTCTTTTAAAGTCAGGCATATTAATTCCTCTGCTTTGATTTTAAAAAAGAAGTCGGTAAGGGAAGGCGGAACATCAGTCTGGATAATTTCCATTGCGACCTGCTGAATTTTTGGCGAAAGCAACTCTTCAAATAAAATCGACTGTTCACTGGTAATAATATTTCTGAAAATTTCATTGTCAATATTCAATCCTAGCATTTTGGCTAATTTATCCGAATCAATTCCAATAAAAATAGAATTAAACTTAGTTCTGGCCGGATAGAATATTTCAATATTGAGTTTTCCCTTAAAAATCTGAATTGAAGGAAGATCACCTGAGTATTTGTTTTTTGAATCGGCATCCGGAAAAATATTATTAAAAGAAAATAGTATTCGATTCAGTGTATGTTGGTCCCCAAATCTTTTAGCAAGTATATTGTCATTAAACTCATAAAAACTTACCAGCATATTTATCGAATTTTCTAATCTAAATCCTCTTAAATATCCTTTCCCTTTATTGTCAGGTATTACTAATATTCCATTCTTTACTTCCGTTCCTAATAAATCGGCAAAACCTGTTAAAAATCCAAATTCTTCCTTTAATTGTAATTTCATTAAAATGACCTTTTAGAGCTACTATTGTACCAAATGTAGCTATTTTAATCCTTATCGACTACCTAAATTTGTCAAAAACAATTAATTTAAATAATTTGAAATGACGAATATTAAAAGTAAAGCCATCATAAATGCTAATGTGTTTGATGGCAAAAATGTAATTGGTAAAAAAACAGTTGTCTTTAGTGACGGGATAATCACTTCAATTTCAAATGACTTGCCAAACGATGTTGGTGAGGTAATTGACGGAACAGGCTGTACCCTGCTGCCTGGTTTAATTGATGCCCATGTGCATACCTCTGTAGAATTTTTAAAAGATGCATTAAAATTTGGTGTAACTACTGAATTGGAAATGATGGGAGGTTTTACCAAAAAAGGACGTGATACGCAGTTAAAAGGAATCGCTGGTGCTGCAGATGTTCGTTCTGCTGGTATGGGGCTGACAGCTCCGGGTGGTCATCCTGACGAACTGATTCCTAAAGGAGATGGCATTCCTGAATTTGTTTTGAAAGAAATGGAGAAAATGAGTGAGGAAGAAAAGGCTGTATTTTTAGCTGCTCACGAAACTCAAAAAGAGGAAGAAGAATTAAGCGGCGATGTTACTACACTTAAAGGAGCGATAGATTTTGTGCATCGTCAGGTAAATAATGGTGCAGATTATTTCAAAATAATGATTGAAGAAGGGACCGTAATGAATGCACCAGGGTTGCCTGTAATTGAAACTCAGGTATTAAAAGCAGCGGTAGAGGAAGCACATAAATTAGGTAAAATTGCCATTGCGCACGTTTTAACAGCCGAAGCAGCAAAAACAGCAGTCGAAATTGGTGTTGATGGTCTGGCACACTTATTTATTGACAGACCAGACTGGACACAAGATCTTATTGGATCCATCGCCAGCAAAGGAATTTTCGTAACACCCTGCCTGGTTTTAAATTCATCGATCATAGGTAATTCTGCCTGCCATGTTGCCCATGATGAAAGAGTGGAAAATAAATTGAATGAAGACTGGAAAATGACAATGTGCTCTTGTTTTAATACTTTTCCGGAAGGTAATATGGAAGATAACTTTAATAATGTTAAGGATTTACGTGATGCAGGCGTAGATATACTTGTTGGAACAGATGTATCAGTACCGATGCCGCATTTAGGCGGTCTTGCACATGGTGTGAGCGTTCATCATGAAATGCAGTTGCTGGTACAAGCCGGATTAAGTCCAATTGAGGCATTAAGATCGGCAACATCAGTTACTTCCAAAAGATTCAACTTATTAGACAGGGGATTAATTACTGTGGGATTGAGGGCTGATTTGCTTTTAGTTAAAGGTGATCCAACTATTAATATTTCTGATTCTCTATCTATAAAGGGTATATGGAAGGAAGGCGAGTTTTATAATAACTAAGCTGAGTCAAATCTAATAGTGAAGACAATACCAAATTTGTCCAGCCCACTACTCAGTTTGTCCATTTGGGATATATAATCATTTCAATACAAGTAATGCCCTGTTACTTTTGACAGGAAAATTGATAACAACAAACTAATAAAAATTAATAAAAATGAAAACTTCAAATTTTGCATCAACTACAATTTCTGCCCTTAGCCTTTTAACATTAATTATTACAGGTACAGCTTCTGCCCAGCAATCCGGAATAAAACGTACTGATTTACAACGTTATGATCTTAGCGTTCCAGGATATGAAACGGTTCAGGCACGCATCGATTTTGAAGCTCATACCGCTTTTGGAAAGCATTCTCACCCGGGTGAAGAAGTTATTTATGTCCTTGAAGGTGAATTAGTATATGAAGTTGACGGTCAGTCTCCAATTACTTTAAAGGCCGGGGAAGTACTTTTTATACCGGCAGGCGTAGTTCACTCTGCACGAAATAACAGCCATGCAAAAGCATCAGAACTCGCAACATACATAGTAGAAAAAGGAAAACCTGTTCTGGTAATGAAAAAGGAATAATCATAGCGATTTACAGTCTTTCAAAGTAAGTCTACTCACAAGCTAATTTCGGTTTATCTACAATAGACAGAAGCCACACTTTTTAAAATTGTCTTGTATTAGCTTATGTGATATGCGAACCATTTAAATAATGACTGTAAATAAGATTATAAATAAAATTAATAAAGTGTAAAAATTATTAATTTGATTTATGAGTAAAGAATTCGCAATTTTGTCCTGTCAATAAGAAATGACAGAGATAAAAATCAAAATTTTAAAATAACAATTTAAACTAAAAAAAATGAAAACCAATTTAAAAACAATCGTAACAACAACTGCAGCAATTTTTTTATTAGCAATATCAACTGCATTCTCTCAAAGTCAAAGAAAACCTGCAAGTTTAGGAAGGGAAGAATATATTGAAGTAGAAAAAAATGTGAAACTACATGTAACGGATTTAGGAGAAGGAAAACCGGTAGTATTGATTCACGGATGGCCATTAAGCGATGCTATGTACGAATACCAATATGCCGAACTTATCCAGAAAGGATACCGTGTAATCGGAATCACTTTAAGAGGTTTTGGACTTTCAGACAAACCGGGTGGAGCTTATAACTATGATGTTTACGCAGATGATATCAAAGTAATTCTGGACAAACTAAAAATTGAAGGAGCCACTATCGGCGGATTTTCTATGGGAGGAGCTACAGTGATTCACTATGTAGCCAAATACGATGCAGCCCACGTTAATAAACTGGCTTTGTTTGGCGCAGCAGCTCCATTATGGACTAAAAGAGCCGACTTTAATTACGGTTTTTGGACAAAAGAAGATGTAAACGGACTTATTGCCCTTAACAATACCAACAGACCACAGTTGTTTGAGAACTTCGGAAAAATTTTCCCGGCCAATGAAACAAGCGTATCTGCAGGACAAGGCGCGTGGTTAGGTACTATTCAGGCACAGGCATCACCATATGCAATGGGTGAATCTATGAAAGCGCTTCGTGACACTGATTTAAGAGAAGATTTGAAAAAAATCAAAATACCTACGCTTATTCTTCACGGAACACAGGATAAAATTTGTTCTTATGAATTAGCTGAACAAATGCACAAATCAATTGCCAATTCTACTTTGATTCCATTCGAGAAAAGCGGTCATGCCTTATTTATCGAAGAGCTTCCAAAATTTAATGCCGAATTAATAAAATTCATAAAATAAAACAAAATCCAGGAAGCTGTCTTTAAAGACGGCTTTCTTTTTTTTAAGAATATAAGAACAATGAAAAATATAGTAACGCTTGCATTAATACTATTAAGTTTTAATTTGTCAGCACAGACTCCGGATCAAAAATTAAATCAGTTAGGAATTCAGTTACCACAAATACCGGAATCGTTAGGCAGTTATATGGATTTGGTAAGAATTGGAAATCTGGTTTTTCTTTCGGGAAGAGGGCCGCTCCAGGCAGATGGAAAATATATTACGGGCAAAATAGGAGGTAACCTAACTACAGAAGAGGGGTATCAGGCCGCCAAATTAACGGCTATAAACCAGCTGTCGATACTAAAGCAGGCTTTTGGAAGTCTGGATAAAATAAAAAGAATAGTCAAGGTAAACGGTTATATAAATACTGCCGAATCATTTACAGAGCAGTCAAAAGTAATGAATGGCTTTTCGGATTTATTAATTGAAGTGTTTGGAGAGCAGGGCAGGCATGCGCGTACTTCTGTGGGTGTATATACCCTTCCGCAGAATATGGCGGTTGAAGCAGAAATGATTGTCGAAATGAAATAACAGCTTTCGCAGTATCTAAGTTCATATCATGCAATAGTTAAATTTGTATCAACTTAAAGAGTAAGGCTTTAGATAAATTATAATTTAAAGCCTTATCTTTTAAGTTTTATAAAACATTTAAAAAGATCTACTTAAAATGTTCTGTAATGTATGCAGCTAGATTTTCATCACTCATTTTATTAGAGGTGCTTTCGGTTGATACTGCATTTTTATACTGTGGGGTTTCGGCCAAAAAATTAATAAATTGTTCCTGACTTTGTCCAGTTCCTGTAATATGAATTTGATCTATATTAGGCATTTTACTCGCAATATCTTTGAAAAATTTTTGCGTTAAACTTATTTCCTGATTATTTGAATTTTTTTCATTTGAGTTATTATCAGGTCCTGCATTTTTTACATGTCCTAGTACAACAAATTCTCCATCATTAACATTTTCTTTCCCTACGATTGTCGCGTTGTGTGAATCCATCCATACCCCAAACGACTTTTTGTTTTTATCTGACATAATTTTTTATATTTTATTAAAGATAACCTTCTGAAAATCATTTATATGAAAATTGGGTAAACATTGTGATTATATAACCTGGAATTTACTTTTATCGCAAGTGTGAATGAACACCATTAGCTGAGGGCTATCTAAACTATTAAAAAATAGGTTAAGCCTTTGGTACAGTAACCAAATTGCCATTAAGATAAATTAAATTAGAAAATCTCAGATGAAATTTTAAGTACTAAATTAGTTTTAGTGATCTCTCAAATGAAATTATAATCGCTACCTTGCCACAAATAACACAAAATTTTTATGAATAAAAGAGGCCCGATAATAATTATAGAAGATGATTTAGATGATCAGCAATTCCTGGCAGAAGCTTTTGAACAGCTGCAATATCCAAATGAAATTATATTTTTTGGTGATGGGGAACAGGCGCTTAATTATCTTACGGCGACAACCGTCGAGCCTTTTATCATATTTTCTGATATAAATATGCCAAAATTAAATGGAATTGAGCTTAGGGCAAAAGTACATGAGAATGAAGATTTAAGGATGAAATCTATTCCGTACCTTTTTTTCTCGACAACGGCTGAACAGAAACATGTTATTGATGCCTATTCTAAATCAGTGCAGGGATTTTTTGTTAAACCTTCTGATTTTGGTAAAATGAAAGAAATGATCAAAAATATAGTGGAGTACTGGCACAATTGTGTTTCTCCTAATTATATAAAATAATTTAGCTAATATGGTCTCACGCTACATGATATTTGTCTCCTAGCTTATTATAATTACTTTTAATAGTAACTTTTTTTAGATATTTTCGGTAGCTTGTTTAAGGGGAAGAGTAACTATAAATTCGGCACCATTTTCTTTTTCTCCTTTAGCCATTATAGTGCCATTGTGTCTATTAATGATTTTTCTGCAAAGAGACAGGCCAATCCCATTTCCTTCATATTCATTCTTTGAATGTAGTCTTTCAAAAGCGGTAAATATCCTTTCTGCATACATAGGATCCAGGCCGATACCATTATCTTTAAAAGAAATTTCAATAGATTCAACAGAATCGATAACTTTCATGCTTGAGGTTATAATAACTCTCGGCGGCTGGTTGGCTTTTGTGAATTTTAATGCATTTTGTATAAGATTGTAGAAAAGTTGCTGAATAAGAATTGGTGCACCCTCGATTTCAGGAAGATCGCTTATGATTAGAACGGCACCTTTTTCTTTTATTATAAGCTCCAAATCTGTTTTGATATTCTCCAATAATTCATTTAGGAGAATCCTTTCAACAGGCTGAGTACTTTTGTCAATAGTAGAGTAGGCAAGGAGACCCTCAATAATGCATTGCATACGATTTGCAGAATCCCCTATTTTGTTTAAGTGCATAACCGAACGATCCGGTAACTGGTCTGCAATCTCATTTTTGAGGAAGGCATTGAAGGTCTTGATTTTTCTGACCGGCTCCTGAAGATCATGGCTCACCACATTGGCAAAATGCAGCAAATCATCATTAGATCGTCGGAGTTCCAACGTACTTTCTTCAATCTTATTTTTCAATTCTACCTCAAATTCTTTTTGAGCTTGTATATCCTGTACCACTCCTAAGATTGTAGACGGATTCCCTTTTTCATCTTTTATGATTTTTCCAAAAACTTTTATCCACTTTTCAGAACTGTTTTCCTGTATAATTCTTGCTTCGTAGCATACAACTCCGTCTAGCAGTGCATCTTTATGAGCCTGTTCCCGAAGTTGGCGATCATCTGGATGCAGTTTTGCTACCATTGCCTCTACAGTAATTTCAGAGTCTATAGACAGAAGCTTTTTAAAATTATCAGAGGTTTTAATCTTGTTGGTTATAACATCAATTTCATATGTTCCCATACCACAGGCTTCTATTGCCATAGACAGCATTTCATCGGCATTTACTATCTGGCTTTTTGCTTCATGTAATTTAGTTGCTTCTGTGCAGGTCTGTATTACGCCATAAACAACTCCGTTTTCATTGCGAAGAGGAGTGAAATTATAATTAAAAAAAAGCGGCGTCCATAATCCATTTACAAGGATATTAAGTTTTTGGTCGTTGACTTGCAGAGGCATTCCCGTTTTCATTACCTTTTGTATTTCTTCGCGAATCGAGTCTTCCTGAAACTCAGCAATGATATCATCGAATTTTTTGCCAATGACCTGCTCGCCTTTATTCCATAAATTGCACATTGCTGGATTAGCAAAGGAAATTATTAAATCTTCAGTACAATAAACAGCAGTTGGCAGTGGTGTATGTCGTAATATATCTTGTAGAAAAATTAAATTGTGCTGCACATCTATTGGCTTTATGGTTTGTGCTAAGGTAGTGTGCTGACTAAAAAGTTATGTTATACAATTTGGTACTAATGATTGTACAACTCCAATGTATCTAAGCCCTAATGGGTTACGGACTTTGAATTTTAATTTAAAAAAACATAAATTATAAGATTTTGGCTTGGCAAAAATTTTATTAGACATTTATATAGTACTTTTGGAAATTGTAAAACCCCTCCAATATGACAAGTCCTAAAAATTCAGCTGCAGCTACTAACGACCCGGAAGACAAAGAGCCGATGAAAATTATACTCGCCGAGGATGACAAGGATGATCAGGAATTATTTATGGAAGCCCTGAGTGCCACAAAAATTCCTTCTGAAGTAACTACTGTTGGAAACGGGGAGCAGTTGTTAAATACCTTAAAAGATCCAGCCGAGCCAAAACCTGATATTGTTTTTATTGATATCAATATGCCCGTTATGGGAGGCAAGGAAGCACTCGAGGAAATTAAGAGCGATAAGGAACTCAAAGAGATCCCTGCTGTTATGCTTTCCACTTCCAATCACCCTGCCGATATTGAAGAGACATTAAAAAAAGGGGCAAACCTTTATATACAAAAACCAAATTCCTTTACCGGCTTTATTCTAATTTTGAAAAAAGTATTCGCGCTCCACTGGACAAAAGTTTTGATGGATCCGGTTAAAAATATATTTTTTGTTTCTGAAAAGAATATTTCTCATAAGGATTAAAGAATTGACTAAAAATTGTAGGTACTTTTTATTTCTTAATAATCTATTAATAGAAGATTGGGAATTGTTACCAATCTCATAGGCAGATTGAAGCTTAAATAACTAATATGTTTAGCAAAAGGAGCTTTAAAATTTTCAAGATTTGAAAAAAATGGAATTATTAAAAAAGGCGCCAATTGAACACAATTGGCGCCTTTTCGCTTACTGGCTTCACTAATATATTTTAAAAGTCTCAGAAACCATTTAGATTAGTATTTGATTCAGAAATAAGTTTTAATAGCTCATTACAAAGAGTAGGCTTGTAATGTTTTTCTTGCCCATTTCCCCCAGTCTTTCAAAGCATCCAAAAGTATTTTATTTAGTCCCTTATTGTCAGTAGGTTTACCTTTAATTGGTGGAGCTAAATCTTTGTCAGAAACTGGAATTTCTGTAACTTTTGTAGCAAACCATGTCATGTTTTCGTGTGGCATGGCCAATCCTAAAATGGTTCCGGGTAATCCTGTAAAAGATTCAGGGCCACCAGCAAATGGAATTTGAATAGTGTAATAGGCAACAACATAAACAGAATCGAGAACAATAGCATTTGCTCTGCGGCATTCATAACCTGCAATTTCTCTTGTTTCATCGGTAATTTTCCAGTCAATTTTGCGTAAACTGTCTTTAACTAAGTATAAATCGTCATAAACATTTTTTTGTGTAATACTGGTTTTCGTATCAAGATCTGTGGCGATAACATTTTTTAAATTAGCCATTGCATCGTCAGCAATCCAATTGTTGGTTGCTGACTGATTTGTTTCATCCCATTTGTATACACTCTTGTTTTTCGAAAAACTAAGAATGCTTTTTGTAGTTTTAAATTGAGGATTGGTTTTTTTATAACTTTCAAAAGCAGCCTGATAATAACTATCAGTTTCTCCTTTTATTTTTTTTGTAATCAAAGCATACATATTCGATTTTTTCTCAAATTCGATTACGCCATTTTGTACAAAGTGGTCATTTTGTGCAAAAGTATTGCAGCTTATCAATACAATTATTAAAATTAAGATGCGGTTTATTATTGTTTTCATGGTTTTAGTTTTGTTTAATTTCTCCTCCGCCCATCTTGGTAAAATCCCAGCTTACAGAGAACATAAAATATCTTTGGATAGTTGTGTAAGTACTTTGGTTGATATTTCCATTGAATGCAGAACGATTAAATCCTACATTTTGGTTCAAAAGATCTCTTCCAGTTATAGAAACTCTTAAATTATCTGTTTTTAAGAATTTTTTGGTGATAGATGCATTCCAGATAAAACGTTCAAAAGTTTCCTGAATCACTTCCGTTTTTCCATTATATTGATAATTACCATCTGTGCTAATTTCTAGTTTAAAAGGTAATTGTACACTACTCCAGAAATTTCCGTTAAAACCCCAGCCGCTACTATTACTATTTTCGTTGATGCTTGCATTGGCAACGTTGTAAGTAGGTCCGAAGCTAGTATTAAAATTATATTTTTTTTCTTTATTCTTTGATAAGTTTAAATTAAAGGAATAAACTGAATTTTTAGTTTGATTCAGTTTTGTATTGATGTAATTATAGTTTAAATTTTTGTTGGCACTTAAACCAATTCCTGCTGTCATGTCTATGGCTTTGATTGTTTTGCCAAAATTACTGTTCAAATAATAACTTGTTGTAGCTTTGTTTTTTAGGTTTACAAATTGAGAAATACTTTCTCCTCTATCATTTGTAATCACATTACTTATTATTGGATCTAGCGTAAAATTATACGATCCATTAACCGAAAAATATTGATTGCTAAGTACTTTATATGAATAATAACTTCCTCTAAAATTATTTCTAAAAGAAGGATCCAAATTTGGATTACCCAAAATCGTATTTAATTGGTTTTGATTATTTGGTATCGGTTGTATTTGTTCTAATGTTGGCTGATCGGTGTTTCCGCTATACGACAAACGCAGTGATTCTCTTTGTTTAAAATTATATTGATAGTTAAGCTGAGGCATATAGTTAATAAATTTTTGCTTAAAAGAACTATCTGTATAAACATCATATTGTTTAAAGTTTACACCACTAAATTTAGAACCAAAAGAAAAGACAGTTTTATTTTTTTTGTAATTAAAAATCGCTCCAAGTTGGTTTATCGTTTGGTCTAACTCATAATTATTACTAAAGATGGAATCCAAAACATTATAATCGCCATTTGCAGATTGATTGTAAGATTTACGATCAGCTTTTCCGTTGCTAATGTTGAATCCATAATTAAGAATTAAAGACAGACTTTTGGATAACGGTTCGGTATAGATTAAATTTGATTTAAAAACTGTATTGCTAATATTGTTGACTTTATTTTGATCGACTACTTTGGTGCTATCCGGACTAATTACGGATGGTGTAAAAAATTCAGCTCTGGAATTTAAATAACCATCACTTTTGCTATTTGTACTTGATTGGCTTAAATTAAGAGATAATGTTCGGCCCGTTTTTTTAAGCCTTTTGGTTAATAAAGTATTTAGATTAAAAATTTTATCATCAACATCGTTTGTATTTGTCTGTTTCAGATTATTCAATTGGTTACCTTGTTCGTCAGTACCCTTTCGCATTTCTGCATCACTTGAATTACTATTTTTAAATAATCCATCAACATTTAATTTTAACGTTAAAGTACTATCAATTTTAATTTCGTAAGCCAGATCAAGTTTATTTTTAGTCATGTTTTTCTCAAAAACCTTATCTGAAGTATTATAAATGCTGCTGGAACTTAAATTTTGCTGGTTAATATCATTGCGATTTCCTGAAAGTTTAATATCGCCAATTTTATAATTTACATTGATAGATTCTTTATCCTTGTTCCATTTATTATCAAAATGTATTCCGCCAGTTTGAGCTACTGGAATTCCTTCACCATTAAATTGTCCATCCCAACTTTCAAATTCGTCATTTCCACTGTTTGAAAAATTAATACCGCCGTCATCAGTTACTTGATAACCGCTTTGGCCATATTTATCTTTATCTCCCCATCCTAATCCTATTTGTCCTGTGTTGCCTAAAATACCATAAGCTGCTAATTTTTTCTTATCCCAAAACTTATTAAACATGGCTTGGCCTTTATAAAAATTATCAGTTCCTACTCCGAGTTCTACTTTACCGAAATGACCATTTTTTTTGTCTTCTTTAAGTTTAACATTTAGCGTTTTGGTTTTCTGACCATCATCAATTCCTGTAAAAGCGGCCTGATCACTTTTTTTGTCGTACAATTGTACTTTATCAACCATGTCTGCACGTAGATTTTTTGTAACTAAAGTGGGATCATCACCAAAAAATTCTTCACCATCAACCAAAACTTTGGTTACAGTTTCGCCTTGAGCGGTAATTTTTCCATCCTTATCAATTTGTATTCCTGGAAATTGTTTTATCAGATCTTCCACTTTTGCATTAGGTTCTATTTTAAATGCTTTTGGATCAAATTCTAACGTATCTCCTTTGATTTTCATGGCGGCTCTGTTGCCTTTTATAATTATTTCTGATAGTAATCTTCCTTTATCAGCCAAATTAATTTTACCATAATCTTTGATTAACTTTATGGAATCAACAGAAAACTGATCTACAAAATCAGCATATTTGGGATAAGAAACCAGTAAAATAAATTTACCGGATTTAATATTATTCAATTCAAAATAACCATTTTCTTTGGCTCGGGTAAATTTTATTAAAATGGAATCTTTTGCTCTTAACAAAGAGACTGATGCATTCGTTAAAGTAGAATTGTTTATGGTATCTGTCACATATCCTTTAACTGTGCCTGATTTTTGTGCCTGTAAATTATTTGATAAAAAAAGAAAGCAACATAATAATAGTATTGTTTGTCTCATTAATTGGTTGTGGTTTTTTGAAAGTAGGCATTATTGTTCTATTCTATTTTTTGAAAAATAGAACTAATGTGTACTTGGTGTGTGATTTGTTTTTGGTTTAAGCAAGATTGCAGATTCTAAAATAGAAATAGAAATTGCACCTTTTGATACAGGTTTGCTGAAGTAAAGTGAGTCGGTTTTATGAAATTCATAAGTTTTTTGCGAGGTTTTGGTTGTTTTTGGCTTTGATTTTAATGATTTTCATAAGTAATTGTTGGTATAATAGTTAAATGTTAATATAGTTCAAATGTATATAAAAATACTACAATATTAAAGCAGCCTTTACTTTTTATTAACAATTATGGGTTCTGTTGAATTTGGAAATAACTTTTATCGTAGAACTTTAAACCCACCGAAAAATGGATAAAACCTATATCAAAGTAAATTAAG